>Ga0210388_10000499_pt1 | contig 31985 bp, 28 predicted proteins | sample IncBWC19OmetaG_FD_155485 | JGI IMG/M metagenome (GOLD analysis project Ga0210388, IMG submission 155485) | Forest soil microbial communities from Barre Woods Harvard Forest LTER site, Petersham, Massachusetts, United States - Inc-BW-C-19-O ...
AAAACAAATCCGTGCGCGCATCCAACTCCTGCCCCCGCGCTTGTTCGGGCGACATGTACGCAACCGTTCCCACCGAGCTGCCCGCACTCGTGATGAGCCCATCATCCAGCACATGCCTGTGTGTCGGCATGGACGATTCGCCCGCGGAATCCGCCGCCTGTTGTCGATAAGCTGCGAATTTGGCCAGCCCGAAATCCAGTATCTTTGCCGGCCCGGGATCCACGAGAAAAATATTTGCCGGCTTGATATCGCGGTGGACGATGCCTTTGGCGTGCGCGGCTTCCAGTCCATCAGTAATCTGAATTCCAACCTCCAAAAGCTCCGAAATCTCGATGGATTTCCTCGCGATACGTCGCTTGAGCGTCTGACCTTCGAGCAGCTCCATGGCGATAAATGGGCGGCCTTCAAATTCCTCGATGTCATAAATGGTGCAGATGTTCGGATGGTTCAGCGCGGAGGCGGTGCGCGCCTCGCGCCGGAAGCGTTCAATGGCTTGCGGATCCTGCGATATGTCTTCGGGAAGAAATTTCAGCGCAACATTCCGGCCGAGCCGCGTGTCCACCGCTTTGTAGACGACGCCCATTCCTCCGCCGCCAAGCTTTTCAAGGACGGTGTAATGGGAGATCGTACGGCCGACAATGGAAGAAGTATCCGTCACTCGGCACGAAGTTTACTCCAGCCCTTCCACACGGGCAATCGCGCCAGACCCTTTTCAAACCACTCTCCTGTGTTCCACGTCACACCCGACTGTGCCCAATGATACATATCGCTGCGTATCGGAAGGCTATTGTGGTGACAGTTCAGGCGATAAGGAGATGCAAAATGCCAAACCTAAAAACCATGAAAGCAGCCGTTGTTGAGAAATTTGGCCAGCCGTTGGCCGTTCGAGAAGTTCCCATCCCAACACCTGGGCCAGGGCAGGCGTTAGTACAAGTGTTTGCGACCGGCGTGTGCCACACCGACCTGCATGCGGTGGACGGCGATTGGCCCGTCAAGCCCATGATGCCGCTCATCCCAGGCCACGAAGGAGCAGGAATTGTCGCGGCTCTCGGGTCAGGGGTTACGCACTTGAAAGAAGGCGACCGCGTCGGAATTGCCTGGCTGCACAGCGCGTGTGGACACTGCGATTATTGTCTCGCCGGATGGGAAACGCTTTGCCCGGACCAGCAGAATTCCGGATATTCGGTGAACGGAACTTTCGCGCAGTACGCAATAGGGCAAGCGGATTACCTGGGGCGAATTCCCAAGAACATCTCGTTTGTGGATGCTGCTCCAATCTTGTGCGCCGGCGTTACCACCTACAAAGGCTTGAAAATGACGGAGGCGCGGCCTGGCGAATGGGTGGTGATCTCGGGTGTCGGCGGCTTGGGCCACATCGCCATTCAATACGCAAAAGCTATGGGGCTGCACGTCGCGGCAGTGGACCTGGGAACAGAAAAGATGGCGCTGGCGCGGAAGCTCGGCGCGGAAGTTACGATTGATGCGAAAACGCAGGACCCGTCGAAGGAAATTCAAAAACAAATCGGCGGGGCGCATGGAGCGCTGGTAACGGCGGTTTCACCGATCGCCTTCAAGCAAGCCGTCGGCATGCTTCGTCGCGGAGGGACTTGTGTGTTGAATGGCCTGCCGCCCGGTGAATTTCCTGTTTCGATTTTCGACGTGGTACTAAACGGTTACACGATACGAGGCTCCATCGTTGGCACCCGCCTCGATCTGGAAGAGTCGCTTGCATTTGCCGGGGATGGCAAAGTGAAGGCCACGATTGAGGTATTGCCGCTGGAATCCATCAACGACGTGTTCAGCCGGCTCAAGAAGGGGCAAGTAAACGGGCGCGTTGTCCTGGGCCTCAAGGAGGAAGTGTTTGCGAAGCCGGCATTGGCGCGGCTCGCGAGCTGATCCACTAGATCACACCCAAGCTGGACCTACACTATTCGTCGTTTACTTCGTACAGTTCGACGAGATGACATTGCGGACAGCGGTAAGCTTCGACGGGAACTCCGATCGTGCCGCTGACTACCAAGCCATTCCGATCCCCTGCGGTTGCGGGGATCACCGTCTTCATCCCGTCCATTTTGTCCATTCGGGGAAAATTCGCACGCTTCGGACAAGTCTTCTCGGATTCCATCTGGAAGCTCTTTTCACCTAAAGCGTAACCGGAGGAGCGATCTCGCCCAACGGCTCCGTACTCGGGACGGATTCGTCGATGGCCCCGAGGAATCCAGGGCCGTTCAGCGACAGAGTAAATTCGCTGCCAACACTAAGACCGACCCGCTGACCAGTGGGCAGATTTAACTGCACCTTTCCGTGTTTACCGTGAAGCTCCACCAATAGATGACTGTCACTTGATTGCACTATGGCCGTCACCTTCATAATCATTCTCATTTGTTTTGGATTCCTTTCCGTGACCGCGAAGCAAAGCGAAACGTTTCTGAATTACGCAAATATTGCGCTTGGCAATGGACTGAAGAGGGCAGTCGGTAGCCAGAGGACAATTTCGGAAGGGACTTTTATTGTGACGGATTGTCCGGCGGAGTCAAGAACGATGAAAGCGGTGCCAGCGATCTAGTTATCCATATCTGATTCTTTAACATGCTCGCCCACAAACGGCGCCAAGCATATGACGGTTCGCGCTCTCGGCCGCGAACTCATGCGCTTCCTCATTACGCCTTTGGTTGAGCCCCTGCCAACTCGGGTGCTATTCTGATTTATATGGCGGATCCCGCTATCTCCCCGCCCGAACCAGCGCCTGCAGCGCCGCTTGAACATTCCCGGCGCCAACTCGAAGCTTTGCTCGAGGTGGCGGAATCGATCGCGCAACATCGGGACCTGGCTGCCCTTTTTCACGACCTTGCGGAACGCCTGCATTGCGTTGTTGATTTCGATTTCCTCACGCTCGTGCTTCACGACCCCGATCGCAATGTGATGCGGCTGCATATTCTAGAAACTCGCCTGCCAACGCCCGCGAAGACCGGCAGCGAATCGCCGGTGGAAGGCCATCCTTCGGGTTGGGTGTGGCAATCGCAGCAAACCTTTGTCGTCACCGACACCGAAGAGGATCAACGCTTCCCCGATTTCATTCATCGGCTGCGCGAAGTCGGCGTTCGCTCTTTGGCGATGGTTCCGTTGACAACGGCTCAGCACCGGCTTGGCGCCATGGGATTCGGCCGGCTCGTTCCTCAAGTCATCACGGATACGGAACTTCAATTCATGCAGCGCGTAGGCAGCCAGGTGGCCGTAGCCGTCGATAACGCGCTCAATTTCCAAACTTCGCAGGCCTATCAGATTCAACTCGCCCGCGAGCGAGACCGGCTGCAAGTGCTTCTCGACGTCAACAATATCCTCGTCTCCACACGCGACCTTAACGAACTTTTCCGCGGCATCGTCACGTCTCTCGAAAAAGTGATTCATCACGACTACACCAGCCTCGCTCTTCGCGACTCCACTTCCGGTCTCTTGAAGATTCACGCGCTCGATTTTTCCAGCCGGCCGGGACTGTTCGATCAGGAAATAACCGTACCGTTGGAAACCACTCCTTCCGGCATTTGCTTTACCACCGCGCAGCCGCTCCTCGCGCGTGGCGCCGAGATTGATCGTTTCTCTAATGAAATTATCCGGGCGCTCCGGGCCGAGGGCGTGCAAACCATCTGCTGCGTTCCTCTCATCACGCAGGGTCGCACATTTGGCACTCTCAATCTCGCTAGCCGCCGCGAGGATGCTTTTCCGCACCAGGACGTGGAGCTGCTCCAGCAAGTCGCCGCGCAAATCGCCATCGCGGTCGAAAACGCTTTGGCGTTCAAACAGATCGACAAGTTGAAAGACAAGCTCGCGGAAGAAAAGCTTTATCTCGAGGAAGAAATTCGAAGTGAATTCAATTTTGAGGAAATCATCGGCGACAGCCCGGCGCTGAAACGCGCCTTAGCCCAGGTAGAACTCGTCGCTGCCGCAGGCACCGCCGTCCTTATCACCGGAGACACCGGGACCGGCAAAGAGCTCATCGCCCGCGCTATCCACAACCTTAGCCCGCGCCGCGAGCGCACGTTCGTCAAGATCAACTGCGCTGCGATTCCCAGCGGGCTTCTGGAATCGGAGCTCTTCGGCCACGAACGCGGTGCTTTTACTGGAGCTCTCGCGCAAAAAATCGGTCGCTTTGAACTTGCCGATCGCGGCACACTTTTTCTCGATGAAGTGGCGGACTTGCCTCTTGAGCTGCAACCTAAACTCCTTCGCGTCCTGCAGGAACAGGAATTCGAGCGGCTGGGCAGCAATCACACGCAGCGCGTCGATGTACGCATCGTGGCTGCCACCAATGGCGACCTCGCGAAGCTCGTCGCCGAGCGCGCTTTCCGCAGCGACCTTTACTATCGCCTTAACGTTTTTCCCATTCACATTCCCGCTCTTCGCGAGCGCCCGGAAGACGTTCCTCTGCTTGTACGGTATTTCGTTCAGAAATTCAGCCGCCGCCTCAACAAAGCCGTCTCCTACGTTCCCGCTGAAGCCATGGAAGCTCTCGCAGGCTATTCCTGGCCTGGCAATATTCGCGAGCTCGAAAATTTCATCGAACGCGCGGTGCTTCTCTCGCCTGGCAAAGAGCTGCGTGTCACTATTTCTGAGTTGAAACCTGTTGCCGTAGCTGCTGACGCCGGCGCGGATTTTTCGTCGCCCTCTACTTCCTTAAGTTCTTCTACTTCCGCTAACACACACATCACTACTCTCGAAGACGCTGAACGCCAGCACATTCTACGCGCTCTGCGACAAACCGAGTGGCGCATCGCCGGCCCTAGAGGCGCCGCTGCGATTCTTGACATGAAGCGCACCACTCTTCAGGCGCGCATGCGCAAGCTTGGTATCCGCCGCCCGGTCTAACGCTAAGCCGCGCAAAATTCTTGCCGCTGCTTATCCATTATTTAATTTGGCTTTCTTCTATCCAGGGAGTACATTCCTTTTCAACCAGCCCCATGCAAGGAGGTCCCCGTGAAGTTGCTTACCGGCATTTCTCTTTTTTTGTCTTTCGGGCTTCTTTCTTTTGCTCCGCCTGTTTCCGAGGCTCCAACGGGTTTCGACAATAAAAGCAATGGCTTCGTTGACGACGCGACCCACAGTACGGACCAAAACACGTTCGAAGAGGTCGAGCATCTGTCCGACGGTCTCGGACCTTTGTATAACGCGCAATCCTGCCGGGAGTGCCACCAGAACCCCACCTCAGGCGGCTCTAGCCAGGTTTCCGAATTGCGCGTCGGGCACAAGGATGCCCATGGCATGTTTCAAAATCCGGAAGTGCCCATCAATCATGGCGTGGAGATTATTAAAGGCCGCTCTTTGATTAACGACCGCGCGATTTGTCCCAGCGGCGCTTTCCCAAGCACGGAAATTCAAGAGCATGTGCCGAACACGGAGAATATTCGTACCTTCCGCGTTTCTCTAAATGTGCTTGGGGATGGTTTTGTCGAAGCGCTCTCGGACCAAACTTTGCTCGATCTCGCCAAGGATCAATGCAAAAAGAGCCATGGCAAAATTTGTGGCCAACCGCTTTATGTTCCCATCGTGGAAGCTCCGGGGAAAACCGCTGTGGGCCGATTCGGCTGGAAAGATCAGCACGCGAGTCTTTTGTCGTTTTCAGCTGACGCGTATCTGAACGAGATGGGCATCACTAATCGGCTTCAGCCCGACGAAGTCACCAATATCTGTAACACGGCCGCTGAACCCAATGATAAGACCGATGCTGATGGGCTCGCCGATATCGATCACTTTGCGCGATTCATGCGTGCGTCGGAAGCGCCCGCGCGCGACGTGACGCTCTCGCAGACTCCCGAAGCCAAGAATGGCGAAACACTTTTTGATAAAGTTGGCTGCGCGACTTGCCACGTCACAACTCTCACGACGGCGGCGGCGGGCACTGCGATTAACGGCGGCAACTTCACGATTCCTGCGGCGCTCGGCGACAAGACGTTTCATCCTTACGGGGACTTCCTTATGCATGACGTCGGGACCGGCGACGGAATTGTTCAGGCCGTTCCCGAGCACTACGGCAGAAGGATTGCGGAGCATCCTGACTTGAAAAAATCAACATTCCCCAAATTCCAGAGCACCGCTAACAAAATCCGCACGGCGCCGCTGTGGGGCGCACGGCTTCATTCGCGCCTGATGCACGACGGCGCCTCGACTACTTTTACGGACGCCATTCGGCGCCATCGCGGCGAAGCTTCGCATGTCACTGAGGAATTTGAAAGGCTGACACCCGGAGAAAAGAAGGCTTTGCTTACTTTTCTACTTTCTCTTTGACTTTTGGACTCGCCTGGTGGCGCGGTTTCTTTTTACGTGAGATGGGCACGGCACTTCGAGGCTCCCTTCGTTCCTCAGGGCAAGCAGAGTAAAAATGCCGTGCCCCTACGAGTGCTTGCCGGGTGCGAGCCTCATTCGAACTGAAGAACGACAATCTCGGGATTCGAGCCGAGTCGCAGAGGCGGTCCCCACGTCCCAGCTCCACTCGATGTAAACACTTGCATTTTTCCGATGCGGCTTAGGCCGTAAACAAACTGTCGGTACATCCGCCGCGCCATCCAGCTCCATGGAATGAATTGTCCAACGTGGGTGTGCCCGGAAAGTTGCAGCGAGACGCCTGCTGCCTCGGCAACTTCCGGATGATCTGGCGCATGCGTCAACAGAATGCTCGCGCGTTGGCGATCCACCCCGACGCCCTTCAGCACAGACGCAAAATGTGCGTCGTGCGTCGCGTGCCGATATGGCACACCAATGATTTGCAACCCGTCCGCTTCGATCTTTTCGTTGCTGAGCACGCGCACGCCGGCTGCCTCAACGGCGCGCAGGTACTTGCTGTCGTCGCCAAACTGTTCGTGATTGCCCGCGACAAAGTACACGCCCTGCGGCGCGGTCAACTTGCTCAACGGAGCGGCTGCTCGATTAGCATCAATCGCCGTTCCGTCGTACAAATCGCCCGCGATGAAAATCGCGTCAGGTTCTTCCTTCAGAATCTTCGCGACCATGCGCCGCAGAAAACTGCCATTTCGCACGTGACCCAGATGGAGATCGCTGATAAGCGCCGCTTTCCGCCCGCGCCAGGCCTCGGGCAAGTTCGCCAGCCGCACCGTAATTCTCGTGATACGCATCCAGCTTGCGTTGAAGACTCCATATAGTCCCGCGGCAACCGCCGCTCCAAACAACACTTCCACGATCAGATGAAAATTCGCATGCAATCCGGCTGCCTGCATAATTCCGAAAACAGCCCACGAGGAAACTGCCGCAACGAATAGAAAAGTCAGCAAGCCGAGCCAGACTGCGGCCCCCCGGTAAAACAACCGCAGCGCCCCACTGGTGTAACGAAAGGCCAGGAGTGAAGCCACAAGAAAGCTTACCGACAAAACGCCGACAATCAGTTTGAGCCACAGCGAGCCGGTTGCATCGCCTTCTACTGGTGAAAACGTCCAAGTCTCATAAAGGAAAAAATGCGTTAAGAAAAGCACCGCTTGAAACACGCCGATGAACACTAATAAACCCGCTCGGATTTTCATGACCTATTAGATTCCTTAACCTACTATTCGTATACATCACCTTGGGTCGGGTCCTCGTGATCCTTCGTCCTCAGCAAACCAGCGCAGAAAAGGGCACAGTTTGTGAGGCTCTGAGACTTTTGCATGAGGACATCTGATCCTTCGTAAACCTTTTCAAATGAGCTCCGTCTAACTTTGCGGTGCGTATAGAATAGGTGGGTTTTTGCTGGACTACTTCGTGAATGTATTGCTGTTGAGAGGCACGCTATGAAAAAAGCTGTTCTCTTTCTGCTTCTCGCCGCGATCAGCGCCCACCTGGCGTTCGCACAGAATCAAAAGCTTCCGGAAGGCCTCTGGGAAGGTTATGACGGTGAATGGTTGCACGTCTCGCAGCAACTTATTGCGCTGGCCGAAGCCACTCCAGCAGAGAAATTTTCCTGGCGTCCCGCGCCGGGTGTGCGGTCCACCAGCGAGGTCTACATGCACATCGCTGAGGCCAATTTCGGCTTGCTGGCTGTGACTGGGCCAAAGCCGCCGGCCGACATGAAAGAAGGAATAGAGAAATCGGTCACGGCAAAGGCTGACGTGATCAGCTGGCTGAAGCGTTCCCTGGACGCCGTGAAGCAAGCGCATCTGGCGGAAACACCGAAGGATCTTCAACGCAAGCTTCAGATCCACGGTCGAGACGCCACCGTAGACGGGATATACTTGCGCATTATCGTTCACGCTAACGAGCACATGGGACAGCTGATCGCCTACGCCCGTATGTCGGGAGTGGTTCCACCCTGGTCAAACAGCCCGTAGAGACTGAGACTTGTATATGTCGCGCCGAGCTTCAGCCCGGCTCTTCAGTTAGAATTCACCGCATGTCCAAGGCTATTTTTATCTTTGCGCTTGTACTGTTCAGCGGCGCGTTGTGTGCCAGTCAGCAAACCGCTCCCCACGTAAATGTTCGGGTCCACGCCGATCAACCGGATGGCTCCCTCCCACCCATTTGGAATTATTTCGGCTATGACGAGCCCAATTACACCTATTCGCCCAATGGCAAAAAGCTGCTCGGCGAACTTGCGGCGATGAGTCCTGTCCTCGTCCACATTCGTGCCCACAACCTGCTGACGACCGGCGACGGCTCGGCCTCGCTCAAGTGGGGCTCCACGAATGTCTACACTGAGGACGCTCAGGGAAACGCGGTGTACAGCTGGACGATTCTCGACCGCATCTTTGACACGTACCTCGCGTTGCGCATTAAGCCGCTCGTGCAAGTCGGCTTCATGCCGGAAGCCCTTTCAACACACCCGCGGCCGTATCGCCACAACTTTCCTCAGGGCACGATTTTCACCGGCTGGGCTTATCCGCCGAAGGATTATCAGAAGTGGGCAGACGTCGTGTATCACTTTGCCGCTCACCTGCGCGACCGCTACGGTGAAGCCGAAACCAAGACCTGGCTTTGGGAAATCTGGAATGAGCCGGACATCGATTATTGGAAAGGAACTCCGGAAGAATATTTCAGACTCTACGATTTTGCCGCTGCCGCTATTCTGCGAGCCTTGCCGGGCGCTTCTGTAGGCGGGCCTGACACGACAGGCCCCGCCTCTCCCAAAGCCGCTGACTTTTTGCGAAAGTTTCTCGAGCACTGCGCACACGAACACAACTTCGCCACGGACAAAATCGGTTCGCCGCTAGCGTTCATCAGTTTTCATCCGAAGGGAGCCACCGAATGGCGCGAGGACCACGTACAAATGGGCGTCGCGCGACAGTTGGCCTCCATTGAGCAAGGATTCAAAATCGTGGCGTCTTTCCCCGAATGGCAGAATACCCCCGTAATTCTTGGAGAATCTGACCCGGAAGGCTGCGCGGCTTGTACCGCGCGGACACACCCGCAGAATGGGTATCGCAACGGTGCCCAGTTTGCCTCCTACACAGCAGAAATCCTGAACTCGATCTACGATTTGTCTCGCCTCGGACAAATCAGCTTCGCCGGCGCCGTCACTTGGTCGTTCGAATTCGAAGACCAGCCGTATTTCGAAGGCTACCGCGAGCTTGCGACAAACGGCTTGGACAAGCCCGTGTTGAATGCGTTTCGAATGTTTGGCTTACTCGGCAGCGAGCGGGTGAAGGCGGAAAGTTCAGCTGCAATTTCTACCGATGCAGTTGTGCGCGACGGAGTCCGTGGCCAGCCCGACATCAACGTCATCGCCACGCGCAAGGATCGCGAAATCGAAATTCTCATCTGGAATTATCACGACGCTGATTTGCCCGTCGGACCAGCGAAGATTGCTCTTTCCATCAGCGGCTTGCCCGCGAACGTAAGCAAAGCCCAGCTCGAACACTTTCGAATTGATTCCGATCACAGCAATGCGTTCACGGCGTGGAAAGAAATGGGCTCGCCTCAAGCACCTACGCCGCGGGAATACGAACGGCTTGAGAGCGGCGGACAATTGCAGCTTTTGGTGTCTCCCTCATTCCTTCCGATTGAGCAAGGTGCTGTACAGCTGCAATTCACTTTGCCCAGGCAAGGGCTCTCGCTACTCCGTATCCATTGGGAATAGCGCAAAATGCTCGCCCTGCCATCGCGTTTTTTTTTGAAGTTAAGGAGTATTGGCCGCGCTCAACGCGAGCACAGCGTAAGCTGTCGCCGCATCTTTCATGAAGCGCACGGTGTCCGGACTGATGTGATGCTCTTCGTTGTTGTTTAGCGAGTAGGCCAGCCAGAAGCCTTGCGTGCGGTTCTGGTTGGCCGTGAGCCACGCTAGGCCTTTTTGCAATTGAGCATTTTCGCCTGATATCCCGGCTTGTTGCAGCGCGAACGTAATCAGTCCTGTCGCATATCCGTCGCTCTGGGCTACCTGCGGCGTACCATCATGTCGTTTCCAGTCGCCTGCCATCGAAGTGAGACTCCAACCTCCGTCTGGTTGCTGCTTGCTGAGCAATTCGCTGATGATAGCCTTCTGCCGTTCAGGCTCAATCAACCCAGGCACCTTCGCCGAAGCCCACAGCAGCACAGCACGATTGCTCACAGTTTGTGCGGAGCTTTCGCGGTTTAAATATTCGCTCAGAAGCTTCAAATTGTTTTGGATTTCCGGCCGCGAGCGGTAATTTTCTGGAGCTGTTCCCACAGCAATGGCCGCGAGCGACGCTCCATAAAAGCCCGAGTCGTCCGCTTCCCACGGCTCGTTTTTAAACTTCAGCCAAAGCCACGCGCCCTTTTGCTCGCCGGTGGTCTGTTGTTCGGCCCACATGTTTTCAAATGCGAGGCGCGTGTCGTCACTTAAAAGGCCGTTCTGCGCGCCCTTACCGTTGTCCTTGCTTGCGTCGTGACTCGCCAAAATAAGCGCGTTCAAAACCGATTCCGTCCCGCGAGATTCCACGGACTTGTACGCTCCGCGATCCGCATCCTTATAAAACGGCTCCACTTCTTTCCATAGCCGCACGCGCTTGGTCACATTGTCGAGCAGTTTTTGTTCGTTCGCCGAAAGGCCCTGTTCCGCGAGCGCCTTGCGAAGCGCAGGCCGCGACATCGCATATGGCACGGCCGTATGACATGAAATACAAAAAGTGTCATGATCCCGCTGCGCCCGTTGCCAGCTCATCCACCAGCCAGCCCTCTGATCGAGATAAGCCGCGGCAGTTTTCTGATCCCAGGAGCTCGCAACGTGCGCGTCAGGTACGGCGCGGAAAATAGCCGTAGCTCCTGAATCGCCCGAGTTCGCGGCCGCTCTGGTTTCCGCATGCCAGTCAACGGCAACGATTCCCGCGATCGCGCATGCCGCGAAGCTCAATCTCCGCTGTGTGGTTGTATTCATAGGGATTTTCGCCCTTGATGCACAATTTTAAAATGGCTTTCGCCGCCCGCGATGGAGTCGCGGGAAGTATGCATCCAATATGAAAAGATTATCACGAACGCGGCCTGCCGCCCGCTAGTTGCTACACCTGCTGACGCCTTCGCCTAAGGTTCACTCCTGCGAAAAATCCAAGACGGCAATCTCGTTATCTTTGGTGAGCTGAAGCGAAAAGAAAAGTGTCATGTGCTCATAGTTTGCACGGTATTGATAGCTGCGCTGCCCTCCTTCGTCGCCTCGCTTGATCAAGTCAAGCGATTTTAAAGGACCAAGCTCCTTCAAATAGCCACTCACTCCCTCAATCTCATCAGGGAAGAGCTTCGCTCGCAACTGTGGAGTAAATCGATTCTGATCGGCTTTCCCGCCTGCGATCTCCTGCAATAGAGTTCGTACGAGCTGGGTCGTCTGCGGCTCTTTGTCTTCGATCGGCTTGATCTCCGCTGGCATGAGCGCCGGAATGTAGAGTCCTGCGACGGTGTGCGCAATCTTGCCTGGTTGCGCATGGGCCGAGTCAAGATTTGTCAGAACCACGACTGTCAGCTTGTCGTCGACGTACCTGGAAATATCACAAGTAAATCCCTGCCAAGCTCCGCCGTGTTCAATCACCTTGTGTCCGTTGATCTCATTGATTTCCCAGGCAAATCCGTAGTTCGCTTTATTGGGCTTCCCATTGTTGAGTTTCATCACGGTCCACATCTGATCGAGGCTCGACCGCTTCAGCAGTTTTTCGGTGTACAGCGCTGCGTCCCACTTCTCCAAATCCAGTACAGTAAAGTAGAGCGTGCCATCCGCTGTCGAATTAAATGTCGGCGAAACCCAGTCCTGATTTTTCAGCTCTCCCTTGACAAGTTCGTAGCCTGCCGCGCGGTGAGGAATGATATCTCTGTCGCTGATGATTCGCGTCGAAGTCATTCCCAGCGGCTGGAAGATCCGCTCCTGCAAATAATCGCCGTAGAATTTTCCCGTCACACGATGAATCATGATTCCCAGCAAGACATAATTCGTATTGCGGTAGCTCCAGTCTTCCCCCGGCTTGAAGTCCATCGGCATCGCGGCAATTTTCTTATAGAGGTCGTCTTCCGTCATATCCAGCCGAAGATAGAACGGACCGTCGGGCTTGATGCGCGACCCACTTTCGTATTCGCCGAGCCCGGAGGTATGGCTCAGCAAATTTCGAATCTTGATGTCCTTCCACGTTTCAGGCGCGTCTGGAAAATATTTCTGGACGGGATCGTCAAGCCCGACTTTGCCTTCTTCCACGAGCATCATTACGGCGGTTGCTGCAAACTGCTTTCCGACCGACCCCGATTGAAAAATCGTATCCGCTTTCACGGGCACGTCCCATTCCAAGTTGGAAATGCCATATCCTTCCGCTTTGACGATCTTGCCGTCTCGATACACTCCCAATGCCAGCCCGGGAATCTGCTCACGCTGCATCTCTCCGCGGACATAGGCGTCCACTTTGGCGTCCTCATCGGCCGGTGAGGAGGAAATACCAGTCGCCAGCCACACCACACAAAACAGCAGCACACTACTCTTCACCAAAAGCTTTCTCATTTCGCCTCCGCGCAAGCTCAAAGGAAATACAACATTTTCCCTGCATTAGCCAGTATTTGGTTCTACCGGCTGCAGAAAATTGCCCCCATATTTATCAGCACAAACCCTCATTCCCCTATATCGATAAACCAAAAATGCGTGCACACTAGTCGCGGAGACAATCACATGCTCGCAGTTGCAGGGGTCTGGAAGAAAAAACGCGACGACTTGAAAGCGAAACGAAATTCGCTTTTCGAGAAATATGCAAAGCATCCGGAAGAATTTCATCTCGCTCTGGAAATCAAAAAGATCGACGACGAAATTGCCGATTGCACACAGCACGTAGAACACGAACGCCGCTCCGAGCGCCCCGCCTCGCCTGCGAAAAAACAACCGACGCCTCATAAGTGAAGGAATTCCGTCGGAGCAGCCTTCGACCGCGCGCGGAAAAAACTCTCCGAGCAGGCACTTGGCGCACGACTCTCATTGTGCTCTTCTATTAAGGACGCCATGCGACTGATCCGACCAACATCTGGCCGCCCGCAGCCCGCTCTTCGCTGGCTCATTGCGCCGTTGCTTCTTTTTGTTGCGCCCTCTTTGGCTTTTGCACAGCAGGACCAAGACAACCAAGCAGTCATCCGCTTCGTCAGCAATCCCGATCCCGCGCCGGACTTTAAACTCACCGCGCTCGATGGCAAGCCGATCACTCTCGCCGCCCTTCAAGGCAAAGTTGTCTTATTGAATTTCTGGGCCACATGGTGCGGACCCTGCCGCGCTGAAATTCCCGACCTTGTCGCGCTGCAGGAGCGCTACGACGGCCGCCTCCAAATCATCGGACTCAATGTCGACGACGAAGAGGCCGATATTGAGCAGTACATCAAAGAAACCAAAATCAACTATCCCGTCGCCATGACTTCTAACGAGGTGCGCAGGCAATTTGGCGGCATCCCTGCGCTGCCAACGTCTTTCGTTTTAGATACCGAAGGCCGCGTTGTCCAGAAACATGTTGGCCTCTGGAATCCCGCCGTTTACGAAACGGAAATTCGTGCGCTGCTCGGCATGCCCATCATGGCGAAAGTCGAAACATTTGAAGACAAAGGCGAAGTTTTTCTGGCGCATGCCGATCGCGCCACCGAACTTCCTGGCGTCGACCTTTCCAAACTCACGCCGGAGCAAAAGAAGTTGGTTCTTCACCGCTTCAATGCCGATACGTGCACGTGCGGCTGCAAATTCACTCTCGCTCAGTGCCGCATCTGGGACTCCGGCTGCGCCGTCAGCAAGGCCGCTACGGAGAAAATCGTAGCAGAAGTTTCTGCGGCTCCCACCGCACCGAGCGATTCGACGCAGCCTGCGCCTGCCGCGCCGGCACCAGCGAAAACGCCTTCCACTCCAGCGCCTCCGCAGCTGGGGAAACAAAAATAAATGTGGCTGCGGAATACCCTACTAAAATGCGGGTGAATTTCGCATAATTCTGCTCCGCCGCAGTTACCCGCCGCGGCGCTGGTCCTGTTACTCTTTTTCCGTCGATGCTTCCGCTCGCAAAAGTCATATTCTTTCTAGCTTTGGTCCTCTTGTTCACGGGACTTCTTTCGCCTCCCATAGCTCTCACGATCGGAATCCTGTTTGGTTTGTGCTTCACACACCCTTACGCGGGAGCCACCCGAACATCCGCAAGAATTCTTCTACAGGTATGCGTCGTCGCACTGGGCTTCGGAATGAATCTGCACGAAGTGCTGAAAGCTGGCCGCAGCGGGTTCGTCTACACCGCGCTTGGAATTTCGTTTGCGCTTTTAGTTGGTCTCGCGCTTGGCAAGGTGCTGCAAGTTCGTGGCAATTCGTCCTTTCTGATCACCGCAGGCACGGCGATTTGTGGCGGCAGCGCCATCGCCGCGGTCGGCCCGATTCTTCGCGCCGATGATGAAGAGATGGCGGTGTCGCTCGGCACGGTTTTTATTCTAAATTCCGTCGCGCTCCTGATTTTTCCGGCGATTGGCGGCGCGCTTCATCTCTCGCAATCACAATTTGGACTTTGGGCTGCTCTCGCGATTCATGACACAAGTTCCGTCGTTGGCGCCTCCGCAAAGTACGGACAACAAGCCCTGGTCGTCGGCACCACTGTAAAATTGGCTCGCGCTCTCTGGATCGTTCCTCTCGCGCTTGCCACAGCCGCGTTCAAGCGCCGCAAATCCGAAATAGGCGCCGAATCCGAAGCCAGCCGCGCATCGAAAATTCCCTTTCCTTGGTTCATTTTGTTCTTTTGCCTCGCGGCGGTTCTCAACACCTACGTACCCGCGATCCAGCATGGTTCGCATGCGCTCTTCGCGCTCGGAAGGCTGGGCCTCACCGCCACGCTCTTTTTGATTGGTACTGGGATTTCGCGCGCCACGATAAACGAAGTCGGCTGGCGGCCTTTGCTGCAAGGCGTGCTTCTCTGGGCGGTGGTTGGGCTTACTTCGCTTTACTTCATTCGCATCGGCTGGATCGCTTTGTAACGAAATCCCCACGCTTCTCGCGAGTTTATTCGAGCGTTTATTTCTTCAGCAGATCCATCACGGCGGAGGTCATGGCTTTGACCCCAGTTCGAATGGCGGGATCTGGCACGGGAGCGAATTGGCTGGAGTGTGGTCCAGGGAGACGCGTGCCTTTTTCCATCGCGTCTTTTAGTTTTACCGGGTCGGCGGCGCCGAGCCAAAACATGCTGATGAGAGGGTTGGGGTCTTCAAGGGCGAAAAGACTGAAATCTTCGCTGGCCATGATGGGTTCGCCTGCGAGCACATTTTCTTTTCCGAGAGCGCGTTCGAGCGAAGCGCCGACGCGACGCGTGAGTTCCGGATCGTTGATGGTGGCTGGAACGTGATCTTCGGCAACTACGACGATGGGCGCACGCTCGGCCGGAACGCCTGCTGCTGCGGCGATGCCGTTGGTGATTCTGGCGATTGAGGCGAGCACTTTTTCGCGCTGCTCGGGATTCATGGTTCGAACGGTAAGCTGCAGGTGCGCTTCGTCGGGAATAATGTTGTGTTTTGTGCCGGCGTGAAAGGAGCCGACGGTGACTACCGTTGGAAGCTGCGGATCCATTTCGCGGCTGACAATCGTTTGCAGCGCGACCACGATTTCGGAAGCGATGACGATAGGGTCTTTCCCCGCTTGCGGCGCGGCGCCGTGGCCGCCATAACCGCGCACCGTGATGTCGACGGAATCCGCGCCGGCGAGAAGCGGGCCGGCGTGCCAGGAAACTTTGCCCGCCGGGACTGCGGAACTGTCATGGAGCGCGAGGACGAAGTCCGGCTTGGGAAATTTGGTGTAGAGCCCGGCGCGGAGCATGGCTTGTGCGCCGCCCACGGTCTCTTCAGCAGGCTGGCCAATGAGAACGACGGTGCCGCTCCACCGATCCCTGAGTTGGGCGAGCATGCGCGCGGTGCCGAGAAAAACCGTCATATGCAAGTCGTGGCCGCAGGCGTGCATCACGCCGACTTCGCCGCCTCCCGCGCGGGCCACTTTTACGTGGCTGGCGTAAGGGAGGCCGGTGTTTTCGATGATCGGCAGAGCGTCCATGTCCGTTCGAACGTAGACCACGGGGCCAGGTCCGTTTTTCAGGACCGCGACGATGCCGTAGGCCGTCAAACCGGAATCGGCGTATTGGCCGAAATGATCGGTGACTTCGTAGCCGGATTTTCTGAGGTCCGCGGCTACCAGCGCCGAAGTTTCTTTTTCTTGCGTGGAGAGTTCGGGATTTTCGTGGAGGTGTTTGTAAGTGGCCAGGAGCGAGTCGGCTTCTTTGTTGATGTGCTGGTCCAGATCGTTCTGGGCGAAGAGCGGGGCGGAGAGGCAGAGTGCGGCGGCGAACGAAAACACGCCTGTTCGGATTATAAAATGCATTGAGTCACCTCGAAAAGGAAGCGGCATCTTAGCATTGGTCACTGAGGCTTGCCTCTGTTCATTTCGCGGGCGGAGGTGTTAAGGCTTCCACAGACTGAAGTCTGTGCCACTGGCTAGTTGCTACAGAGCGAAATGCGGGATACACTCGCGCCACAAATTCTGGAGTTCATTCTCAAAGAGATTCGAATGGAGGCAACGCGTGAATCGCCGATCTACTTTTTTGGCAATAGCACTCGTACTTGCAGGAATTCTCAGCGTGGGCGGGGCATTTTCGCAGCCTACGCCGCGGACTGTACGTAAGGTTTTTAATGCGCCGGAGAAAACGGTGCAAGCTCCTTTCAGCGACGGAATTCTGGCCGGGAATACGTTGTATCTGGCTGGAAGAATCGGGCTGGACCCGAAGACCGGAAAGCCGCCGGCGGAAATCGAAGATGAAATCAAGCTGATGCTCGATAGTTTAAAGGGAACTCTGACCCAAGCAGGAATGACTTACGACGATCTGGTGTACGTGCAGATTGCATGCACTGACTTGTCTCTCTTCGACAAATTTAATCCCATCTATACGAGTTACTTCAAGACCAAGGACTATCCCGCGCGGGAATTCATTGGCGCGGCGGCGCTTCTACGCGGCGGCCATTTCGAGCTGCAGGCAATCGCCGTTCGGCACTGACACTCGTCTCTTGTAGGTTTCACAGAACGAGCAAAACGACGACTTGCCATGCTTGAAGGATCGGTGTGGGAGAAGCCTCTGCCCGAGCGAAGGCAGTTCTGAATTGCCATCCCACTGATGGATGCTACTAAGGGCGCCCGCTAGAACCCTTTTTGAGGGTCGGTTGACCTTTGGAAGTAGCGAGCTACGCGAACAAAGGATGGCTAGGCTCATCCAAGGAATGAAGGTGCCGTTACAGGAATGCCCGAATAGCGTCACAGTAATTATGGTGATTTAGCGGCATTTGCCCAAATAAGGGCTTTATATTTATCGCCCCGCTTGCATGTTCAATTTAAGCCATTTAAAATGAATAGTTTAATTATTGATAAGATTTAACATCCAATGGAGATGCTAATGCATCTACTCACGCCGGCAAGGACTACACGAATGTTGCGCATTACCACAGAGAAGAAGCGAGGCAGGACCGTTATGAGCGTCGAAGGGCGCCTGGCGGGGGCGTGGGTGGGGACGCTTGAGCAGTGCTGGCGGGAACGGGTACAGGAAGAGAAATTCAGCGTGGATCTGTGCGGGGTGAGCTTCATTGATGCGGCGGGCAAGGTGCTGTTGAAGGAGATCCACGAGCAGGGCGGAAAACTCATCGCGGAGGGGTGCTTGAATCAGTCGATCGTAGAGGAAATTGAAGGGCGCGACCGGTCCGGAAAGGGCGGGTGCTGGGGCCGAAAAAAAGGCTCGCACATTATTTTCTATGTGGTGTTTTTTAGCTTGGTGGTGACGCCGATGGTTGCACGCCCGCAAGGAACTGGGAGACAGAATCCGCTGCCCGGGAATGCGCCGAGCGGAGTGATGCGGCTAACGCTGGATCAGTCGGTAGCCCTCGCGCTGAAACAGAACCCGACGGCACAAATCGCAATTATCACCGCCGCGCAAAGCGTTCAAGACAAAAATGTGGTGCGCGCGGATCTGCTGCCCCAAGCGAACTTGAGCGTGACGGACTCCGTTGAGCGCATCAACCTCCAGGCGTTCCTAGGCACGACAATACCTGGATTTTCTCAACACGCGGGTCCTTTCCAGGTTTTTTCGGCGGGTCCGACATTTAGCGCTCCAGTCTTCGATTTGACGCTGTTCCGCCGATACCAGGCGGCGCGGGAAACGGCGAACGCCAGCAAGTCAGACAGTCTTTCCACACGCGAGCAGGTGATTTTGCTGGTGGTGTCGCAATACATCGGGACGCTCCGCGCCGTGGCGAACGTGCAAGCTTCTCAATCGCGAGTCGAACTGGCGCAGGCGCTATACGACCAGGCGGCGGACGTGCAGAAAGAAGGCGTGGGAACGGGGATCGACACGCTGCGCGCGAATGTGGAGCTGCAAAACGAAAAGCAGCGGCTGCTTGAAGCGCAAGCCGACCGCGATACTTCCCTTTTTGGATTGAGCCGGCTGCTGAATCTGGACCCGCGGCAGGTGATCGAATTGGCTGATTCGCTCAGCTTCTTCGACACCCCACAACCCGAGGTCGTGGCGAGCATTGATTCGGCGCTCGCGGAGCGGCAAGAGTGGAAGTCGATGCAAGAACAGCTTAAATCAGCGGGGCTGCAAAAGAAGGCTTCGTCGGAATCGCGGCTGCCGAGACTGGATTTCAACGGTAACTGGGCCTACTTGGGTGGCTCTTCGACGACGGGCATACCAACGTACAACTACGAAGCGGCGGTTACGGTTCCGTTGTTTACCGGCGGCAGGATTCACGCGGAAGTCGTTCGAGCGGACTTGGAAATTCAGAAGCTGCAGCAGCAGGAAGACGATCTGCGAAATCAGATCGCTCTGGATGTGAAGACCGCGTTGCTCAATTTGGATTCAGCGCGGAGTCAGGTGACCGTGGCAAATCTCGGCATGCAGCTCTCGAAAGAAGAAGTGGATCAGGCGCGGGACCGGTTCAGGGCGGGTGTAGCGAACAATATCGAAGTGATTCAGGCGCAGGATTCGTTGGCGCGGGCGAACGACAACCAGATTGCGGCGCTTTACCGTTTCAATCAGGCACGCGCGGATTATGCCCGTTCGATTGGTCAGATGGAAAAGGTTTACTCGAAGTGAGGGGACGATGAGCGTTGAGACCGAAGTAAGGCCGGAAAACACGACAAAGGAACAGACGTTCCTTGACGTGCCTGTAGAAAAAGAAGCGCCGAAGGGTTTTGCGAATCCAAAGGTGCAACGACTCGCGATTGTTGGTGGGGTGGTGCTGATTGTCGCGGTTCTCGGACTGTTTCTCTATTACCACGATCGAGAGAGCACGGATGATGCGCAGATCGACGGACATATCACGCCGATCGCTTCAAAGATCTACGGAAAAGTGGCGAGCGTTTTAGTTAACGACAACCAGGCTGTGAAGGCGGGGCAATTACTGGTGAAAATCGATCCGCGCGATTACCAAGCGGCCGTGGATCAAGCAAAAGCGGCGCTGGACTTGGCTGAAGGCGAGGCGCGGTCCGCGGGAGTGGACGTGCCGAGGACGGCGGAAAACGTAGCGAGTGGGACTTCGAGTGCGGACGCGCAATTGCTGGGAGCGCAGGCGGACGTGGCGCGCGCGCAGGCAACTTACGAAGAAGCGCAAACTGCGGACTTGGAATTTGCGCAAGCAAACGTAAACAAGAGCATGGCGAACGCCGCGTTGGCGCAAGCAGATTTGGCGCGGTACAAGCCGCTGATGGAGAGAGACGAGATTTCGAAGCAACAGTACGACGCAGCAAAGGCAAACGCGGATGCGACAGCAAGCGCGTTGAAGGCAGACCAGGAAAAATTGGCGCAGGCGCAGCGGAATGTGGAAGTCGTGAAGGCGCAACTGGACGCGGCGAAAGCGCGGGTGCTGCAAATGCGGGCGGGAGTAGAAAGCGCTCAGGCGAATACAAAACAGGTAGGCATGCGCACGGCGGACGCGCAAGCGAAAGTGGCGAAAGTAGCGCAAGCCCGCGCGTCCCTGGACGCAGCGCAGCTGAATCTGAGTTACACGGACGTGGTTGCGCCGGTGGATGGAGTGGCGACGCACAAGCAAGTGGAGACGGGACAGATCGTGCAAGCGGGGCAGGGATTGCTGGTGGTGGTGCCGCTGCAGGATGTGTGGGTAACGGCGAATTTCAAAGAGACGCAGCTGAGAAACATGCGCGCGGGGCAGAAAGCCGAAGTGAGCGTCGATACGTATGGAAGGACATTCAGCGGGCATGTGGACTCGATTGCGGGAGCGACGGGCGGAGTTTTGAGTTTGCTGCCGCCGGAAAACGCGACTGGGAACTACGTAAAAGTGGTGCAGCGGATACCAGTGAAGATCGTGCTGGATCCGGTGCCGCCGGACAAGGCCGTGTTGCGGCCGGGGATGAATGTGGACGCGACAGTCATCACGAAGTAGTGGGTGGAATAAAGAAAGTCCGTGAAGTGTTTGTACGTATGAATAGGTAGAGCGACTGGGAGCCAAATAGAACGCCAGCGAACGAAATTGAACGAGCGATGCGAAACAGACTGCTAGCCAAACTGAGGATGCCGGATGGTTCGATCAACCCGTGGGTGATCGCCGTTACGGTGACGCTGGCAACGTTCATGGAAGTGCTGGACACGTCGATCGCGAACGTGGCGCTGCCGCACATTTCAGGAAACTTATCGGCCGGAGCGGACGAATCGACGTGGGTGCTGACCTCGTACTTGGTTTCTAATGCGATTGTGCTGCCGCTTTCGGGATGGCTTTCCGGACTCATTGGGCGGAAGCGGTTTTACATGTCGTGCGTGGCGCTGTTTACCGTGAGTTCGTTTTTGTGCGGGCTAGCGCCGAGCTTGGGCGTGCTGGTGTTTTTCCGGATTTTGCAAGGTGCAGGTGGAGGCGGACTGCAGCCCAGCGAGCAAGCCATTTTGAACGATACATTTTCGCTAGCGAAACGCGGAATGGCGTTTGCGGTTTACGGAATTGCGGTGGTGGTGGCGCCGACGATTGGGCCCTGGCTGGGCGGATGGATTACGGACAATTTTTCATGGAGATGGATTTTCTATATCAACGTGCCGGTAGGAGTCATTTCGCTGATCCTTACGTCCTTCTTGATTTCGGATCCGCCGTACATGAAGCGGGCGAGCGTCAAGAGCGGATTCCGGATCGACTACATCGGAATCGGTTTGATCAGCCTGGGGTTGGCCAGCATGCAGATTATTTTGGACAAAGGGCAGCGCGACGACTGGCTAGCGTCCGGATTTATCCGCGTCTTCTTTGTGCTGATGCTGATCGGGATTATTGCTGGGATCGTATGGGAGTGGCGGCATAAGGATCCGGTCGTCGATTTAAAAATGCTGAAGGACCGGAATTTCGCGATCTCGACGGTCGCGATGTTTTTCCTGGGTTTTGTGCTGTATTCGAGCACGGTTTTGATTCCGCAGTTTCTGCAAGAGCTGCTGGGTTACACAGCGGAGCTTGCGGGAAAGGCGCTTTCGCCGGGCGGCTTGGTGATCATGCTGATGATGCCGGTCGTCGGATTTCTGGTGTCGAAAGTAGACACGCGAATTCTGATTACGTTTGGCTGCGCGGTTTCGGCGATTGCGCTGTTCTGGATGGCTGGTTGGGATTTGAGTCTCGATTACAGTCACGCGGTGCGCGCGCGAATGCTGCAGAGCTTCGGACTGGCATTTCTGTTTATTCCCATCAACGTGGCGGCGTTTGCGTACGTGCCGAAAGAAAAGACGAACATGGGGACGGGAATCATCAATCTGGCGCGAAACATCGGAGCGAGCGTGGGGATCGCGACCGTTACGACGATGTTGGAGCGGCGGACTCAATTGCATCAGACGCATTTGGTGGAGAGTGTGAACAGTTTGAATCCGGCGCTGCTTAAGATGACGAACGGAAACACGGCGCGTCTAATTTCATATGGGTCGAATGCTTCGCATGCTGCGATGCAGGCGAAGGGTATGGTCTACAACCTGGTGCAGCGCCAGTCGGCGATGCTGGCGTTCATCGACAACTTCAAGATGTTGGGCGTGGTGTTCCTGGCAGTCATCCCGGTTTTATTGCTGATGAGGAAACCGAGAGTGCCAGCCGGAGGTGTTCCGGTGCACTGAGGCACGCAAGTGTCCATGCATCCGTTCAACGAGCTTATCGCAGCGATTTTTTGCAGTGACTGATGGCAGCAAGTTTGTGCAGTAATTGGGGGGGAACAATGGCAACTCAAGCGGCAGTGGCACCGCAGTTCAATGAAAGCAAGCTGATTCGCGCCGGACAGAGGGGTGACTCGCAGGCGGTGGAAACGCTATTCCGCCGATACCAGCGCCCGCTGTTTCAGACGGCTTTGCGCGTCCTGGGCAACACCGAGGATGCGGAAGACGCTTTGCAAGACGGGCTGCTATCTGCATACCGCAACATGAAGCGGTTCGAGGGACGGTCGCAATTTTCCACGTGGCTGACGCGCATCGTGATCAATGCGGCGCTGATGAGGCGGCGTAGCGCAAAAGCGCGGCCGGCGGTTTCGCTGGATGAACCTCCACGCGAAGACGAGCTGCCGATCTCGGAGCGATTCGCAGCCGAAGGGCCGAATCCCGAGCAAGTGTTTGCGGGAACGGAACTGCGCGAGATGATCAGCGAGAACCTCGACGAACTTTCGCCTTTGCTCCGCACAGCGTTTGTGCTGCGCGAAGTGGAAGGTTATTCGACGGGCGAAGCGGCAAAGAAACTCGGAGTGACCGAGAATACGTTGAAGGCGCGACTGTGGCGCGCGCGCCATCAACTGGCGGAGCGGCTCGGACAACGTCTGCGCCGGATCAAAGACGATATGGCCGGCATGGGCGACGCCGAGTGCAGCTACTGCTGAGAAGCTGCAGCAAACGACGTGAAGAAGTAATGAGGCAACGAAGGAAAGGACGGGTCTATTGTGGCTCGTCCTTGCAAGCGGGAATCCTCCAGCTATGCGTTGACGCAGAGAGGATTCCTTGAAAAGATAAAGGCGATGAAATTCGAAACCATGGCAGAGGCATTGCACGCGCTGTGTTGTTGTCAGCGCTGCGCACAAGTGTCCTCTGGCATGGGAGGAGTAGGCAGAACGACTTAAAAGTCTAACTCCAGTTCAATTGTTTCTTGACCCACCGCCGAGAGGAAAACGGCAGGTGGGTTTTTTATTTTCGCCGCGACACTGTTACGGCGGCTTGAATCGGCAGATCGGCAAAAACATGGGAGATGAAATGAAAAACACTAGAAGCGTTGCAGGACAGCTTTTGCTGGCGATTCTGTTCCTGGCTTTGCCTGTTTCGGCGCAATCCAAAATAGAGGGTCAGTGGGATGCCGTGGTGGTTGTTGGACAGGCGGAGATTCCGTTTCGGTTTGAGATTGCCACGCAGGGATCGGAGCCGAGAGGATTTTTCTTCGAAGGCGAAAGGGAGATTGGATCGACTTCGGGAAAATATGTAGATGGGAAACTTCAGCTGGAGTACGAGTTTTTGAATTCGACTCTCACGGCGACGTTCGATGGCGAGAAGTTGGATGGTTCGTATCGGTACAATCGGAAAAACGGACGGGAATATTCGTTTCATGCGCGGCGCGCCGTACCCGAGACCGCGAACAGCGCTGGTTCGCCGCAGATCGCCGGCAACTGGGAAATGACGCTGGTTGGGCCTGACAACAGCACAACGAAGGATCCCCGAGCTGCCCTTTCGTGGAAGCTGTACCTGCGGCAGGTAGGTTGGAACGTGAGCGGATCGATTCTGCGAATCGACGGGGATACCGGAACGCTGACGGGCCGCTGGCAAGGTGATTCGCTAGTGTTGAGCCACTTTGCGGGCGAGCGGCCTGTGCTGCTAGAAGCCAAACTCCAGCCGGATGGAACGCTCGACATTCTGTTGAACAAGCAGAACCGATATCTAGCTGCAAGGTCGGGTGATGCGCGCGCAAAGGGAATACCGGAGCCGCCTGACCCTGCGCGGTTTACGAACGTGAAGGATGGAGAAGAGCCGTTCCATTTTCGTTTCCCGGATGTCGATGGAAAAATTGTTTCGGATGCGGACGCGAGGTTCCAGAACAAGGTGGTGATTCTTACGATTGGCGGAACGTGGTGCCCGAACTGCAGAGACGAGGCTCCGTTCTTGGTAGAGCTTTACAAGCGATTTCACGCGCAGGGACTGGAGATTGTGGGATTAAATTTTGAGGCCAGCGGGGACCTTGCGGAGGACAAACCGCGGATCGAATCTTTTGTTAAGGAATTTTCCGTGCCTTATCCGGTTTTGTATGGCGGAGAAATTCATGATGTGAAGGATAAGTTGCCGCAGATCGCGAACTTCGGAGCCTATCCTACGACGATTTTCTTGAACCGGGACGGGCGCGTGGCGATAGTGCACGCGGGGTTTGCCAGCGCTGCCACCGGAGAGGCGCACACGGCGCTTGAATATGACGTGGAGCAATTAGTGGAACGGTTGCTTAGCGAAAAAGCCAAAGAGCAAGCTTCGCGCTAGAAAAGACGCGGACAATCGCTTTGATGGGCCTCGTTTCGATTGTTCAGCGGGCCGGCGGGCGATGGCGTTAGAACTATCGTCGCCGCGAGCGATGGGCGGGGCGGAGAGCGTTAATGGGAGCCGGCGGTTTGCGCCGTGCCGAGAGGCGAGGAAGACGGCGGCGTGCTGGCTGCGTCCGGAGTGGGCGGAAGATTTATATTGGTAACGCTTGAGGGCGCCCATGTGAGCTGCCCGTTGCTACTCGCGACTCCGTCGACGATTTTCGAGAACAACCGATCTTGCATGGCGGTGCGTTTCGCATAGTCGACCACATAGCTGACCGTGAATTCCAACGATCCGCCGTTTACGGTGAGTGCGACGGTGGGGTCCAATGGAGGATTCGCGCCCCGATAGTAGTCGCTCATCGCTTTCCAGGAGGCCTGCGCTTCAATCAAATACTCGCCAATCGCCTCTTTGGCGGCCTGCAAGAGCATCTCTCTGGCAAGCTGGCAGTCGCTGGTGGTTGTAAGCAGCACTTTAATTTCGTCCCAGATAAACCGGAATCCTTGCGAATAGTTGAAGACGGGTACTTTTAAGAGAATGTTGTTAGGGATGCGAACGATCCGGCCGTTGTACAAGTCCTTGCTGACCCAGTTCCCAGTTTCCATCAAGGTGGTTCGGAGAAGGCCGATGTCGATAACGTCACCTCGAGTGTCGCCGATCTGAACTCTGTCTCCCACCGTGTAAAGTTTTGAAAAACCGATGGAGAAGGCTCCGGCAATGCTAGCCACCACGTCCTGCAAAGCTACTGCAACGCCCGCACCGACGAAACCGAGCGTAACGCTGATGCGGCCCAAGCGGTCCTCGAACAGAATGGCAAGAAAAAGGAGAATGACGACGTAACCGGCGAAGATAACGAACTTGCGGACTTTGTAGCGGGCGTCGGCTTGGCCAAAGTGGCGGGGCAGGACTCGTTCGAGCACGCGGAACGTGGCGTGAATCAGAAGGATGCCAACAACGGCGGCAACGCATTTCGCGAAGAGGGAAAGCGAAACAGTATCTTTGAAAAGATCGTTCATACAGCCACCATCGCCGCCAGCCTAAAGCTACAGCCCAAAGTCAGGCTACCAGACCACTTGAGGGCTTCGAAAGACCGCAATTTCAGATTCACGAGAGTCCGCCTGATCCTTATGATGCGGTCCGCTTACCGTTCTGCGCGAAAATTCGTATCGTCGAAAATTGACTCAGTACTAGTTCTCTCGCTGGCTTTCAGGGCTTACCTTTCGGCGGCGCTTCAGGAGTTGGCGCGGGGGTGCGGGCGGCGGGGTAGAGACCGAGGACGCGGAGGTCGCTGGTGGCTTGGCGGACTTCGGCAAGGGCAGATTCGAGTCGGGAGGAGGAGTCGGCTTCGACGTCTAGGAAGAATTGGTATTCCCAGGGACGGCCGTGGATGGGACGGCTTTCGATCTTTTGGAGGTTGACGCCGTGTTTGGCGAAGGGTTCAAGAGAAGCAAGGAGCGCGCCGGGGCGGTGGGGAAGGCGCATGGCTATGGACATTTTTCGGGCGTCTGGCGAAGGCGGCTGGGCTTCGTTGGCGGGGCGGAGGAGGACGAACCGGGTGAAATTTTCGGCGTTGTCTTGGATGTCGGAAGCCAGAATGACGCCGGAGTAGTGTACGGAGGCGCGGCGGCCGGCAATGGCGGCGCAAGTTTTGTCGCCGCAGGCTAGGGCCTCGCGGACGCTGCCGGCAGTGTCTTCGGCGGGAACGCGCTTGAGGTTCGGATGCGTCGCGAAAAAACGTTCGCATTGGGCGAGAGCCATGGGATGACTCGCGACGGAACGAATAGAGTCAAGCGTCGTGCCGGGGCAGCCGATCAGGTGGTGCTTGATGGGGAGAATGGTTTCCGCAGTAATAGTGAGGGCGCTTTCGAGGAGGAGATCGTAGACGCGGACAACGGGACCGGCGAGGGTGTTTTCTACGGGGGCGAGGAGAGCATCGGCGAGGCCGTCGCTGATGGCGCCAAAAGCAGCGTCGAAGGTGGGACGGGGGACGGTGGTGATGGCTTCGCCGAGGAGTTGGATGGCGGCTTCTTCGCTGAACGCGCCGGGCTCGCCTTGGAAAGCTACGCGCATTTTAAGGATGATAGCACTCCTCAGCACGGGCACAGGGTTTGGCGTTTTATTTGATGTCCTGGCCGCGGAAGCAATCCACATTGGCGGCGGATTTAAACGTGGGCATGGCAGAAGCGCGTTTGCGCGGGGGGAAGGCGAGGTATACTGCGCGAGGGAGACGGAAAATGAAATTGGCCAAGCCAGAGGCTGGGGAGTACGCAGCTTACTACGAGAAGTATATTGCGCTCGTTCCTGGAAGTGATGTTGCCGGTGCGTTGGAAGCGCAACGCGTGCAGACGATGCAGCTTTTCGCGGGACGCAGCGAACGAGACGGGAATTTTCGCTACGCAGCGGATAAGTGGACGGTGAAGGAAGTGCTTGGGCACCTCAGCGATTCCGAGCGAATTTTTACCTACCGGGCGCTGCGAATTGCCAGGGGCGACCAGACGCCTATGGAGGGATTTGAACAAGACGATTACGTGCGCAGCGGCGGATTCAACGAACGGCCGCTGGCGAGTCTGGTGGAGGAATTTGCGTATGTACGAAGCGCGAGCCTGGGGTTGTTTCGGTCGCTTGGGAAAGACGCGTGGGTGCGGCGCGGTACGGCTAACAAAAACGAGGTGAGCGTGCGGGCGCTGGCGTTCATCACCGCGGGGCACGAGCTGCACCACCGGCAGATTCTCGAGGAGCGCTACTTTTCGGCTATTCCCCGCGCCTGAAGCGAGTGGTTCGCGGGCGCTGGCCGTGGCGGGGTTTAAGAAGAAAATAAAGCAGGATAGATGCCAGCGTGATGCTGAGCGCCGCTCCGAGGACTGCCAGGGCTTGTGCATCCAAAGGGTGTACGAAAGCGTCTCCAAGAAGGTAGGAGCCCAAGCACAAGAAAAGCACCGCCAGGAAGATGACCAAACTTCCGAAGGTTCGCGCCAGCCCCCCGCGAATGACTAAGGGCTTAGCCACGTGATGCGCGCTGACGCGGAGGAGAGTATCTGCACGCATGACTTACCCCTCGCGGGAGCCCTCCCGAACGACAACGGAATCTGCGACGCGCTGAAACTCAAGATAAGCGAAATGTGGCGGAGCGTAGGTCTTCTCCATGAGAGCGCGGTAGACACAGCTTGGATTACTTCTTCCCTCGATTCCGGTTTTGGATTGAACCAGGAGTTTGCAGTCCCACGTCGGATTCTTGCAATGCGATTGCTCGCCAAACTTCACGATCATAATGGCCGTTCCTTCCTTGACCGAGGGCTTGCTGGGATCGCCCAGAAGACAGCTAGAGTACGGGACAACAGCAAGTGGTGATGGACTATATAGGGCGGAAATCAAAAGTCAAGAAAAAGATTCCAACAAAACGACGGTACTATATAGGTAACATTATCAACGCTTTCTGGTGATGATAAGGATGCGATCTGTAGCACTCCGGGTCTTCCGCTTCCTTGCCAGGGGTGAGAACTTGGCGTCCGAGGTAATGTGTGGTTGCCGGAGCATGATTTCCGGGTTAGGTTGCGGGGGCCGCGAGCGGCTGCTAAAATTGCTAATTTGCCGGGTTGCCGGCGTCCGTGCTGAAGGCTACCTGCGATTTGATGTCTGGGTATCCCGCAGAATTTGTTGGCGTTTGCATCCAGGCTGATAGTAAGTGCAACCGCAGAGCAGTCCAAAGAATGCGCAATCGCGGAGAAACGGGTGGAAACGGCGAGCGCGGAATGCTCGGCTGACCAGGTCTGGGCTCTGCGAAAGGGAGATTACGAGTGGCAAAGTATGATGTAGCGATTATTGGGAGCGGTCCGGGCGGGTATGTCGCGGCGATCCGGGCGGGCGAGCTGGGATTGAAGACCATTGTTGTGGAGAAGGACCCGTTTCTGGGAGGTACTTGTCTACACGTCGGATGTATTCCTACGAAAGTTTTGCTGCATCACGCCGATGTTTACGATCACTTCAAGAATGGGGCGGAGCTGGGGTTTGAGGTCAGCGGGCTGAAGATCAATTGGGCGAATATTCTGGCGCGCAAAGACAAGATTGTGAAGAAGCACGCCAAGGGAATTGAGTTCCTCTTCAAGAAGAACAAAGTGGAGTGGGTGCAGGGTTGGGGTCGTTATGAGGGACCCGGGCGCGTGAGTGTTGATAACAACGGGAAGAAGAGCGAGATCGAGGCCGCGAATGTTTTGCTGGTGAGCGGATCAGAGGCGCGTTCGCTGCCGGGGATCGAGCCGGACCACAAGACGATTCTGACGAACCGGTCGATCCTGGAGCTGCCGGAAATTCCGAAAACACTGATCATCGTGGGCGCGGGAGCGGTGGGAGTGGAATTCGCGTCTATTTACAACACCTTTGGAACGCAGGTGACGGTTCTGGAAGCGCTGCCGCGTGTGGTACCTGTCGAGGACGAAGATGTTTCGGTGGAATTGGAAAAAGATTTCAAGAAGAGGGGGATACAGATTTTCACGAGCAGCAAAGTGGATTCGGTGAAGAAAGACGCCAATGGCGTGACGGTTTCGTTCAAGGATAAGGACGGAAAGGCGCAGACACTGCAGGCGGAGAAATTGCTGATGGCGGTGGGCCGCAAGCCGATGACGGAAAATTGCGGACTGGAGAAGTCGAAGGCGAAGCTGGACCGAGGGTTTGTACTTACTACCGGTTCAAATTTCGAGACGGATGAGAAGGGTTTGTATGCGATCGGGGACATCGTTGCAGGCATGCCGCAGCTGGCGCACGCGGCGATGATGGAAGGGATTGTTGCGGTGACGCACATCGCAGGAAAAAAGACGCAGCCGATTCTGAAAACGCGGATTCCTAACGCGACATATTGCGAGCCGCAGATTGGGTCGATCGGATTGACGGAGAAACAGGCGCGCGAAGCGGGTTACGCCGTGAAGATTGGCAAGTTTCCGTTTATAGGGAACAGTAAAGCGACGATTTTGGGGAATCACAACGGATTCATCAAGGTGGTTTCGGACGAGAAGTATGGAGAGATCTTGGGGATTCATATTATCGGGCCCTTGGCGACGGAGATTTTGTCGGAGGCGGCGGCGACGTTGAACCTCGAGGGCACGGTCGACGACATGATGAATATGATTCATGCGCATCCAACGGTTTGGGAGGGGATGGGGGATGCGTTTGCGTCGGTGCGAGGGTTGCAGATTAACGTGTAGTGACTGGTGATTCGTGACTGGTGACTGGTGAAGAGTTGTCAGATTATCGACCTCGGATTGATTGGGTACGCGGAAGCCTACGCGTTGCAAAAGCGCGTTGTGGCGGCCCGCAAGGCGGATGCGATTGGGGATGTGCTTTTGTTTTGCGAGCATACGCCGGTGATTACACAGGGGCGGAACGGGAAGCGCGAGCATCTTTTGGTTTCTGAGAATGTGTTGCGTCAGAGGAATGTGGAGTTCTTTGAGACGAGTCGTGGAGGGGATGTTACGTATCACGGGCCGGGGCAACTTGTGGGGTATCCGATTTTGCAGCTTGGGGCGATTCGGAAAGATGTGGTTTGGTATGTGCGGATGCTGGAAGAGGCGATGATCCGATCTTCGGTGGAGTTTGGGATTAGCGCCCGGCGCGAAGAGGGGAAGACTGGTATTTGGGTGGCGGGCGGAGAAAAAAATTTTACACAGAGAGCACAGAGTTCACAAAGCGGAGAAGAAACTGCGGCGGAGAAGTTGGGGGCGATTGGGGTTCATATCAGCCGGTGGGTCACTTCGCATGGGTTCGCTTATAACGTGGCGACGGATTTGCGGAATTTTGATTTGATTGTCCCGTGTGGGATTGCGGGGCGGAAGGCGACTTCGCTGGAGAAATTGCTGGGGCGGGCGGTGAAACTAAACGAAGTCGCGCCGAAGATTGTGGCGCATTTTGGAGATGTGTTTGGGTTGGAGATGTTCGCGGGATCACTGAAAGAATTGCTAGAGAAACTAGAGACTGCGGAGCAGGCAGTAGCCGTTCCTGCTTAGGGAGTAGGACAGACATTCTTGTCTGTCGCTTGTGGTAGGGCGTGAGTCAAAGAAGGGAGACAGGCAGGAATGCCTGTCCCACGGAGCAGTGATGAAGAAGGAATTGACGCGGCAGCAGTATCTGGACTTGTACTACTACATGCGGCTGAACCGCGCCGTGGAAGACACGATGGTGAAGCTCTTCCGGCAGAACAAGATTGTCGGGGGACTTTACTCGAGCTTGGGGCAGGAAGCAATTTCGGTGGGGACGGCGTATGCGCTGGAAAAGAAGGATTGGCTGGCGCCGATGATTCGAAATATCGGCGCGCTTTTGGTGAAAGGCGTGCCGCCGCGCGATGTTTTCATGCAGCACATGGCGAAATACGATTCGCCAACGAAGGGCAAGGACGGGACGAGCCATTTCGGCGACTTGGAGAAGCTGCACATCGTTTCACCGATTTCGATGCTGGGCGATTTGATTCCGGTGATGACCGGCGTGGCTATGGCAGGACGTTACCTGGGACAGAAGATTGTGACCATGACGTGGATTGGCGATGGCGGAAGCTCGACCGGCGTGTTCCACGAAGGATTGAATTTTGCAGCTGTGCAGAAGGCGCCATTCGTGCTCATTCTTGAAAATAATTTGTGGGCATATTCGACGCCGGTGAAGCGGCAGGTGCCGCTGGAGAATTTGGCGGACCGCGCGAAGGCTTACGGAATTTCGAGCTTCATCGTTGACGGAAACGACGTGGTCGCGGTTTACACGACGACGAGAGAAGCGGTGGCGCGGGCTCGTGCCGGTGAAGGGCCGATCCTGATCGAGGCGAAGAGCTTCCGGCGTTTGGGTCACGCGCAGCATGACCCGGCTGAGTATGTGCCCAAGGAGATGCGGGCTTATTGGGAAGGCCGCGATCCCATCGCGCTGTACGAAAAGTTTTTGATGGGCGAGAAATTGCTCGATGCCAAGAGCAAGAAGGAAGTTGAGCAGAAGATCGACACGCTGCTCGCTGCGGAGCGCGAGTTCGCAGAGAATTCGCCGATGCCACCACCGGAATTTGCCGCGACAGGTGTGTACTGTACTGGCGAC
>Ga0210388_10000500_pt1 | contig 31938 bp, 24 predicted proteins | sample IncBWC19OmetaG_FD_155485 | JGI IMG/M metagenome (GOLD analysis project Ga0210388, IMG submission 155485) | Forest soil microbial communities from Barre Woods Harvard Forest LTER site, Petersham, Massachusetts, United States - Inc-BW-C-19-O ...
ACGAAAAACTTTGCCGACCATTCGTCGCAGGCGTAGCAGGTACTCTGGATCGGCTGATCTTCCCGCTGCAGACGGCGATCTCCCGCGCCGCGAAACTTCATCTCCCACGCCGGCACGTGCTCCACATAATCCTGCTCAGGAACGATCGAGCGCCCAGCCTCGAGCACTAGAGTCTTCAGGCCTTTCTCGGTCAGCTCTTTTGCGGCCCAGCCCCCAGTAATGCCGGAGCCGACCACAATCGCGTCGTAGACTGTCTCTTCCTTCACTGAGTCGTTCCTCTACCGGTGCATGCTGGGTTAGTTCGTTGGCGCTTTGCCGCTCTCCACTTCGGCGCAACCCGCGTGTCGCTCGGGGATGATCTCGAAATGCAGCTCCGCCGTTGCGCCCGCCTCCGACGTGTAGTAGGCAGTCAGCGTGAGCCGCCGCATCATGGAATAGAAATTGTGAGGCAGAACCGGTGCCGACCCGCGGCCGTGCCGGACCGGTCCATGTGTGCGAGCCGCTTCCTCTGTCATCTCCTCGCCGAGTGCGGTCAGAATGTCCGCCTGCTGCAGGGAAGGGCAATCGACGAAATCTTTATCGAAGAGCGAACGCGCTCGAACATCCACATCCGCCAGGCCATTCAGAAAGACGGCGCGCTCCGGTTCGTCGTACCACTCGGTCAACATCAGATCGATGAATTCGGCAGCGCCCGCATCGGTGGCGCCGGGTGTGTCCGTCTTTGGAAGAATCAGCTCCGCCATAGTCCTGACGGTTGCCAGTTGGTGAGGGTTCAGCGATCGGGCCGCTGCCGGTGTCTCAACCAGAGCTCGCGCCCGCCGCATAGCCGCCAGCACGGGCCGATCCAGTAGCGGCACTACAGCGCCGCTCGCAAGCAGCCGCAACGCTTCCCGTCGATTCATAGAAAAGATCTCGTCATAGCGAAGATCTCGGGCGGCTCATCCGGCAACCTCAGTCGATAATTGCCTGATACGCCAGCGCGTGCACCTCGTGATCGAGCGTCAGGTCGCCCGTGGGATGCAGCTGCGCCATGAAGATCACGATCATCTGCTCTTTCGGATCAATCGTAAATCCAGTGTAGAAAAAACCGCCCCAGTTGTACTCGCCCACTGACCCCAATTCTGACATCGGCCCTTTGACGCCTTCCACGCCGAATCCCAGGCCAAAGGCTTCATCTGCGCTGATTTTTCCCAATTGATCCTGGGTCATCAATTCCACAGTCTTACGGCTCAACAGATGCGTGCTGCCGGTCTTGCCGTTGTCCAGCATCATCTGACAGAAACGCGCGTAGTCCATTGTGGTCGAGACTAGGCCCGCGCCGCCGGAGAATAATTTCTTTGGGCCGCGCGACGGATAGTCCGCGGAATAGACAAACGATCCATCGCGAATCGGCGTGTCAGGAAACCGATTCAGGCCCTTGTCGGGATAGTACGTATAGGCCGCGGCCAGCCGGTCGAGCTTATTGTCGGGCGGAAAGAAATAAGTGTCCTTCATGCCCAGTGGTTCGAAGATGCGCGTGCGGAAAAATTCGTCCAGCGGCTTACCGGACCAGACTTCCACCAACCGACCCAGCACATCGACGCCGAGGCTATATTCGAATCGGTCGCCGGGATTGAACAGCAATGGCTGTCCCGCCAGTCGCGTCACGCTGTCGCCGATCGTGCCGTCGTACTGCAGCAATCCGCTGGCCACGCCGGCCGATTCATATTGCGAACCGAGGTATTCATTCCACTGATAAGTGATCCCAGAGGTGTGCCGCATGAGATCGCGAACGGTGATTTCCTTGGTGGCGGGAATCGAGTAGGGCTTGCCGGAAGCCGGCTTCACCAGCACCCTCGGATTCTTGAACTCCGGCAAGTATTTCGACACTTTGTCGTCGAGGAGAAATTTTCCTTCCTCATACAGCATCATGGCGGCCACGGTGGTGATGGGCTTGGTCATGGAGCAGATGCGGAACATGGCGTCGGGCTGCATCGGCTTCGCGGCTTCGCGGTCCATCATGCCTTGTGACTTGAACCACGCCACTTTTCCGTGGCGGACGACAAGCGTCACCGCGCCTGCGATTCGCTTGTCGTCGATGTTGTGCTGCACGGCTGCGCCAATGCGCTCCAGCCGCTCCGACGACAGCCCAACCGATTCCGGCTTGGCAGCCGGCAAATCCTGCGCCGCGGCCGAGGCCACAAGAATGAAGAAGCCGAGAAGAACCGGAATCAGCGTCCGGTTTTTCTCGGCTGAAGAATGTGAACCCATGCGTTCTCCCGTTTCGTGCGTTGGCTCGTGCCTCGTCTGTTTCGACGTCTAGTACGCCGATTTGATCGTCTTCGAAGCCTCGTCCCAGCTGACCGGCCGCTTGCGGAAAAACGATTCGTTGGCCATGTGGCACGCAATTGCCGCATTGTTGCCGAAAACCGCATCTTCTGTGACCGGCTTGCGCGATTTGACCGCTTCGAAAAAAACGTTCAGGTGAGGACGCAGGTCGTCCCAGTCGTGGCCCTTGTAAACCACTTCTTCGTGCACCGGTTCTTTCCCGATCGCAGGATCGTGCTCCGCATGCCACTGAGCCGCGTACTCTGCCCGCATCTTCGCAGGGAAACTGAAACTGTAATAGCTCGGATCCATGTCGACGCCGGTCTGCGGGGTGTGGCGCAGTTCCATTTCACCGGCATCGAGAATGCCCTTCGGTCCCATGAAGCGCGCCAGTTCCGGCGTTTCCGCCCCCAGATCGAGGCGAACGTAAACCGGAATCCCGTGGTAGTCGAACAGCACGGTATGAAAGTCGGGCATGTCGCGGCCATCTTTGAAGCGGAAGATGCCGCCCATAGCCGTCGCCGTCGTCGGAATTTCATTCCAGCCCAGGGTGAACATCATGCCGCTGATCAAGTGCACCATCAGGTCGCCGGCCACGCCGGTCCCGTAGGCGCGCCAGCAGCGCCAGCGCGCGAAGTGAAGTTTGTTGAATGGAATTTTAGGGGCATCGTTGAGCCAGGTATCCCAGTCCAGCGTCTGCGGAGAGAGATCGAGCGGCGGCGGATATTCCCATGCTCCGGTCGGATCGTTGCGGCCGAGCGTGAGCTCAACCATCTCGATGTCACCAATCGCTCCGCCAGAATACATTTCCCGCGCTTTTTCGCAGAGCAGGGAACTCACTCGCTGTGAGCCGATCTGCACAATGCGGTTATTTTTCTTCGCGGCTTCGACCATGGCGAGCCCGTCAGCCACGTTGTGCGACATCGGCTTCTCGCAATAGATGTCTTTGCCCGCGTTGCAGGCGTCGACCACGACTCGCCGGTGCCAGTGGTCAGGAACCGCCGCCACGATGCAATCGACGTCTTTGCGATCAAGCAGTTCCTGATAGTGGCGCGTTGTAGGCAGGCTCGAATTGCCGGTGAGTTCCTTGGCCAGCGTGTGACGTCCGTCATACAAATCCGCGGCGCCCACGCACTCGACACCAGGAATGCTGATGGCCGAGGTGAGCAGTCCGGAGCCTTCCATGCCGACTCCGACAATGCCGAAACGCATGCGATCGCTGGGTGCCACGGCGCGCCGCAGCAAGGGTTGAGCGTTCAGTAAAACAGTTTTGGAAACGATTGCGCTGCCCGCGGCTGCGGCGGCGCTGCCTTGCAAGAATGCGCGTCGCGAAAGAATACGTTTCATGCCAATCCCTCCGAATGATTTTGACTGCGACCGCTACGCCTCGTTCTTATTTATTTCTTCAACGGCTTAATCGCCACTTCTTTGAAAAACACGATGTCGTTGTCGCTGTGATTCTGCAGCCCGATATAGCCGAACATCGGCCGGGGCCCGTGTTGCGGCTCGAAGTCAAACTTCTTCTCCGGCACGGGATCGCCTTCCTTAAAATCGGTCACTTTCACGCCATTCAGCGTCACGATGGTGCGCGTCCCGTCCAGGGTAATGTCCATCGTGTTCCACTCCGGGCCCGGCTTCCAGGCGTGCTTCACCAGCGGCTTGGTCAACGAATAGAGCATGCCAGTTTCGTGATACTCATCCTCTTTCGACGTTTCAGGATGATTGTCGATCTGGACTTCGTAGCCGTAGTGCACGGGCATCCACTCTTCGCGCGGCTCCAGCGGAATGCGGATGAACACGCCGGAGTTATCGTTCTCGTCGCGCATCCGGTAGACGACGTGAATCTGGCAATTCCCGATCTTCCCGCCCGTCCAGTAGAGCAGTCCCATGCCGCCGTGGGTATGGATCAGGCCATCCGGCTCCACCGTGTCTCCGCCGGGACCCACATGCTTCCATCCGGTCAAATCCTTTCCGTTATAAAGCTGCTGCCATTTGTCGGGATCACCTGTGCAGGCATTCTCATCGCCCGCGAATGAGAGCGTGGCGAAACCAGCAACCACAAGAATCGAAACAATAAATCGTTTTAGCATGGGAATCTCCTGAAATGTTCTCAGCCATCCGGCCCTTACCTGCGTGGGACAGACCAATCTACTCGCACCCACGCCGGGAATCAATCTGAACCGTATGGATTTTCATTTTCGGTGGGATTTGACGACGATTGACGATCACAGCCAGCCGGAAAAAACTTTGTCATCCTGAGCGAAAGCGAAGGACCTGTATACTCGCCGGCGGCGCACTGCTGCCAGCAAGCACACAGGTCCTTCGCTTTGCTCAGGATGACAGGTTGTTGAATTAATCCGTGTCCGCTTCCTGCCCTTGGAAGAATCGCAGTCCAGCAGCCGCTCCTGAACTGCCTTCGGCCGCACGTTTTTTCTGCCAGTCCGCTTCGGTGAGAACAGAGATCGACTCTGCCTTTTTCTTCTTCAACCCGGCATTGATGCCGGGAAGCTCTTTCTGGGTGAGCTTCTGGAAGTCTCCAATCACGTCTTCCAGTTCGTGCGCCAGCGAATCAGCTCGCGCGGCCTGGTAGTCTGCCGGTCGTCCCTCATAGCCGTTTACGCTGCCATAAAGTTGGCCCAGCAATTCGCGGATGCGCTCTTCGCCCGTGATCATGCCGCCCTCTTTTGTGGCCACGATCTTCGAGCGCAGCGCGTCGCACTTCGCGGCGAGATCCTGCAGTTGCTTGCGCAGCGGATCCTTCTCCGCCAGCTTCGCTGCCCGAGCGTTGGCCGCGTCGCGTACTCCCTCGATCGCTTCGACCGAGAATGTCATGTGTTCGATGGTGCGGTAAACCTTCATCGTCAGGTCGAACTGTGCCTTGCGATCGTCGAGAGAGTAGGTTGCCCGCGGATCGAGCACCACGTTCAACTTCTCGGTATAAACGTTGTCGCCCTTGGTCATCTTCACCGTGTAGGTGCCGGGCAGAACCCGCGGACCCTGCGCCGCTTCGCCCAGCAGCGTGGCCGCAGGAGGAACCGCGGGCGCCTTCACCCGCATCGACCAGCTGGCGCGATTCAGCCCGCGATGCTTGCTGCCCGCGACCGTGTCCACCTGTTGGCCATCCTGATCGAGAATCTCAATCTTCAGGTCGCCGAAAATGTGCCGGCTCCTCTGGTAATAGGTAATCTGCGCTTCCCCGGGCCGGTTGCGGCCGGTGAAGCTTTCATCTCCCTCCGGCCAACCGCCGAATGTGTCGAAGTACTGTACCGCCTTTCCCGGAATGAGCGCGGCTTCCTTCGGCATTAAGTCCGGAGTGAGGGCGCGCAGCGCCGAAATATCGTCAATGATCCAGATGCCGCGGCCATGGGTCGCGAGCACCAGGTCGCTCTCGCGGGCCTGTACCACGATGTCGCGGACCGCGACAGCCGGGAAGTTGCTTCCTTTGTATTGCGCCCAGTGCAGGCCTCCGTCGACCGAAATCCAGAGCCCGAATTCCGTTCCCACGAAGAGCAGGTTCGGATCGACCGAATCTTCCTTGATGACGTGCGCGTATCCGCGTGCGCCGTTTTCCTGGAGCGGAAGCGCGGTCCAGGTCTTGCCGTAATCGGTAGTCTTATACGCGTAAGGCTTCATGTCGCCAAAGTTGTGGCGGTCGAATGTCGCATAGGCAGTGGCTTCATCGAAGCGGCTGGCTTCGATCGTCGAGACCCAGGAATTCTTCGCCAGCCCGCTGATGTTGTCCACGACGTTCGTCCACGTTTTGCCGGCGTCGCGCGTGATCTGTACGTTGCCGTCGTCGGTCCCGACCCAGATAATCTGTCCGTTCTTCGGAGATTCTGAAATGGAATAAATCGTGGTGTGTGTTTCCGCCGAAGAATTGTCCACGGTCACGCCGCCCGATTCTTCCTGCTTCTGCTTCTCCGGATCGTTGGTCGTAAGGTCAGGTGAGATGCGGTCCCACGAGTGCCCGTGATCTCGCGATCGGAACAGAAACTGTGCCCCAATGTAGAGCGTTCCTTTTTCATTCGGGCTCATGTGAATCGGCGTGTTCCAGTTGAAGCGCAACTTCTTCTCGCCGTAGTTGGGCAGCGGCTGGATCGACTGGCCGTCATGGGTAAAGCGATTCACACGTCCGATCGCTCCGCCCTGCGCCTCGGCATAGATGTAGGCCGGGTCCGATGGATCCTCGAACATCCAGAAGCCGTCACCGCCGTACATGTTTTCCCAGCGCGCATTTGAAACGCCGCCCGGATAGGACGAATCGCCCACCCATGCGCTGTTGTCCTGCAGTCCGCCATAGAGGTGATAGGGATCGGAATTGTCGGCGCTGACGTGGTAGAACTGCGATATCGGCAGGTTCATCTGGTGTTTCCAGCGGCTGCCACCGTCCTCGCTGCGCCACAGTCCGCCATCGTCGCCGGCAATCACGACGTTCGTATTGTTGGGGTCGATCCACACATCGTGAAAATCACCGTGCGCGCCGCCTGAAACCACGTTGAAGGTCTTGCCTCCATCGGTGCTGTAGAGCAGGATGAGATCGGGTTTGAAAATTTTGTTTTCATCTTTCGGATCGACGATCAGGTTGCCAAAATAAAAAGGACGCCAGACCATGAAGTTGCTGGAGTCGAGCTTAGTCCAGTTCGCGCCGCCGTCGTCGGAACGATACAGTCCTCGTCCTTTGTCAGCTTCAACGTTGGCATAGACTACCTGCGGCTTCGAAGGCGCGACGGCAATCGCAGTGCGGCCCCACGGCTTGGCCGGAAGTCCTTTAGCGCTGCTGATTTCAGTCCAGTTGTCGCCGCCATCGGTCGACTTGAAGAGGCCGCTGCCCGAGGTGGGCATGTTGCCCGACCGGAATGTCCAGCCCTGGCGGCGGAAGTCCCACATCGAGGCATAAATTGTCTTCGGCTCCTGCTTGCTGAACGCCAACAATCCGCAGCCCGTCGACGCGTTCGCGCCGGCCAGAACTTTCTTCCACGTCTTGCCGCCGTCGGTCGTCTTGTAGACGCCGCGCTCGTCATTGTCGTCCCACAAATGTCCGGTGGCGCAGACCAGCACTTTATTTCCGTCCGCCGGGTCGACCAGGATCTTGGCGATGTGCTCGCTGTCTTTGAGGCCGACATTGGTCCAGTTCTCGCCGCCGTCGGTGGATTTATAAACGCCGTCGCCAATCGACACGCTGTTGCGCATCCACGCTTCGCCGCTGCCCACCCACACCGTCTTCGGATTCGACGGATCAATCGTCACCGCGCCAATCGACTGCGCGTTCTCCCGATCAAACACCGACTTGTAGGTCGTGCCGCCGTTCACCGACTTCCACACGCCGCCACTGGCCGCGCCGACGAAGACGGTGATGCGACCGTCCTTCTCGACCGCATCCACCGCCGCCACGCGCCCACTCATCGTCGCGGAGCCGATGTTTCGCGCCGGTAGGCCCGAGACTGTGGCCGCATCAAACTTGTAGGCAGTCTGGCCAGACGCCAGAGCGGCGCACGCGACCAGGGCGATTCCACTCCCCATGCTCAACTTCGTCAGAAAGGAAAAATGACTGCGTCTCGTATTCATCGATTCGAATCCTCGTTGCGGTTCAGAATTTTCGCCTACAGCAGTGCATGACGGGAGAATCAGTGAACTCCGACCAGCCCGGAGCCCTTCTCCGCAGGTTTCAGCGACGCGGGAACCGCAAAGTCCGCGGGATTGATATTCACATTCACTTCTATCTTCTCGATCGTTGTGGTCTGCGCTGCCGGATTCGCCTTCGATCCCTGCGAAATCGCGAACGGATACATCACGCCCGCGACCGGCTTGTAGGAACCCAGGTCAATCACGCTCTCGCGCACCGAGCCGCGGACGAATTCCTGTACTTCCTTGCGAATCTCGAGGTAGGTGTCGGGGTCGAGGTAGTAGTAAATAATGTCGCCGTCTTTCAGCGTCACCTTGAGCCGCAGAGCGTCGTCGCCATCGACCACATCGTGGCCGAGGTACTCGACCGTATTTCCTTTTTCTTTGTAGTCGACCAGCGGACCGTCGAAGTCGGCATCGAGCAGCAGGTCTTTCAAGTCGTCTTCGCCCATCAGTTCGGGATCTTTGTGTCCGCCGAAGGGCTGAATCTGCCAGCCAGTGGCGCCGTCGTAGGCCGACACCGCCGTCATGCCCTGCAGCGCGAAAGTCTCGCGCACCAGGTTCGGACGCTGATTCTCCTGCACCGTGGCCGCGGTGAAGCCTCCGCCGCCGTTGAGTTTACCCGTCATGCGAACCGACTTGATGGCTTTCATCTTGTCGATGCCGCCTTTGGCCTGAATATTCTTGCTGACGAGTTCATCGGCAGTTTGCCCGTAAGCGAAAACAGTCAGGCACGAAACTGCCGCCAGCACAACCACTGCGTGACGCATGGGAGCGCACTCCTGTTGATGGGACTTGATTCTGGGAACGGGGCGAAACAGTACTCTACTCGGTAGTAGACGTGCTTGCCAAGTCGAGGTTAGCGGGAGCCGTGGTTTTGCCTCTGGAAGCGAAGACCATCAACCACGAGGGACACGAGGTTTCACCAAGGACTGCGCAGTGTTTTACTCTGTGAACCTTATTGTCCTTCGTGGTTGATGCACTTGCAGGCCTGGAAACATTGCGTCTCCTCTACGAAGATTTTCGTTGACACTACGAATCTCTTCGTAGTAAGTTGCTTTCCATGAAGCAGCCTCCGCACAAACCCACGGCTTCGGAGCTCGAGATTCTGCGCGTGCTCTGGACCCGCGGTCCCTCGACGGTTCGTGAAGTTCATGAGTCTCTCAGCGAGAAAAAAGAGCTGGGCTACACCACCGTCCTGAAACTTCTGCAGATCATGACCACAAAAGGGACGGTGCGGCGAAACGAAACCCAGCGTGCGCACGTCTATGAAGCATGCCTGCCCGCCGAGCAGACCAAGCGCCAGCTTGCCGGGGACATGCTGCAGCGGGTTTTTGAGGGATCGGCGAGCCAGCTCATGATGCACGCGCTGGCTGGTCGCAAGTCCTCGCCGGAAGAGATTACCGAACTGCGCCGCCTGCTCGACGAATATGAAAGGAGTCGCCGATGAACTCCCAGACGACTACAACCCTGACCGCAGCCATGACCACGGACATGATGAATTTTCTTTCGCCCACCGCGATGCACTCGCTGGGCTGGGCTCTGCTGCATTTTCTCTGGCAGGGAACTGCTCTCGCGGCCCTGGCGGCCGCTGCCATGGCGCTCTGCCGCCGAGCGTCGGCGCGGTACGCGGTCGGAGTCGGAGCACTCCTTCTGATGCTGCTGGCGCCGCTCGCTACATTTTTCTTCTATGCACAACCGGGACATTCCAGTGTGGCAGACACTGCGAAGTCGTCACCGTTCGCTGCGCCAACCGCGAGGGGCAGCGCTGCGGCGAGTGGCTCGACCCAAAATGACTCGACCCGAGTTTCTACGATCGCACCCTCCGGTGCGTTGCCCGGGATGGTCGAAGCGTGGCTGGTTGAGGCCTGGTTGCTTGGTGTTGCCTTCTTCAGCCTGCGTTCCGCCGGAGGATTTTTTCTGCTCGAGCGCGAACGTCGCCGGCAGTCCAATGTCGTAAGTCCGCGCGTACTCGAGATCTGCTACACGCTGCAGGGCCGCATCGGCCTGACTCGAGCGATCGCCTATTTCGAATGCGCCTGGCTGCAGGCTCCTGCCGTCATCGGATGGTTTCGCCCGATCGTATTCCTGCCGGTGACGGCCCTGAGCGGCCTCTCGGAGGAGCAACTGCAATCGGTGATCGCGCACGAACTGGCGCACATCCAGCGCCTCGATCCCTTCGTCAACGTGTTCCAGGTCTGCGTTGAAACGCTGTTGTTCTACCATCCCGCAGTGTGGTGGCTGAACAAGAAGATTCGCGACGAGCGCGAGCACTGTTGCGATGAAGTCGCGGTCGCTCTGTGCGGCAACGCCGTCGAATACGCGCGCGCTCTCACCCTGATGGAAGAGTGGCGCAGCGCTCCGGCCCTGGCGATGGCCGCCAATCGCGGTCCACTTACCGAGCGCATTGTCCGTGTCCTCGGCCTGAAGACGCTCGGCGCCGGCATGCGTGGCCTCGGACTGACGGGCAGTATCCTGTGTCTGACGGCTGCGCTGGTCGCCGGAAATGCGCTACTCGGCATCGCGCATCCACCGTTGGCCCACGCCAGCGGCCAGGGAATTCCCCGATTCTTGATCAATTCCCAGTCCCCCGCCAGTACGACTACACCGGCCAAGCCCTCGGCCGCGCGCGCGCAAAGCAAAGAGCCGTCGGCGAGTTCCCCGTCCAACTCTTCTTCGGCGTCTGCATCCTCTTCCGCATCCGCATCCGCGTCCGCCTCGGCGTCGGCGTCGGCGTCGTCCTACGTCGACGGCATGAAGGCGGTAGGACTTACCGATCTGGACTTTGACACGCTGGTCGCGCTCAAGGTCCAGGACGTAACTCCGGAGTATGTGCGCGGACTGAAGGAGCAAGGCATTCATCCCGACGTCCACACTCTGATCGCAATGCGCGTACAAGGGATTACGCCCGAGTACGTTCGTGAAATGCATGCTACTGGCCTCAATCCCGACCAGTTCCGTCTCATCGCCCTCAAAGTGCAGGGCGTGGATGCAGAGTTCTACCGTGGAATCAAAGAAGCGGGCATTAACCCTGATGTCGATCACCTCATCGCCATGAAAGTGCAGGGCGTCACGCCGGAATACATTCGCGCGATTCGCGCCGCGGGACTTACCGTGACGGCAGACCAGGTGATCGCGCTCAAGGTGCAGGATGTTTCTCCCTCGTACCTGAAAAGTCTGCACGAGCAGGGGATTGATCCCAATACGGGCGACGCCATCGCCATGCGCGTGCAGGATGTCACGCCCGAGTATGTGCGCGACCTGCGAGCCCTGGGCTTGAAGCCTTCGGCCGGCGAACTCATCGCCATGCGAGTGCAAGATGTTACGCCCGAACTGGTCAAAGCCCTGCAGTCGGCGGGATACAAGTTCGACATCAGCGAACTCATCAGTGCCAAGGTGCAGGACGTAACTCCCGAGTTCATCGAGCGCGCCCAGAAGCACGGCTTCAAGGATCTGACGCTCCCGAAATTAATCCGGCTGCGCCAGCTGGGAATTCTGGATGCCAAAGGCGATCTCTAGATCAAATGAAGTTTAGCGAAACATGTGGAGACAGCCGCCTTCGGCTGTCCCGCCCTGGCGAAGCCGGGCGGCACTTCCACGAACAAAAGCTGCTTAACGTCCCAGAATTAGGAGATGATTTATGCGAACCCGTCGTACTCTAGCCTATTTAGTTTTCGCGTCCTGCGTAGTGGTGGGCGTGGTCAAGGCCAGCAACGGCAGTAATAACGGTAATAACGATGTCCGCAGCGGCGACTGGACCATCAGCAAGTCCGATGAACCTGGTAAAGTTGAGTTCTCGCTCATCGAGCACCGTCGCGGCGGACAATCCAGCCACCAGTCCGACTGGCCCGCATCCTCGTTTCAAGGCGTGGATTTCTCCAAGCCCGGCCGCCAGGACGTGCATTTCGTCATTGCGCGCGATGCCGGCAAGATCGACTGCGAAGGTTTCCTCAACAACGGCGAGGGCGCCGGACTGTTTCACTTTCAGCCCGATCAAAACTATCCGCGCGAGATGAAATCGCTTGGCTTCACCATCGACGATGAAAAACAATACGGCATGGCGGTGCAGGACGTTAGCCTCGAATTCGCCAGCCAGATGAAGAACGAGAACCTCACCGAACTCGATGCCGACAAACTGATCGCCTTCCGCATCTTCGGGGTCAACGCCGAATTTATTCAGGCGCTGCGCGCCGAGGGCCTGAAGATTACCGACAGCGACAAACTGATCGCTTTCCGCATTCACGGCGTGTCCCCGGAAATGATCCGCAGCGTGCGTGAGGCGGGCTATTCGCCCGACGAAGACAAGCTGATTGCGATGCGCATCCACGGCGCGACTCCGGAATGGATGGCGGAACTCAAGCAGCGTGGCTACGATCACGTCGATCTCGACAAGCTGATCGCCTTCCGCATCCATGGCGTTTCACCAGAATTCATCGGCAAAGTACAGAGCCTGGGATACGCGCATCCCGATCCCGACGAACTGATCGCCATGCGCATCCACAACGTGACGCCGGAATACATCAGCGACATGAAAGCCCGCGGCATTCACGACCTCAGCATCGATCAACTGGTCAGCATGCGGATTCACGGCATCGACTAGCTGCCCCATCAAGAGCAGGATGTCATCCTGAGCGAAGCGGAGTCGTTCGCAAAACGAACGACTCCGTGCAGTCGAAGGATCTTACCCGCTCCAAATGTCGTGGTGATTGAGGCAACAAAAAAGCCCCACTTCTCGCAAAGAACGCGAGAAATGGGGCACTCTTACTTGTTGCTTAGTGCGTGAACGAATAATTCAAGCCCGTCGTAATGACGATGTCGTTCTTCTTAGCCCCCACCGGCGGGTTCGACACATAAATGTCGCCGAACTGGTTCTGCCAGCCGAACGACTTGCTGATCTTGGTGACCGTGCCCAGGTTGAAGGTCCCGCGGTAATTGCTGGTATCGCTCAGATCAGGATAGATATAAAAATTCTGGGTCACTACCGTGCTCTTGCCCAGCTTGTGGTTCAATTCCTCGCCCAGCGTCAAAGCCGCGAATTTGTTGGTCACGCCGTAGGACTGAAAAACCGGAGGCGTAGTCTGGATGAGCGGACCGTTCGAATAGGTTTCGTGGGTGAAGTTGATGCCGCCCAGAAAGTTCAAGGTCGTCGCATCCGACTTGATGGCGTGGTAACCAAAACCACCGGTATACACTCCGCGCAAATCCAGGAACTGCAGCGCGTTGGCCTGGAAGTCAGCGGCGCCGAAGACAAACATGCGGGGATTCACGTTGCGGTCATAGCGCAACCCGCCCTGCTCAAGGTTCGCCGAGACACTGGGGGGAGCGGGTAAGTCGCTCTTGGTGTAGATGGAACTGGCATAGAGCGTGATCTTGTCGTTGAGTGTGGGATGCACCGCGTTGAACGCGAGCGCCAGGTTCTCGGTCTGGCTGTTGCCGCGGGCGATTGAAAAGCCGATATTCGCTCCGCCATTCCAGCCGTGCGCCAGTCCGGGATGCAGCGCTTTTTCGTAAGCCGCCTGCTCGGCGTCGTTGCGAATCAGGGTCACATCGTCCTTCGACGCTTCGACCGTGGCGCCGGTCTTAGTCGCAATCTCAAGCTTGCCGTCAGTGGTCGTGACCGGGCCGACCGCCGTCTTGCCATCCTTCAGGCTGACGTGCAGTTCCTTGTCGGTTTTGATGTCCTGGATGGCGGCGAAGGAAATCGTGACGTCTCCCGCCGCGTCAGTGTGCAGTACCAGCGTCTTGCCGTCGGACTTTACGACCGTGCCGGTCAGGCGATCCCCGTTCTTCAGCGTGATCTGGTCAGCGAAAAGGGCGGATGAAAGAGAAACAAGAACAATGAGCGTGAACAGATTAAATTTGCGCAACACGACTACCTCCTGATGGCACAGCTCTTCAGAATTAAGATCAGAATGAAAAACGATCTTGGGACCCAGGGATTGCAGTTGGAACAGGAACAGAGAACCGCGACGGAGTGGCGGAGATTACCAGGCCAGAAGGTGTCCGCGAACGCTCCTCGTCGGAGACTCGTCAGCCTTTGGTTTCAGTCTTCTTGCTCTGGTCGGTTGAAGCCTGCGTCGAGGGATTATCCTTCATGCCTTCTTTCAAGGCACGAATCCCCTCACCCAGACCCTTGCCGAGCTCAGGCAATTTCTTGGGACCGAACACCAGTAGGGCAATCGCGAAAATGACGATCAGGTGCGTCGGCTGAAATAGACCTTCAAACATCGGAGCCTCCAAGGGACGAACTACAACTCGTAATCATACGCTATCGCCAGCCTTAGGGGGAAGGTCAAACGCTCCCGGCCTGGGATTTTCATATTCGTTTCAATGTCTTACGCGCTGTTGACTCCACCCGGCTGCCCCCTGGTGACGCCCGTTACCTCCGTGATCTTACCTGCGGGTTCCGAGGCAGGCTATGTTTCTAGAGGCGTTTTCGGGATTCTTATTCCCGCAAAACCCGCCACCAGCAAGCCAATCCGTACGATTCGGGGAGTCCGTTGAGAGTTCAGGCTTTTCTATCTCTGCTGCTGTTCAGTCTGGCGTCCACTGCCGCCCGCTCTGCCGAAACTCGCCCCGCCGGCACGCACGCCGTGGATACGACTCAAGTCGCCGCTTGGCTGACCGCCGGACTTTCCAGCAGCCGGCTTGCCCGCATTGTCGAAGAACGTGGTCTGGCGACTCTTCCTACGCACGGCGAACTGCACCAGGTCGAATCGGCCGGAGCTGACAAAGAGTTGATGCGCGTTCTCAGTTCAGGAAACGTCCAGTCCGCCAACATAGGTCCGGCGATTCCCGAGGCGCTCCTGAAAGCTGCGGCCGAGGCTCGCCAGCAGCACTATCACGAGGCCGAACTCCAGCTGCGTGAAGCGCTCAGCTCTGACGACAAAAATTCGGCTCTGCATTTTGCCCTCGGAACCATGTTGCGCCAGCAGGATCAGTTCGACGACGCCTTCGACGAACTGACGCAGGCAGTGCAGCTCCTGCCCGATCTGGCCGAGAATCACAGTGCCCTGGCCTATCTTTTTTATCGCCTTGATGACGGCCCGAACGCCATCGCCGAAGCCCGCACCGCGCTGAGCATTGACCCGAAAAATGCTGAGGCTTATCAGTTCCTGGGATTGGGCCTCTACTCGAATGGCCAGTACCAGGCCGCGGCGCACGCTTATAGCGAAGCGCTGGCCCGCGATCGCAACAACGCCGACACTTATTACGACATGGGCATCGCCCTGCACGCCGACGGCAACCGCGCTGGCGCCATTGCTTCCTACCAGCAGGCGATTCGCCTGCGTCCGGCGTTTTGGGAAGCGCACTCCAATCTGGGACTGGTCCGCCACGAAGAGGGCGATCTCGACCAGGCAGTGGTGGAGTATCGCGAGGCCAAGCGCATCGCGCCCGGCGAAGCTTCCATCCGCAACAACCTGGGGAACACCTATTGCGATCAGGGCAACTTCGACGCGGCCATTGGCGAGATGCACGAGCTCTATCGCCAGCATCCCGAATGGCAAGAGGGGCACGCCTGCCTGGCCAGCGCCTACATGGCGAAAAAAAACTTTGGCGCCGCGGTTGACGAACTGCGCCTGGCGCTGCGCCAGAATCCCAACGGATCGGCCGAACACCGCATCCTGGGCCAGGTTCTGTTGCTCGATAACAGGCCCGAAGAGGCCTTAAGAGAGTTGCGCCTCGCAGTTTCGCTCAATCCCGACTCTGAGATCGCGCATCATCTGCTCGGCACCGCCCTGTTTCAGCAGCAACAGCTGCAATCCGCCGAAAAAGAATTCCGCGAGGCCCTGCGCTTGAACGCTTCCGCCGACAACCATTACTCCCTTGCCGCCTGCCTGATGAGTCTGGACCGTTACGATGAAGCCCTGACCGAGTTGGAAACCGCCTCGAAGCTCGACCCCGACCGGGCCCTCTATCGCGCCCGTCGGGAAGAACTGCTCAAGCTCATGAAAGAAACCTCACGTTAGGGCAGGGGCTAGGGGTCAGGGATCAGGGGTCAGAAGTTCGGAGCCAGCAACAGACCTCAGGGCCACTCTAAATTCAGTGGCACGTTAACCCCTGCTCCCTGACCCCTGTGGCGACCAAACCGTTGGCCAGTGTCCCCGATGTACCACGGTGCATAGGCGAAGGGCCGAGCCATCCCTAAACTAGAGGTATCGAGGCTGAAACCGGGAGGTTTCGATGGCGACGAACGCGACGCGAACCCAGCAGACGGCTGCCAGCGCAGCTGTGCAAGCCGCCATAACCCAGGAAAAAGAGATTCGACGCGCTCAGGCTTCGGCGCCGAGCACGCAGGAGGAATCCGCGCGGAAGGTTTCCGGCTATGGACTACCTTGCGCCAAGTGCCACCTTTATTATCCCGCGGATCTTGATATCTGCCCCACCTGCCGTCATCACGAGCGCGTATCGCCCCTCGTGCCCAAAGTTCCGCCCAGAGTGTTGCAATCGGCGGCAGAAGTTGTTCCTGACACGATCGCTGTCGAGCAGGAACGCGAGGAATTTTTGCGCCAGTTCAAGAGCCAGTTAATGGAGGCTCACGCGGACGTCGCGGCCGCCCCGGAATCGGTGTGCGCGGGCGAGCACCATACCGGAGCGCCTGCGGGCGCCGAGATCTGCAAGGTCTGTTACGAACACCTGCAGGAGCGCCTGGACGTTTGCGAAGCCGCCTTCCACATGGACCTGAAAGAAGCCGCGCAGATCATCTACGACGCAGTGTGGGCCGATCCCTCCGATCCGAACAAGACCTACCAGAACGCCGCCAGCGCCCTGCTCAGCGAATTACGCAAGCGCGCCGGAATGAATTCCATGCGCGGCCCCTTCCAACCGCTCGAACATTAAGGCTGGTCATGGTTAAGGCGCATCAGGAAAGACTTCCTTCGTGAACCTTCGTGTCCTTTGGGGTGACCGGTTTTTTTCCTCCCATAACCTCACTCTGCAAATTCCTGCACCTTGACAGCGGAGCGCCATCTGGCGAAACTCTATCGACCCCTCCCCCGCGTGTCGCTCCCCGGAGGTCCGCCTTGCCCACGAAGTCACTGCGCCAGACATGCGCCCTGCTGCTCGTCGTATTCCTTTTCTCCGTCGCCGCCGTCGCCGGCCAGGTGCAGCAAATTCGTCGCGGTTTGTACCGGGGCACGCCCGTTACTTATGTGGTGAAGAACGGCAAGGCCATCTTTCAGGGCGACATTGTTCTCGAGAAAGTGGACGCCATCTCTCCGCAGCACCTGCAGCCTTCGTTTGGCATCGACTATGCGCAGTACCTGTGGCCGCGCGTGGGCAGTCAGATTCAGATTCCCTATACGATTGACGCTGCGTCAGGCGACTTGAGCAACCTCAACGCCGCCGTTACGCAATTCAACAAGACGTTCTCGATTATCAAGTTTGTCGCATGGACGACTCAGACCGACTACGTCAACTTCAACTTCGATCCCAACGATTACAGTGGCGAGTGCGAAGCCATCGTCGGCCGCGCCGGCGGCGAGCAGCAAGTCGGCGGCTCCGGAGCCTGCACCGTCGCCACTATCCTGCACGAAATGGGACACACGGTCGGCCTGTGGCACGAGCAATCGCGTCCTGACCGCGACAACTACATCTCGGTCAACTACAACAATCTGATCAAGGGATCGATCGGAAACTTCAACAAGATCTACGACAACGCCCAGACCTTCGGCACCTACTTCGACTACGCCTCCATCATGGAGTACCCGGCATTTTCGTTCTCGCGCAACGGAGGCCCGGCCATCGAAACCATTCCCGCCGGTATTCCGCTCTCGAACCAGACCGGATACAGCACCGGCGATATCGACGGTATCCTGCGTCTCTACAACAGCGCACCCAAGTCGGTAACGGTGACCAGCAACCCGCCCGGCCTGCACGTAATCGTCGATGGAACGACCATCACTACGCCCCACGTGTACGCCTGGACCATCAACTCGACGCACACCCTCGCGATCCCGTCCGGCGTGCAGAGCCAGGCCGGTGACATTGTCGGCAGCACCACCGCCACCACTTTCTATTACACCTACGGACGCTGGAACGACTCCACCGCCGCCAGCCACAGCATCACCGTGCTTCCGGGCAACGGAGAAGCAGCCACCCCCGTGGCCGACCCTGCTGTCACGACCTATTCTGCGAACTTCATTCAGCTCGTTCCCTACGCCGCGGCGATTTATCCCACCGGCGCGGGAACCGTGACGCCTTCGCCGGCGCCCCAGAGTTATTCGGGATCGTCGCTCCTCTTCTACACCGCGCGCCAGCAAGTCACGCTGACCGCGACTCCGACCACAGGCCAGAATTTCTACGAATTCAACAACGGCCCGTTCTGGCTGCCCGGCGGTCTGGGTGCGAATCCGAAGACGTTCTACGTGCCCGACACCGGCCTTACCGTCAACTCGACCGTCGAGTTCTCACCTGATCCCGTCTACACCGTGAACGTGAGTCCGTATGCCTTCAGCTCAAACCTCTATTACGGCGATGACACCTTTTCGTACGCGCCCAAGAATTTTTCCGCGTTCTACGATTCGACCTGGACTCCCGGCAGTGTGCACACCATGCGCGTCGATGCGCTGACCTATCCTTACAGCTCGAACAGTCGCTACCGCTTCTCCAGTTGGAATGACGGCACGACCAACATCACCGACAGCGTGACCTTGCCCGAAACCAGCACGACCTACACTGCCACAATGACGCCCGAGTTCCTGGTCGCCGACTATGCCAACGAATCCTGCGGCGGCGCGATCCTGGTCAATCCGTCATCGCCCACGGCGGACGGTTTTTATCCCACCGGTGACGCGCTTACCGTTACCGAAGGACCCAACGTCGGCTGGCTCTTCACCGGCTGGCAATATGATCTGACCGGAACCGGCTCCTCGGAACCGCTCACCGTGACCGACGAAGTTCTCGTCGCAGCCGACTACAACACCATTGCCACGCCGCTGACTCTGACCGGCCTCAATCCCTCGGCCACGGTCGCCGGGTCGTCCGCCTTCACCCTCACGCTTAACGGGACCGGATTCACTCCAACCACGGTCGTCTCGGTCGCAGGCGCGTTTCCGGCGGTGAAGTACATCAGCCCCACACAACTCAGTGTCAGCGTCTCCGGCGCGCAAGTGGGAAAGGCAGGAGCGCTGCAGGTTTACGTCGAGAACTTTCCCAGCGGCGCGAGCTGCGCGGCCTTCGGATTCCTTCCGTTCACCGTGGCCAACACGACGATCGTGAAGCCTTCTCCGCTGAGCCTGCCGTTCGGCTCTCTCCAGGTCGGAGCCACGAGCGCGCCGAAACTCGTGACCTTCAAGAACGGAAGCACGTCGACGGTGAACCTCAACTCGATCACCGTAACCGGAGACTACGCGCTCTCGAGCAATACCTGTGGCGCGAGTCTGGCGTCGGGCGCGAGTTGTACCGTCAACGTGACCTTCACTCCTGTTGTGGCTGGAGCGCTGGCAGGTTCGCTCGCCATCAGCGACAGCACGGTCGACTCGCCACAAACCGTAGCCTTGACAGGCACGGGAACTCTGCCGCTCACCATCAGTCCCACGACGCTGGCCTTCGGAACCGTGGCCGTGGGTGCGACTTCCGCGGCCAAGACCGTTACGCTCACCAACAATCAGACCTCGACTCTGAGCTTTGCCTATAACGCCAGCGGTAACTACGCCATCAGTTCGACGGGAACAACTTGCACCGGCTCGCTCGGACCGGCGGCGAAGTGCAACCTGGCAGTGACGTTCTCACCGACGGCAGCAGCTGCCATCAACGGAGCCGTCACCCTGACTGATGGCGCATCGACGAGTCCGCAGCTCGTGCCGTTATCCGGCACTGGTTCCGGTGGCGCTACCGCGCCGCTCGCCTTCAGCCCCGCGAGCATCACCTTCGCTGTCCAGGTTGTCGGCACCACCAGTGCGGGAAAAACGGTCACGGTAAAGAACACCAGCGCAGGCGCGGTTATGCTCAACTCGATCGCGGCCAGCGGCGAATTCTCCGCGATCGGCGACGGCACTAAACCCTGCTCCGGCGGCCTGAATCTCGCTGCCGGCGCCACTTGCACCATGTCGATCGCGTTCTCGCCCGCCTTCGGAGCCAGCGGCGCGACGAGCGGTGCGATCGTTTTCTCCGATACGGGTTCCGTCGGCCAGCAGGTTTTTGACGTAAAGGGCAGCTCCGCTCTGCCGCTTTCGTTCTCGCCGACGTCGTTAACCTTCGCCGCTCAAACCGTCGCGACCACCAGCACAGCCCAGACTGTGACCGTCACGAACAATCTCACAACTTCGGTGAGCCCTGCGATCGCCGGCAGTGGCGATTACGCGGCCATCGCTGGCGGTCCGACTCCGTGTACCGGATCCCTCGCCGCGCACAGTTCGTGCACTTTCACTGTGGCGTTCACTCCCAGCGCCGTAGGCGTTCGCCCCAGTGCGATCACCGTTACCGACGCCGCAACTCCCGGCGTCCAGATCGTAGCCGTGACCGGAACCGGCCAGTAGATCGAGTCGTTTGTGTGGAGCAATTGCTTGTGTGGAGCGGGCACTCCTGCCCGCTGGTGTTGAGGTTGGTTTTGAGTTTGGGAAGATCAAACTCAAAGACAGCGGGCAAAGTGCCCGCTCCACACAAACCACATCCTGATACACTCCCTCCGTGGAGGGTCCCCATGCCCCGCTTCTCCCGCCGTTCATTTCTGCAACTGTCCACCGCCGCATCTGCCGCCGCCGCTTTTCGTGTGATGACGGAGCCCATGCTGGCTGCTCAGGCGCGCCACCGCCCCCACGCCGCCGACGCCGTCATGATCGATTCCAACGAGAATCCCCTCGGCCCCAGCCAGGGAGCGCGCGCCGCTGTCGCCGCCGTCATTCCGCAGGGCGGCCGCTACCTCGACAATCTCACCGACGAATTTGTGCAGACTTTCGCCCAGCTCGAGGGACTCAAGCCGGATTACGTGCACGCCACGGTCGGTTCCACTCCGCCGCTCAGCCTGACCGTGCTGACGTTCACTTCGCCACAAAAAAGCTACGTGACGGCAGATCCCGGATTCGAAACCGGCATGATGCTGGCCGCTGTTTCCGGCGCGCGCACGGTCAAAGTTCCGCTTACCAAAACTTACGCTCACGACGTGAAAGCCATGCTGGCGGCCGCTCCCGACGCGGGAGTGTTTTACATCTGCAATCCCAATAACCCCACCGGCACGCTGACTCCGCACGTCGACATCGAATATCTCGTCGCCAACAAGCCCAAGCGTTCAATCGTACTCGTCGACGAAGCCTACCTGCACTTCAGCGAGGCGCCGTCCACGCTCGATCTGGTCAAGGCGGATAAAGATGTGATCGTGCTGCGAACGTTCTCGAAAGTCTTTGGACTCGCCGGACTGCGCTGCGGTTGCATCATTGGCCGTCCCGACCTGATCGACAAAGTTATGGAGCGCGGCGGATGGAACTTCATGCCGGTGACCGCCGTCGCGGCGGCGACTGCCAGCTTGAAGGATCCGTTGCTGGCTCCCGAACGCCGCCGCATCAACGCCAGCGTTCGGCAGCAGACGTTTCAGTGGTTCGATCGCAACGGCTACAGTTACATTCCGTCCGAAGCGAACCACTTCATGCTCGACACGAAACGTTCGGCGAAAGATGTGCGCGAAGCGATGGCGAAAGAAAACGTCATGATCGGCCGCGTCTGGCCCATCATGCCGACCTGCACCCGCATCACCGTCGGCACCCAGGAAGAGATGGAACGTTTCCAGTCCGCCCTGCAAAAAGTGATGAAGAGTTAGCGTAAAGAGTAGTGAGTGTGGAGCGGGCGCCCCCGCCCGCTGCCTTTGACTTTGTTCTTGCCTTGGTTCTTACAGTCAGCGGCCCGCCTACTCCACCGCTTCAGTCCACCCCACCACCCGTCCTTCGCGGCTGCTCTTATGTGCCAGCAAAATCGCCCGCATCGTGCGCAGCGCCTGTTGCGGAGTCACATCCAGCGGAGCCTTCTTCTCGATCGCATCGCGCACATTGGCGTAGAAACCCCGATAGTCTCCGCGCTCCGTCTCTATTTTTCGCGGGGTACCGCCCACCGGGCTGAGAATCCCCCACTTTTCTTCGGGTTCCAGCCCCCAGCCTGCTCCCCAATCTTTGCCGTCGGGATAATTGTCGCTGCGCAAAATTTCTTCCTGCGGATCCATCCCATACTTCACAAACGATCCGCCAGTGCCATGAAGCAGCAGGTGATGACTGGGCGCATAGGCAATGATGCGTGCCCGCAGCGTCGCGCGCGTTTCCCGATACTGCATGATCACATCAAACGCGTCGTCAACCGTGGACGTCGGACGCTGGCACAACGTTGCGCCGTAGACCGTCTCCGGCTCGCCAAACAATACCAGCGCGCCATCCAGCAGATGCGGTCCCAAATCCCAGAGCACGCCGGCCGCGGGATGATCCGCTTTCTCCCGCCACGCGCCCGGCTTGGCGTCCAGACGGAAGCGGTCGAAGCGTGCCTCGTACTCAGCAACCTTGCCCAGCGCGCCCTCCTTGACTAGTTTCTTCACCGTGAGAAACGCGCCATCCCAACGCCGGTCCTGATACACAGTGATCAATCGCCCGCGCTCAGCCGCCAGCTTCACCAGTTGCTCGGCTTCGGCAAAAGTCGGAGTAAAGGGCTTGTCCACCACCACATCGCGTCCCGCTTCGAGGCAAGTCTTCGCATAAGAAAAATGAGAATCATTTGGCGTCGCCACTACGCACAGGTTGATCGTCTTATCGGAAAGCATTTCGTCGAGCGTTCGCGCCACTCGCACCTGTGGATATCTTGCCTTCGCATTCGATCCATGCCGCTCGAGGATGCACGCCAGTTCCATCCCCTCGACCCCGCGAATCATCGGTGCATGAAACGCCTGTCCCGCCAGGCCAAACCCTATCAATCCCACTCGCACCATAGTTTTCTATCTCCGCAATCGCCGTAAACGCTCGTCGCCGGCCGCTCTACCGATCCTTTACCCGCCGTACAAATTTTAATCCCGACCACACTTCCGTCACCGCGCAGACCTTCACGTCTACCAGTCCCGCGTCCAGCCCGACTTCGCGCACAACGTTCTCATCCACATCGGTTGCGACACCAGAACTCTTCTTCGGCCAGCTTACCCAGAGCATACCGGCTGGCGCGAGCATTTTACTGGTGCGCTTGAACTCTTTCATTAATTCTGTTTTCGATTTCGTGAACACCATGGCGAAATCGAGTGGAGCCTTTGCTTCGCCCAAGATTTCGCATCCACTCAGTGCCGATTTTAGCCCGGCGCGAACTTCCGACGGCGCCGCGACGAAGTACACGCGGAATCCGTCCTTAATCCCCAACTTTTTCGGAAGCGGCGTCCCAGAATATCCCGGCATGCAGTTGCTTTTCTCTCAAGGTCAGAGGGCGGAAGCCGGAAGCCGAATGCCGGAAGCCCGCATTCTTACTGCGCCGGGGCGTAGTACCCACGCCGAGCCCGCACCCGGAAATTCTTCCGGTCATTGGCGACGATCTCGATGGTGCGGTAGTGCCCGTCGGCTTTGAAGTTTGCCGGCTTGTAGGAAACCGCGTACTGGCTGCGCAGTTCCTCCTGAATTTCGGCAAACGCGTTGGCCACGTCGCGAATCTGGAAAGGGAAGAACGCGCGCCCGCCGGTGGCGTCGGCAATGCGTTCCAGCACCTTGTCGCCCGCGCCCTTGGTGCCGCTCACGTTCGTACTGATCGTATAGATGATGGCCTCTGCGCGTTGCGCCATCTCGATGGCCTCTTCGCGCGTCACATGGCTCAGGTTGTCGTCGCCGTCGCTGAGCAGAATCAGCGCTCGCCGCACGTCGGTGGTCTTCGGCGCTTTCAGCAATCTTTCCCGGCAGGCATAGTAAATCGCGTCATACAGCGCCGTGCCGCCGCCTGGCCGCAGTTCGTGCACGCCGTGCGCCAGCAGTTCCGAGTTGTCCGTGAAGTCTTGTGTGATTTCCGGCGTGGCATCAAACCCCACCACAAACGCGCGATCGTAGTGCGCCCGTACCGTCTGGTTCAGAAACTCAATCGCTGATTCCTGCTCGAACTTGAACCGGTCGCGCACTGAGTTGCTGGCGTCGATCAGCAGTCCTACCTGCAGCGGCAGGTTGGCCTCAGCGTGGAAGCTGCGGATTTCTTCCGGGGGCTTGTTGTCGTCGACGACATGGAAATCGGCTTGCTTGAGGTCGGTGATGCGCTTGCCATGCTTGTCGGTCACCACGAAGACGACGTTCACTTCGTTGGAAAACGCTTTGATGGTGGGAACGAGCTGGTCACTGGCGGGCGTTTGCGTCTGGTCGGACTTGGTCTGGTCCGCGTTGGTTTGATCGGGCTTCGCCTGATCAGTCTTGGTTTGACCAGTCTGGGTTTGATCAGACTTAGGTTGGTCGCTCTTGCTCTGATCGGCCGGAGCACTCGCCGTCGGCGTGGTTGGCGCTGGCGTCGATTGTTGCGCCGCGGCCGCTGGATCCTGGCTCGAAGAAGCCGGTGCCTCCGGCGTGGCAGCCGGCGATTGTCCCGCCGCTCCAAGGGTTAGAAAAATCAGCCAGAGGATCGTCGTCGTTCTAAGCGCAGTTCTGAGCACAGTCCTGAGCACAGCATTCATCCCCAAAGTCTGCATCTGCTTTGACATTATATCCGTCCCAGCCTCGGTCGCCTCAATCCGCGTGTCAAAGCGTCTTTCTAGGGACCTCGCTCGCAACGTTTTCCTCGATCGTGGCGAGAAAAGCCTGCAGCTCCGGCGGCAGCGGGGTGGCCAGCGAAACCGTTTCCCCGGTCTTCGGATGCAGCAATTCCAGCCGCGCCGCATGTAGAAAATTCCGCGGCAATGAGATTGCGCCGCCCGCCTCGGTGGCGCGCCCGCGCCGGGCCCGCATCTCACTCGGAGCGCCATAAAGATTGTCCCCCACCACCGGATGCCCCAGCGACGACATGTGCACTCGAATCTGGTGCGTTCTGCCGGTATCGATTTTCACTTCGACCAGCGTGAACTTGCCGTACGCCGTATCCAGCCGCCGGATCACGTTGTAGTGCGAGACCGCGTCGCGCCCGCCCGTTCCTCGCGTCGTCATCCGTACGCGCCGCACCCGGTCGCGGCTGATGCTGGCCGAAATCGTTCCCCGGTCCTTCTTCGGCCAGCCATGCACCAGCGCAATATAAGTCTTCTTCACCTCGCGCTTGGCAAACTGCGCCGCCAGCCTGCGATGCGCCTCATCATTCTTGGCCACCACAATCAGCCCGCTGGTCTCTTTATCCAGCCGGTGGACAATCCCCGGCCGCATCTCTCCGCCCACTGCCGATAGCGTCGCGAAATGATGCAGCAGGGCATTCACCAGCGTCCCGCGATTGCGCTGGTCTTCAGTCGCTCCCGCTCCCGCATGCACCATCATTCCCGCCGCCTTGTTGATGACGGCCAGATCGTCATCTTCATACACGATGTCGAGCGGGATATTTTCGGAGATGGCGCGTAAAGGAGGCCGCGCCGCCGATCCAGTGATGGCGATACGTTCACCGCCGCGCAGCTTCAGCGAAGCCTTCACCGCCGCATCGTTCACCAGAACTTTCTCTTCGGAAATCAATTGCTGCACCCGCGCCCGGCTCACATCAAGCCGCGTCGCCAGGAACTGGTCGAGTCGCTGGCCAGCGTCGTTAGGGGCAACTGTAATCGCAATGGGAAAGGATTCCGGCATTCGCAGGGAAGGATACTAGAAGGTGAAGCCACAACCACCAGGAGAACGAAGTATTGTGCTGGCCTTGCCAGCCTTCGTGATCCTTAGTGCCCTTTGTGGTTATGTTTTTTTTCAGAGGAAGGCGCGTACCAGAGTGGCGCGAGGGACACCAGAGTCATAGTGCCGCCGTTTTACCGCGCCGCGCTGACCGTCTGCGCCGGAACTGCCTTCGACCCCGGCCGCAGCCACCAGATCAGTCCGCCGCCCACCACCAGCCCGATCGCGATCAACTGAGTCCCGGTCATGACGCCGCCAAACACTGAACCGCGGCCCGGATCGTCGCGCAAGTATTCCAGGAAGAATCGCGCCACGCCGTAAATGAACATGAACGCGCCGAAGACCTGGCCGTCGAACTTTCTGTGCTTCAGCAGCCACATCAGGAAAAAGAAGTTGGCCAGTTCCACTGCCGCCTCGAACAATTGCGTGGGCTCCAGCGGCTTTCCCAGCGGCGTTCCGGTAATTTCCGCCGCCAGCGGATTGGTGAAAGTCACGCCCCACCAGTGATGAGTCGGTTTGCCGTAACAGCATCCCGCCGCAAAGCATCCGATCCTGCCGATCGCGTGCCCCAGAGCCAGCCCAGGGGCAAAAGCGTCACAGGTTCCCAGCGCCGGCAGGTGATACCTCCACATGTAGAAGGCCGCCGCCACCAGCGCGGCCAGCAACCCCCCGGAAAAAACTCCGCCCGCCTGCAAGGTCGCAAGGCTGAGAATCTCGTTGGGGTGGGCCATGTAGTAGCTCCACTCATTGACGATGTAGAGCACCTTTGCCCCGACAATCCCGCACAGCACGACGAGTATTCCCAGGTTCCACGCCCGGTCGGCGTCAATTCCCAACTTCTCGGAGTTGCGCACGCTGATCCACAGCCCGATCAGGACTCCCATCGAAACCAGGAATCCATAAGTCGGCAAAAAGAATCGTCCGAGATGGAAAAGTTGGGGAAACATGTCTGATTAGATGCAGGAACTGTCGCTCACTCAGTTTAACACTGTCATGCTGAGCGGAGCGCGAAGGATCGCGAAGCGATTCTTCACACGAAGTCGAAGCATCCCAGGGGTGGAAGAAGAGTCAGAAGGAAGAGAAAGGAAATGCCAAGCCCGGGAAAGAAAATCAAGCCGACCCACTGTGCCGTGTGACGGGCCGAGAATGAACCCGTCGGTAGACGTTGGGTGCCCGCCGAGACCCTTTAGGCATCTGCGCATGGCGCAGCGTCGCACACCGGATCTTAGTTCGAGTCGAGCTCCCGTTCATTCAGCATTGGTTCAAAAATCGGTTACCGCCATCACCAACCCGGCAGGTCGGCTTTCATTTCGGATGCTAGGCAAAAGCTGGCCGCTTGGCAAGTGGAAGACTGCAAATAGTTGGCAGGTCGCTTGCAACTAAAGTAATCCCGCCGTAACATCCAGCCCTTGCCACCGCGGGCACCTGCGCGGAAGTACTTGATTCTGCTCAGCGCTGGTGCGTGTATACTCTGGGGCAATTATCGGGCCTCATGTGAGTACTCGCCCTTCGCAGGCGAGGGCCGGAGAAGTCTGAGAGAGATGTCAAAATATCGCACGCCCACGGTTGCGGCGGCGGCCGTTCTCGTGCTTTTGCATGGGACGTTGCTGGCGCTGCGCTACGGCAGCGAGGTTGCGTCGCGCTGGGGCGACTGGATCGGCGTCGCCGCTGTCCTGGTGGCCGCTTTCGCCTGCTGGTCCGCTGCCCGGCGGTCCGGTCCTTTCGGCAAACGAGTCTGGCGTCTGGTTGTTTTTTCTCTTCTGCTCGCACTGCTGGGGCAAATCGCCTACACCTATTATTTCGACTACCTGCACGTGCCCACCAGCACCTTGTGGCCCAGCGACATCCTGGTATTTTTCTGGGTCGTTCCCGTCATGATGACGCTGTTCCTGAGCCCACGCGATCCGGACAGCGGATTGCGCTGGCTGCGCTTCTGCGATTTCGCCCAGGTCTGCGCCCTCGTTCTTACCCTCGAGCTTTCCCTGCTTTACATGCCTTCCCGCTGGGAAACCTCGGAACGAGCCATGGCGGTGCGCGCTTTTCACGTCGGACTGGCCTTCTTCGGCCTGCTGCCTCTCAGTTTCTTTGTCCGCGGAATTCTCGCCATCCATCGGACGGCGCGCGCTTTCTTTCTCCGGCTGGCCGTTTTCTTTTTCGTCTACGCCATTACCACCAACATCACTCTCTTTGCCTTCGCCCGCGGTGACATTCAGCAGGGAATTTGGACCGACCTGCTTTGGACCACCACCTTCGGCCTGATGGCCGTAATCGCCGCGACCTGGGACGGCGCCGAGCCCGACCCCGCCGAAAGCATTGCAGCTTCGCCGCCCGGCATACAACTGCTGGCCGAGTTTTCTCCTCTGCTTATTCCCGCCATCGTGTTTCCCCTGGTCCTGCGAATTGCTCAGGAGCAATTTCTCTGGTCCTTCTTTCTTGTGATGGTGTCTTTCGTCGGCGCCAGCGGACGCCTCTTCGCGGTTCACCGCGCCTTGCTGCGCAATTCCCACGAACTGGGAAAAAACCTTGCCCTGTTGCAAGGCATTACCGAGGGTACAACGGACGCGGTCTTCGTGAAGGATCTCGAAGGCCGCTATCTCATGATCAATTCCGCCGGAGCCCGCTTCCTGGGGCGCGCCGCGGCTGAAGTGCTTGGCAAAAACGATACGGAACTATTTGATCCCGAAATTGGCCGCGAGATCATGGCGCGCGATCGACTGGTGGTTCAATCCGGCGAGGCGAAAACCTACGAGGAACCTGGCACCGCCGCAGGTGTGACCCGCCTTTACCTCGCGACCAAGGGTCCGTTTCGCGATCCCAATGGCCAGGTCATCGGATTGCTTGGCATTTGCCGCGACATCACCGACCGCAAGCGCGCGGAAGAGGAAATCCGCCAGTCGCAGCAGAAACTCCGCATTCATTTCGAGCACACTCCCCTCGCGGTCGTGGAGTGGGATCTCCAGTTCCGCGTCACCGCCTGGAATCCCTCGGCCGAACGCATCTTCGGCTACACCCGCCAGGAAGCCATGGGTCAACACGCCAGTTTCATCGTTCCGATTCAGTTCCGCCAGCACGTCGACCGTATATGGACGGAAGTGCTCAAGCAGAGCGGAGAAGGAGCGCGGAGCGCCAACGACAACCTCACCAGGAGCGGTCGCACCATCTCCTGCGAGTGGTACAACACCGCGCTGGTTGACGATTCCGGCCGCGTACTCGGCGTCGCTTCACTCGCGCAGGACGTGACTGAGCGCGTGGCCCTCGAAGAGCGTCTTCGCCAGTCGCAGAAGATGGAAGCCGTCGGACGCCTGGCTGGCGGCGTGGCCCATGACTTCAACAACCTGCTGACCGTTATTCTCGGCTATGCGCAGATTCTCGCCGATGGCGTTCCCGCCGGCAGTCGCCTCGCCGACAGTACGGTCCAGATCAAATCTTCCGCCGAGCGCGCCGCCGGCATTACCCGTCAGTTGCTGGCTTTCAGCCGCAAGCAGGTGCTCTCGCCACGCGTCATCAACCTGAACGACTCCATGATGAACCTCGATTCGCTGCTGCGCCGGCTCATCGGAGAAGATATTGAAGTGCTGACCGTCCCCGCGGGAGACCTGGGATCGGTTAAGGCTGATCCCGGACAGATCGAGCAAGTCCTCATGAACCTGGCGCTTAACGCCCGCGACGCCATGCCCCGCGGCGGAAAGCTGACGATCGAAACCTCCAATGCCGAACTCGACGCCAGCTATGCCAGCGAGCACCAACCCATCACCGCTGGCCGTTATGTGATGCTCGCCGTCAGCGACACCGGCGAAGGCATGAGTCCGGAAGTGCAGGCCCGCATCTTCGAGCCCTTCTTTACTACCAAAGAAGTCGGCAAAGGCACTGGCCTCGGCCTTTCCACCGTGTATGGAATCGTCAAGCAGAGCGGCGGCTACATCTGGGTCTACAGCGAACCGGACCGCGGAACAACTTTCAAAATCTATTTTCCCTGCGTCGATCAGACGGCCGAAGCGCTGGGAGTCGACAAGCGTCCCAACAATACTTTGCGTGGCAACGAGACCATTCTATTGGTCGAAGATGATCCACAACTTCGCCAGCTCAGTTCCTCGGTCCTGGCGCACTGCGGCTACAAGATGCTGGTCGCCAACGGTCCCGAAGAAGGACTGGCCGTTGCCAAGTCCAACCATCGTGACATCAAGTTGCTGATCACCGACGTCGTGATGCCCGGCATGAACGGCCGCCAGCTGGCCGAAAAAATCCTGGGCGATTCTCCGAAGATAAAAGTTCTCTACATCTCCGGCTACACCAACAACGCCATCGTCCACTACGGCGTTCTCGACGAAGGCCTCTCATTCCTGCCCAAGCCCTTTACCCTGGCCGCCCTGGTCAGCAAAGTCCGCGAAGTGTTAGACGCCGAATCATAATTATTGGGGACTTTTTGGGCGATGGAAGAGGGCGTTGTCATCCTGAGCGCAGCGAAGGATCCCTACCCGCACCACACCGCCGCCCGAACAACTCACTCCGCCCAGTAACTGCTCCGCGCCAGCACCGTCTCATCCCCCGCGCCGTCCAGCCGCGGCCGCACCCGCACCCGAATCTGGTGCAGCCCGGTGTGCGGGCTCTTGGGCGCGAAGCTCAGCAGATAGCGGCTGTGCAGATGATTGGTAAAGTCGTTCATGCGCACTTCGAATTTCTTGCGCGTGGCGAACAGTTCATACTCGCCGCCCGTCATCGAGGCGATTGTGCTCGGCACGTTCTTTCTCATCGCCTGCGCCGTGCGGTACGCCAGATCGAGAAGGTCGAGTGTCGGATGCTCCTCGTTCTTATTGGTGCCCCGCCCCGTGTCGAGAATGTTCGAGAGCGCCGGCGAGAATGCCAGCGCGTACATCACCGCATTGCTCTGTCCGATAGCCGTTACCGCATCCTCGATTTTCTCGTGGCTGCCGTGGTCGCGGGTCTCGCTGATCAGCAGCAGCACGCGCAGCCGATCCTCCGGTTCCTGTTTGAGCAGGTTCACCGAGTAGTTCACTGCATCCAGAATCACGGCGCCGTCATCTCCCGGCTGCAGATTTCTCAGGTCGTCGTGCACCAGGCTCGCATCCTTGGTGAAATTTCGTGTGAGATCCACCTGGCTGTCGAATTCCACCACCGCAACCCGTGCGGTCCCCAATTCGAACAGCGGGTCCAGCATCGACTTCAATCCCTGGATGCGGGGGAACTCGGCGTAAGCCCGGCGTCCGCGCTGAATCGCGACCACCAGCGACACTGGTCGCCCCTCTGGCGCTTCGTCCAGGCGCACGGCCTGCTCCGCGCCGTCGTCCTCGACGATGAAGTCCTTCGCCGCCAGACCATACACAATCCCGCCCGACTGATCTTTCACCAGCGCAGGGATCAGCACTACTGTTGTTTGCGATCGAAGAGTTGTTGCCTGATTTGTGTCCTGAGGAAGGGCGCTGCCGTCGAGCAGCGCGAATAGCAGAATAAATATTCCAGCGCGCCGCAGCCTAGCCCGCCTTGCGGTTTTCGCCCAGCACTTCATCCAGAGCATCTGCTAATAGATGCGCGCGCTTCTGATAGTCGGTTGCCCCGCTATCCTGTCTTTTCTTCAACAGGTGATATTCGTCGGCAATATTCAACGCCGCCAAAACCGCCAGCCGCACCGTGTCGATCGTATTGGTAGCCTCGGCCACAGCCCGCATTTTGGAATCGACATACTCGGCGAGCTTGAGGATATATTCGGGATCGGACCCGCGCAGGTTGTAGGCCTGGTCAAAAATCTCCACCCGCACGCTGGCGTTCTGCGCGTCCCGCACCGCCTGATTCTTCGTAGCAGTAGCCATTTGTGTTCCCTCGTGCGTAATACGTTCGTACGTAAGAGACGTAGCTTGCTACGTCTCAGCTCGCGCCACCGGCTCTGCTAGCTGGCCTCGGCGATCGACTCGATCTGCTCCAGCATCTTCTCCACGCGTCCGCGGATCACTTCCCGCTCTTTCTTCAACTGCACCGCATCCCGCCGCAACGTGATCAATTCATCTTCGCGCTCTTGCAGTTGCTGACGCAGTCGCTGCGTATCTCGCTCGGCCGCCGCCTGCGCCTGCCGCGCCGCCTTGTACATTTCTATGGTGCGATAAATTTTCTCTTCCAGCGCCTGAAAATCGTCCGCCGGAACCTGCTCCGCCAACTGTTCCACCGCGTTTAACGCCATGAGTGCACTCTTCCCCAGCAGAATTTCTGGAACTTCTCCGCAGTATACTCCACATTTTTGTGGACAACTCGGCCCATTGGTCGCACCTCTAATCTCAGGCCGGCC
>Ga0210388_10000501_pt1 | contig 31906 bp, 30 predicted proteins | sample IncBWC19OmetaG_FD_155485 | JGI IMG/M metagenome (GOLD analysis project Ga0210388, IMG submission 155485) | Forest soil microbial communities from Barre Woods Harvard Forest LTER site, Petersham, Massachusetts, United States - Inc-BW-C-19-O ...
ACGAGGGCTTGTGCCGGTCAATATCACCGCGCCGGCGCTAGCGGTGAGTGTTGGGCGACGTGTGTTGTACGGCCCATGAGTACGCACGGGGCCACCGGACCGATGGCACCACACGAAACTCGTCCTCCGGCACCGCGAGTTTGACCGTGGAGCTTGAAAGGCCTACTGGGATGGTCGGCTTCAAGGTCCTGGATCTTCGGACCTTGAAGCCGACCATCCCCGTAGCCCATCCAGGCGGCCCCGGTCAAACTCACAGTGCCGAACTCACTACCCCAATGTCACCTGCAAAATGCTGTGGCGAATCTGTTCCGACAGCACCACCTGCGCATCCGCGGCGACGCCGAGCAGGGGCTCGCCGAACATGAGCTTCTTATCCTCCGACATTTGAATCACGTTGCGCCGGATCAATAGATCGATGAAATTGCGGAACAGACTCTTGTCCACGAATTCCGGCGAATTCAATCCATACAGCACCGTCATGCGTTGCGCCATCAAATGGCAGCGCTCCTCCAACGCGTCAGGCGTGATGGCGCCGCTCCCTGCCTGCAGCAGCAGCGCGATGGCCAGGTAGTAGCGCTCGAGCGTTTGTATGGTCGCCTGCGCGAGCAGCGACAGGCGGATCGCCTCGAGCGAGGTGGGGGGCGGACGCTGCCACTCACTGCGATCAGAGTTGCCCTGCAAAAGATTGAGCTGTGCAAACGTTTCGAGCAAGGAGTTCGCCACCGCGGCGATTTGCGCCTCATCCCAGCGCAGGAACAGTTCCGCGGAAATGTACGGATACACTCGCCACACCAGCCGTTGAATATCCACCGTGCGCATGCGAGCGTTGCTCACGAAGGCGCAAGCCAGGAGCGAGGGCATCGCGAACAAATGTAGGATGTTGTTCCGGTAGTAGGTGGCCAACACTGCGTTTTCCGCGCTCATCCGCATGATGTCCCCGAGAGGATGCCTCTGGCGCTCCAGCAAGCCGAAGGCTTCCGTATAGGCCACGATTTGCTGTCCGCTGTCGGGCGTCACCGTGACCAGGGGTGAATATGGAGCATCGCGCAGCAGGCGCTGATAGAGCTCGACTTGGCCCACCAAGTCCACTTCGGGGAGTGCCTGGCGGGGCGTCGCCAAGATCGCCATGGCCACCAAATTGATCGGCGTCACCGCGGCGGCCGCATTGATCTCCGTGTTGATGCGCACCGCGAGCTCCGCGATCGCATGACCGATCCAGCCGGCCCGGGAATTGCCGTCCTCGGAGGGCTCGGAGCGCCACTGCGGGTTGTGCTTTTGCAGCAGCTCGTCGAGGTCGATGGGCTGCCCCAAATTCACGTGGACTGTGCCGAATTTGCTGCGCAGGACCGCGACAATCGACCGAAACAAAACGAAGACGCTTTCCTTTTGCTTCGGTTGTCCCGACAGTTCTCCGATATAGGTCCTGCCCTCGACGATGCGTTCGTAGCCGAAGTACACCGGCATGAATTTCACCGGCCGTTTCGGGTCGCGCAGGTAGCTGCGCAGCGTCATGGACAGCATCCCGGTGCGCGGCGAAAGCAGCCGTCCGGTTCGGCTCCGCCCGCCCTCGATGAAGTACTCGAGCGGATGGCCGCGCGCCATCATGAAGCCGAGATATTTGGCGAACACGGCCGCATACAGAGCGTCGCCCTTGAAGCTGCGGCGCAGGAAGAATGCGCCGCCCTTGCGCAGAAAACGCCCGATCAACGGCATGTTGAGATTCGCGCCGGCCGCCACGTGCGGAACCGCAAATCCTTTGCGATAAATGATGTACGACAACAGCAAATAATCCATGTGGCTGCGGTGACAGGGCACATAGATGATTTCCACGCCATCGCCGACGGCGCTCAAATTCTCGAGGTGTTCGAGTTGCACGCCATCGTACAGCGAATTCCACAGACGCCCCAATGCCATGGCCATGAAGGTGACGAAGGCCTGGGAGTAATTCGCGGCGATTTCCAGCGCATACTTGCGCGCCAGCAGCAACGCCGGGCGCCGCTGCAGCTGGCGCGACTGCATCTCATTGCGCACGGCCTGGCGTACGGCTTGAGTCTTCAAGACCTGCAGCACCATCGTGCGCCGGTGCGAGAGGTCGGGACCGATGCTCGAGGCCCGCTGCGCGCGCAGGATCGTGCGCAGCGAGCGCAGCACGCGCCGCACGCTGCGCGGCTCGCTCAAACCCTCGTCCATGACCTCGCGCAGGCGGATCGGCTCGCCGAAATACACCAAGGTATTTCGGCCATTGAATATCACGCTCAGGATTTTTCGAAAGCGTCCGACCAAAATCCAATCTTCGGTGAACGGCAGCCGCCACCAGCTGATTTCCTTGTGCGGCGCGCGGCCCCAGAAAATCGCCACCGGCACGAGATCGACGTCAAATTGGGGATGCGCCGTCGCCGCATCGATCAGCTGCTCGAGATAACGCGGCGCACGGGCCGCATTGCGCCCGCCGAACAGGCTGGGACGCCGCGTCAACTCGAAGTAGGCGCGATCTGCGCGCTTGCCCCCCATCATCAAGCGCCGCGTGGGCCGCGGCAGATTATGCTTCGCGCACACGCCGTTGAGCACGGCGAAGTCGGTGTGGCTCTCGAGTTCCAACACATAACACACGGGACGGGGCCGCGCGACAATGGCCGCAACCGCATCCTCGGGCTTGATGGTGACGCGCACCCACAGGCCCAAAATCTTGCGAACACTCCAACGCCACGCCTGGCCCAAGCCGACAAGGGGGTTCATGGCCGCTTAGTGGTTACGGAGTAGGTGCGCCGCGTTCTTGGTCATCGATCGCTTTTCGAGTTTTTTCCGCGTTTTCATCCACCGTCTTCTGCACCTCGCGAGCCTTATCGACTTGCCGGGTCAGCGGATCGAACACCGTTTTCGGCGGCGGAGGCGCTTCTTGCGACGAGCAACTTGCAATGAACAAAACCGACAGCGCCATTGTCCAACATTTAACGTAACCCATGCTGCACCCAGGTATGCCGGCCCTTCAGGAGCTTGAGTGTACAATACCAATATGCTTCGCTTTGCACTCCTCGTCGGTCTGGTAGGTCTCGGCAGTCTCGTCCAGGCCGGCGTACCGCCGGTCGACATGGACACCGCGGCACAGCTCTATCAGGAGGCGGCCATCCGCGAGCAGGTGCGCGCATCGTTGGGCTCGATGCCGGGGCAGATTCGCAAACTCTTTCAAGGAAACACTTCAACGCCGCTCACGGACGCGCAGTTGGACGCGGTGAATCTGGCCGCGACCCGGGCGTTTCGCATCGATGTATTCGACGCACCGGCATTGAACGCGTTCGCGGCAAATCTGGACGCCGACACGTTGAAGAAGGCTGAGGCATTTTTGGAAACCGATGTCGGCAAACGAATGGTGGCAGCGGATCTTAGGCTCGCATCGCTCAGCGATGCGGATGCCGACAAAGTCATGAACGGCGACATCTCCGCGCCCAGCACGCCGCAACGCATTGTGCTGTTCGAAAAGCTGGAGCGCGCGGAGCGCTCAGCCGAATCCACGGTGCAGATTCTTTTGACCATGGGCACAGCCGTGGCGGCCGGAACTGCAGTCGGTTCCGGAATCGATCCCGTGCCGGTGGAACAACGCGCTCGCAAGTCCGGGGAAGCCGGCCGTCAAACCATGCAAGAGAACCTGCGCGAGCCGATGCGGCGCTACCTGGCCTACGGCTACCGCGACTTGAGCGACGCTGACCTGAAGCAGGTGTTGTCATTTCTGCAATCGAGCGCCGGCAAGCAATACATCTCTGCGTATCTTGCCTCCTTGGGCGCCGGTTTCTATGCCATGGGCAGGCGCTGCGGCGAGCAGCTCGGCGAAAGTCTGCGCGAATTGGCGATGGCGCAGCTCGCGACTGAAAGCGCCGAGCAAGCGCAACCCGCTCCGAAACCGCACCCTTAAACAGGCCGCGACTTAAGGCGTCTCTTGGCGCGTGAGCGCGCTCAAGAAACGGCGTAGCAGGACGCAGATCTGCTCGATTTGATCTTCCAATCGATGATCGGAATCGAGTAGGTGCAACGTCGCCCGATGCTCCCTCGCCCATCGGATGACGTTGTCCACGGGCACGACAGCATCGTGCCAGCCATGCACGATGGCAGTGGGCACGGCCACCACTTGCGGCGTGTATTTTTCAAAGCCAGCCATGTAAAAGGCCGGCGCCAGTAAAAAAAGGCCCGCGGTATCGAGGCGGTTTGCAGCCGCAGCGGCCACATGACCGCCCATACTCGAACCCACCAGCACCATGGGCCCCGGCAGTTCGCGGCCCACGGCGAGGAGTTTGTCGACCCGCTGGTCGGGATCGTCTATCCCGCGGTAATCCACCGATTCCACCTGCAATTTCAGATCGCGGGCGACCGCAGCCATGGCGGTGATTTTGCTGCCCCAGGGGCCGCTCTCCTTGCCATGCGAAAACACCACAGTATTGACGGTTCGACTCAAGAAACGCCCCCTCGCAGCCGCTACAGACGCATGGCATTGGATGAAGAACAGTCGAGTGCGACGCACGAGATGCCACGTGCAATCGACTGGTTGCGCGATTGCGCCGATCTTGCCGGCGTCGATGCCTTTAGTCTCGAGTCTTTGGCGGCCGGCGCCGTACACTTCTCGCTGCCGGCCGGCTACCTACTTTTTGAAGCCGGTTCGGACCCGGATGGAGTATATCTGCTGGCCAGTGGGCGGTTGGGCGTCAAAACCCCGCTCAAGTCCGGTCTGACGGCCGAGATCGAGCGCGGCGAACTCGTGGGCGAGGCAGGCTGGCTGTTGGAAACGCCGCGCAGCGCGACCGTTGTTGCACTGCGGGATAGCGAGCTGCTGCTGATCCCAAATGCGGAATTGGACCGCATCGCGGCGCGATCCACTCACTTTTCTCTGGCGCTCGCCCGCCTCTGCGCGCGGCGCCTCAGATTCAGTAATCGCCAGGAATATCGACCCAAGCGAGCGCACGTCTTTGCCCTGGTTCCCAACAGCATCGAGCTCGACGTGGCCGATTTGGCGACGCGCTTGGTGGATGAACTGAGCAAGACGGGCCGCACCGAACTGGTGTGGGATGCTCGTGCGACCACCCATACCGCGACCTGGTTCAACCGCATCGAGGAGGTCAACGACTTCGTGGTGTATGTCGCGAATTGGGCTGCCTCCGGTTGGACTCGCCAATGTTGCCGGCAAGCTGATGTGATACTCATGGCAGCCCCGGCCGGCGGCGCCGCCATGCCCTGGCCTGCCGGTATCGTCGAGGCGGCAGTGGCGCGCGGCGCACGGGTTGAACTGGCGTTGGTGCATCAGGGTGCCATCGATCCCGGCTCGAGCGCTCCGTGGCTGAAGGCCCTGCCGGCCCTGCTCCACCATCACATTGTTGAGCCCGCGGATCTCAGCCGGGTAGCCCGCTTGCTGATGCGCCGCGGCGTGGGATTGGTGCTATCGGGCGGCGGCGCGCGCGGCTTTGCGCACCTCGGCATCATCCGTGCGCTGCGCGAAGCCAAGGTACCGATCGATTTTCTCGGCGGTGCCAGTATCGGCTCGATCATCGCAGCCGGTGTGGCGATGGGTTGGAACGATGAGGAGATGGAGCTGCGCTACCGCAGAAGCTTCGTCGACACCAATCCCGTCAACGACTATACCTTCCCGTTTCTTGCCCTGACGCGCGGCAAGAAAGTGTCGCGGTTGCTCGAGCGCGAGTATGGCGGCACGCTGATTGAGGATTTACGCTGCCCCTATTTCTGCGTGAGCGCCAATCTCACCACGGGCCGGTTATTTGAACATCGTTCGGGGCCCCTGGCGCATGCGCTGCGCGCGTCCGTAGCCATTCCCGGCGTCCTGCCGCCGGTGTTTCACGACGACGGCGTGTTGGTGGATGGCGCGGCCATCAACAACTTGCCGGTCGATGTCATGCAAGGCCACGCGCCGGGCTTCGTGATCGGCTGCGATGTCGGCGCCGACCGCAATTTCGGCGAACGCCGCGTCAATATCATTGAGGTATTGATGCATGCCGGCATGATCAACAGCACGGCAAGCGAGCGAGCGCACCGCGAACTGGCGGATGTATTGATGAAACCGCCGCTCGCGAATATTGATCTTTTGAACTGGCAGGCATTCGATCGCGCGATCCAGGCCGGGTATGACTACGCGCGCCTCGCTCTCGATGAGCTGCCGCACATACCGCGCCTCATCCCGCCGGCCGCCGGCAACGCCAAAGCCAACTCTGCCGTGATCGAGCTGGAAAGACGTATCGCGGCGACGAGAGCCGCGGGCTGATCGGGTTGGCGGCCGCCGGCTTGCTACGAGCGCAGCTGGCTCGCGAGGCTGTCCACCCACTCGAGCTCCGCCGGGCTGTACTGGGAAATGTTGAGCCGATTGAGACTGACGGGTTGAACCTTGCTCCCGGCCGCCGAATGCGAAATGCGGAAGCAGTGAAATTCATTCTCGCGGCTCGCGGCAAAACCGATCACGAATCGGACCTCACCGCAGCTTAGGGCCGATGAGTTATTCACCCGCTCGTCGCAAATGACGAAGAACGCCTCTTCCAACCGCCGGGTGCCGAAGCTGCCGGATGCGTGCAATCCTTCGAAGAATGCGCGCACTTGCGCTGTCACATGATCGGCAACCTCTGCGCTGGAACCGGCCGCGACAACCCAGCGCGTACCCTGTTCGATGCTGCCCAAAATGAACAGCGCGAAGCGCCGCGCCGACAAATAGCGCCAATCGGCATTGGCCGTGTTGCCGGCCGCCAAGGTGCGCAGGCGCACGTTCATACGGGCCGCTGAGCGGACTGCCTGCAGAGTGTTGACGCCCAAGCTCGCCAGCCGGAGGCGCCGATCCTCGCCGACCAAGCAAGCCGGCCGAAAACCCGGGCGCAGAATCGGCTCTTCACGTTCCGCTGACAGCCAAACCGGGGAGGCCTCGTCGCAGCGCGCCAGCATGCCGGCAACCACGCCGCACGGCGCAAAGGACTCGAAGTGCCCGCGCAGCTTGTCATGCGCCAGGACCCGCGGAAAGTACATCAAGGCGTTTTCGTTGGATAAATTCCAATCACGCAATCCGTTCAAGGCATCGTCCGCGGTTTGCCACATGGACGGCGGATCGACGATCAGCAGTGCCCGCCGTTCCTTGCAATAGCGCGCCGCGACCAGCAAAGCGCTCGGTCCCACGTCCCGATCCCGAGACAACGGCGGTATGCACAGAAAATTGAAGTAATCAGCCTGCTGCAGAGCGAACACGCCGGTGTGCTCCAGGCTCGAGCCGATCAGGTCGTAGTCGGTGAGCGGCGCGCCGTCATCGCCGTCCGAATTCGAGTTCACATAGGCGGTGGCCAGTCCGCTGGCCGGATCCAAGGTTCGATCCGGTCGTCGCGCCGGCATCTCGCCGACCAGACGAATCAGCGCGGAGCGCGCAATCGCGGTCGGGAAGTAGCGCTCATCCGTCTGCGTTACCGAAAGGCGGTGGAATATCTCCTGATCGTCCACTTGACCGGTCCCCTGAGCTCGCACTCGCTGCACGGTCAGGTTGAACACTTCAAGCTCATCTGGCGCGATATTGTCGAAGTCGACGCTGGCCCGTAAAAATTCGCGTGTCCCCGGCCGAAGCGCTTGCAAGTGCAGCGCTTGCTCACCCGCTTTCAAGGTTAGTGTCGCGGAGCGCGCGCCGTTCGCCACCCGCACGATGAGGGCCTCGCGCCCGCCGTTGTCGAAGAATTGCTCGACGGCATAGCCCAACAAGCTGGGCTGCCAGAGGCCGCCGAATACAAGTTGGAACTCAGCGAAGCTTTTGATGAATACCGGACGGTTGACCGGTCCGCGTAATGTGCGGCCGACGAAGGCGGTGCGCGCCGTAGCCAGACGCGAGATGGACTGATCGGGGCCGCGTTCTTCGGCGACCTGTAGCGCTTGTTTGCTTGGCGTCACCAAATTCCAGTCATCTTGGCACTGTCGCGAACTGTAACACACCCTCGATCGATCACGCGCTCGAGTCCTCGTCGCGGCGCCGCTGTTCTTCGGCGCGTATTTGCTCTTCTTCGGCTTTCTTGCGCGCGATTTCCTCGAGCATGATCTTCATCCACTCGCTGACCGACGCCTCGGCCGTCACTCGCTGGTCTCCTCTTTCGGAGTGACGATGGCTTCGATCGCCTGGACGGTTTCCGGATGATATCCAGGCCGAGCCTTGGCGAAGACGCGCTTGGCCACTTCAGTCCCCGACGGCGTTTTCATCAACGCCTCGTACAACGGCTCGATCAGCTTGCGCCGCCCGATGGTCTTCAAATATTCCTCGAGACGCGGAAAGGCGGGCTGATAGTCGTTGAGGATGACCAGCTTGAACCAGCTGTGCCCGATTTCCGCATTGGGGCTCTTGCTCAATGCGAAGGTCTTGTCGAGGTCTGCCAACTGCGCCGCGGTCAAGGGCGGCATGCCGTCGAGAAAATACAGCCACTGCTGGGCCACCCAGTCCGTGCCGATCTTTTTTGACTGAAGTTTGCCCGCGAGCCACGCGTCCCGCGCCGCGTCCACCGGCTGAAACAGGGTCGTGACAGGCAGCACCGCGTCCGCCGGCAGGCCGGGGGAGAGGATCCACGTATTCACCTGTGCGCGCGTGACGATGCCGGGGAAGCGGTCGAGCAGATTTTCTTGTAGGTATGAGATGAACTGTTCCGTATTGACGCTCTTGAATGCGAAGTGGTCGAAATAGCCGCGCAGGAAGGCATCGAAGCGTTCGCGGCCGAATTTGGCGTCGAGATAATTCAAGAACAATCGGCCTTTCTCGTACGGAATATTCGTGAGGCCATCGCCCGGATCGCGGTCACGTAGGTCGATCGCCAGGATTTGATCGGCGGGTTTGAGCTTCTGAAGATCGGCCTGCAGGGACTTGACTCCCAGCACCGCCTCCATGGAGGCGCGCGGCTCGCCATAGACCGCGGCCATGATGCGGCTTTCCATGTAGTCGGTGAATCCCTCGTTGAGCCAGAAATCCCGCCAGGTCGCATTGCCGACCAGATTTCCCGCCCAGGAATGCGCCAGTTCATGCGCGATCACGGACACCAAGCTCTTGTCCCCCACGATCACCGTGGGCGTGATGAAGGACAGCCGCGGATTCTCCATGCCGCCTTCGGGAAAACTCGGCGGCATCACCAAAATGTCGTACCGCGACCAGCGATAGGGCCCGAACATCTTTTCATTGGCCTGGATCATGGACTCGGTATCGGCGAATTCCTTGGCCGCCGCCTTGATCATGGATTTCTCGGCATACACACCGGTGCGCGGTCCGGTTTCCTGATATTCCAGAGCGCCCACGGCAAGTGCGATCAGGTAGGACGGCACGGCTTGCGGCATGACAAAACTGTAGGGAACGCCGAAGTCGGGCTTGGCCTTCGGGTCATTTTCCGCGCTCATGACGGCACGCAGGCGGCCCTCTGCATATACCTTGTCTGTAAAGATCTTGGCTTTGTACGTGGCCCGGACCTGAGGAGTGTCCTGCAGCGGAATCCAGGTGCGTGCGCCGATCGGCTCCGATTCGGTATAGAGGAATGGCTTGTGGCTGGAAGTTTGCTTCTCCGTCAGCCACTGCAGCGCGGTTGAGGCTTCCGTGGTTTCGTAGTCGATCTTGATGGACTCCGTGCCCCGCTTCGACGGCGGCAGGTCGATCACCAACGCGCTGCCGAGAATCGGATCCGGTTTCTCCAAATGGAACGGACGACTGACCCAGGGTGCTTGATTCTTGTTTGTGGCGCCCAAGACATCGGTAGCCTTCTGGGTGACATCCAGGATCATGAGGCCCTTGGTGTCGAGCACCAATTGCGTCGAGCGCGGATCCAAGCGCTTTAACTCCAATGTGACCGAGCCGGCCAGGGTCTTGAACTTGAAATCGACCCGCAGCTCGAGGTCCAGATGAGTGGTTCGGAACTGATCCACATTGGCGTAGGAGTGATAATCAAACGCGGGGTCAATGGGACCTGAATCGTTGGGCGATGCGTGGCCACTGAGGGCGCCGGAGATCGCGAGGGCGCCCGTCAGCATGCAACGCCTCATCCCATTTCCCCGCCGAAAACGCTCGGCCCCTGCTTTGCGGGAGAGAAAAGCTGTCAAGGGACGCCTACTGGCGCCTTGTCACGTCCATTGAGCAAATCGTTAAAGGTCTTCTCATCCACCAAGAGACCGGACTGGCCATCCCAGTTGGAACCCTCGGGCAAGGTGTTTTCAACCAGCACACTTTGGGCGATCACGGCATCGACGCCGTCGTGAGCGCCGGTCACCGGTACCGGCACGGCGCGCGGCGTATGCGCCAGATCGCCGACGCGCTGCCAATCGATTTCATCGTCGTGCTCCGCGATCTTGCCGCGCTGCTGAGGGCGCAGCAATTTTGCGAGCAGGCTCTTGCGGTCCTTGGTCCAATTGCGCGAGTCGTCTTCCATGACCGCGTAGGCCTGCATATACAAGGTGCCGTCGCGCCAGCCGAACAAGTAGGGCTGGTTGACCACGGTTACTTTCGTACCGATCGGAATGAGATCGAAAAACACTGCGATATCCTCCGGATACAAACGCATGCAGCCGTGGCTGGAACGCATGCCGACCCCGTAAGGCTTGTTCGTTCCATGAATCAGGTAGCTCGGCCAGCCCAAGCGGAACTCGTACGCGCCCAGCGGATTGTCCGGTCCCGCGGGCACTTTTGCCGGCAGTTGCTCACCATTTTCCTGGTGTTCTTCGCGCACGGACTTTGGTACCACCCAAACCGGATCCTTTTGCCGGCTGACGATCTTGGTCGTCCCCTCCGGGGTCTTCCAGCCCACTTTGCCGATGCCGATGGGATGCGTGTAGACCGTCTCAGGTTGCCCTTTCTTGTGAGGCGGGTAATAAAAAATCCGCATCGCAGCGACATTGACCACAACGCCTTCGTGCGGCGCCGCAGGCAGGATGAACTGCGTGGGAACGACAACCTCGCGGCCGACGCCGGGCAGCCAGGGATCGACACCGGGATTCGCCGTGAGCATTTCCTCGTAGCCCACATCAAAGCGCCGCGCAATGTCAGGCAGCGTGTCGTCCTTGCCGATGGTGGTCTTCTGCACGTAGCCGACGATGTCGCTGCCCTGTTCCACATCGAAAAGATGGGTAGCCTTGGGCTTTGGCAGCACGGGCTTCGGCGGCGGCGATGCTTGAGCCACGACCGGCGGTTCCTTTGGAACCGGGTGAAACAACGAACAGCCGGCGATGCCGAGCGCGCCCAAGGCGGCGCAAACAGCCAAGCCGGTAACCCTGCGAAACACAGTGACGAATGGAGCGGACATGGGTTCTATCTACAACAAAGTCGGGCGGTCAGGCAATTGATTAGAATGATTCGCCCTACCGGAGGCCTGCGGGAAGTGACGTGCCAATAAGTTGCCGATCGCTTCGACGCCCGCAATGGCTCCAACCTGAAACCGGCCGGCCCGAAAGTGCTCTTCCATGAGACGGCACACCGCCTCCCACTCGGCCGGACTGACGCGTCCTTGAAAGCCCCGATCGGCGACGATTTCGACATTGCGGTCCGCCAGCTGGACGTAGATCAGGACGCCATTGTTGGCCTCGGTATCCCAGACGCGCAATTGCGAGAACACATCCAAGGCATGAGCGCGCGGCACGATGTCGTTCAAGATGTGTCGCGGCGTCAACGAAGTTTCGATGGCGAAGCGAATCTCGCCGCCATGCGTCAGCTCGACTCGCTTGATTGCCTGCTCGATGGCATCGAGCGTAGCCTCAGGGAATAGCATTCGCGTGCGCCAATGCGTCGCCGTCGCGTGCCGAATCAAGCGCCCAATCTGCATCACCAACTACCCGAGGCGCCGCCGCCGCTGAATCCCCCGCCCCCGCCGCTGAAGCCGCCTCCGCCGCCGAAGCCTCCACGCCCGCCGCCGCCAAGACCCCCTCCAAAACCACCGCCAAAACCGCCGAGCCCCCCGCCGAAGCCGCCACCGTTGGTCCAACCCGAGCGCGAACCCCCGGTGAGCATGGCGAACAGGAACGCGAGCAAACCCGCGCCGATACCAATGGGAATTAGGTGGCTCAACAGCCAGACGATGCCGCCGGCCAAACCGCCCGTGGCGATGGATCCAAACAATCGGCCGAACATGGCACGCAGCACGCCGCCGGCGACGACCACCACGATCAACAGCACCGGCAGCAAATTCCCCAATCCGCCGTGCCGTTCCCATTTCCTATCCGGCGCGGGCAAAGGCTCACCATTGACCACCGAAATGATTTGATTGACGCCGGCCTCGACGCCGCCGTCGTAGTCGGCCTGTTTGAAGTGCGGGGTGATGGTCTCGGTAATGATTCGATTCGCAATCGCATCCGGCAGCGCGCCTTCCAAACCTTGTCCCACCTCAATGCGTACCCGGCGGTCGTCCTTCGCCACGAGCAGAATCGCGCCGTCATCAACGCCCTTGCGGCCGAGCTTCCACGCCTCCGCGACGCGGATGCCGTACTGTTCGATCTCCTCCGGCTGCGTGGTCGGGACGATGAGCACGGCAACCTGACTGCCCTTCTTGGCCTCGAGATCCTTGAGCTTGGCCTCGATGCGCGCGACGGCCGCGCCGGACAGCGTGCCGGTCAAGTCGGTGACCCGCGAAGTGAGCGGCGGGACAGCGACTTCAGACGAGACGTCCGCGCTGGCGAGTGCGAATCCGAACAGCAGCATGAGCCCGGCCCCGAGGCGGGCAACGCGCATGACAGCAGGCTGTCCTAGTATTTTAAGCTCCTCAGTGCGCGGGTGCAGCCGGCGGCGGCTGAGTGGCCGGCGGGGGCTGGGTGGCCGGCGCCTGCGCCGGTGGCGGCGCGAAGTCCACTGATGGGGGTTTGGAAATCGCGGCTTCGTTCTCCACTGAAAAATTAGCCTTGGTCTTGTAGCCGAACATCATCGCGGTGAGATTTGACGGAAAGGAACGGATCGCCAGATTGTAGGTCTGTACGGACTGGATGTAGCGATTGCGGGCCACAGTAATGCGGTTCTCCGTGCCTTCGAGCTGCGCCTGCAGATCACGGAAATTTTGATCGGACTTCAATTGCGGATAATTTTCCGTCACCACCAAGAGCCTGGATAAGGCGCTGGTCAATTGCGACTGAGCCGCCTGAAATTTAGCCATCGCGGCGGCGTCGTTGACCAATTCGGGCGTCGCCTGGATGGAGCCGACTTTGGCGCGGGCCTCCGTAACACCCAACAACACCGTTTGCTCCTGGGCCGCGTAGCCCTGGACGGTTTTCACCAAATTGGGGATGAGATCGGCGCGCCGTTGGTATTGATTGAGCACCTCGGACCAGGCGGCTTTGGTCTGCTCATCGGTCGTCTGGATGGTGTTATAACCGCACCCCGACAAAAAGAGACCCGCAACCGCAACCACAGCAAGCGCAAATTTACCCATCTTCCCCTCCTGCCCTTTTGGTTGGGCGTTGGGCGAAGTCTACCACTTGCCAAAAAAAAGCCCCGAGTGTTAGCTCGGGGCATGAGAGGCGGACTTCAATGAAGGGAAGTAAAGCCCGCTAGGGGATCGGTGGCCTTCAGTGCAATTGGTGCCACTGCAGGACTTGGATGTCGGTCTCCTCGAGATCAAAGCTGCGTGCCAGCATGCGAGCGATTTCTCGATCGCCTTCTACACTTGCCGACCGCCCGAGCAATTCGACGACGCCGCGATATTCGTTGTACTCGATGGCGTCTTCCGATTGCGCGATAAAGTGGGTGTAGTATTTAGCGCTCATGGGTGAGAGCTTATGATTCGGGCCTGCCGCAATCTGTGAGCAACTGCTCAGTCGGTTGTAGTCGCGCAAGAACCAATTCACGTCCTTGAAACGTCTCTCAAAGAATATTGCACCGTGTCAAGATATCGCCCGCCCACACCGCCCGGTTCCAAGTACATCACTCCGGAGGGCGCCAAGCGGCTGCAAGACGAGCTGGATCAGCTCTGGCACGAGGAACGGCCGCGCGTGACGCAAGCGGTCTCCGAGGCTGCCGCGCAAGGAGATCGCTCCGAGAATGCCGAGTACACGTACGGCAAAAAGCGCCTGCACGAAATTGACCGGCGCGTGCGCTTCCTGCGTAAACGGCTCGAGGGAATGGCCATCGTCGATCCGCTGGCGGGTCTTGCACGCCGCGATCCGAAACGCGTGTTTTTTGGAGCGTGGGTGCAGATCGAAAGCAGCGCCGGTGACCTGCGCTGGCATCGGATCGTCGGCCCGGACGAGTTCGATATGGACGGCGACTACGTCAGCATGGATTCCCCGCTGGGACGCGGCCTCATGGGTAAGGCGCTCGATGACGAAGTAACCGTTGAGTTGCCGGGCGGCGCGGCCACCTTCATGGTGGCCGCCATCAGCTACACGCTCAAACCACCCGAACGTTCTTGAATTGCCAGGGATCTGATCGATCGAGGTCTTCGGCAAACAGCTCGCCGCGCTGGTGCAGGGGTGTCCAGTCGGTGTACTTGCCCACCACCGGTCCCAAGTACGGCAGGCAAATCTGCAACGGGCGCTGGTAGTCCATGTCATCCGGTTCAACCACGCCGCGGTTCGGATTTTCCATCGCCCAGATCATGCCGGCGAGCGCCGCGGATGTGACCTGGAGGCTGGTGGCGCTGTTGTAAGGGGCCAAGGCGCGTGCCTCGCCGATGGACAGTTGCGACCCATACCAGTAGGCATTCTTCGCGTGCCCCGCGAGCAGTACACCCAACTCGTCGATGCCGCCGGTGATCTCGTTCATCATGATTCGTTTGCGATCTTGCAGGTGCCAATTCCGGCCGGCCAATTCGTGCACCGACAACACGGCGTTGTCGCTCGGGTGGTAGGCGTAGTGACTCGTGGGCCGGTAAACCACGCGCTCTCCCTCCATCACCGTGTAGTAGTCGGCCAGGGAAATGGCTTCCGAATGCGTGATGAGAAATCCGTGGAAGTACCCGGCCGCCGGCGTCCACGTGCGCACGCAGGTGCTTGCGCCGGGTCGATTCAAGTAGATGGCGCAGCGCGAGCCGGACCGATGCCGACCTCCGTCGACCGGAAAATGTTTCTCATGCGTACCCCACCCCAGTTCCGCGGGCTGAGCGCCTTCGCTGACAAAGCCATCCACCGACCAGGTATTCACAAATTCATTCGGTAGCTTCGGCACATTGGCGACCTGCGTATCGCGTTCCGCAACATGGATGACCTTGATGCCCAACGTCTGCGCGAGCGCCGCCCAGCCGGCACGGCCTTGCGGAACGCCGCTTTGCACGCCCGTGTCCTTGGCGATATTCAAAAGCGCCTGTTTGACCAAGTGCGAGACCAAGCCGGGATTGGCTCCATGGGTGAGAACCGCCGTCGGCGCCTTTTCATGACCCTTGCGCAGCCGCAGGGCACCCAAGCGCATGGCGTAGTTGCTGCGCGCTTCGACCGGCATGCTGGGGTCGGTGTAGCCGCCGGCCCACGGTTCGATGCAGGTATCCAGATACAGGGCCCCGCGTTCACGCGCCAATTCGATCAGCGCAACGCTCGACACATCGACCGACAAATTCAATAGAAAATCGCCGGCGCCCAAAGTGGGCTCCAAAACCTGCCGGTAGTTCTCGGGCGTCAGCGCTGTCTTGACGAATTTAACGCCAAACTCCGCGGCCTCCGAGTTGCCCTTGTCTTCGGCCGTGACGATGGTGATGCGATCCGCCGAAGTGCCGATGTGACGCAAGATCAAAGGCAAGACACCCTGTCCGATGCTGCCGAAACCGACCATGACGATCCTGCCCGCGAATTTCACATGCACTTCGTGTGTGCTCATAACGTTTCTGCCATGTTGCTGTTCCTCTGTTGATTAAGTGTCGCGCCAGTGCGGCGGATAGGTGCGTTCGTAGCCCGGAAGCGACTCGATGCGATGAATCCAGCGCGCCAAGGCCGGGTAGTTGCGTTCCATGGGCAGGAATCGCGCGCCGAGTTCGGCGGCGGCGCTGCGATTCAACGCCCGCCGCAGGATCTGTATCCAGGGGAAAATCACCATGTCGAGCGCGGAATAGTTTGCGCCGACGATCCATTCCTCCTTGCTCAAGCGCCCTTCGATCGTGCGCGCCTCGCGCCCCACCAAGTGCATGGCATCGGTGAGATTGTCGATATCCGCGGCGACCTGGTCGGCGAAGACCGCGGCGACGATCTTCTGTACCGAGGGCTCCGCGTAGGCCTGAAACTCGCAGATGACCCGCATGATGACGCCGGCTTCTTCCGGTGTCAGGCCAAAAATAGGCGGCTGCGGATACTTCAGGTCCAAGTAGTAAAGGATGGCCACGGACTCGAACACCACATAATCGCCGTCCTTGAGTACGGGCACGCGGCCCCGCGGATTCATCTTCAGCATCTGCGGCGATTGATGCTCTTGTTTGTCGAAATGCAGCAGCTGCGACTCGTATTGCAGCCCCTTGTGCTCCAGCGCCAAGAGGACCCGCCACGAGAAAGGACTGCCGCTGCCCCAATAGAGAGTGAGTGCCATACGGTGGATTGTAGCGGATGAACTTCATTAGGAGCCTCGCTGAATACTCGGACAGGCTCCGAGCATCGCGCTAAGCTCGATTGATGACATTTACCACCTTAATCGGCGCCGCAGAACTTCGTGATCTGGTGGGCAAAGCCGATATCGCCGTCATTGACTGCCGTTTCGATCTGATGAACCCAGGCGGCGGTCACCGCGCATACCTTGAGGGGCACATCCCCGGCGCGCGTTATGCGGACCTGAATAGGGATTTATCCGCCCCGGTTAGCCCGACGTCGGGGCGGCATCCGCTGCCTATCCCCAGCGATTTCGCACGTACGCTGGCTCGCTTGGGCGTTGGCCGCGCCACCCAGGTCATCGCTTATGACGATAGCGCCGGCGCTTTCGCGGCCAGGGCTTGGTGGATGCTGCGCTGGGTGGGCCACGCCGCGGTGGCCGTGTTGGACGGCGGCATCAAGGCCTGGGTGAGCGCGGGCGGCGCGTTGCAATCGGGGGAGGAAGAACCGGTGCCCACGGCAGAGGTCAGCTATTTGTCCGCGACCGCCGATGCGTCGGCGGTGATCGGAACCGCTGAGCTCGAGCGACGCTTGTCGGACCCTGCGTTTCTTCTGATCGATGCCCGCGCCGGCGAACGCTTTGCCGGGACGGTCGAACCGATCGATGCGGTCGCCGGCCATGTGGAGGGTGCGGTGAATCATCCTTTTTCAGCGAATCTCGGCGCCGAGGGGCGTTTCCTGCCGGCACCGGTGCTGCGTGAGGCGTGGGAAAGGCGGCTGGCCGGCCGAAGCCCGACCCAGGTGGCGGCGATGTGCGGCTCCGGGGTTACCGCCTGTCACAATCTGCTCAGCTTGGAGGTCGCGGGATTGCGCGGCGCGAAGCTCTATGCCGGCTCCTGGAGCGAGTGGATTCGTGATCCGCGACGGCCGATCTCGCGGGGTGCGTAGACCGTCATTTACATACAGCCACAATTTGTTATCGTGCGCGCCTCATGAACACGCCCGCGAAAGTGCTTGGATCCTCGAACCACGCCTGGAAGGTCGCCGAGTCGCTCGATCTGTACCAAGTGGAGGCTTGGGGTAAGGGGTACTTTTCAATCAACGCAGAAGGCCATGTGGTGATCCGTCCCAACCTCGACGCGAGCCGCGAAATCGATCTTTACGATGTGGTTCAGGGACTCAAGGCGCGCGATCTGCATACGCCGGTGGTCATTCGCTTCTCCGATATTCTCGCCCACCGCCTGCGGCATCTTGCCGATGCTTTCGCGACCGCCATTGCGGAAAATGACTACAAGAATCGCTATGCGGCGGTGTTTCCCATCAAGGTAAACCAGCAACGGCTGGTGGTTGAGGAGGTCTACCGCTACGGCAAGGAGTTCGGATTCGGTCTCGAAGTCGGCTCCAAACCGGAATTGCTCGCGGTCATGTCCATTACCGAAAATGCACCCGACCGGCTGGTGGTGTGCAACGGCTTCAAGGATGACAGCTATATCGAGGCGGTCATCATCGCCACCAAACTGGGCCGCAGCATCATTCCCGTGGTGGAAAACTTCGAGGAAATTCACCTGATCCTGAAGCACGCGGAAAAGTACGGCGTGCGGCCCAAGATCGGCGTGCGCGTCAAGCTGGCCAGTGAAGGCGCGGGACGCTGGCGCGAATCCGCGGGTGAGAAATCCAAATTCGGTTTGTTCATCAGCGAAATTCTGGATCTCTACGCGCTCCTGAAGGAGCGCAATATGCTCGACTGCCTGCAGCTCGTGCACTGCCATCCCGGCAGCCAGCTGCAAGACATTCGCCGGGTGAAGGACGCCATCAACGAGTTGGCGCATGTATACGCCGAGCTCAAGATCATGGGCGCGGGGCTTCAGTACATCGATATCGGCGGCGGGTTGGGCGTGGACTACGACGGCAGCGGGACCAATTACGAATCCTCGATGAACTACACCCTCAACGAATACGCCGGCGATGTGGTGTATCGCATCAAGAGCGTCTGCGACGCGCGCGACGTGCCGCACCCGATGATCGTGAGCGAGTCGGGCCGCGCCATCGCCGCTCACCACAGCCTATTGGTGTTCGATACCTTGGGATCCTCGAAGCTCGATCAATTCAAAGTCTCGGGCCGTCCCGAGGAGGACTATCGCGGCGCTGAAGAGTTGCCGCAGCCGGTGCTCGATTTGTTCGATAGCTATCGATCGGTCAATGAGCGGCGGCTGGTGGAGTGTTATCACGACGCCCTGCAGGCGCGCGAGCAAGCGCTGCAAATGTTCAACCTGGGGTACTTGAGTCTCGAGTTTCGGGGGTTGGCGGAAAGACTCTACTGGGCGACCTGCGCCAAGATCCGCGATTACTGCCGCAAGCTGGACCGGGTTCCGGAGGAATTGGACAACATCGAGGACATGCTGAGCGATATCTATTTCTGTAATTTTTCCATATTCCAGTCATTGCCGGACAGCTGGGCCATCGGTCAGGTATTTCCCATCATGCCCATCCAGCGCCTGGGCGAACGGCCGACGCGCAACGCCGTGCTGGCTGACATCACCTGCGATTCGGACGGCAAAATCGACAAGTTCGTGCATCCGCGGATCACCAAACGCACCTTAGAGGTGCATGAACTCAACCCCGGCGAACCCTACTACCTTGCGGCATTTCTGGTGGGGGCCTATCAGGAAACGCTGGGTGATTTGCACAATCTGTTCGGCGACACGCACGTGGTGCACATTCGCCTGCAGGATGATGGCGGCTGGTGGATCGAGGAAATCGTCAAAGGCGATACGGCCAACAAGGTGCTCGAGTACATGGAGTACGACACCGATGAACTGTATCCCGGGATTGCCCGCGACTGCGAACGGGCGGTACAGGAAGGGCGGATGTCCTTGGGCGAGGCGCAAGCGGTCAAGCGCTTTTATGAAAACGAACTCAACGGCTATGCGTATCTCGAGGTCGAATAACGCATCGTTCCCACGGCTTTATGCCGCGTTTGCCAACAATAATGTCAAAGCGTAGCATCGGCCATTAGGTCGATTCCCTAATTCAAATTAGTGCACGGCCGATGGTACAGACCTCGATGCTGCGACTCGCGCGGGTGTCTGCATGTTGAAACCGCGTGCCAGTGGGATAGCCGCGCGACACGCACCAGTCAGTGAGACCAGTTGAATGACGACGATCTACGTTGGCAACCTGCCCTTCACCGCGACCGAAGACGAAGTGCGTGCGATCTTCGAGCGCCACGGCAAAGTCGAATCCGTCAAACTCATCAACGACCGTGAAACCGGGCGTCCGCGCGGATTCGCATTTGTCGACATGGCTGCCGGTGAAGCGCAAAACGCCATCCAGCAGACCAATGGCTTCCAAATGGGCGGTCGGCCGCTGCGCGTGAATGAGGCTCAGGAGCGCGCTCCGCGAAAACCCGGTGGCGGCGGCGGGGGTGGCGGTGGGGGTGGTGGTGGAGGCGGCGGCGGATCTCGCCGCTGGTAAGCGCCAACCGGTAGCAACGCTGCCTTGACGGTAGCGGCGTTACCTTACGGCACTCACCACATTTCTTTGAGTTGCGCGACGACGTCGACCGTCGTCGTATCGCCGGCTTTTAGACTTTCAACTCCGATGCTGGTTCGGATTGAAATCTTTTCCATGGTGTCCAAAACTTTGTCGCTCATGAAGCGGCTCTTGGCACCGTACACATGGGCGTCGCCGTTCTTTGCCTGCTGGGTCACGGCATACTTGAGCGGTGCGCACAGATGCAGCTCGTTGCGCGCGCGGGTCATGGCCACGTAGAGCAGGCGGCGTTCTTCCTCGATCATCTCCGCCTTGCCGGTCGAAAATTCCGACGGGAAGTTTCCATCCGATACATTGAGCACGTACACAATGTCCCACTCCTGGCCCTTCGCGGAGTGAATCGTCGACAAGATTACGAAGTCCTCGTCCTTCGAGGCTCCCTGCGATTGGTCGCTCGAGGCCACCGGCGGATCCAAGGTCAGTTCCGTCAAGAACCGCTCGCGGTTGGGCTGCTGCACGGCCAGCGTCTCCAGCTGTTCGAGGTCACCCATGCGGGTCCAGCCGGCATCGTAGATTCGTTCCAGCTGCGGCTTGTACCAGTCCTTCACCAAACCGACCTGACCGGCCCAGGGCGTGGCGGGATCAGCCAGCTTTTCGAACAACGCACAGAATCGCTTCCACTCCATTTTCACCGGCTGCGGCGCGTCGTAGTCGGCGAGGGCTTTGGCCTCGAACCCGCGCGCCTCGAAATGCTCGAGCGCTTGCTTCGCATTCGCGGGGCCGAAACCGGGATGTAGCTTCAGCACTCGAAATCCCGCCACCGAGTTGCGCGGATTGTCGGCCCAACGCAGCACCGACATCATGTCTTTCACGTGCGCCGCTTCCAGGAATTTGAGTCCGCCATATTTCACGAAGGGAATGTTCTTCTTGGCGAGCTCGACCTCCAGCACATCGCTGTGATGAGAGCTGCGGAACAGAATGCAGTGCCGCTTCAAGGAACCGCCGATCTCGCGCGTATGCAGAATCTTGCCGCAGATGTATTCGGCCTGCGCCTGCGCATCGTCCAGTGCCACGTAGAAGGGTTTCTGCGGCGATTGGCGGGTGCCCAGCAATGTTTTGCGATGCTGGCGGGCGCCGTCCGCCATCAGGGCGTTGGCGCTATCCAGCACCTGCTGCGTCGAGCGATAATTCTGTGCGAGCACGACGACATCGGCCTTCGGCTTGTAGCGATCGGCGAAGCCGAGGATGTTCTCCACCGCGGCGGCGCGGAACGAGTAGATGGCCTGCGCGTCATCGCCCACGACGGTGATGCCTTTGCCGTCGGGCTTGAGCGCATGAATGATGTCGCCCTGCAGGCTGCTGGTGTCCTGATATTCATCGACCAGTATGTGGTCGAAATTTTTCGACAGGCTTTGCGCCAATGCGGGCGTTTGCATCATCACATGCCAGTAAAGCAGCAGGTCATCGAAATCCAAGCCGCGATTTTTTTGCTTGCGGCCGACGTATTCGCGATACAGCTTGGTCAGATCCGCCTCCCATTCGAGGCACCACGGAAATTGCTCCTCGAGGGTTTGCTTCAGCGACAGCCGGGTGTTGACCCGATACGAATAAATCGCGAGGCACGTGTCCTTGCGCGGAAAGCGCTTCGGTCTACCGGAAAAACCTAATTCGGTGCGAATTACATCCATGAGATCCGCGGCATCGGAGCGATCCAAGACCGTGAAATTTGGATCAAGCCCTAGATGTTTGGCGTAGAGCCGCAAAATGCGGCTGCCCACCGAATGAAAGGTACCGCTCCAGCTCAAGCGCGATACGACGCTGCGATCGCCGCCTTTGCCGCGATCCGACAGCACTTCCGTCACAACAGTTTGCGCCCGCTTGATCATTTCCTGCGCGGCGCGGCGCGTGAACGTCAGCATCATGATGCGCGAGGGATCCGTGCCGTTCAGAACCAGGTGAGCGGTTCGATGCGCCAACGTGTTGGTTTTGCCGGTGCCCGCGCCGGCGAGGATGAGCAAGGGGCCGGCACTGACGCCTTTGTCCGGAACGACCGTGCCAAATGTGGCCGCGCGGCGCTGACCGGGATTCAGCGCGTCAAATGCGTTTGCCTTCACTTTCATCATGGGCGTGCGGTACTGTACGTATATCCAGATTGAGACGCAACACTAAGTAAACTGCGTGCGAGCATCGCGCTTCGGCCGGCGGCAAGCGAGGAGACAGATCACACAGTTGCGCGACTTTCGGCGATGATTCCCCTAATCCTTTGGCTTTTCGGAAGCGATTCATGCAGAAACCCAGCGTTGTGGCCCGTATCCCGGCGCACAGCGGCCGCGTCATCCAAGTATCGACCGAGCGGCTGCGCTACTCGAACGGTCGCGAATACGACAACGATTACGTGCGCCACCCGGGCGCAGCCGCGGTGGTGGCCGTCGACGGAGCGAATCGGGTTTGCGTCGTGCGTCAATATCGGCATGGCGTCGAGGACTTCTTGTGGGAGATTCCCGCGGGAAAACTCGATGCCGGCGAGCAGCCGGCGGTGTGCGCAGTGCGTGAACTTCAGGAGGAAACCGGCGTGACGGCAGATCGCTGGACTGCGCTGGGGCTCTACATTCCGGCGCCGGCTATCTTCACCGAGGTGATCCACCTGTATCTCGCGCGCGACCTTCAGGTGGGACCTGCCAGCCCCGATGCGGACGAGGAATTGGAACTCCAGTGGCTGCCCCTGGAGCAAGCCATCCGCCATGTCCTCGAGGGCGAATGGAACGACGGTAAAACGGCCATGGCGTTGTGGCGGGCTCAGTATCAGCTGCAAATGTGACGTTGCGCGGCGTGTAAATGTGACGTTGCGCCGCTTTTAGAAGGCTCCGGCTTGACTTAACTCCTGCATCGCATAAAAAGGTATCGTGAGCAACGAGAAGTCAAAACCAGCTGCCCAGCCGGCCTCCGGCGAGGCGAAGCCGCCGTCCTCGAAGAATGAGGGCGGCGACAAATCCACCGGGCGCGTCAAATTCGACGAGCGCGGCAATGCCGTGTGGGAATGGCAGGTAACGACCGGCGCCTTTGGGGTCGAGGTCTCAACCCAGCGGCTGCAAAAGCTCGAGCACCCGGCCTTGTCCATCGCCGATGATGCACCGACGCCTTTCGAGACCGTTCGCGCCAATCCCCTGGGCACGAAAAAAGGCTACGATCCTTACGACAGCGGCAAGCTGGGCAAGAAGCCGCCGCCGGCTAAGAAGGACTTGCGCAAGTTGAGCGAATGGCTGAAGCTGAAAAAGCAGGCCGAGTCCAATCAGGCCGAATCGAATCAGGATGAAGAGCCTCAGGAATAGGTTGATGAATTCTGCCGAGACGCCTCCACGGCGCATCGTTACCGCACCCCCTCCCACGCACCCCAGTTTGCGCGCCATGCTTCTCGATGTGGAATGCGCCGAGAATGAAGACGTCGTCTGGCTGTGGACCGACACCGATGCCGGCAGCGTGGTCTCGGGTTATCAAGTCGTAGCTCGGCCCAGTGATTTTGACCGGTCGTGGTAGCAATCGTCGGAGAGGGTGAGAAGACTCTCGGCCCGAAGACAGCAGGGCCTTGACTCTTCTCACCCTCCCTGACGCGTGCTCGGGCCGGTCAATATCACTAAGCCGGCGCTGCCAGTGAGTGTTGGGCGACACCGGTTTTACGGCCTACGCCAGTGCGTGGCGCAGCTTCGCGGCGTGTCTTAAGCGGTAGAAACTGCGCAGCTCGCGCACCATCGCCTCGATCTTAAGCTTTCCCCGGTTCACGAAGCGCCGCTCGAGGCGCCGGCAATAATGCGCCGCGCAACGATGCGCGGTGCGGTAGCGTTCATATTGTTCGGGCTCCAGCCGCGCATCGAAGCTCACCCGATCGAACAGGCGGCCATGCACTTGCGCGGGATAGGGCTGTCCCTCCTGTTGGGCGGCGAGGAGAAAAACCGTGACCGCGTATTTGTCCACCTCGGCCTGCGTTTCGAGTTCCAACAGCGACACGGGCAAATCGCGCTCCAGCCCCCACGTCGAATAAACGAAGTGGCTCACGCCTTCGAGCGCCGTGCAGTAATCCGCCAGGTTGCTTTCGGTCAATGCGTCATGCGGATCCGCCGCCTCCAAGCGGCTCAAGATCGCCGGGTCAAGATACAGCGCCACACCGGCACCGGCGCCGTCCGTCGCTTCCGCGAGCAACAATTCTTCATCCAGCGTTCGTTGTTCATTGGTCGATGCACCGACGGCACGCCGATCTGTAACGAGGAAATCGTACACATCGTACGAGAGATCGACATCGTAGAGGCGTCCTAGCAGGGTCTGCAGGCCGCGTAACACCACGCCCGGCTCCTAATGCTCGCGGCGCGCGCCGGCGGCCGTGACCGGCTGCACGCCCAATTGGCGCAGCAACCCGCGCGCCCGGGGGCTGCCGGTCTTCATCCAAATTTCGTACAGGCGCAGGATGTCGGCGTCGCTATGGCGATAGGACATGTCGCTTACTTCATTCAGCGCATCGACCAAGCCTTGAAATTTTTGCGCGAGCTGCGCATAAACGGCCGCGACGCAGCGTCCGGACAGGGTCCGCTGCAGGGTGTCGGCCAGAGAGCTGTAGGCGTTTCCGCCCATCGCGATGTGATAGTCGATGTCGATCAGCTTGCGCGCGAAACTGCGCGCGAAGAAACCGGCCATGAACAGCGAAACATCGCCGAGACGCTGCAGGCCCCGTTGCCGCGCGCTCGCGCTCGGCGCTTCCAGCGCATCGGCCAGCATGTGGGCCAAGGGCTTGATGCGCAGGCCATCCGGAGTCCGCTCGTAGAGGGCGTCGGCCCGCGAAAACATCGTCAGCAGATTGACGACGTACTGTTCCGCTTGTTCGTCGATGTCGAGATGTTGGTGTTCGCTCGCGGTGTGAAACGCGTCACGAAAAAATTCGCGCAGCGAACTCACCGCAACCAGACTTCCTGCCGTCATCGCTTGCATATGGCATCCTTTTCGGACTGACACCATCCTATCGACTACGCTACCCGGAAGTGAATGTAAAAAGCGCGAACTGCAGTCAGAAAATACCTATTTTTATAGGGATTTTTCGATCAGCAGTCACATGCGTAGGCTGCTAACGACTGCTGCGCATCGAGATGGTGCTAGTTGATTTCTTCGAGCGACATAATGGTGCGCGATGGCGGCGGCAGCTGCGCGGGCCAGGACTTCGCGTCACGATTGAGCCATACCGCTTGCATGCCCGCCTGCGTCGCGCCCATGACATCGAGATGCGGGTCATCGCCAATGTGCAGCACCTGCCCGGCCTGAACCCGGGCGGCATCGAGTAGATGAGTGAATATGCGGATGTCCGGCTTGGCAGCGCCGGCTGAAATCGCGGTGATGTGACCTTCGAACCAATGCGCGATTCCGCAGCGCTTTAAGTCCGCGTTGCCGTTGCTGAGTGCAAACAATCGGTAGCGCCCGCTCAGACGCTCGAGCGAGTTCTCAACCTCATCGTAGAGGGTCACCCGATTGCGCGCCGCGTAGAACACCTCGAATGCCTCATCGGCGTGGGCCGCAGGCTGTCCGGCCGCCGCAAACATTTCCGCCAAGGCGCGATGGCGCAGGAAGGTCATGTCGTGGCTGCGATCCGGGAATTGCTGCGCGATGCGCGCTCGCATCGCGCGCAGCGATTCTCGGTCTTGCCCGTGCATGATCAACGGATGGTATTCCCGCAGCCACGCAAGCATCGCGGCTTCCGCAGCGAGCATCACCGGTTCCACCGGCCACAGGGTATCGTCCAAATCAAAACTCAGAACCAATGGATCGTTCATTTGTTGAATATAGCCCTGTTAGAATGACGTCATGAGCACTCTACTGATCGGCAGCAAAAACTACTCCAGCTGGTCGCTGCGGCCATGGCTATTTTTGCGCAAAGCGGCGTTTAGGTTCACGGAACAAATCATTCATTTCGACCAAGGCGACTACCAGGCACAAATCGCGGCTCTCTCGCCGTCGCGCCGCGTTCCGCTGCTCATCGACGACGGCGTCAAAATCTGGGATTCGCTTGCGATCTGTGAATATGTCGCTGAGGCGACCGGCCGTGGCCTGCCCGGCGATCGAATGGCGCGCACGCGCGCCCGCTCGGTCGCCGCGGAAATGCACTCGGGTTTTCAAGCATTGCGGAATGAGTGCCCGATGAATGTGCGTGCCAGGAATCGACACGTGCCGCAGACGCCCGAATTGCAGGCGGACGTTGCGCGAATCGATGAGATTTGGTCGAGCTGCCGCAAGGAATACGGCGGCGCCGGCGGCTGGCTGTTCGGCGATTTCTGCATTGCCGATGCGATGTTCGCGCCGGTGTTTTTTCGCTTTCAGACCTACGGTGCGAACTTAAAGCCGACATCGCAAGCGTACTTGAAGCACGCGCTGCAGGATCCCGATGTGCGCGCTTGGCAAGACGCAGCATCGCAAGAAGGCCACCCGCTGCTGCACGTCGATCCGATCGGCACCTAAGACCCCGTGCGCGTATAATCGGCTGGTATCTCCACTAAGAGAGCCACCCATGTCCACCGACCGCGTGAACTTAGCCCTGAGCCTCGTGTGCTTCGCCGGCGCGTCCGTCGCGGCTGCCGCGTCCGCCCCTGAGCCGACGCTGCCCTTCACCATTCAAGACATGGTTCGCATGGAGCGAATCTCGGACGTCGCGGTTGCGCCGGACGGCAAGCACGTGGTCTATACCGAGCGCACCACCGACATGGAAGCCAACAAGGGCCGCACCAGCGTTTGGATGCTCGACACCGGCAAGCGCGGCGCCACGCCGCTGCGCCTGACGGACGGCGGTCCGAATTCCAACAGTCCCGAATGGAGCAAGGACGGCAAGTTCATTTACTTTTTGTCGAATCGCAGCGGCACCAATCAAGTCTGGCGCGTGAACTCCAACGGCACAGGCCCGCGCGGCGATACGCCGGTAGCTGACTCGACTCAGGTGACCAACCTGCCGCTCGATGTCGGCAGCTTTCGGGTATCGCCCAAGGGCGATCGAATATTGGTGAGCATGGAGGTTTTCCTGGATTGCTCGGACCTTCCCTGCACCAAGAAACGCCTGGATGGCGTCGCACACTCGCCCGCTACCGGCGTGCTGCATACGCAGCTCTTCGTCAGACACTGGGACACGTGGAGCGACGGGCGCCGCTCGCAGCTCTTCGCCATGGCGTTGAACGATAACGGTGTGGCCCTCGGCTCGCCGGTGAATCTGAGCGGCGGCATCGGCGATGTGCCGGGCAAACCGTTCGGCGGCCGCGAGGACTATGTCTTCAATCCGGACGGTACCGCCGTGGCCTTTTCAGTCCGGGCCGGCGCAGGTGAAGCCTGGTCGACGAACTTTGATATCTATACGGTCGCCACCGACGGCGGCGGCCCGCCAAAAAATCTCACCGCTGACAACCAGGCTTCGGATGCACAACCGGCCTTCTCCCCCGACGGCTCTCAGCTCGCGTATATCGCGATGGACCGGCCCGGTTTCGAGGCCGATCGCTTTCACCTGGTCCTGCTCAATCTGCAGTCGGGCGTCAAACGCGCGCTGACACAGAATTGGGATCGATCGATCAGCAGTTTTGCCTGGTCCAAAGACGGCAAGACATTATTCGCGACCGCGGATCATTTGGGCCAACGCCCGTTATGGGCGATCGATGCCGCGACGGGCCGGGCATCGGCCATCACGGGCGCGGGTGAGGTCGAAGGATTCAGTGTCGGAACTTCGAAGGTGTTTTATACGGCCAGCAACTTGGGTGCTCCGGCCGATTTGTATTCGGTCAGCTTTACCGGCGGGAAACCCGCGCAATGGACCCGCTTGAATCAGGCTGTGATGGAGCAGCGTAAGTTCGGTGAATACGCGCAATTCAGCTTTCCGGGTTGGAACAACGAAAATGTGTTCGGCTATGTCATCAAGCCGGTGGATTTCAAGGCGGACCGCAAGTATCCGGTGGCATTTCTGATTCACGGCGGTCCGCAGGGCAATTTCGGCAACGCCTGGAGCTGGCGCTGGAACCCGCAAGCCTTTGCCGGCGCGGGCTATGCGGTGGTCATGGTCGATTTTCACGGTTCCACCGGATACGGCCAGGCATTCACCGATTCCATCAGCGGCGATTGGGGCGGCAAACCGCTCGAGGATCTGAAGCTTGGCCTGAGTGCGGCGCTCAAGGCCAACGCATGGCTCGACCCCGATCGCATCTGTGCGCTGGGCGGCTCCTATGGGGGCTTCATGATCAACTGGATCTTGGGCGCCTGGCCGGATGAGTTTAAGTGCCTGGTGAGCCACGACGGTATCTTCGACAATCGCTCCATGTATTACTCCACCGAGGAACTCTGGTTTCCCGAACACGAGTTCTCGGGCCCCGAATATCAAAATCCGGGTGCCTACGCAAAATTCAATCCCGTTGACCAAGTCGCCAAGTGGAAGACACCGACGCTGGTGATTCACGGTCAGCAGGACTTCCGCGTACCGGATACGCAGGGCCTATCGGTGTTTACCGCCCTGCAACGTCGCGGCATTCCGAGCGAACTGCTGTACTTTCCGAGCGAGAACCACTGGGTCTTGAAGCCGGCCGACAGCATCGAATGGTATGACACCGTGCTGGCATGGCTGAACCGCTGGACGCGTCCCTAGGGGGTGTGGGCCATTGGGCGGGCGCCATGGCGCCGCGCGTCAGGGCTCCGCGGCGCGCCAAGCGGCGGGATAGTTCTCGCCTAATTGCATGATCCGGTGCAGCAGGTCGCCGTAGTTCATTCCGGCTTTGAGCGCGGAGGCGGAAAAATCCTCGGCGGCCGAGATATTCGGGTTGGCGTTCGCCTCGAGCACGAATAATTCGCCGTCGGCTCTCAAGCGAAAGTCCATGCGTGCATAACCGGTCAAATGCAGCGCTCGAAAAATGCGCTTCGATAGTTGCTCCAGGCGCGCGACCGTGCCCTCGGGCAATTCTTCAGCGGCGGCGGTGGTAATTCCGTAGCGTTGTTGATAGCCGCGATCCCACTTGACCTTGCGCGTGGCGATGGCCGGCAGATTTTCGGGCAAGGAACCGAAGGTCATTTCCCATACCGGCAGCACCTTGAGCCGATCGTTGCCCATCACGCCCACGTACAACTCGCGTCCTTCGATGTACTCCTCCACCAGCGCGTCGGAATGCGTTTGATCGTGGATGAAGGCGATGCGTTCCGTGAGCTGCTTCTGGTCGGTGACGACCGATGCCTGCGCGATGCCCAACGAGGCATCTTCGGTGGAGGATTTCACGAACAGCGGAAAGCGCAGCTTCTTCGGAATGCGGGCCTTCTTGCCGCGCGGGAAGACCATGAATTGCGGCGTGGGTACGCGGTGATAGGACAGCAACTGCTTCGAGAGCACTTTATCGCGCGACAACAGCATGCCGCGCGGATTGCAGCCCGTATAGGGCTGGTGCATGAGTTCGAGGAACGCGACGACATGCTGGTCGTAGGTGACAATACCGTCGAACTCCTCCAGCAGATTGAAAACGATACCCGGTTTCCAATCCGTGATGGCGCGGCGCAGCTCCGACAGGCTGTCGCTCAATCCTAACGGCATGACTTCGTGGCCGGCCTTCTTCAGATGCGAGATCACATCGTACTCGGTGCGCCACTCTTCGATTTCCTTTTCGGTCGAGCCCTTGAGCGAATCCGGCGGTACCAGGGTTGAATGCACCAATACCAAGGCGCGCACCTTCTTCACGGCGCTGCCCTCACAATGCCACCCGCGGCAACTTGCGTTCTTCGTATGACTCGGCCAATCGCGCCACGACCCACAATAGCTGTCCCTTGAGCTCGCGCCGTGAACCGCGGACGTACAGATTTAACGCCTCGCAGCGCACGATCATCAAGCGCAACACTTGATGCACCAGATATTCGCTGAACGCACCGGAGCGCTGAATCTGCTGACGCAGCGCTGCGCGCATTTCGCGCAATACGCTGGCGGCCTTGGGCGTTGCGCGGGTGCGCGGCGCGGTCGTAAACACCTTGAGCAGCAACTCGTCGGCGCCCGAGCGGCGCGGCAGCCGGTAGCGCGCGAGCTTCTGCTCGTAGTGATCGCGCAGCGTGCCGGTCTCGTGCGTCACGTCCTCGATGGTGCTGCGATCGTTGATGGGCGGTTTTTGCTCGCCGATTTCTTGTGCGAGCCGATCGATGTACCGAAGCTTTGAGTAAGCCGGCCAGCCGACATATTCGCGCCGCCACGGTGAGTGCGGCTTGAGCCAGACTGCAAACGTCTCGGCGAAATCCTCGGTAGGATGCGCCTGCGCGTACCAGGCGCCCAGATGCTGCACGAAGCGGCGGCTGCCGGGCCGCGGCCGGTAGGTGTCAGGATAGGGAAGCGAGGCGGGGCCGAATGCCTCACGCCACGATTTGAGCCGGCGCAGACGGTAGGCCGAATCGATGGCGTGGCCCGCCTCGTGGCGCAGGATGCGCATGAGCCAGTTGCGGTTGCCGCCCTCAACTTCGCGCATGAAATGACGTTCAAGTCCGATCAGCCGCTTGTGGGCGAGATAGAAAGGGATGGCGATGCCGGGAATACCATCCGGCGAGAACCACTCCTGAGCCAACCAGCAATGCGGGCGAAAGCGCAGGCCGCGCATCGACAATTCGCGGTAGAGGCGCTCGATGGCGTCCTGCAACTCGGTGCCCGCGATGCTCAACTTCAGATCGCAGAATCGCAGGCTCAACAATTGATCGTCCGACAGCCTTTCCCAAGCCACGGGTCGCTTTCGAGACCGTCGCTTGAGGCTCATCTTAAGGGAGCCCCATCGCAAGTTCTTCCGCGAGCTGCTCCTCGTCCCCATCGGTCATCGCCTCGATGGGGCTCGCCTCGATGCGGCGCCGTCCCTCCAGGCCGGCGAAATCGAACAGCTTGAGGTCAGCCAGCTGTGAGCCGGACACGTTGCAGATGCTGGAGAAAATTGCTTCGATGCGGCCCGGGAATTCCTGCTCCCATTTGGCCAACATGTTCTTGACCGCCAGTCGCTGCATATTCGGCTGCGAGCCGCACAGCGTGCAGGGGATGATGGGAAAGGCACGCGCTGTGGCATACCGGGAAATCAGTCTTTCGGGCACGTAGGCGAGCGGCCGGATGACGATATGGCGCCGATCCTCGCTGAGCAATTTCGGCGGCATGGCCTTTAATTTGCCGCCGAAAAACATGTTCAAGAAAAGCGTCTCGACAATGTCGTCACGATGGTGCCCGAGCGCAATCTTGGTGATGCCGTTCTCGGCGGCATATCGATACAGTGCGCCGCGCCGCAGCCTCGAGCACAGGCCGCACATCGTTTTGCCTTCCGGAATGACGCGTTTGACCACTGCGTAGGTGTTTTGCTCGATGATGCGATAGCGCACGCCGAGACTTTCCAGATAATTGGGCAGCACATCGACCGGAAAGCCGGGCTGTTTCTGATCGAGATTGACCGCGGTGATCTCAAAGCTCACGGGCGCACTGCGCTGCAAGCTCACGAGCATGTCCAGCAAGGTGTAGGAATCCTTGCCGCCGGACAGGCACACCATCACGTGATCGCCATGAGCGATCATGGTGTAATCGGCGATGGCTTTGCCGACCGAGCCGCGCAGCTGCGCCTGCAGTTTTTTGAAAGTATTGCTCACGGACGACGCATTGTTCAACACCGCTGGATCGTTCAGCGTCGAGGGATCGCGCAACTGCTGCGGATCGGTCACGGTACTTCCAAGTACTTGGCTTCCAAGTACCTTAAGTAAGCGGCGGCGGTCAACGGCTTTCCGGTGGCTTGCTTGATGAGTTCCTGCACCGGCAAGCGCGCGCCGATGCCATGCACATTGTCGCGCAACCACTCCATCACGCCGCCGAACTGGCCGGCGGCAATTTCCTCGTCGAGCGCGGGCCGCGCCGCGCGCATGGCTTCATTGAGCTGACCCGCGATGACCGCTCCGAGGGCGTAGGAGGGAAAGTAGCCGAAGTGGCCGA
>Ga0210388_10000502_pt1 | contig 31895 bp, 28 predicted proteins | sample IncBWC19OmetaG_FD_155485 | JGI IMG/M metagenome (GOLD analysis project Ga0210388, IMG submission 155485) | Forest soil microbial communities from Barre Woods Harvard Forest LTER site, Petersham, Massachusetts, United States - Inc-BW-C-19-O ...
GCGGCGAAAATCGCAACTGTAGACGCGGGGAGACGATCCATAACAGCGGTGCGCATTTCTTCCGCGGTTCGAACGGCTATGCGCTCGACTCCGGATGGCGTTTCTAAACTCACAGGACCACTCACTAGAAACACTTTGGCGCCACGGCGCGCCGCTGCTTCGGCGACGGCGTAGCCCATTTTCCCGGAGGAGCGATTGGTCAGGTAGCGCACGGGGTCGAGGTCTTCGCACGTCGGGCCAGCGGTGATCAAAATCGTTTCGCTTTGCAAGTCTTTTTGCGCGTGTAGCGTTTCGCGAACGGCGGCGACGATTTCCTGCTGGCCAGCGAGGCGGCCCGCGCCGGTCATACCGCAGGCGAGATAACCTTCATCGGGGTTGACGATTCTTACGCCTCGGGCGCGCAGCGTTTCGACATTTTGCTGCGTCGCTGCGTGATTCCACATGTTGACGTTCATCGCAGGAGCGACGATTACTGGGGCGGTTGTCGCCAAATAAAGTGTGGCGAGAAAATCGTCGGCGATGCCGCGCGCAAATTTGGCAAGGATGTCCGCGGTGGCTGGAGCGACCAGGAGAAGATCAGTGCGTTGCGCAACGGCTATGTGTTCGATGGCGCTTTCGACGTTGGCTTCGCCGGTGGAGGATTTTTCGAAGAGGTCGGTGATTACTTTTTGGCCGGTGAGTGCGGCGAAGGTTAAGGGAGTGATGAATTCGCGTGCGCCGCGTGTCATCACGACTTGCACGGTGAATCCGTCTTGTTGGAGGAGGCGGACTAGTTCGGCGGCTTTGTAGGCTGCTACGCCGCCGGTCACGCCGAGAGTGATTCTCATCGGTGCATATCCCAAAACATTTTGCCAAGCTCGGGCACGATGAATCGTGCCCCTACAAATTCCGCCGAAGGCGTGCCAGAACTGCTTACGCCTGCGGCCTGCGGCTGTTTACTTGCGGCGCTTGTTGCCGTCTTTGTCTTCGTCGATGGAAGACGGCTCGATGAATTCGTATTCGATGAGACTATTCTCGAGTTCTTCGCAAGCAATCCGAGTCGCCTTGAGCGTTCTCGGGTTTTCAATGAGCGATGGCGCACCCGCCATAATTTGGCGAGCGCGTCTCGCCGCCAGCACAACATAAGCAAACTGGCTCTCCGGAGCTTTCGTGGCTACAGTCATTTCAGTCTTTCCCCCCAAACGATGCCAGAAGTTCTTCCACCCGTGGTCTGCGCCTGGCGGCGGAACAGCGAATCGCGATCACAATAGCTTGCGCTTCGTCTCCCGCACGCTTCACATCTTCATTCACGACGCAATAATCGTAATAACGTCCGAACGCCGCAATCTCGTCCCGCGCTTTTGCCAACCGCCGCGCAATCTCTTCGTCGGAATCCTGGCCGCGGCCGCGCAAACGCCGTTCAAGTTCCGCGCGAGACGGAGGCAAAATAAAAATCGCCACCGACTCCGGGAGCTTTTCCTTTACTTGCGCCGCACCTTGCACGTCAATCTCGAGGACGAGGTCGAGACCCTTCTTCCGCGATTCTTCGAGCCATTTCTTCGGCGTACCGTAAGCGTGTTTTCCGAAGACGCGCGCAAACTCCAAAAACTCGCCGCGAGCGACCATGGCATCGAATTCCGATTCCGTGACAAAATCATAGCATTTCCCGGTGGCTTCGGTCGCCCTACGCGACCGGGTGGTACACGATACCGAAGGCATCGTTCCGGGCAACTCCAAAATTCTCTGCACCAGCGTCGATTTTCCCGAGCCCGACGGTCCCGAAACGATAAGCACCAGCGGGTCAAGCTTGCTCTCCATGCTCATTCGATGTTCTGCACCTGCTCCCGCAATTTTTCAATCTCGGCCTTGATTTCGAGCGCCAAGCCAGTGATGGCGAGCGCTTCGCTCTCGACGCCAGGCGTTTTGGACAGCAGCGTGTTTGCTTCGCGATGCATTTCTTGAAGGAGAAAGTCGAGCTTCTTGCCCATCTCGCCTGCGCCGTCCAGAAGTTTGCCGAACTGCTGGAGATGGCTGCGCAGACGGTCTAATTCTTCACTGACATCGCCGCGTTCCGCAAGCAGGGCGGCCTCTTGCGCGAGCCTGGCGGGGTCAATGCCGGCGCCGCCGAGCAATTCTTTCAGGCGCGTTTCCAAGCGGCGAGCAAAAACGGGACGAAGCGTGGCAGCCAGTTCGCGGACTTTTTCCGCCTCCTGGCCGATGCGCGCCAGACGCGCGCGCAAATCTTCGATCAGGTGGCGGCCTTCGGCGCGACGCATATCATCCAGCTTGTGGAGCGCTTCGAGTAAGCAGGTGTCTAGCGCCTGGCCGAGGCGTTCCTGATCGTCTTCGGCTTCCGGCACCGCTGCAGACAGACCGGCGATGACTCCGGGCAGGCGAAGGATCGCGACGACGTCCACATCCGCTGCGGCTCTGGACAGTTGGCGGAATTCTTCGGCGACGCGCATATAGGTTTGCGCAAGTTCGCGATTTACTTGTACAGGGGCAGCGGCGGCGGGATCAACGTTGACGTGCACCTCGACGTGGCCGCGATGAATGCGCTCTCGAAGGACCTGGCGCAAGCGCAGCTCATAAAGGTCGAAACCTTCCGGAAGACGCAGCTTCAGATCGAGGAAGCGGTGGTTGACGCTTTTCACGCTGACGCGGACGGCCCAGCCATTCTGTTCGGTGCGAGCCTGGGCGTAGCCGGTCATGGAGAAACACTCGCCGGCTTTTTTTGCCAACACTTCTTTTGGTAGTACAGAGGATTGAGTCATAAGGTTTCCGCTGGTGCCGTTACGCTGGCCGGCGCCGCCTGTGCCGGCGCGAGAATGTCATCGTCCGCAAATTGCAAATCGTGGAGGCGGGCATAGGTTCCGCCGCGCGCCATGAGCTCCGTGTGCGTGCCGCTCTCGCGGATTTGGCCGTCCTCAAGAACGAGAATTTTGTCCGCACGGCGAATGGTGGCCAGGCGATGCGCGATCACGAAAGTGGTACGTCCTACCATTAGATTGGCGAGAGCTTTCTGCACATACATTTCGGACTCCGCGTCCAACTCCGACGTTGCTTCGTCGAGAATGAGGATGGGAGAGTCTTTAAGTATGGCACGCGCGATGGCAATTCGCTGCCTCTGTCCGCCGCTCAGTCGAGTTCCGCGTTCGCCGATGACAGTGTCGTACTGCAGCGGCAGTTCCGTGATGAAATCGTGCGCGAGGGCTGCTTGTGCCGCGGCAACGACGCGGTCCTTGGGAACATTCGTAAGGCCATAGCAAATGTTGTTCCAGACCGTGTCGTGAAAGAGAATATTTTCCTGAGCCACCATTGCGATTTGTTCGCGGAGAGAGCGAATAGTAACTTCGCTAATTGCCACGCCGTCGATGCGAATGGATCCGGTCGTGAGTTCGTAGAAACGCGGTAGCAGGTTAACCAGAGTTGTTTTTCCCGCGCCGCTGGAACCCACCAACGCGATGACCTCGCCTTTGCGCGCCGTTAGGCGAATGTTCTCGAGGACCACGGCAGAACCGTTCTCGTAAGCAAAGCCCACATTGTCAAACTCGATGAGCTGAGAAAAACGAGCAAGCGTTTTTGCGCCAGGCTGTTCGATTTTTTCTTCTACGCGGTCGAGATATGAGAAGACCTGCACGCTGGCGCCCTGCGCGGCTTGAAACTGCTGATAGACGTATCCCATGCGCTTGAGCGGCATATACGCGCCGAACAGCGCATAGACAAAGGCGAAGAAGGTGCCTGAGGTCATTTGGTTTGTCCTGATTTGATCGCGCGCGTAGAGAAGTAGAAGCGGAATGACGATGGCGCCGAGCAAGTCCATGATTGGCGGCGTGATGACGGCAGCGCGCACCCAGCGCATGTTGTCGCGGAGCAACTGCCGAGCGGTGTCGCGGAATTTGCGGATTTCGAAGTCTTCCATTCCGAAGGCTTTGACGACGCGATTTCCAGTGGTGGTTTCCTGCAGGATCTGACTGAGGTCGGCAAGGCGAGTCTGGCTGTTTTCCGCGGAACGCCTGATTTTGCGGCCAAATTTTCCAACGGGGATGACGACAAGGGGGAGGAGCACAACCGAGGCCAAGGCCATTTTCCAGTTCAGCCAAAAGACGACACCGACGAGAACGATGAGGCTGAATCCCTTTTGAAAAAGATCGGCCAGATATTCGGAGAGTGCCACGCGCGTGCGTTCCACGTCGTTAATTGTGGCGGAAAGGAGACGACCGACCGGATTGTGCTGAAAGAAGGCGATGGGCTGGCGGATGATTTTTGCGTAGACCTGATTGCGAAGATCGGTGATTGCGGACTGTCCGACGTATTGGATTTGCGTGATGCCCAAGTACTCGGCGATAGCCTTTGCCAGATACAGACCGACCAGGCCTGCACCAAAGAGAGTCGCGACGTTGTGAAGACCAGATGGGAGAAAATCGTTTAGATAGATGACGCGGTTCCCAGGGAGCGTGAAGAGAACCGGTTTCGTGACAAAAACGGAAGGATTCAGGACATAGTCAACGGCGATCTTGACCATGAAAGCGACCATGCCCTCCGCAAGAGCGACGAACGCTACAAGTACGACGCCGAGCGAGAGACGGAACGTGTAGGGCCGCACATAGCTCAGCAGCCTTTTTAATTGCGGTGAAAGCAAAGACGACAAACCTCAGACTCCCCTGATGTTCCTACTTGGTACGCTATTCGCCGCTACGCGGCATGTCAAGTTTCCGGGGCGCGCTACGGCGCATTACAGCGGGGACGAATCGTCTTTGAGCAGGGCTTTTCGCACAATCTTGATGGGCGGGAATCCCTGCTTGAGGAAATCGTTGTGAAACGATTCGAGCGAAAAGGCTGCGCCCTGTTTCTTGCGCAAGTCTTCGCGAAGCTTGAGAATCTCCAGCTTGCCCAAAGTGTAATAGAGGTAAGTCGCGTCGGACGTGCCGCGCTTCGTTTCAATCAATCCGTTCTGGTGCGACTGATAGCCTTCTTTCATGAAGAAATCCACGCCTTCGTCAAAGGTCATTTTCCCCCGGTGCATCTGGATGCCCACGACGAAGCGTGCGTCGCGGAGCAAGGCATCCTGCAATTGGCCTAGGCGAATGAGCCGCGATTCGTTGAGATCTTTCGCTCCTGTGCCGGGTTGAGCGTAGCCTTGGTCGAGCATCATCTGTTCACAATAGTGCGCCCAGCCTTCAGAGTTGGTGCTTGCTCCCATCATCTTTCGCAATTTCGTGGGCGCCATCGGAGTCCATAGAAATTGGACGTAGTGACCGGGATACGTTTCGTGAACGGCGGTGCTGATAATTGTTCCGACGTTGAAACCAGCCATGCGGCCGGCGATTTGCTCGGGCGTGTCGCCGGGAGCGGGAAGAGTCACGTTGAAATAGGCTTCCGTGGCGACCTTTTCGAAGGGGCCTGGAGTGTCCATGGAGGCGGTGGTGATAGCGCGTTCGAAAGGCGGAGTCTCCTGGACGATGGGCTTGATGTCTGAAGGAATCGTCAAAATGTGTTTACCTTGAATGAAAGCGATGAGGCCATCGAAAGTCTCGCGGAAAGTCTGGAGGAGATGATCAGGGGCGGGGTGCATGGTGCCGAGTTCTTCCAGAACTTGGTGAGGGGTCTTTGCGGGATTGACTTCTTTGGCGATGCGATTGAATTCGGCTTGATTCTTGTGAAGGTCAGCGGTGCCGATTTCGAGAAGACGGTCGAGCGGCGTGTCCACTAGTTCATCGTAGCGTAGTTTTTTTGAAAACGTTTCGGCGCCGAAGCGGAAGTCGCCGTTCGAGCGTGGCAGCAAATCGGACTTGAGCCACTTCTCGTAATTCTGCAGAGCCGCGATGACGGCGGCGTTGGACTGGGCGAAATCGGCTTTTACGGTGGGGTCTTTCGCTTCGGTGAAGGCGGCGGGAACATCGTTTTGAAAGAAGCCGATGATGCCGGGCAACTGTTCGAGAGCGATTTCGGTGTAAACATGGGGAGGATTTTTCAGGTTTTGCCGAGCGGCGTCGAAAACGGCGGGCATGAGTTTTTCGCGCACGACGACGGAGCGGAGGCGGTCATCGGCGGGGGCAAATTTGCGGCTCATGATGACGTAGACAGCGTTGGCTATGCCGCTGGAATAGCCGTCGGGGTTCTTTTCCCAGGGACGAATCGTTTCGAGCGTCAGCAGCGAGCTGCGGATATTACCGAGCAGCATTTCCCGATCGCCTGCCTCGGTTTCCGAAAGCTGGTTGGCGTCGAAAGAGGCAACGCGCTTCTCATACTGATGCAGCGCGGCGATTTGCAGGTCGACGCCGGCGCGCGAATAGTCTTCGAGAAGATTGTCATACTGGTGCAAGCCGAGCGCCGTCGCGCCGGTGGGGCTGAACTTCAAGTAGACGTTGTCTACAAAATCGTCAACCAGCGCGTTCCACGACGCGGCGGGAGTTTGTTGGGCGGCACTTGTACGGCGCTCGGGATTTGCGGCGTTGGCGCTGGTTTTGGAGATTTGTGCGCCTGCCAAGGCCACGGCTGAGGCTATGCAAAAAAACTTCAAGAGATTGCGCATGTGTGCTCCTGAAGCAACGATTCTTTTCGTTATTCAAAAAGTCGTCGCAGCTCACTTCTCGATGTCGCGATGCGTGACCTTGGAAGAAAAACCGTGTTTCGCCAGGGATTTCTTTATTTGCTCTCCGAGCATGACGGAGCGATGCTTTCCGCCGGTGCAGCCGATGGCGATCGTCAAATAGCTTTTCCCTTCGGTGATGTAATGCGGAATCAGATAGGTGAGCAAGCCTTCGATGCGGCGGAGGAATTCTCCCGTTTGAGGAAACGAGCGGATGTACTTTTGAACTTTGGGATCTTTGCCGGTGTAGCGGCGCAGGCTGGGAACAAAGTGGGGGTTGGGAAGAAAGCGTACATCGAACACCAGGTCGGAGTCCGTCGGGACGCCATATTTGTAGCCAAAGCTGACGACGGAAACGAGCATCGGGCGTTTATCGGGATTCTTGAAACGCTCGGTGACGAAGTGGCGCAACTCGTGAACGTTGAACTGTGTGGAATCGATGACCACATCCGCAAGCTTGCGGATAGGCTCCATGAGCGTGCGTTCGTGGCGAAGGCTTTCGCGAACAGACAGAGCTTTTCCCAGAGGATGAGGGCGGCGCGTCTCGCTATAGCGGCGGAGGAGCGCGTCATCGGTGGCATCGATGAATACCAGAGTGATGGGATGATCCTTGCGAAGATGCTTTAGGAGCGGGGGGAGCTTTTCAAGTTGCACGCCTTCGCGGGCATCGACAAGCAAAGCTGCGCGGCCAAAATCTCCTTCGCCGGCGGCGTGCAGCTCAGCAAAAATAGGAATCAATTCGACGGGGAGATTATCGACGCAGTAGAAGCCCATGTCCTCAAAGGCGCGGAGGACAGTGCTCTTCCCCGAGCCAGAAACGCCGGTGAGGATGACAAGGTGGCGGGCGTCGTGTCTAGTGGACGGCTTCACGTGAGGCGGCAACTCAGCTTTTTACCCGACGCTGGTGAGTGCTGGGAATGCGCATGTCTTCGCGGTATTTGGCTACGGTGCGGCGGGTGACGTGGATGCCCGCGTCGTCGAGCTTTTTGGCGATCTGCTCGTCGGTGAGTGGCTTCGAAGTATCTTCTTCTTCGATCATTTTTTTAACGAGACGCTTGAGTGTGAGCAGCGACATTCCGCTGCCTTCGGGGCCATTCACCGATTCGCTGAAGAAGGAGCGGAGCTCGAGCACGCCTTGCGAGGTGTGCGCGTACTTGCTCGCGACGGCGCGGCTGACCGTGGAAGGGTGCACGCCTACCTCTTCGGCGACTTCTTTAATCATCATGGGCTTGAGCGCATCCGGGCCGTGAGTTAGGTAATCGCCTTGGCGCGCGATGATGGATTGGCAGACGCGCAGAATGGTGTGCTTGCGCTGCTCGATATTTTTCATCAGCTGAATCGCCGCGGTGAAGCGTTCCTTGACGTAGTTGCGAACGTCGCGGTCGGCAGCGTCGCGGGCGAGGAGACGACGGTACGTGGGGCTTAGGCGCAGTTGCGGCATGTCGTCTTCGTTCAAGAAGACTTGCCAGGTGTCATCGACTTTGCGGAAATAAACGTCCGGCTCAACGAGACGCGGCTCGGTTTTGTTGTAGCGCAGGCCAGGCCGAGGGTCGAGTTTCTTGATCACTTCCAACGAGCGTTTGATGACTTCCAGAGGACGGTTCAGCGCGCGGGCAATTTCTTTCAGCTGGTTGGACTGCACTTGCTTCAAATGTTCGGAGACGATTTGCTGCGCAAGCGTATTCGTCGGATCGAAAGCTTTCAGCTGAAGCAGCAGGCATTCGCGCAAATCGCGCGCGCCGACGCCGATGGGGTCGAAGTCCTGGACGACGGCGAGGGCGTCGTCGAGATCGTCCTGCGTAAATTTGCCGCTCTGAACGAGTTCTTCTGTCGAAGCGGTTAGATATCCATTTTCATCGAGGTTGCCGATGATGCTTTCAGCCAGTTCTGTAACGGCTTCGGAGCAGATGGTCATGCTCAACTGCCAGGCGAGATGGTCGGTAAGGCCGCTGGGAGAGGAAAGAAATTTTTCGAAGGAGGGGCGCTCGGAGACTTCTCTTTCCTGCGATTGACCGCCATCGCCGCCAGTGTCGAGATATTGGTTGAAAAAGCTGCCGACATCGAACTCGTCGAAAGGATTGGCTTCGGGCTTCTCAGGAAGTTTCTCGGTTTCGGCTTTCAGAAAGGTTTCGTCGCTGTAGTTGTCGCTCTGCGTGGCTTCTTCGCTGAGCTCTTCGAGGACAGGATTGGCGATCATCTCCTGATTGATCATCTCGCGGAGTTCAAGGCGGTTCAGGGCGAGGACACTCACCATTTGGACGAGACCCGGCGTCAGAATCTGCTTCTGCGCTACTCGTAGGTTGAGCTTGAGTCCCTGCCAAGCCATGATCGGTTCCGATTATCCCTTCAAAGTCCCCAATATAGGGTTTTAGTTCAGGCGGAAATGATCGCCCAAGTAAACGCGGCGCACTTCCGCATCGTTGCTTAGGTCCAGCGGAGTGCCCTTAGCCATTATTTTGCCATGATTCACGATGTACGCGCGGTCCGTCACGTTAAGTGTTTCCCTGACGTTATGGTCGGTGATCAAGATGCCGATGCCGGAGCGGGCCAGGCCACGGATGATCTCCTGCAGATCCTTTACGGTTAGAGGGTCAATGCCGGAAAAAGGTTCGTCGAGCAGTATGAAAGAAGGCTGCAAAGTGAGCGAGCGCGCGATTTCAAGGCGGCGGCGTTCTCCGCCGGAGAGCGTGTAAGCCTTGCTTGTACGTACGGTTTCGAGTCCCATTTGAGCCAAGAGCTGTTCGAGACGGTCTCTTTGCTGCTCGGGCGTGAGTGGGAGGGTCTCGAGAACTGCGAGCAGATTTTCTTCGCTGGTCAGTTGGCGAAAAACCGAGGGTTCCTGAGGAAGATAGCTGATGCCACTGCGGGCCCGGAGGTACATGGGTAGGTCGGTGATTTCGCCGCCATTCAGGAGGACGTGGCCGGAGTCTGGCCGGGCTAGACCAACTAGAATATAGAAGGTAGTGGTCTTACCGGCGCCGTTGGGTCCCAAGAGCCCTACGACTTCACCCTGGCCGATCTCCAGTTCAACGTCATCAACGACCTTGCGACCGCGATATGACTTGCTCAACTCAACGGCCTGGAGTTTCAGCATACCTCGTCACGAACGGCCGCTAGGAGGCCGCGTCATTTCTCGACTCGGTGTTTCGTCAACGTGCGCGAACCATTTTCAGAGTCGACGATGATCGTATCATCCGCTAAATAGAAGGTCAATTGACGGCCTTTTGTGGTGCCTTCGGTACTGTCGTAAAGAGTGGGATCGCCGCCGGTCATTACGAACTTGCCGTCGGAGGCTGTGTATTCGCCGCGCTCGGCAGTGGCGCGGCGACCTGCTTGATCGACGATCACCCCGCCAGTTCCTATGGCACGGCTGATTTGCTGGGCTCCGGGAGTCGACGGAGTTCCTTTTGTGCTGCTGGCGGAGCCACTTGCAGGAGTGTTTGCGCCGCGCGTGAAGTACAAATCCATGATCGGTGCGCGAATTTTCTGATCGGGAGACTGCACAACTACGTTTTTTTCGAGATGGGCGATGCTGGTGACGTCGTTGTATGTGAGCGTTCCGGAACTTACGTGCCAGAGAACGGTTTTATTGGCGGGTGATGCCTGCGCGCTAGCTTGTTGCGTGCCGGATTGCGGAGCGCTTGGTTGCGGAGCGCCTGTTTGCAAGGCACCAGGTTGCGCCGGAGCAGGAGTCTGGGGGAAGACGGCGCGCACCTTTCCCGCTGCGTTCAGCACTTTCGTATCGCGAAGAAGTTCGATAGAGTCCGCTTCCAAAACGGAATCGCCCTGCCAGAGGCGCGCGTGGCCGGTATAGACGGCGCGTCCCGCTTTCGAATTGCCTTGCATGGTGTCCGAGGTAATGTTGGCGGGCATCTGTGCAAGTTGCACGGCGTTTCCGTTGGGCGAGAAGTCTGTGGAACGCACGCCGCCTTCTGCGCGAATGTCGCCGCTCGTTCCAGTGAATAAGATGCGCGGAGCATGCGTCTCGGTGGTCGCGTCGCGAGCGACTGCGTGTCCCGTCAAAGCCGCAGTCTGGCCCGCGTGTAGGAACGTGGCGTGATCTGCCTGCGCGTTGCGGTCCGCCTCTTTCAGCTTTACATCGCCTTGCAAATCCATCTGCGACCAGCCACCCGTGGCGAGAAGCTGCGCGACGCCGGTCTTGGCTGCAGCGGTCTGAAGCTGGTGGCCTGCAAGAGCGCGCTCCGTTTGGACGTTTCCGATGGCATCCAGCTGCCTAGGCTTACCTTCGTCTCCGAAAGCCAGCTGCAGTTTGTCGGCTTGTAGCTTCGTGCGCGTGGGAGCGGCGTCGGGCTGTGTCGCGGCGTCGGTCCATTCCATGCTACCCGCCGTGAGCGTCTCCGCAAGTGTGGGCTTCCCGGGTTGACCTTGTTTTCCTTCGCTGAACTCCATGCGAAACGCGCCCGTCTGAAGTGTTCGAGAATCCCCACTCTTGGTCATGCGCGTCTTAAGAAAGACTCCGCCATTGAGATTCATTTCTTTGGCGCGATTCACGCGAGGCCAAAAATCCAGCGTGCCTGCGTCCGCGTGGACTTCGTCCGCTTCATCTTTGCCATGACGCACGCCATGCACGCTTCCTGTTGCATCCACTCGAGTGACCCAGCCTTCCGGAGTGATCAAACCGGTCATTTTGTCCGCGTCGATGAGCATTTTGTCGTCGCCGCGCGTAGAAGTAAGTTCTGGCGGCTTCCCGTTCGATCCTGCAGTGGCCACCAGCCTGCGTGCGCGAAACGCAGAGTCCAACTCGAGCGTGAACTCTCCAGCGGTCAATCGATCACTGCTCGACACAGCTTCCGCCGGGCCGAGGATGTGGAGCAATTTTTCATCACGGCCGAAGTCGAGGCTCGATCCCGTTACCAAAACTTCCATGTCTGTATCCGCTTTCGCGGGCTTATTCACGTCGTCTTTTTTGCCGGTGTCTTTTTTCGGGGATGGTTTGAGCTTCAGCCGGACGTTTTGCAGCAGGCGAAGAGTGCCTACCTGCGAGTTGTACTCGGCTCCTACAGCATCGCCACTGCCGCTGGGGAAAGTAAAGGTCACGGGTTGATCTGTTTTCGCGGCACCGCTACCCTGATCGAAATTCACGCCGCGCGTCTCTACATGGACGATTTGTGGCTGGATTTCGTGATTTTTTGCGCGCTCGACGTCCGCCGCGCTCTCTAAATCGATCTGAACATCTCCATCGCAGGTGACGCCGCCGCTGTCTTTCCGGTACTGGCAGCTCTGCGTGTGAATCGTGTCGTGTCGATCACCGAGTTTTCCAAAAATCGTGACTCTTACATTTTCGAGCAAACTGGAGTCCTGACCCTTGAAGTCCGTGGAGTTCGAGGCCTCGACGGTGAAGATCTTGCGAGGCCCGTCCATTTTCGAGAACGTCAGTCCGGTGGATTGCTTTTCAACGTTTGTTGGCGCGGGCGGGGGTGCCGTCTTGCGCTCGCTGATTCTTTGCCAGCCGCGCTTCAGGTACACGCCAGCCGTCAGACAGGCCAGCAGCAACGCAACAGCCGCGGACCAGCGCGCATACCGCGCCGCTTCGCTTCTTCGCATAAATGTAAGTTAAGCAAAATTTTCTAGGACTGTATAGAAGGGGGGGAGAGTGAATTGGAGCGTAAAAGAGACTACCCGGCTGTTTCGGCTGCTGCGGCCGTCGTGTCGGGCAAAATTCCGATGTTGGCTGCGGCCACGCTATCCCTGTTGGTATTTTTCACCAGGTACATAGCTTCGTCGGCCAGGTGCAGCAATCCCTCTTTAGTGCGCGAATCGGTGGGATAGGAAGCCACTCCTAAGCTCGGGGTCAAACGGATGCTCAGTCCCTCGGGGTCGAGCCAGCGGGTTTCGCGGATGAGTTTATGCAAGCGGCGCGCCACGTTGAGCGCGTTGTCCTTGGAAGTCTGCGGCAGCAGAATCACAAATTCGTCGCCGCCATAACGGAACGCAAAATCGATCAATCGGCAGTGAGCCTTGAGCGCGTTTCCGATTTCCGCGAGCAAGCGTGATCCGACGAGATGGCCGTGGGTATCGTTGACCTGCTTGAAATGGTCCAGGTCGATGAACACCAGCGAAAATTGGTAGTTGTACCGCTGCGAACGATAGATTTCCGTTTCGAGAATGAAACCCATGTGCCGGGCGTTATAAAGACTGGTGCAATCGTCCGTGATGGTCAGCTCGTGAATTCTTTTCACGTGCCGTGCGTTTTCGAGCGCGATGGCGGCAAAATCGGAAAGAGCCTCGAGCAGCTTAAGGTCGCGATCGTCAAATCCTTCCGGGCCGAAGCAATTGATCAGCTCGATGACACCGAGGCAGGTGTCGCGGAATTTTACTGGAACAGCGACGATCGATTGCGTCTCGGTTTTCGTCTTTTCGTCCACCTTGCCGAAAAAGCGCGTGTCCTTGGAAGTGTCCGGGACGACTACGGTCTCTCCGTGCTGCGCCACCCAGCCCGCGATTCCTTGCCCAATCTTTATGCGAACGTCTTTTAGCGCCTGGGAAGCCTTGCCGACCGCCAGTTCAAAGTAGAGTTCTTGTTTGGATTCATCCAGCAGGAGTAATGACCAGTTATCCGGGCGCAGGAACTCGTCGATTTTCTCCATGATGGTGCGGAGAACCTGGTCGAGCTGCAGTGAAGAAGTGAGCGCCTTCCCCAACTCCTGGAAGATGGCGACTTCGCCCGCTTCACGTTGCTCACCGGACACCGCGGGATTGCGGCGGCGTTCCACGGCTGGAAACTGCTTTACTTCGTCCACGCTCGGTTTGTCCCCGCGCTAAAAATTTTATAGGCCAGCCAGCAGCCGCCCCGGCAGACAACACCACGAGCGCGATTCGGCGCTGGACCCCGAATCTTTGTCAGTATAGGCGCGTGGCAAAAAAGGGTGCAAGAATCTCGTGGTACAGGCGTGGCCATCTTGCCATCGGCAGGTACGGGGCGTACCGGCGTGCGCGTTTGTCGTCGAATATTCAGCGAATAGTCAGCGTACAAATGAGCTGTGTGCTCCTTCGCGGAGGACCACGCAGCCGGAAAGCATGTCGTGAATGGCGCGCTTGCTGGGCGTCAGGCCGACGCAGAGGCAATCGATTGCAAAATAGTAGCCGCCCAAAACTGGCACGAGGGCTAGAAGACGTCCGCTACAGAAGCGCAAGCTGGCTCGCCAAAAATCGATTGGCTTGCCGGCGCCGTCGGCTACGTAGATGCCTAAGAAGCGCTTTCCCAGAGTTGCGTGCCAAGCGGAACTCTCCGAAAGCGCAAAGTACAGCCAGCTCTCGGCCGCAAAAAAACAAAGACAGACGAAAAGAAAAGTGGGTCCGGACTGAGTGAGCGTTTCGTTGAGAGGCGTTCCCGCGCGATGATTGAAAAAAGGATTCGAGATTCCCGTTGCCGCAGCGAAAAAAGAGACGAAAACTGCAAACGGGACCACGAGAAGAATCAGGTCGATGATTGCGGCGATGGAACGAATCCAAAAGCCTGCGTGCGGTAACGGGAGAGGCTCGGAAGGATTGTCGCGCGCAGTTTCCATTTGTTGTTCCTGGGCTCGTTTTCTTACTGGGACTATCGTCAGCCAGCTGTACCGTTTCGCGCTTTAAATATATACATAATTCTTTCATCGATGGAGCCACTGACGGTACTGCCTATTATTCCTGTTGTTTGACACTGCTGCGCGACACCGCCTATAGTTTCGGCGAGGGGATTTTTGCGCCTTGAGCGGATCGGAATGGGCTCACGCGTAGGTGAACCGTCGTTCGGTCACACCTGAGCTGCCTAAGTAGCGGTCATCCACAAAAAAGGGCAGAAAAAAGCGCGCCCAACGCAGCCGGAAAGTTTGCGATCGCCCGCGACTTTGATCGCTCCGCTGCCTCGAGTGCATCGGCAAGGACAGGTTTCGATTCATGGCTACGGGAACTTTTGGCGAACGCCTGAAACGCGAGCGCGAGATGCGCGATGTTTCGCTTAAGGAAGTGACTTCGGCCACGCGCATCGGTCCGCGCTTCCTCGAAGCGCTCGAAAACGAAGAGTGGGAGAAGCTCCCGGGCGGAATCTTCAACCGAGGATTTGTGCGCTCCATCGCGCGTTTTTTGGGACTCGACGAAGAAAATCTGCTGGCCGAATACGACCTTGCCCGCGGCGACCAAAGCATGCCTGCTCCCCAGCCTTACGAAAACAAGCTTCCTCGACCGCCCATCTGGCTTCCGATACTGGCGGTGCTGGCCTTGCTTGCCGTACTTGGGGGACTCGTTGCAGGCGGAATTTACGGGTGGCGATGGTATTCCGCGCGGCGCTCGGCGAAACAGTCTTCCTCCTCAGTGCTTTTGTCATCGCAAACGCAGAACGGAATAGCGGGTGCGACACCAGCCTCAGGTGCTGCTCAGTCTTCTGACTCTTCGATTGCCACGGCCAGTGTGCCCTTGGATCTTGCTGTTTCAACTTCCGCGGCCACTCGGGTGCGTATTCTTGCCGACGGCAAGGCGCTGCTGGACGCAGAAATTCCTGTCGGAGAAACGCACCATTTTTCCGCCACCCAGCAATTTGAAGTGACTGTCGCCAACTCTTCCGCGGTGTTGCTGGAATTGAACGGGCGAGCCATGCCGCCGGTTGGAACTCCAGGAGCCTCCGGTACAATAGTTTTGTCCCAGAAAGACTTGAGGCAGGCATCTGGTGGAACCCCTCAGCCCTGAAGTAATCGAAGATCTTCGCGTAGGACGCGCTCCCCGCGAACGCAAAATCGCAGTCTGCGCCGGCGGAGCGCATCTATCGCCCGCGGATCGCGCGGAAATTCTCGCCGTGCTCGCAGGAGATGCGGATGAGATGGTCTCCGAACGCGCACAGCAAGCTATCCTTTCGCAACCTACGGAAACCTTTGTGGAAGCCCTGAAGCGCGAAAAGGCTGTCCCCGGGCTTTTCGCTTACGCCGGTAAACATCTCGCGGATAAACCTGGCGTATGCGATGCGATGGTGCAAAACAAAAATTGCGCGGCGGAACATCTCGTTCCGCTTGCGCGCCACCTCTCTGCGCTGGGTATCGCCGCGCTCATGGAAGACTTGGAACGCATCAGCGAGTCCCCTGCCCTCGCAGCAGCGCTCGAACATTCTTCATCCATCACCGCGGACCAAAAACATCTTCTCCACGAACTCCTGGGTTCCGCCATGGACGAAGCGGCTCTGGCGGAAGCAGCAGCTGAAGCCGAGCCCGATGTTGCCAAACGTCAAACGCTTCTTATGCGACTGGCCAAGATGAGCGTTTCCGAGCGCGTGCAGTTCGCTATCAAAGGCGGATCCGAAGCGCGCCGCACACTGATTCGCGACTCCAATAAAGTTGTGCAGCGCGCCGTGCTGCAATCGCCGCGCCTTACGGACCAGGAAGTGGAAGCGTTCGCCACCATGACCAGCCTCACCGACGAAATTCTTCGCCTCATTGCCAGCAACCGCAAATTCCGAAAGAACTACGCCGTCGTGCGCAATCTTTTGAACAACCCAAAAACACCACTAGACGTTTCTCTTCACATGCTGCCGATGGTTAACGTCATGGACCTCAAGAAATTGACCAACAATAAGAACGTGCCGGAAACTTTGCGAACCACCGCCACCAAACTGCAGAGAACACGAGCCGAACTTAAGAAATAATTCTTGAGAGCCGGTCCAGCGCGGCTTAGCCTGTGTCGCGGAAATGCGCCGCGGTTGCTGCGATTTGGCTCTACAATCGTGCGCGGAGGTGTCCGATCATGTTTTTCCCATTAAAATTTCCGAGGTGCGCGGCTTTCCTAGTGTTGGGCATTTCTGCCGCGCTGCCTCTTGCATCAGTCCTTCGGCCGACACAGAGCGGCGGAGCGAAACAAGAAAAGTCAGCGGATCCCTGGACCGATGCTCAAGTTCTGCATGCTGCTGACTTCGTGCCTGAAATTGCCGGCGCGAAGGGTGCAAACTCACCGACTATCATTTATGTAGGCTTTCGCACGCTCTTCGAGGGCGGACACATTCCGGAAGCTTCGTTTCATGGCACGGCTTCGAAGGAAGAAGGCCTCGCTGAACTGAAAAAATGGGTGAACACGCTGCCACGATCCACGAATGTGGTCATCTATTGTGGTTGCTGCCCTTTCGATCACTGCCCAAACATTCGGCCTGCATATACGGCCCTTCACGACATGGGTTTCACTCACGTGCGCGTTCTTATGCTTCCGACAAGCTTTGCGGCGGATTGGGTCGAGAAGGGCTATCCCATGCAAAAAGGCCTTGGTTCGTCTGATTAGCTAAAGATGGCTGCGGCAACTCCAAGCCTCCGCGTTGCATCTGGCAAAAGAACGGCTCGAACTTAGGCGAGCCTCGTGACGGAGGGCAACATGGCGCTTTGGTCCAGCATCCGGTTTTCGCTGCGCATTCTAAGAAAGCATTGGAAGCTCACCTCCATCGCGATCTTTTCCCTGGCCATTGCAATGGCGGCCGGAGCCGTAGGATTCAGTGTCTTCAACGCGTTGTTGCTGCGCCCGCCTGCCGTCCCATCGCCAGAACAGCTGGTCTCGGTTTATACATCCACTCCAACCGAAGAGTTCAGCGGCACCAACTATGACGACTACAAATCCTATCGCGACAATAATCACGCGTTCTCTGATGTTCTCGCGTTTCCATATTCCGTCACGGTGCGCCCTATTACGTATGCAGGCCACACTAGATCAGGGCTGACGAATAGCGTCTCGGACAATTATTTTACTGTTCTCGGGATTCAGCCCATTCTGGGCAGAGTGTTTGCGCGAGGCGAAGACGACAAGCCATCCTCGCTCGCCGTCCTGAGTTATTCCTACTGGACGCGGCTGGGGTCTGACCCGAACATTGCGGGAAAAACGGTATCGATCGGGCGCGTGCCACTTACCATTATTGGCGTCGCGCCAAAGAGTTTTGTCGGCACAATCTTCAGTGACCTCCCGGATATCTGGTACCCACTCTCCATAGACGCGACCGTAAATCAGCAACCGCTAGATTGGCGCGCGGACCGCACCGTCCATTATCTTGGTATGATCGGGCGTCTAAAGCCCGGCGTGACACGTCCGCAAGCCCTGGCGGATGTGCAGATACTAGCGAAGCAACTCGCCGAAGCGAATCCGCAAACCGACAAAGACCGCGTCGCCCGTCTGACGGAAACCGCCATGCTGCCCGTGGATTCCGTGTCCTCCGCAAAGATCATCTCGGCGATTCTTTTCGCTATCGTCGCTCTCGTCTTGTTCGCGGCGTGCTCCAACGTTGCCAATCTGCTGCTAGCACTGGCCAGCGCACGACGCCACGAAATCCTTGTCCGAGCCGCCATGGGGGCGACTCGCGCGCGCTTGATTCGCGACCTTCTGCTCGACAGCACATTTCTTGCGGCCGGCGGTGGAACGTTCGGCTTCTTGCTGGCATGGGTTGGACTTCGCCAACTTATGCAATTCAAGCCGTACGTTCCCGGTATTGGCGTGGTTCCTGTGACCATTGATTTTCGCCCGGACATTCGAGTCGCGTTTGCGACGGTCGCGCTCGTTTTTCTGGCGGGTCTTGCAACAGGTCTCGTGCCCGGCCTCTATTCTTCTTCACCCAATCTCGCGGGAGCATTGAGCGGAGAAATCGCAGTAGGCGGAACGCGAAAAGGAAGGATCCGAAGCGCGCTTGTAGTCATCCAGGTAGCGGTTTGCACTGTGGTGCTGATTGGCGTGGGTTTGTGTTTTCAGAGCATGAGCAATCTGCAGCACGTCGATCTTGGATTTTCCGCTCGCAACATTGCGATTTTGAGCAGCGATCTGCAAAGCAATGGATACTCCGAAGAACAGGGCCGGACCATGTACACAAAAATGCGCGGGGCTGCTGCGCAAATTTACGGCGTGGAAGCGATTACCTTGGCCAGTAATCTGCCTCTGAGCGAGGATGGCGGACACGATGAGCAGGTGCACGTGGAAGGTTCGCAAGCCTCAAGCCAGCAGACGGCCACCATAGCCACCATGGCCGTTGACGAGAATTATTTCTCCACGCTTGGAATTCCGGTCTTGGCAGGGCGTGTAATTACTCCGTCGGACGCTTCAAAAGCTCCTGCCGTGATCGTAATCAATCACTTTATGGCAGAAAAATATTGGCCTGGCCAGAATCCCTTAGGTAAGACAGTGCGAAGCGAAGACGGCAATCAGGTTGCTACTGTAGTAGGTGTGGTCGGCGACGGCAAATACGTCGACATTGATGAGCCTGCTCGCCCGTTCATGTATTACGCCTTAAATCAGCGCTACCAATCTGTTGTCTATCTCATGGCGCGCACACACGGCAAACCGAGTCAGTGGCTCACGCCGATGTCGGAAGCCCTCCAGAAAATAGACCCTCAACTCTCTTTCCAGACCCTCACGATGAATGACTGGATGGACCTCTCGCTTTACATCCCCCGAGTTACGCTAGTCTGCACTAGCGCGTTCGGTGGCCTCGCGCTCCTTCTCGCCGCAGTAGGACTTTATGGAGCCGTCTTCTACTCCGTCAGCGAACGGAAAAAGGAACTGGGTATTCGCGTCGCGCTTGGCGCCGCTCCGCGCGATCTGTGGAAAATGATTCTGCGCCAGACGAGTGTAGTGACAGCCACAGGCGTCGCCTTGGGAATACTTTGCGGAACCATCGTCGCCGCACTTGTCCGTTCGCAACTGTATGGAATTCACCCCGTCGAATGGAGTGTGTTTCTTGCCGTCGTTCTCATTATGGGCGCGATGACTGTGCTCACTGCGTATTCTGCCGCTCGGCCGTGGCTGCGCGCCGATCCGATGGAATCCGTCCGTCACGCGTGAGTTAGCGCAACTTCCGCAAGCCGAGCCCGCGCGCTTTGGGGAAAAATCACGCTAAACGTTTCGCAGGACCAAGCAACTCGCAATCATGTCGTGAATGGCCTGCTTTTTCTCGGTGAATCCCGCGAGGATGTAGCCGATCATAAGAGGAATCAGGCCGGTGATGATCTTTGAAAAGTATCGCCCCGAAGCCCGGCCAAAAGAAATCGGCTGCCCGCTCAGGTCGGTAACCTTTAGATTGAGCATTTTCTTCCCGAGCGTGGCTTGCCAGGACGAGCTTTCCGATAAGGCGAAATACAACCATCCTATGAGAAATATAATTCCAAAAAATCCAAAGAGAAACCCAAGGCCCATGAAGGTGGCCACGTCGTCACTAATATTCTCTCCGGAAGTAATTTTGCCGAGCACAGTTCCCGCGCCCGTCAGTATGAACAGTGGAACCAGGAGAACCAGGAATGCGAAGCCGCAAATGACTCCATCAATGATGTAAGCCACGAACCGCAGCCAGAAACCGGCATACACCACACCACCATACTGCACGGTGCCATAGCTGGAAGGCACGACCTGACCGTACTGATTTGGATCAACAGGCGATAGCGAAGGCGTAGCAGGCACCAAGCCGGAGATAGCTTGGCCGCACGCGGAGCAAAATGCCGTCGTCGGAGAAATCTCGCTTCCACATTTTGAGCAGTACACAGCGTCTCCTTTTCGCGCGATCCACAACACGGTCCGCCAGCTGCGAAATCCTACTTCCCCTTGTGGCGATGGTCAATCATCCGCAGTACCAATGATTCCTGCACGCACGCCGATCAACCTTCAACGCGGAAAGGATTCTCCACCTGCACGTTGAGCTGTGCAAAGTCCTTGTCATTCCTAGTTGCGACGACGAGCCCATGAATTCGCGCCGTCGCAGCGATCATCGCATCCTCGAGAAGGTGCTCTTGCTCTCCTTCCATCAGGCGAGCCCACTCGCGAAAACAGCTCGTGTCCATCGGCAAAATCTGGCTGGTGCCGGCAAGCCGCTCAACCCACGATTCAATCTCCTCAGCTTTAGTACGATTTTGAGCTCTAGTTCGTTCAATTCCTCGTTGAAATTCTCCAAAGGTCACTGCAGAAAGGAATATTTGCTCGTCCCTAAGCTTTTTAAGCCAAGCCAGAACACCGCCATGAGGTTTAGGCCTTCTTAATTCGGAAACGACATTGGTGTCGAGCAGATACTTTTTCACTTGAACTCCACAGGCGCACGCCGCTGCAAACCTCCACGGTCCATCTCAAAATCTTCAATGGTTGGGTTTGCTTCCAGGAGCAGTTCCTTCAATCCAGGCCGGGCTGCGCGCTGGAGTCGGCGCCAATCGTCAATGGGAACAAGAACAGCGGTTTCCACGCCGCGTCGGGTTACGACCTGCGGCCCTTTCTCAAGGGCGGCATCGAGAAATTCACTGAATCTTGCTTTTGCGTCTTGAAGCTGCCAGGAAGCCATATTTCACCTTAGAGGAATCCATTATATGACTAGTCTTCTGACTAGTCAACTTGAGCCCGCGCAATACGGCGATCGAGGACGCAATAACCCAAAATATAAGTCGATGCAAAATGGAAGGCAGCGCCCCGCTTGTTGCATTGCGAGACGCTGCCTTGAAGAACTTCGTGATATGACTTTGCGTTACCTGTCGTACTTCAAGCAGATTTCGAGTTGGCGAATCGCTTCATCCGTTGCCCGAAGTGCATCTACCCTGTGGCCACCGAAATCGTGCGCGGCGTGTTCCAGATGTTCTCTCGCGTGGCGCAGCGAATTAAGTGCATCGTGAATTTCCGGATGGTCAGCCGGAGCCGCTTTGGCCGGTTCAGGTGCGGGCACCGGGGCGGGCACGGCTGCTGCAGTGGTGGTATTGGGTGCGGCCGGAGCAGAGGCGCTGAACGCCACTGCCATAATTAAGGCCGCGAGAATCACTACACCTAGGATTTTAATTTTCATGAACCACTCCTCCTCGTCCGATTTTTGGCTCGGACTGCCAAATGTTCCTCAATCCACCGTTTGCGCGTTTGCCGCGATGACCCTACCAACCTGAGCGCGGCAAACGCACCAAAGAGGCCCGTTCGGCTCGAATGAGCCGTTACTCCTCTTCAATTCTTAAGTTATCTTCCCGGGCTTTAACAGTGGAATTTTTGGATAAGCGCACAATCAGAAACTGCCCAGCAGGACAGCGAATCCTCCCTTCCTCGTGATTGCCATGGACAGGCAAAAACCACTCCGATATGGTGGGATGAGCATGGATCAGTTGAGGAATGTGATTAGACTCCTTCAATTGCGTGCTGTTATGCGATAAAATACATATTATCGTTGTCCTCCAGTACCGTCACTTCTCTTGCCGGAGGAATTCCATTCAATGGCGCGTCAATCATCTATCAGAATCTGGGTCGGCACTCGCAAGGGTGCGTTTGCGTTCACCTCGAAAGACCGCAAAAAGTGGGACTGCGACGGCCCATTTTTCGCCGGGCAGGAAGTGCATCATGTTAGTCAGGACCCTCGCGACCCGAAGCGCCACTACGCCGCGGTGGGAAACGCCTGGTTTGGTCCGCATCTTCATGCCAGCACGGACAATGGCAAGACGTGGCAAATCTCTGAAAAAGGGCTCGAGGTCAAAGGTATTACCGGCAAATCCTGGCAAGTCACAGAAACAGGTATGGAGCTGAAAGCTACCCCGGATGCCACCCTCAAACGCATCTGGCATATCGCACCCGGTGCGGATGACGAACCGGACGTCCTTTATCTTGGCGCCGATCCCGGCGTGCTCTTCCGCAGCGGCGATAATGGCGCGAATTGGGAAATGGTCGCCGGCTTGTGCAATCATCCGACGCGCGAGAAGTGGAACCCCGGAGCCGGCGGCATGATGGTGCACTCGATTCAATGCCTCAGCAGAGGTCGTCTCATCGTGGGGATTTCCGCCGCAGGCGCGTTTCGTTCGAATGACAGTGGGAAAACTTGGGCACCATTCAACGGAAATGTCCTAGTCGAGTTTGGGCCTGAGAGATTTCCAGAAGTCGGCCAGTGCGTCCACAAGCTGAAAGCGCATCCCTGTCACCCGGAGGCTCTCTACCAACAAAATCATTGCGGAGTCTACCGCGCTGGCTTTGCCGATGAAAAATGGGCCGATATTTCTAAGGGTCTGCCTTCGCGCTTTGGATTTGGTTTGGCTGTTCCCGCGGCCGAAAAAGACACGCTCTTCACAATTCCCATCGTTTCGCCCGAGGAACGGTACGTTCCCAAAGGCAAACTCCGAGTGGCCCGCAGTCGAAATGGTGGCAAGACTTGGAAATTTCTCAGCAAGGGACTGCCTCAGTCCGATGCCTACGACCTCGTCCTTCGCGAGGCGATGTCCTCTGACGACCGTGATCCTGCAGGCGTCTACTTCGGCACGACGGGTGGAACCCTGTTTCACTCGCGGGATGCAGGAGATTCCTGGCACGTTCTCTCCGGACATCTGCCACCGATCTATTCCGTTACGGCTGCATTGCATTGAAGACTTTGGGCTGTCCGCAATGGCTGGACAAATTTTCCGCGATCACACTGCACCGATACAGCGAGCAGCGGGTCTTAATTTCACTTCGGAAGCGCGAATGCCACATAAACTCCGCCAGAGGGCGACTTGGGATCCTTCCCTCCGCCCGCAGCGATCACCACGTACTGCCGTCCGTTCACAGCATATGTTGCAGGAGTCGCATTGCCAGAAAACGGCAGCGTCACTTCCCACAGCAATTCTCCGGTGGCCTTGTCGTACGCGTGGAATTTCTTGTCAAAATCACTCGCCCCGATAAATACCAGCCCTCCCGCCGTTACGACGGGACCTCCATAATTCTCTGTGCCAGTATTCTTCAGACCCTTCGCGGCAAGCTCCGGATACTCTCCCAAGTTTATTTTCCAAACGTATTCACCGGTGTTTAGATTGATTGCGTTCAGCGTACCCCAAGGCGGAGCGAAGGCAGGATAACCATCCGGGTCCAACAATTTGTGGTAGCCCGTAAACCGATATTTCATAGCTGGCGGCGTAGGCTCTGAACTCGGCAATTCCTTGGACTTTCCGTTAACGAGAAAATCGATTAGCGCATAAAGTTGCTCGTCATCAAAATTGGCAAAACCCGGCATTCTTCCTTTGCCACTTTTAATGGTGGCCCCAATCTGCTGCGGCGACAATCGGTCTCCTACTCCAACGAGCGAAGGTATCGAAGGCGGCGATCCAGTCATCTTTTCGCCGTGGCAAACACCGCACTGGCTCACGTACAGGGCTTTGGGGCTGTTCTCGCCCGTCTCCGGCGCGAGCGCTCCGGTCCAAACCATTTCGTTTGCGTTCACATAAAGAATTGCAGTCTGCGTATCAACGGCCGAGCCGCCCCACTCCGCGCCACCGTCGAATCCTGGAAAGATCACCGTGTCTTTTCCCACGCTGAACGGAATGAATTGCCCTTCGCTGCGGAACGTCCGAAATTTCTCGAGCGCCCACGCGTGCATTTCGGGCGTGCGGTTTGTGAGCATGTCCTCGCTGAGAATCTGCCGCGCAAACGGAGCAGGCTTAGTTGGCAAAGGCTGTTCGGCAGCCGCAACCTCGCCCGGGACATTGCTTGGCGGATACTTCCGGTATTCGATCGGAAAAAGCGGTTTCCCGCTAATGCGGTCAAACAAATAAACAAATCCCTGCTTCGTTGTTTGCGCAACAGCGTCGATTTCTTTGCCGTCGCGATTCACCGTCACGAGCGTGGGTGGTGAAGGAAAATCGCGGTCCCATAGATCGTGCCGTACTCCCTGAAAATGCCAGATTCTCTCGCCTGTTTCTGCGTCCAAAGCGATCAAACAGTTGGCAAACAAATCGTCGCCCAGACGGTTTGCCCCGTAGAAATCAAATGCCGCCGAGCCAGTCGGCACGTAAACAATTCCCCGCTTCGCATCGACAGCCATGCCCGCCCAGTTGTTCGCCGCTCCGCTGTACTTCCACGCATCCTTCGGCCACGTCTCGTATCCAAACTCGCCTGGATGCGGAATGGTGTGAAACGACCAGCGCAACTTCCCCGTTCGAACGTCATAAGCGCGTACGTCTCCCGGAGCGGCGGGAAGTGTCTCCGGATTTCGTCCCCCAACAATGATCACGTCTTTGTAAACGATTCCCGGGCTCGTTAGCACGACGGATTGTCTTTCAGGATTGCGTCCGAGATCGCCGCGCAAATCAATCCGGCCCTCGGTCCCAAACGATGCGATGGGCTTGCCCGTGCCAGCGTCGAGCGCATACAGAAAATTCATTACGCCAACGAGGATGCGCTTCTCTTTCTCATTGGACCAATAAGCTAACCCTCGATCGGGTTGCGTGCCTTTGATCCCCGAATCGAATTTCCAAATCAGCTTCCCGCTCGCCGCATCCAACGCGAATACCTTCTGCGACGGCGTGATTCCGTACAAGACGCCCTCGACAATGATGGGACTCGTTTGCAGACCGCCCTGTTCGCCGGTGTCGAAGCTCCAAGCGACTGTCAAATCCTTCACATTGCTACGATTGATTTGCGCAAGGCTGGAGTAGTGCGTGTTTTCCGGCGCGCCTCCATATGCCGGCCAATCTCGTCTTTCGCCACTGGAATTTGCGGCATCTTGTGAGGCAGTGGCGCGGAGCGAAAACAGCGCAGAAAAGGCCGCACTTGAAATGACGACCACTCCACAGATTGCAACCAGTTTTCGATCGAATCGTTTCATGCCGTAACTCCGCAATGCGCGTCAGGGTATCACGCAATCGCCGCGGCACAATATGTTTACGGGCTGTGGCCACTCTGCCTAAATCCAAATCCATCATAAAAAATCGGCGTCCCGAAAATCCGGGACGCCGACTCGTTTGCTTAGGGGGAGAAATCAAAGTCTAGGACGTAACTATTAATGTCCACGTGCCTGTCGGCTCGGATTTCCAGTCGTCCGCCTGCTAACTGCAGGCGAAACGGCCTTCAACATTTCCTTCGCTTGATCCAGGTGCTGCTGGATCATCGGAACCGTTTCGGAGGCAAAGCCCCGAATTACATCGTCATTGCCGTGGTTTGCTTCCCTCTGAAAGTCCCGCAAATCCTGCTGGTGATCTTTCACCATGTCTTGCGCATAGGCTTGGTCAAATTCAGCGCCGCTCAATTTAGAGAGCCTGTCGTAAGTGGCTTGGTCCTTGGCCGTGAGATCCGCCGGCAGCCCGATGTTCTCCTCTTTAGCCGCTTCCTTCAAATCGTCACCGGCTTTTGTATGCTCGGCCACCATCCGAGTTCCGAAAGCCTTGACTGCTTCGTTTGATCCCTGATCCATCGCGAGTTTGCCTAATTTGATCTCGCTCAGGCCTCCACGAGCGGCTGCCCTCACAAATGCTTCGTCCTTCATCACCGCTTCGGTGGTCGATAGCACAGGCGAGCTTTCCTGGTGTCCCAAGACCGCCCAGCAGCCCAGAGTGGTCAAAAGAAGTGTCAATCCCGCGACATAAGAAACTTTGCCGGCCGTTGTATCCAGTAACATGTTCTCCTCGTTCAGTTCTGGCTGGGTCCTACGGCGTGTAGCTTAGAAAGGCCGGGCAGTTGAGCCAATCCAGCGATTCCATTATCCGCGCGTCAAACAACCCTGATCTATACCGGATAGCACTGGTATAATCCGCCGGGATTTGTTCCAATTCCTCAGGCAAAATGCCCAAACGAGGCTAAATATGTCTGCAAATTTTTCGTGGCTGATTGCTTCCCTGATGTTCCTGGCGCTTGCGGCCGGAGGGGGTCGCCTCCCCACTCCTGCTACCCATGGAATGCTGGTCGTGGCCAACCAGCGGGAGCACACCGCTCTGCTCATTGATCCGGAAACTCGCCAGGAGCTTGCGAAAGTCGTCGTCGGGGTCAACGGCCACGAAGTCGCCGTCTCGCCCGACTCGCGTTTCGCCTACGTTCCGATCTACGGGAATTCCGGCGTCGGCAAGCCCGGCACGGACGGCACTACCATCGACATAGTCGATTTGCGTGATCACAAACTGGCCGCTAGCATCGACCTCGGGAAACCGCTTCGTCCTCATCGCGCTGAATTCGGGCCCGACGGTCTGCTTTACGTCACGGCGGAGCTAGACAAGGCCGTCGACGTCATTGATCCCTCCACGCGCAAAATCATCGCGGAAATCCCCACGGGCGCGATCGAGTCCCACATGGTCGTGATCTCGCCCAACGGTAGCCGCGCTTACACCGCCAATGTGGCCGCTGGCAGCGTAAGCGTCCTGGACCTCAAGAAACGCGCTCTCGTTACTGTTATTCCTGTTGCAAAAACCGTCCAGCGCATTTCGATTTCTGCGGACGGGAAGCGCGTTTTCACTCACGATCAAGACGCTCCGCGCATCGCGGTCATCGACACAACGACAAATAAGGTCGCCAGTTGGATTTCGGTACCCTCAACTGTTTATTCCTCATCACCTACAGCGGATGGGCGCAAATTGCTGGCGGCTTCTCCGGCTGGAAAAATCTTCGTCATCGACATTGCCAGTGCAAAGCTTGAAGAGTCTTTCGACATACCGGCCGCCTCGGGCGAACTGCTACTCGCACCCGGCGGAAAGTTTGCCTTTGTAAGTTGCCCTCAGGCGGGAACAATTGAAGTGCTGGACGTGCCTGGCCGCAAGCTCCTTCAGCCGATTAAGCTCACTCCCGGCGTAGATGGCCTCGCTTGGGCGCCGGCAATTCCATAATTCTCGCAAGCTTTGTACGGGATTCGTCCATGGACATCGATTGGATCCGCGATCTCTGCCTTTCCTTTCCCCAAACGACCGAACAGATTCAATGGGGCGACGATCTCGTTTTTAAAGTCGCTGGAAAAATTCACGCCATTACGGTCCTAAACCCCGCGAAGATTTGGCTATGTTTCAAGGTTTCCCCGGAAAACTTCGCGGAACTGACGGAACGTCCTGGCATCATTCCCGCGCCTTACTTGGCTCGCGCGAAGTGGGTCGCTCTAGAAACCAAGGACGCTCTATCGTCCGATGAACTAACCCTATTGTTGCGGGAGTCCTACGACATGGTAGTCGCCAAACTGCCTAAGAAAACGCGGGAAGCGCTAGCCAGCGGCAAGCAGGCCGCACAACGAAAATCCCCTAAAAAGCCCGTGCCGAAGCCGCACTCACGAAAGTCTCACCACAAAAAGAAAAAGCCCCCTCGGTGAGGAGTGGGCTATGGTTCCGCTGATCTCTAATCTTTGAATTGCTGGCGCTTTAACGGCGCGCCGTGCCCTTGCTATGCGATAACTTTGGAATCTGCGCCACGGCGCAACGGCCTGGCTCCTGGCAGTGGGAAACTCATGTGCCAGAAATTTGAGTCCGCCGAAATAAACTCCACTCCCACGTACGTTTTGCTATCGCGGTCGCGCCTGACCGAAACGACTCTGGATTCCACTGTCCTGTCGCCGTTTTCGTTCACCAGAATGAGCATCTGTCCCAGGACCACGGGCTCATCGATCTGCAGCAGTGCCCCATGGCGGTTCACTGATTGCGACTTTGCTTTCACGCGAAACTTATCGCCGTTCTCATCCTGCCCATGCACAGTGACAGGCACAGTGATGCTCACTCGTAATGTTCGGCGCCGTTCTTTACAGCGAAAATGAAGTATAGCCATGAGAGCCGCTTACCTCTCGATTGATCTTAATGATTCGGGAACTACGCCTGCCCATACTGGACGGGCTTGAGCATTACCACTTTCGCGAACATAACGCTGAAGTGAACGGTCGACACGAGCGAGGAAACAAGCACGAACGTCGTCCACATTGTTCGTATTCTGGGTTTTGGCACGTTTCCGAGCAATAGCAGGACGGTACCAAATTGACCCTATTTGTTCCGGTACTCTAGTACGTTACCCACAATAGTTCAACACCATTTTGGGAAAACAATCACTTGGAGTAGTGCACGCAAACTTCCGAACGTTTCTCTCACCCACAAGGTGATCCGTAATGGTCAACCGAAGGCGCTTACGATGGGAATGCTTTTTAGGATCAGCTGAAAGATCCCATTAAGTCTATTATATTCTTTAACTTGCGCGGTATTAATCCCACTTTGTTGATTTCAACCCTTCGAGATCGATGAATTCGACTTTCCACGGCACAACCTCCAGGTTCAACCGAGCCACCGTAACCGGTAGGTAAAAACGTCTCGGACCTGCGCTCCCCGGGTTAATGTAAAGAACGCCGTCTTTCTCAGTCTGACCCGGCTTATGCGAATGTCCACTAACCACGATGTTAAATCCGGCTGCGGCGGGATTAATATCTAAGTCTTGCAGAATGTGTACCATATAAATCATCACAGAGCCTATTTGAATCACTTCAGTCAAAGGCAGAGTTTGTCCCCATTTGTCCGTATCCACGTTTCCACGCACAGCTACCACAGGAGCGACGGCCTTTAGCATTTCAAGGATTTCCGGCGCGCCCACATCTCCAGCATGAAGAATCAGATCCGACCCCCGTAGCGCGCGTACGGCCTCCTCTCGAAGTAATCCATGTGTATCCGATATCAGCCCTAACATTTTCATTGCATTAGCTGAAAATTATTCCCTCTTTCGGCAAGTTTGTTCATCTCAAACCGCGACGAGGCACCTGTATTCAACCACCTAATTGAATAGGCTCGTCAGCCTCCGGGCTTTTTCACAGCACCTTCAAGATCTCGAGCGCGTTCACGCGAGCGTGCTCAATCTCCAAGCCCCAGTGCAGATGAGGACCTGTCACGCGACCCGTTGCTCCGACTTTTCCCAACACAGTTCCAGCCACCACTTCATCTCCAACTTTCGCGTCAATTTCGGAGAAGTGACAGTAAAACGTATAGATCCCTAAACCGTGATCAACGATGACGGTGTTTCCCGAGAAAAATAATTCTTCCGCCAGCACCACGCGCCCTTTTTGTGCCGCATGTACTGGAGTGCCCGTGGGCGCTGGAAAATCCACTCCACCATGGGGCGAACCGGGATGTCCATTCAGAACGCGCCGCTTCCCGAAGTTGCTGCCCTTAAAATCCCCAACCAGCGGCATACGAAATGGACCATCCCACAAGCGCTCTGGCGTCACACGGTCATAAATCTCGCGCAGGCGTCTCGTCTCTTCCGCCGCGCGCGCTTCTTGCTCGGGGTTCGGCTCGACGAACTGTTTTTTCACCGTCAGGTTTTCAGTGGCAAAGTGTCCTTCTTTCACTTCAACCATCGCGCGGCAGCTGACGCTCTCGCCGCTTTGCAACTTTCCCGCAACGGTGAACTCGTACTTCCCTGCCGCCTTTTCCAAATCCACTCCGAGCAGCGCTTTCCGTACATCCGCGCTCGAAGCCGCGTGCTCCTTCTGCTCTCCCTTCCAAAAAGGAACATCCCGGTCGTTCCATTTGCCTGTGACGTCGCCCAGCGGCTTGTCACTGCGTATTCCCGCCAACAGAAGTGTGCCCTGCGCTGCATCTGGGGCGCTCAATGTGAGTTGCACACCGTTTCCGCAATCCTGCGCATGGGCCGCCGCTGTGAACAAGAGTGCCCCGCCGGTGGCAATCGAAACTCTCAGGGTGAACGACAACCTTCGCAAAATACTCACGTCCAGTTTCATTACTTAGGCCACATAGCCAGAACTCGCGGCTCTACCTTTGCGAATCGCGCCCGCCCGAGCTTCGACCCCGTGATCAATTTTTCCACCGCCAAGAACATCTCGGGATTCTTCGATTTTTCCCTGAGCTCTTTCAAAATAGGCCGAACTTTTGCGAAAATAAAAAATAATTCTCCGCAGAACGCCGTGGTAAAAAACAACTTCTCGTTAAGCACGCCATTCTCCACGAACGACGCGGCGATTCCCCAATAACTGATCACCTGCCTAAGCCAATTGTTCTCGTTGGAACCCATCGCCATCGCGACTTTCATGTATTCATCCGTAGTATTTGGCCAAAATTCGGTTAGCCACCATTGCCGTGCTTTCCGCATTTCAGGTTCACGCCTCAAGTTATAGAGCTCGAGAATCAAGCGCGCATCATCGACCGTCGGTTTCTTCGCCATCGTTTTGCTCCTAATGCTTTCCGATTGGAATTCTACCTTCTGGGTCTGCTTTTTTGCTTCCGGATTTTGGGTGTTTGTCGGCAGTGTAAAATCACGGCCTCTCGCGATAGTTGGTTTCAAAGGCTACTTTCACTTCCAAAGCACACAATTCTCGCTATTTACTCGGGCGGCGAGGTCGTGGATGATGCATGCTCAAAAGATAAGTCCATGCCGCACTTGAGGAGAGATTTCATGCGTAGAGAAGTTGCCATCGCGGCCGCGGCCACGGTTTTCACACTATTTAGTTGCGGCTCGGCCCTGGCGCAACAAACATCCGCGGGTGCTGCAGCCGCTCCAGCCGAAGCGAAGCAAACTGAAACGGATGAATACACACGTTACGAACTTCTCGCGCCGGAAACCGCAAGTTTCAAAATCTATTACGAAGTTACGGCCACAACGCCGAGCGCTAAGTTTTTCTACAATCCTATCCGCAAAGGCAGCGCGGCAAGCGACGAAGCCGTCTTCGATTCAATGACCGGCGCGGCCCTTCCCTTCGAGGTGGTCAGCGGCGCGGAAGCTCGCAAAGACGCGCTCGTTTCCGACGCGGATGCCGATACAAATTACATCAAAATTTCGCTCGCACGCCCGGTACCCCAGGATGGCCAAGGCCGGGTCCTCATCCTGAAAACGTATAAGGACGCCAAGAGCTATTATCGCGATGGGGATGCCATTGTTTTCAATCGCCCGTTGAGCATCAAACGAAATAAAGTGGTCCTGCCCGCAGGGTACGAGCTGGTCGGGTGCAATGTGCCGTCGCAAGTCTTAACGGAGCCGGATGGCCGCATCTCCATCAGCTTCCTCAACGCCAGCTCCGGCGAAGCACCGCTCATTCTCCGAGCCAAACTCGGCGCGCAAACCGGGCCTTCCGCTGCTCCGCGCCCTGCCACCCAAGCCCGCAGTTGGGAGTCGCCATTCCAGGGAGAATCGGAGAAAGAACGCCTCTCCGAGCGCGCTCATCAGGATCGCGATATCGTCTACTTCCTCCAACAACCGGAAACGCATGCCTTCAGCCTCTACCACGACTACACCGAATCCCGCGAGGGGGCAGACAAATACCTGAACGTAGTCCGTGAAGGCAGCACTGTTTCTGGCCCGTCTGCCTACATTCTGGATACCGGGGAAAAGCTTCCCACCAAGATGATGACTGGCGCTGAACTGACCGCCGCAAAGATCGACGCCGGCGACCCTGTCACTCCGACCACGCAAATTGTCTTGATCCCTTTCCCACCCGTGAAAAAAGGACAGTCCATACGCCTGCGGATTTCCGAGACTTACACAGCGCCCATGAGCTACAAACTCGAGGGCAATGATCTCATCTTTGATCGCAGTTTAGGCCGTGCCCGCAACGCGGTGGTACTCCCCGCGGGATGGTATCTGACAGCAAGCGCCATACCCGCCACCGTCACGCAACTTTCAGACGGTCGCATACGGCTCGATTTCTGGAACGGTCGCCCCGATTCCGTCGATGTCCTAATCA
>Ga0210388_10000503_pt1 | contig 31883 bp, 32 predicted proteins | sample IncBWC19OmetaG_FD_155485 | JGI IMG/M metagenome (GOLD analysis project Ga0210388, IMG submission 155485) | Forest soil microbial communities from Barre Woods Harvard Forest LTER site, Petersham, Massachusetts, United States - Inc-BW-C-19-O ...
GTTTAAAGTGCGAGCCGATTTCAAATCGATCACACCTTCGGCCAGCGGTTTCACCTTTATTTTTATTGGTTGGTATCATGTTTTAGTAAAACCTTAACCGGACAGTACTGGAAACGAACCCAATTTTTCCGCAAAAAAGCCAATGAAAGTGCATAAGTGTCCAAAAAAACGAACCCAATTTGGCGGGTTTTTGGGTCGGTGGGGAGTCTAGCTCGGTCAAACATGGTCAAAGTTGGTCAATCTCAATGGTGAGATAAATCCAAGTGAATCGCACCAAATCCGACCAAATCAAACCGAATCAAGGTAAATCAAACCAAAAAATGAAGATGACGATGAGGACGAGGATGAGAATGATTCCCCGAATCCGGCTAAATCCGACCTTTGAAAGCCGGAAAAGTGACCAGGGTGATCCGTTTACGTGCTTGTTGGATCAGCCCATTCCGATTAGCCAGCCGGCGAGAAAAACGAGCATGCCGCCCACGACGACTTGGAAGACTGCGGATAGCAACGGTGTGTCCATATAGCGTTTGCGGATCCAGGCGATGACCGCCAGCTCGATCGCCACGACCACGAGTGCGATGGTGGTGGCGAGATGAAAATCGCGGATCAGATAGGGCATGGTATGGCCCAGACCGCCGATGGTGGTCATCAGGCCGCAGACGAGGCCACGAATCCACGGTGTGCCGCGCCCGCTGAGTTTGCCATCGTCGGACATGGCTTCGGCAAAGCCCATGCTGATGCCGGCACCGACGGAAGCGGCGAGTCCGACCTTGAAGGTGGCCAGCGTGTTGCCGGTCGCGAAGGCGGCGGCAAACAAAGGCGCAAGGGTGGATACCGAACCGTCCATCAGTCCGGCGAGTCCCGGCTGGACAAAGCGCAGCACAAACATCCGGCGCGCGACTTCGTGCTCCCGGCTGACTTCGCCGGATTTGACCTGCGCGTCGGTGATTCCCTCGGCGGTGGTTTCGTGCCGCTGTTCTTCCTGGGCAAGGTCATCGAGCAACTGGCGGATGGCGGCATCGTTCGTCCGTTGCGCGGCAGCTTCATAAAAGCGGCGCGATTCAATCTCCATCAACGCCGCTTCATCGCGGGCGTGCTCCGGCCGGAGCGTGCGTGTGACCCATGACGGGCGCCGCGCGATAAAACCCGTTACGTCCTGCCGTCGGATGAGCGGGATATGTTCGCCAAATCTTTGGCGATACAATTCGTTTAACCGGTGCCGGTGTCCGTCTTCTTCTGCGGCCATCCGGGTGAACAGCTCCGCCGTCGCCGGAAAATCCGCGCGGAGCGATTCGGCAAAGTCGCGATAGATGCGGGCGTCCTCTTCCTCGGCCGTGACGGCGAGGGCGAGGATTTGAGCTTCGTTCAGGTCGTGGAATCGCATGGCTCTAAATTTTCGCATTCATGCCGGCCACCTTTGGTTGTTTCCATCCTGATTATGGCGAGCTGCGGCTTATAAATTGCGGAACAGGTTAGTTTTTGCGAGGTCGAGAACTTGCGTGCCGCGGCCATCCAGCACCGCCTTGATCATGTAAAGGCTGAAGCCCATGATCTGGTCCACTTGAATCGTGGGCGGCATCGAAAGTTCCTGGCGGTTCACCACGACCTCCACCAGCGCCGGGCCGTCATGACGGAGCGCCTCGACCAGCATGGGACGCACTTGCTCCGGTGTTTCCGCCTTCAAACCCAATACGTCGGCGGCCTGCGCTATTTTCGAAAAATCAGGATTATGCAGGTCGGTGGCAAAGTCCAAAATGCCGGCCGCTTTCATTTCCAGTTCCACAAAGCCGAGTGAACCGTTGTTGAAAACGACGATTTTCACCGGCAAACGAAGCTGGCGCAGGGTCAGCAAATCGCCCAGGAGCATGGCAATGCCGCCATCGCCGGAAAGGGTGACGACCTGACGGTTTGGATGGGAAACTTGCGCGCCGATGGCCTGGGGCAGGGCGTTGGCCATTGAACCGTGGGAAAAGGAGCCAAGCAGGCGCCGCTTGCCATTCATGGTGAGATAGCGCGCGGCCCAAATGGTGGGAGTGCCGACATCGCAGGAAAAAATGGCGTCCGGTGCCGCCAGTTCGTCGAGCACTTTGGCGACATATTGAGGATGGATCGGCTTGCGACCGGGTTCGCCGGTGGCGAGATCATCCAGCCCCTTCCGCGCTGTGTGATAATGTTCGACGGATTTATCCAGATGAATGCTGTCGGCCTTTTGTTCGAGAACAGGGATAAGCGCCTGCAGGGTTGCCTTAATATCTCCCACCAAGCCCAAATCCACCTTGGTCCGGCGCCCGATTTGTTCGCCGCGGATGTCCACTTGAATGATCGTGGCCTTCTCGGGATAAAATTGCTGGTAGGGAAAATCCGTGCCCAGCATGAGCAGGGTGTCGCAGTTCATCATCGCGTGATAACCGGAGGAAAATCCCAGCAGACCGGTCATGCCCACGTCATAGGGATTATCGTATTCGATGAATTCCTTTCCGCGCAGCGCGTGAACAATGGGCGCTTTCAACAAGCCCGCGACCTTTATCAATTCGCCGTGGGCACCCGCGCAGCCGGCGCCGCCTAAGATTGTCACCTTCTTCGCCTGGTTCAACAAGCTGGACAAGTGGATGATCTCCGGCTCCGATGGACGAACCGTCGGTTGCGGCTCGGGAAATTTCAGTCGCGGATGCAGGTTGACCGCTTCGCGAAACCCGACATTGCCCGGCAGCACCACGACCGCGACCCCGCGCCGCGAGATCGCCGTTTGCATGGCTATCTCCAAAACCCGCGGCATCTGCTCCGCTTGTGAAATCAATTCGCAATAATGGCTGCACTCGCGGAACAGGCTTTCCGGGCGCGTTTCCTGAAAATAGTTGCTGCCGATCTCATTGCTCGGAATATGCGCCGCAATCGCCAGAACGGGGACACGGCTGCGGTGGCAATCGTAAAGTCCGTTGATCAAATGCAGGTTGCCCGGTCCGCAGCTTCCCGCGCACACGGCGAGATGCCCGGTCAGGTGCGCGTCCGCCCCCGCCGCAAACGCGGCGGTTTCCTCGTGCCGCACGGGGATCCATTTGATGTTGTCCCGCGTGCGGATGGAATCGGTGATGCCGTTGAGCGAATCTCCGGCCAGGCCATAGATGTTCTTCACGCCCGCCGCCACCAAGGTGTCCACGAGTACGTCGGCTACTTTTTTATTGTTCATGGCTTTTGTTGGTTGTTTGGCCGGGTGCCAGTGTTCGACATGGAACCGGTTCCTTTTTACATTTGTTTTGAGACTTTCCCGCCCGCTTTCCGATGTTTATACCTCTCGCTGGAAATTGCCAAGTTTTTTCAAAACAAAGAACCGCGCAAAGGAGTTAGTGACGCTCCACGGAGCTGGAAAATCTTCCGCCGCTTCGGATAAGAATCTTCAATCCACGAACGGAATCAAATCGTGCCAGTCGCGCGGGTGTACGAGCAGGCCGAGCGGCATTTCCACGAAAACGCCCGCTTCATAGAAGCTTGGATAGCTGCGGTCGCCGCGCTCCCATTCACCGCGCAAAACATAGCGCACCTGACTGTCATGGCTGATGGAGATCGGCAATTCACCGAGCGCCTCCTCCCGAACGCGGCCAAAACCGTCGGTCCGGCCGAAGACATATTGCACAAAGGCGTAGCGGTTGATGGCAAACCGCGCACCCGTATAGCGATCAGAGCGGAAAGGACTGCCCTCAAAAGTCTTTTGAAAGCCGGTCTCAAACAGCGGGGCGAGCGTGAAGGTCCACGGGCACGCATACGCGCACGGGGAATTTTCCCTCGCGAACGCGGTGGTCGTCCATTTGACCCAGTTCCAATAAAAGTCGGCGCGCAACTGGATGCCGTCGCCCACGCCGCCCTTGGCGGAGTTTTCCGGACGTGGCAGCGCCTGATGCGAGAATTCCGCCTCGGCGTCGGGAACCAGCCAGGCGTTGTTGCCGAGCCGGGCGCGAAGATCATCCGGGTGCGCATAAAATTTCACCCCCGCATACCAGGTATTGCGATCGTTGACGTAGCCGGAATGCTCGTAACCGCCGCGAATGGCGAAATAATAGTCTGAACTGCTGTCGAACAGGTTGGGATGGTTTGTGGAAAAATCCTTGGGATAAAAGGTTTTTGGCGGCTCGGGCGGATTGGCCGGCATTTCCACAATCGTGGTTTTGGCCGTTCCGGCGTTCTTCGGGCTGTTTTCCGCCGGCGCCGTCGGCGCGATTTCCGGCGTGGTTGGCGCGGTGGACCTGGTAGTTTCGCCGGCGGGCGGATTGGTGATATCCGCAGTTTCAGACTTTGCCGGGGCGTTTGCACCGGTTTCTGCCGCAGGATTGGGACTGTTTGTGCCGGTGGCTGAGCCGTCGGGTCCGTTGGTCTGCGTTTGCGTGGCACCGGTATCGGTGGAGGATGCAGACGCGTCCGACGCGGATTTTTTCGGCATCGTGCTATAAACCATCACGCCGAACAAAATCAGCAGGGCGAGCAACGGCAGGAGTCTGGACTGTTTCATGAATTTCCGGCGGCAAACGGAGGTGCCACAAGGCAGGCATGATGCGAGATTTTCCAGCGGAAAAACAAGTTTGATTTTGACAACGGGTTTGACTCGTCGCGCAGTTGAACTTAAGCTGGCGCCAATGCTGGCTGCTGAAACCAAAGTGGCGCGGAACAATTCGCGCCACGCCTCCAAAACCGACCCGGCGCATTCCTGGAAAATAATCGTCGAGCCGGTTGAGCCGTTTTTGCACGCGGTGACGCAACAATTGGTGCGGCAGGCGCGCGATTTTGACCCGCAACTCGTGCCGTTTGCCGAGCATGCGCTCAACGGGAGCGGCAAACATCTGCGCCCCACGCTCGTGGCGCTCGCCGCCAGTTGCTTCGGCAAGCCGGACGATTCCCACGTCCGCGTGGCGGTCATCATCGAGATGGTTCACCTGGCGACGCTGGTCCATGACGATGTGATGGACGAGGCGGAAATCCGCCGGGGCATCCCGACCGTGGCGTCAAAGTGGGGGAACGAAATCGCCGTCCTATTCGGTGATTGTCTTTTCGCCCAGGCCTTAAAGCTGGCCGCGAGTTTTCCCACGCCGGAAGTCTGCCGGGCGGTGGCGATGGCCACAAACACGGTTTGCACCGGCGAAATCATCCAGACGCAGCAGCGCAGAAACTTCGTGGCCTCGCGGCGCGATTATTTTCGGGTGATCGAGATGAAAACGGGCGAACTTTTCACATTATCCTGCGACCTGGCGGCGCTTTTAAGTACCGCGACCGAGGAACAACGTTCCGCCTTGAAGGAATTTGGCGCGGCGTTCGGCACGGCCTATCAGGTATTTGATGATTGCGTGGATCTGTTCGGTACGGAGGCGGACGCCGGCAAATCCCTGGGCACGGACTTGGCGAAAGGCAAGCTGACCTGGCCGCTGCTGCTGGTTTGGGAGAGGGCGAACGCCAAGGACCGGGCGGAACTGGAATCGGCCATCAAAAACTGGCAACCGGAAAACCTTGGCCTGATCAACGAACTTCTGGCGCGGTATGAGACGTTTGAGCCGTCGGTGCGTGAGATTGAAAAGTTCCTGGCCCTGGCACGGCGCGCATTGCATGCGCTGCCAAATTCGGCCGGCCGTGCCGGTCTGTCGGCCATGACGGATTTTCTTGCGCAACAAACTGCGGCTTTGGCGGTTCAATGACCATGGCTGCATCTGACAATTCCCCCGACCCGAATTCGCCGGCCGCCATGCTGGAAATGGATTTGGTCAAACTCGCCCGGCGCGGCGACCTCAAGGCTTACGACGAATTGGTAAAACGTTATCAGGAGCGCATTTACGCGACGATTTACCACATGACCTCCAATCATGAGGATGCCAATGACCTCGCGCAGGAATCGTTTATAAAGGCATTTTCGGCCTTGAAATCCTTCAAAGGTGGGTCGACCTTTTACACGTGGCTTTACCGGATTGCGGTCAACAAGACCATCAATTTCCTGAAACAGCGGAAAAATAAGTATCATTTAAGCCTGAATGACATTGATTTTAACGCCGAGCATGACCCCGATTTGATGGCCTTGATTTCGGACAAAACGCCGATCCGGGACGTGGCTTTGAGCGAGTTGCAAAAAAAATTGAACGAGGCGTTGCTCAAGCTGTCTGAACCTCACAGAATGGTTGTTGTACTGCACGATGTGCAAGGCATGTCACACGATGAAATAGCAGATGTCATGGACTGCAACATCGGCACGGTGCGGTCGAGACTGTTTTACGCGCGCCAACAAATGCAGGGCCAGCTGGCCGATTATTTAAAAGTATGAACGAGAGCGAACCAAATTTTGACGAACTGAAAAAGCTCTTGAAACTCAAGCGGCACGAAATCCCGCCGCCCGGGTTTTTTAACCACTTTTCCGACGAAATCGTCGCACGTATCCGTGCCGGCGAAGGCAGCGGCAGCACGTTTCTCGAACGTCTGCATGACCACGCTCCGTGGCTCGTCAATTTCCTCCGTGTTTTCGAGGCGCGTCCCGGCGTCATCGGCGGTTTTGCTACCGGTCTTTGTTTGGTGCTGCTGTTCGGCGTCGTGATCGCGGAACATTCTGAAACCGGTTCGCCGATGCTTGTGCCGGCGGTGGCCGGCAACGGTGCCGGCTCGATGGCGGCAACCGTCCCAACGGCCTCGGCCCCCGTGCAATTTGCCAGTGCCCTGCCTTCCGATGGCGGTATCGCCATCAGCACGAACGCCAGTTTGCAGCCGGTTGCCTCCGCGTTTGGCCAGCCGGGCGACTCCTCATTGTTCCAGCCGGCAAGTTTTACCCCGGCGCACTAAATAATTTCTGAACAACTTTGCGCGGTGAACGCTTGAAACGTCACCGCGCTTTTCTTTTAATTCGTTCGTGCCAACCAAAGTCATCGCGGTCGCCAACCAAAAAGGCGGCGTTGGAAAAACAACGACGGCTGTGAACCTGGCCGCCTGCCTCGCCGCCGAGGGCAAAAAAGTTTTGCTCTTCGACCTCGATCCGCAGGCCAACGCCACCAGCGGCATTGGCGTGGAAAAAATTGACGGCGCCAGCGCGTATCACGTATTGCTCGGTGAAGGCTCCCTGCTCGAAAAGATCAAACCGACGAATTATGAACGGCTCGAGGTCATTCCGAGCGAAATGGATCTGTGCGCGGCCGACCTGGAACTGGCGCGTATGGACAATCACCTTCTCCGCGTATCACAATCGCTACAGCCGGTCCTCGCCTCTTCACGTTTTGATCTGGTGATGCTTGATTGCCCGCCGTCGCTGGGAATCCTGTCGCTCAACGCCTTCGCCGCCTGCGACGGTGTGCTGGTGCCCCTCCAATGCGAATATTACGCGCTTGAGGGCATTTCGATGATGAACCGCGTTTTGGAACAGCTCAAGGGGGCGGGCGTGAATCCCCGGCTGGAGATATTCGGCGTGGTGATGACGATGTTTGACGGCCGCACGAAACTTTCCAACGAGGTCGTTGACGAAGTCCGCCGGCTGCTCGGCGAAAAGGTTTTTGACACCTTGATCCCGCGCACCACGCGCCTCGCCGAGGCGCCCAGCCACGGCCAGCCCATCATTTACTACGATAAATACAGCAGCGGCGCGGCGGCGTATCAACTCCTCGCGCAGGAATTCATCGTGCGGCTGGCTAAAATTTGACGATGAAATCGCAGTATCCGGCGAGTGCCCGCAGGGCGGGAACTAAAATTTACCCATGTGGTGCATCGTTGCTTGCCGCGCCCGATTAGATTTATTAACCTCCAAACACCTGCGCTATGGCCAAAGAAATCCTTGAAATGCTCGTCGAGTCCGCGACGATGGAACTGCCGGACGTCAAAACCTTGAAACTCAAGTGGCCCGACGGCCACAATCCCGAATTCAAGACCGGCCAGTTCATCACGCTTTACTGGCCCGACACGACGAACTATAAACGCGCCTATTCGCTTTCCTCCTGCGCCCTTGACCGTGGTTTTTACGAGGTGACCATCAAGCGCGACGGCAAGATGGGCACGCGCATGGTGGACTGGGCCAAGGCTGGCGACAAAATTTTCGTCATCCCGCCGGTCGGAAAATTTCTGCCGGCGTACGAACCGAACAAGCATCTGGTCTGCATCGCGGGCGGTTCGGGCGTGACGCCCTTCCGAGGGTTTACGCGCGAAGCCACCCGTCGCAACCTGCAGACGAAAATCACCGTGCTGTTCAGCGTGCGCCAGCCGAAGGATATCATCTTCAACACCGAGTTCCGCGAACTCGAAAAACAAAATCCGAATTTCAAGTTTCACGTCACCTGCACGCGCGCGACGCCCGAGGACAACTGGACCGGCCGCACCGGCCGTATCACCCCGGAATGGATCAAGGAAGTCGCCACCGATCTGCCGAACACCGTATTCTACGCCTGCGGCCCGAATGCCCTCGTGGACTTCGCCGAGGAACTCGTCGTCCACGGCCTCGGACTGCAGAAGGAGCAGATGAAAACGGAAAAATGGGGCTAAAACTTTCAACCACGGATTAACACAAATGGACACGGATGAAACTCATCCGTGTTCGTTTTTTATAGGCGGATAATCAAAACAGCCTGCTGACGCCCAGGTAAAAGACCGAGGTGTTGACTCCTAGATTGGGAGTTTCCAGCCCTGCGCTGGAGACATGTAGAAATCGGTATTGAAACGTCAGCACCGTTTTTTTGTCGATAAACCAATGGATTCCCGGACCTGTTTGAAAATTGAACTGAAACGTGCCGCCCAAATCCGGCAGACCAATGTCGGTGGCGGTGGCTCCGAAACCAATATCAAAGAATGGCACCAAACGGGAACCGGTGGCAAAATCATAGCGCAGCACGGGTGTCACGCCGGCCAGATAGGCGCCAACGGGCTTGACCTGCTCGCCGCCAAATATCTCGCCCAACAGCTCAAAGTTTCCCGCATACCAGTGATCCTTCGCGAAGACATTGCTGAAAACATGGCCGACCTGTAATTTCGACAGCACAAAGTCGTGCCGTTCGCTGCTTCCAAATATCTTTGATCCAAAACTTCCGCCCAGCGTGATGCCGACTTCGTTTATGCCCTTGTGGAAGTCATATCCCCCTTCGTCCTTGCAGAAGCATATCGGAGCGGGTTGCAATGTCAGCCCGCCTGAGTTTGTGGCACCGGCGTTGTCCTGCAAATCATTCAAATGAGAGCCGGACACCACGACCGGATCCGCGCCAGCAGCGCGGTTTGAAATGGCCAGGACAAAGCCAAGCCCGAAAAGAATGCGCATTATTTTTTTCATAAATTCGAACGTTCAATTTAAGCTAGCACGGATTTAATATTCGTGCCGGACGGTTTTTAAAAGAGTTTTTTTCAACGGTTTTGCAATGGGTTTGCAGACCTTGTCCATCCTTGGTTTAATTAATTCATGTTGAAACGTACCGCACTGTTTTCCGCGCACCAAAAACTCGGTGCGAAGCTGATTGATTTCGGCGGCTGGGAGATGCCCGTCCAATACACCAGCATCACCGACGAACATCTCGCCGTCCGCAACGCCGCCGGAATCTTCGACATTTCGCACATGGGCGAAGTCACCGTCAGCGGCGCCGGTGCGGCGGAATTTCTCAACCGCGTTTTGACCAATGACATCCGCAAGCTCGCGCCGGGGCAGGGGCAATACACGTTGATGTGCAACGAACGCGGCGGCGTGATTGACGACCTCTATGCCTATCAGCTTTCCGAGGGCGTTTATTTTCTCATCATCAACGCCTCGCGCATCGCGGAGGATGTTGCGTGGTTGAAGGCGCAGGTGACCGGGCATACCGGCAGCGAGTTGAATCTCACCGATGCCTCCCATAATTATTCCGCGGTCGCCGTGCAGGGCCCGCGCGTGAAAGATTTTATCAATGCCGTCATTCCCGGCGCTTCGATATCCGCCAAACGTGTCAATGCCGTGACCGAGTTGAAGAAGAATGAGGTCGGCGGTTTCAAGTTCGAGCATGGCTGCGTGCTGGTCGGGCGCACGGGTTACACCGGCGAGGACGGTTTTGAGATCATCGGCAGTGACGAGGCCATCCAGCACGCTTGGGACCAGGTGCTCGAACTTGGTAAACCGTTCGGCGTCAAGCCTGCTGGTCTTGGCGCGCGGGATACGCTCCGCACCGAAGCCTGCTTTCCGCTCTACGGCCACGAGCTTGATGAAAACACCACGCCCATCGAAGCCGGGGTCGGTTTCTTTGTCTCGCTCGACAAAGTCGAATTCAATGGCCGTGCCGTGCTGGCGGAGCAAAAAGCCAATGGCACCAGCAAGAAGCTGGTCGTTTTCAAGATGACGGATAAATCCGCGCCGCCGCGTCCGCACTACGCCATCTTTACAAACGGCAATAAAATCGGCGAGGTCGTCAGCGGCACGCAAAGCCCCACCTTCAACATCGGCATCGGCATGGGCTACGTGCCGCCGGAGTTTTCCGCACCGGACACCAAAATCGAGATTGAGATTCGCGGCAAATACTTCGCAGCCGTCGTCGTGAAAAAGCCGGTTTATAAAAAAACTTAAGGCACACGCGCGGAGAACGCGGAGGCGCGCAGAGTTTTTTGAGTGATTATTCTCCGCGTTCTCCGCGCCTCTGCTTTTATTCTGGAAATTTGCGTCAAAACTTTTTTCTTTGCGTCTTGGCGTCTTTGCGCTGAAATAGCGGCACATTTTATGAGCAACATTCCTTCCGATCTCAAATATGCCAAGTCACATGAATGGGTCCGCATCAGCGGCGACACCGCGACCATCGGCATCACTGACCACGCACAGGCCGAGTTGACGGACATCGTGTTTGTGGAGCTGCCCGCCGTGGGCCGCAAGGTCAAGGCCGGCGAAGCCTGTGCCGTGGTGGAATCCGTCAAGACCGCCAGCGACATCTATTCGCCCGTGAGCGGCGAGATCACCGCGGTCAACCAGGCCGTCGTGGACAATCCCGCCCTCGTGAATAGCAAGCCGGACAGCGACGGCTGGTTTTACAAAATCCAATTGAGCAACGCCGCCGAGGTCAATTCACTCCTCTCGCCCGACGATTACAAGAAGCAGATTGGCGGGTGAAACAAGCGAATGCGCTTCCCGTTATTCATAGTCTCATAAAGCAACAGGCTCGCTGGACGAGTTTACGGCGAAATGATAAATTTTTATTGTGAGTCAGTTCTCCAATCATCATCGACGGTCGTTCTTGCGCCACTTGGTTGGAACGGTGGTGTTCGGCGCGATTTGTTTTTGTGTGCCGCATCAACAAGTTCACGACCTTGGTTCGTTTTTTAGAGTATTGTTCACGGAATCGTTTGGTGTTTTCGCCGAGTGGCCGGCGGCATGGGCCAGCCTGGTGGTCATTCTGCTGGCGGGTTGCGTTTTTTGTCTGGTGCGCGCCCTCGATGAACTGTTGCCGCTCTTCAACCGTGAATGTTTTTCCGCCGGCGTATTCTACGGGCTGATGCTGTTGCCGGTGCTGCTTTTCAGTATCGGCAGTTTCCTGCTGGCCAGGGCGTTGTTCTAAAATGATTCGTCTCTTTATCAAACCGTATTGCCCGTGGTGCCACAAGGCGCAGCACTGGCTCGATGCGCACGGCATCAAATACCAGACACTCGATGTCATCACCGACACGAAGGCGATGGAAGAGATGGTCAAACTTTCCGGCCAGACCTACGCGCCGGTGCTCGACGTGGATGAAAAAATCCTGGCCGATTTCGGGCCGGAACAATTGCCCGGATTTTTCGAGAAGATAAAGCAAAAGTGAAACCACTCCGCACAGTGCTCGCCGTCCTCCTTTGTTTCACGGGTTCAATTCTATATTCAGCGGAAACCACGGTTGGAACAAATGCTGTCGCCGACAACACCGGCAGCCAGACCAACGCGCATCCGCGGATGCATTTTACGGAACCCGACCCGCTGGATTTCTCCAATCACGATGGCTACATATCCCTCTTTGACGGCACGAGCCTCAAGGGGTGGGATGGCCATCCAAAATTTTGGCGGGTGGAAGACGGTGCGATTGTCGGCGAATCCACCCGGCAAAATCCCAGCGGCAATACCTATCTGGTTTATCACGACCTAAAGGCGAAGGATTTTACGTTGAAATTCGAGATGAAAGTCGTGGGCAAGGGCGGCAGCGGTTTTCAATACCGCAGCCAGACGGGTGTTCCTTGGCTGGTGCCGATCTCTCCGACCGTCATTTCGAACGCCGGACCGGTCAATCTTGATTGGATGATGACCGGGCCGCAGGCGGATTTTTGGCCAAGCCAGATTTATACCGGGCAATTTTATTCCGAGAACACATCCATGCGCATCATTGCCTGGCGCGGGCAGGTGGTGGAATGCTATGGCGCGTCCAAAAAAATGCTCATGGGCAACATCGGCGACCGGAAGGCGCTTGGTGATCTCGTCAAGACCAACGACTGGAACCAATATACGGTCATTGCGCGGGGCGGAACTTTTATCCACATCGTGAACGGACAATTGATGGTGGTATTGGTGGATGACGACCCGGAGTCGTCGAACAACCGGCCGGGGCTGTTCGGCATCGAGCTGGAATCGACCTGCGAATTATATGTGAGAAACATCTGGGTGAAGAAACTGGATTAAAAATTTCAGGAATCGTTAAAACGTTGAATTGTTAAATCGTTGCATCGTGATAGAATTTTTTCGCCGGAATTAAAATGAGTTCGCCAACGCCAACAACCGATTCAACGATCCAGCGATCCAACGGAGCACGCCCGCGCTTGCCGGAATGGCTGCGCATCACGCTGCCGACCTCCGACACTTTTTCACGCACCCGCTCGCTGCTGGGCGAACTCAAGCTGCACACGGTCTGCGAAAGCGCCAAATGCCCGAACCATTGGGAATGCTGGTCCAAGGGTACGGCCACGTTCATGATCGCCGGCGACCGCTGCACACGCGCGTGCGGCTTTTGTGCCGTCAGCACGGCCAAACCCCTGCCGCTCGAAGGGGACGAACCTTTGCGCGTGGCCGAGGCAACGCGCCGGATGAAATTGAAACATGTGGTCATCACCGCCGTCGCCCGTGACGATTTGAAGGATGGTGGCGCGGAACATTTCCGGCAGACCATCGAAAAAGTACGCGAGCTGAATCCGGGGATCGTCATCGAGGTGCTGGTGCCGGACTTTTTGGACAACGATACGTGTATTGAGAATGTACTCGCGGCGAATCCACACATCTATAATCACAATTTGGAAACGGTCCGCCGTTTGACGCCGGAGGTCCGGCACCGCGCCACTTACGACCGCAGCTTGAGCGTCTTGAAAAAAGTGAAGGAAAAGCGCGGCGACACGATTTACACGAAGTCCGGCATCATGCTCGGCCTGGGCGAGACCCAGGAGGAAATCGTGGTGGCGATGGAAGATTTGCGCGTGGCCCGCTGCGACCTTCTCACGCTCGGCCAGTATCTGCAGCCAACCTTGCGGCATCTGCCGGTGGTCGAGTTTGTCACTCCGGAGCAATTCGCCGCCTTGGGTCGCGTAGCGCGGGAATTGGGCTTTCTCCATGTAGCGAGCGGGCCGATGGTCCGCAGTTCATATCACGCGGACGAATTTCAATTGCCGGTTGCGAAATAAATTTTCGGTCCGCAGGGAGACCCGCCACTTTGACGGTATCAATGCCCTGAGGCTTTGAACCGGAGGAAGAGCCATATGGCGAAACCGATGGCTCCGAATCCGATGATAAAAAAGAACACGGCGATCAGGTTGGAAAAATTTTTCGCGCGGGCGGCGGATTCGATGGACTGGCGTTTTTCCCGGGCGGAGAATTCCCCATAGTGTTTTTCCAGCGCGGCGGTCACCAGGGCTTCATTTTTGAGTTCCAGGGTGAACCAGCCGCCTCTGCTTTGCGCCGGCGCGCCAAGCCGGTCCTCGTTTTTTTTCCATTCGTCCGGCAGGCGCGCAAGATCTTCTTCGCCAGCGGGTTGAAACCCCCAGCGCAGCCAGAAGGGCGAATTTTCCTGCGTCCACAGCCGGAAGACACCGTGGTTTGCCGCCAGGTTTTGCAGGCGCTCCCAAAACAGCTTGCGCGCCTCGTCCGCCACGGAGAAATCAGAATAACCCTCGCTGTGCATCAGGCCGGCGGTGCGGATGATCTGAAAAGCGACCGCGCCCACGACTTCCCCGCCGCGTTCCGCGATTTGAAATTCGGTCAGTCGATTTTCCAGCGCCGCCGCGTCGAGCTGCATCGAAAGCCAGACGGCGCGCAGCGCGGGGAGGTCGTCCACGGTCGCGCGCCGGATGCGGAGGTCGGGTAAAGGCACGGGTTGATTCTGGCGGAAATTTTTTTAGTGCGAAGAAAAAATTGCATTTTGCCGCCACTATGCAATTTTTGCGGACGTTTTTATGAGCACCACCCAATCATTACTCGACGCCTTGAACTGGCGCTACGCCACCAAGGCCTTCGACGCCACCAAAAAAATTCCCGCCGATGTCTGGGATGCGCTGGAAAAATCACTCGTGCTCACGCCGACGAGCTATGGCTTGCAGCCGTACAAATTTCTGGTCGTACAGAGTCCCGCCATCCGCGCGGCGTTGCTGCCGCAGTCGTGGGGGCAGAAACAGGTCGTGGACTGCTCGCATTATGTCGTTTTCCTCGCGCGCACAGACATGAAGCAGGCGGATGTGGACAAGCTCATCGCGCGCATCAGCGCCGTGCGCGGGGTGCCGGCGGAGTCCATGACCCCATATTGGAACATGATGGTCAAGGACGTCGTCAACGGCCCGCGCGGAAAGATTGCGCATGAATGGGCGACGCGCCAGACCTACATCGCGCTCGGCAACCTGATGACCTGCGCCGCCGTTCTCGGCGTGGACGCATGTCCGATGGAAGGCCTCGCACCGGCGGAATATGACAAGATCCTGAAACTCGAAGGCACGGGCTACCAAACCGTCGTCGCCTGCGCCCTCGGTTACCGTGCCGCGTCCGACAAGTATGCGACCCTGGCCAAGGTGCGTTACGAAACGAAAGACCTCGTCCAGCACGTCTGAGAATTTATTTTTTCGGACTTGGTGGCGCTCATAAGCTGATAAGTGAGCGACAATTAGCTTGCTCTTTGGTGAAATCAGGGCAGACTCAACCCACTTTTTGACCGTCCTATCAAAGCGGTTGAAATTTATTTGGTTCGGGGCGTAGCGTAGCCTGGTAGCGCGCTTGTTTCGGGTACAAGAGGTCGTGAGTTCGATTCTCACCGCCCCGACCATTTTTCCTGCTTGCCATATCTGGCGATTCCCATATCATTGATACTGCCTGAACGCCGCGTGTGCGGACGTTCATTGAGGCTGAGAAAAAACCGTTAACCAACAACCTAACCTTTAACCTCCGTTGCTCGGAAGTCTTTGGGTTTAGGCAATGGAGTCTTCAAGTTCCACCATCGTGTGGAATGAAAAAGCTCCCGCAGTTAGAAAAGCAATTATGCTCACCATGGAAGAAGCGCTGAAGTCCAGCGCGCAGAATTTCACCGCCGGTGAAATCGTCAAGGGCAGGATCATCGAAGTCCGCAACAAAGAAGTGCTCGTGGACATCGGCTACAAAAGCGAAGGCGTCGTCCCGCTGAATGAATTTCTCGAACCCGATGCTGCCGTGGCAGGCTCGGAGATCGATGTGCTGATCGAGAAGCTGGAAAACAAGGACGGCACGGTCGTCCTCTCGCATGAAAAGGCGGAGTTCAAAAAGAACTGGGAACGCATCCTCTCGATTTGCAACGAAGGCGGCCGCGTCACCGGCAAGGTCAAGGCGGTCGTCAAGGGCGGTCTCATCGTCAACGTGGGTGTTGAGGCATTTTTGCCGTCGTCCCAATTGGACGTGATCACGCCGAAGAATTTGCAATCGTTCGTGGGCAACAGCTACGAATTCAAGGTCGTCAAGATCAACCAGGATCGCCAGAACATCGTCCTGTCGCGCCGCGAACTCATCGAGGCCGAGCGCAATGAGAAGCGCGGCAAGCTCCTCCTGGAGATGACGCCCGGCGATATCCGCAAGGGCACGGTCAAGAACATCACCGATTTCGGCGCGTTCATCGATTTGAACGGCCTCGACGGTCTGCTCCACATCACGGACATGAGCTGGGGCCGCTTGAACCATCCCTCGGAAATCTTGAAGGTCGGCCAGGAACTCGACGTGGTGGTGCTCGACGTGAACAAGGAAAAGGAACGCGTCAGCCTCGGCCTCAAGCAGAAGATGGCCAATCCCTGGGACAACATCGAAGCGAAATTCCCCATCGGCACCAAGGTCAAGGGCAAGGTCGTCTCGCTCATGCCTTACGGCGCGTTTGTGCAGCTCGAACCCGGTGTCGAAGGTCTCGTGCACGTCACGGAACTTTCCTGGACCAAGCGGGTCGCCAAACCGAGCGACGTGCTCAAGCAGGACCAGGAGATCGAAGCGGTCGTCCTCGGTATCAACCGCGACGAGCAGAAGATTTCCCTCGGCATCCGCCAGCTCGAAGGCAATCCATGGGACACCGCCGAGCAGAAATATGCCGTCGGCCAGAAGGTCAAGGGCAAGGTCCGCAACCTCACTAGCTACGGTGCGTTCGTCGAACTCGAAGAAGGCATCGACGGCATGGTGCACGTCTCCGACATGTCCTGGACGCGCAAGATCAATCATCCTTCCGAAATGCTCAAGAAGGGCGACGAAGTCGAGGCCAACGTGCTCGAAGTGGACAAGTCCGCCCAGCGCATCGCGCTCGGCATGAAGCAGCTCGAAATCGATCCGTGGGCACAAATCGAGAAGCTTTACAAGGTCGGCGACCTCGTGCAGGGCAAGGTCACGAAGCTCGCGAGCTTCGGTGCCTTCGTGGGCCTGCAGCACGAGATCGATGGTCTCGTCCATATCTCGCAGATCAGCGAGGAACGCGTGGAGAAGATCAAGAACGTGCTCAAGGTCGGCCAGGACGTGAGCGCGCGTGTCATCAAGATTGACAAGAATGAACGCCGCATCGGCCTGTCCATCAAGGCCGCCAGCTACACCGACGAGCAGATCAAGGAAGAGCAGAAGATCCTTGATTCACTCAAGCCGGGCGAAGACCTCGTGGCGTTGCAACACGCCTTCGACGCGCTCGACGACGTCAAGGTCGCGGACAAGGAATAATTTTAATTCCGGAAGAATTCAAACCGGCGGACTGGCAACAGTCCGCCGGTTTTTTATTGGCGTACTACAGACTGGAGGTTCAAATTTTTTGGACAGCCGACATAAGGTCAGGCGGTAGGAAGTTTCAGCTTTATTCCCGCGACAATGCTTGGGAAAGAACATCGGGACGTGACATCGAGCTTGAGCAACTCTCGACAGGTCATCAGTACGTTAAATGGGCGACGAAGGTCTTGAAAAATGTACGAGCTGCCAGAAAACAGAGTGCTGGTGTGGTTTGAAATGGAAGCGACGCTTCGTTCCCCGCTTTAACGATTTAATGGCTACAATGGTCTTTAGGGGTTTTATGCTCTTAATGTGCTTCGACGCCCAAAGCGTGCAACCGATTTTTTGCCGGAGTAAATTCCGGGTCAAGCCGGAGGGTGGTTTGGAACTCCGTAATGGCGGCACCGGTCTGCCCGGTAGCCAGCAATGCATTGCCGAGGTTGTAATGATAATGGGCCACGTCCGGACTGATGTTGACCGCAGCCTGGTAATGCGACACCGCCTCTTCGGGGCGTTTTAGCTTCATCAGCATGGCGCCGAGGTTGTTGTAGGCATCGGAATAACCGGGGTCAAGGGCAACCGCATTTTCATACTCCGCGACCGCGTTGGTAAGATCACCATGACGGGCAAAAAGATTGGCGTAATTGTAATGGATGTAGGGATTGTCCGGGAAAATAGCGACAGCCTGCCGATAATGGTCTTCAGCGTCGGCAAAATCACCGGCATCGGCGTGCATGCTGCCCAGATTGATATGCGCCATCCATGACCCCGGATTTTTTTTCAAGGTATCGGTCCAGAGTGTCTCCAGATTTTTGTAGATGGCGCATTGCTGCCAGGTGAGTGCGGCCAGGACGACGAGGACAAGGGCCGCAAGCGCCTTGCCCGGCCCGGCGAGGCCGGGGTTTTTATTCAAGTGAACGGCAACAACCGCGATGACCAAAGTGATCGGGCCGAGACAGGCAAAGTATTGGTAATGGTCGGCCACGTAGGAATAATAAAACGTGTAGAGCGGCACGAATCCGAGCATCGGCCCCAGCACCGTGGCAAAGAAAATCATTGCTGCCGTCGGACGTCTCCCAAATTTTCTTATCGCCAGCCATAGCGCGGCGGCGACAACCACGCAACCCGCCGGCCAGAGATATTGCAGCCAGTCGGCAGGGTTTATATTCCAGTGCGGGTAGCTGAACGTCAGGTCCACCGGCAAAAAAATCTTCCCCACGTAAAAGCACAACGCATGAGAAGCGATCAATACGCGTTCCAACGGGCCGCCCAACAGGTGAAATCCAGATTGGTAGTGTCCCAGATGTTTTTCCCACCAAACCGATATGAACCCCATGCCCAAGCCCAGCGCGAAAAACGGCAGGGTCTGCACGATGCGCCGCAAGCCAAACGCGTCCCCTTGCATCCACAACAACAGCAAAGCGACCGCCGGAAACGTGCAGGCCGTCGTCTTGGCGAACAGCGCCAGCATGAGGAACAAAATCGTAGCGGCATAGAACTGCCTTCCTTTTCCGCCGGCGAAATCCAGCCACGCGAACAGCGCGAGCAGATAGAACAAGGTGGATTCCGTGTTTTTTAATTCGGTCACCCAGGCGACGGTTTCTACCTGCACCGGATGGAGCGCGAAGACTGCGGCGGCCAGCCATGCGCCCGGCACGGCGAACCGGCGCAACAGTTTCCACACCAGGAGCGCGTTGACGATATGCAGGCATACGTTCACTACGTGATAACCGATCGGATTCAGCTTCCACAAGTCGTATTCCAGCCGCATCGTCGAATAAACGAGCGGAAAGTATTGCGACTGCGCATGGGCGGAAAACCAGATGTGCTGCCAGCCGTCCGGCGTGGTGAGCAACGGATTGTTCGTCACATACACGTCGTCATCCCAGATGAACCCCGCCGAATAAACCGGCCAATACGCCGCCAGCGTAGCGAACACGATGACCAGTGTGCCCAAAATAATTTTATTTTGAGAGCCAACCTTGCAGGGGTTTATACTGATAAAATCCTCGCTTTTTTAATGCCTTAACGATTTAACGACTTGTGCCGGTAATGCAGGATGGAAAAGTCCAGGCCGTCGCGGAGGGTTTCCTTCAGAACGAATTTGTCCTCGAAGGGCGGAAAGAAGGCGTCGCCATTTTCAATTTCGCGTTTCACGACGGTCAGATACAGATCCGAGCAGCGGGACAGGGCCTGCTCATAAATCTGCGCACCGCCGCAGATGAAGATGTCGTTCGGAAATTCGTCCGGGTCAAGCTTGTCCAGGGTTTTGAAGATGAAGATTTCCGTCTCCACTTTTTCGCCAAGCTTGGAGAAATGGAATTGATACGCGCGTTTCAAATGCTGCCCGCCGCGCCATTCGTGGTATTGGCCGAAGATCTCCGGCATTTTTTTGATGAGGCGCTGCGGATGCTTGGTGAGCACCAGATTTTTCCGGTTGGGCAGGGGCTTGCCGATGCTTTCAAACGTTTTGCGCCCCATCACGATGACGTGGCCCATCGTGACCTGCTTGAACCATTTGAAATCCTCCGGCAGATGCCACGGGATGGCGTTACCCGCGCCAATGACGCGGTTCAACGACATGGCGGCAATGGCCTTGAAGTGTTTCATGCTGCTATTGTGCTTCTACGTTCAGCGCGCGCAACCGGTTTTTTGCGGGTTTAAAATTCTGGTCGAGCCGGAGCGTGGTTTGAAATTCTGCAATGGCGGCATTGGTCTGCCCGGTGGCCAGGAGCGCGGTGCCGAAGTTGTAATGATAACGGGCGATCACGGGGTTGCTGGCGATCGCAGCCTGGCATTGGGCCACGGCGTCTTCAGGGCGTTTTAACCGGAGCAGCATGGCACCGAGGTTGTTATGGGCGTCAGCGTTGGCAGGGTCGATGGCGAGCGCTTTTTCGTACTGGGCGGCCGCAGCGGTGGAATTATTCTGGCGGGCAAAAAGATTGCCGTAATCGTAGTGGGTGGCGGCATTGCCGGGGAAGACGGCGATGGACCGCTGGTAATAGTCCCCGGCGCCAGCAAGATCGCCGGCATCGGCGCGCAGCCGGCCCAAATTGGTAAGCGCCATCCACGAACCGGGATTTTTTGCCAAGGTATCGGACCAAAGCGTCTCAAGATTTTTATAGATGGCGCATTGGCTCCACGTGAGAAACGCCAGTGCGAAAATTAACAGGGCGGAAAACATTTTGGCCGGTCCCGCCAGCGACGGATTTTTTTCCAGGACACTGACGCCCACGGCGATGGCGAGGGTAATCGGGCCGAGACAGGCAAAATATTGGTAATGGTCGGCGACGAAGGAAAAATAAAATGTGTAAAGCGGGATGAACCCAAGCATCGGTGATAACACGGCGACGAAAAAAATTGCCGCCGCCGGCAAGCGGCGTCCGTATTTACGACCAACCAGCCAAAGGCCGCCGGCCACGGCCAGACACGCTGCCGGCCAGAGATATTGGTGCCAATCAGCGGCGTTGATGTCCCAGTGCGGATAACTGAAGGTCAAATCCACGGGGCGGAAAATCTTCCAGGCGTAAAAACATAACGCATGAGACGCGACCAGCCCGCGTTCAACCGGTCCGCCCAGCAGATGATATTGGGATTGGTAGTTTCCGAGGTGGTCTTCCCACCAGACGGACAGCAAGCCCATGCCCAGACCCAAGGCGAAAAATGGCAGGATCTGGGCAATGCGTTTCCCGTTGATGATTTCGCCCTGCATCCAGAGCAACAACAGTGCGATCGCGGGGAAGGTGCAGGCCGTGGTTTTGGCGAACAATGCCAGCAGCAGGAACAAAAGTGCCGCCGCATAAAAGGATTTTCCCCTGCCTTCGGCAAAATCCAGCCACATGAACAGCGCAAGCAGGTAGAACAGGGTCGATTCCGTATTCTTCAATTCGGTCACCCACGCGACCGTTTCCACCTGCACCGGATGGAGCGCGAAGACCGCGGCGGCCAGCCACGCGCCCGGCACGGCGAACCGGCGCAACAGTTTCCACACCAGCAACGCATTGACGATATGCAGGCACACGTTCACGACGTGGTAGCCCACAGGGTTCAGCTTCCACGCAGCGTATTCCAACCTCAGCGTCGAATAGACGAGGGGAAAATATTGCGATTGTGAGTGGGCGGAGAACCAGATGCGCCACCAGCCGTCCGGCGCAGTGAGAAGCGTATTGCCGGTCACGTAGGCATCATCGTCCCAGATGAACCCCGCCGAAAAAACCGGCCAGTACGCCGCCAGCGTGGCGAACACGATCACCAGCGTCCCGATGAATATTTTTTCCGGGCTGGCAAAGCTGTTTTTTGAATCATTCATCCTTTTAGGATTTCAAAATTCCACTTAACCGTCCAAATTCCGGCAAAATTAAACTGCTATTGGTGCCTTGATGCCCGGGTGCGGGTCGTAGCCGACCAGTTCAAAATCCTCGAACTTGAAATCGTGGATATTGCGCACCGCGGGATTGATTTTCATCTGCGGCAGCGGGCGCGGTTCGCGCGAGAGCTGTAATTTTGCCTGTTCAAGATGGTTGGAATACAAGTGCAGGTCGCCGAAAGTATGGACAAAATCCCCCGGTTTCAAGTCGCACACCTGCGCGACCATCATGGTGAGCAGCGCATAACTGGCGATGTTGAACGGCACGCCGAGGAACAGGTCCGCGCTGCGCTGGTATAGCTGGCAGCTCAACTCGCCATCCTGCACGAAAAACTGGAACAGCAGGTGGCACGGGGGCAGCGCCATCTGTTCGATTTCACCCACGTTCCAGGCGCTGACGATGAGGCGGCGGCTGTCGGGATTTTTTTTGATCTGCGCGATGACGGAATCGATCTGGTTGAGGCTGCGGCCATCGGCGGTTTTCCAATCACACCATTGTTTGCCATAAACCGGGCCAAGTTCCCCAGTTTCCTTATTTGCCCACTCGTCCCAAATGGTGACGCCGTGTTCTTGCAGCCAGCGGACGTTCGTTTCACCGCGAAGAAACCAGAGCAATTCGTAGATGATGGACTTGAGATGCAGCTTCTTGGTGGTCAGGCAGGGGAAGTTTTTCCGCAAATCAAACCGCGCCTGGGCGCCGAAGACGGAATAGGTTCCCGTGCCGGTGCGGTCGGCCTTGAACCGGCCATTATCCAGGACGTGCCGCAGCAAATTGTGATACTCGATCATCGCGGGAAAAAATTTAACCACTAAAACGGGGAAACACGAAAACAAATTTGTCCAGCGGTGGATTTTTTTTGTCGCGCGTCAGGACTTGATGTCCCGCACCTGAAAGACGGCGAGGCCGATGATGAGGAACGTCAGGCTGAACGCGCACAGCATGGCGGCGGATTCGACGAGATGCCAGTACCACAGGTGCTGAAAATAAAACGTCTGCCAGGCGTTCAGGTAGTGGCCCAGGAAATATTCCTTCAGATCGTGGAAGAAGGGGATTTCCATCAGGATGCGGTCGATCAAAATGATCGAGAGCGCGAGGATCGCGGCGGCAGCGGGCTTCATGTTGAAGCACGAAAACATGAAGGCGAGGCTCATGATGGTCACGGCTTTCAAGACCATGAACGCGTGCGCCAACAAAAACCGTTGCAGCCCTTCTTGAAAGGGAAAGATGCCGATATTGGTCGGATCATCCGGGAATTGGGTGAAGCTGCCCCCGGTGATGGGAAACATTAGACCGGAAAAAATCAGCCCGCCCGCCGCGAGCGAAACGACGAGCACGAACGAAAACACCACGCCCGCAAGCCACTTCAAAAAAAGCAGCCTTACGCGCGAAACGGGCCGTGACAAAATCATCCGCAGTGTGCCGTCCTCGTATTCCTTGCTTACGAGGTCGCCGCCAACCAGCGCGACGTATAGTGGCAATAGCGTATAGGCGAGCACAAAGGCCATGATGGTCGCGATGGTAAGCATGGAGATATATTGCGCGCCGAAAAAGCCGCTGGCCTCGATGCTATGGGTCAGTCCACGATGCGCGGGCGGGTAGAAGCGCAGCATTAAAATAATGATGAGCTGCGCAAGCAGCAACATTGAGAAACCGATGTAGGTGCGCTTCTTGCCGAAGAGCTTCCATAGTTCGTTTTTAAGCTGATAAAAGAACATGGGTCAGTTTTTATTCATGAGTGTCAGGTAAAAGTCCTCGAGCGTTTCCTGGTGCGCCGCGATCTCAAAGACGGAAATCTTTTCCGCGACGAGAAGGCGCACCACCTCGTCCGTGCCGACGTTCTCGTTCAAGGCGATCAGATTCCCATCGCGCGTGTCGCGGATGAATTTCGCGCCGCGCAACTTTTCCGTTGCAAGCTCGAAATCGCTCGTCCGCAAGCGGGTCCAGTTTTGATTTTTAGTGGCCGTGGCGATGGTGCCGTCAAAAACCTTTTTGCCATGGTTCAGCACGGCGATGCGCGTGCAAAGCTGTTCGACCTCGTTGAGCAGATGCGACGACAACAGAATGGTAAGGCTGAATTCCTTGTGGAGCCGCAAGATCGTCTGGCGCATCTCATGGATGCCTTCGGGGTCGAGGCCGTCGCTTGGTTCATCCAGGATCAACAGTTCCGGCTGGGGCAACAGGGCCTGTGCGAGCGCGAGGCGCGCCCGCATGCCGTGCGAGTAGGTTTTGACCTTGGATTTTTCGCGGCCGGTCAGGCCGACCCATTCGATCACCTCGGCGATCCTTTTTTTGGAGGTGGGGGCGGTGTAGTGGCTCAGGATTTCGAGATTCCGCCAGCCGCTCAAATAATCGTAAAAGACGGGCGACTCGAAGATGGCACCGACTTTTTGGAGGGCGTCCTGGCGGCGGGCGGTCACATCATGGCTGCAAATCCGGATCTCCCCGGCGGTCGGCCAGACCTGTCCGAGCATCATGCCGATGGCGGTGCTTTTGCCGGCCCCGTTGTGGCCGAGCAGTCCGAAAATTTCGCCGCGGGACACCTCGAGGTCGAGATTCTCGACCGCCGGCCGGGTGCCGAAAATTTTTTGGACGTTGCGGAGCGAGATCATGGCGATTCAAAGAAATTCCGGATGTGCTGGTCGGCGTAGAGAAAGTTCACGCCATGATTCGGGCCGTTCGCGGCGTGGAATGCCTCCTTGTCAAAGAATACGGGGATGGTGTTCACCGGTGTGGGCGCGCCGAATTGTTTTGGACTGCTGGCATCCTGGCCGTTGAGCAGGACGTTCCACGAATAGCTGGAGCCGGTCGTCTCAAAGATCATTTTGTTGTCGGAAGGGCAGCGCAAAATATTCGGCGAGCCGAGCTGGTTCGTCAGCACGAGGTCAACGGACGGCTGCACGTTGGTGCCGACGGAGTTGGTCGTCCGGTCATACATCACGGGCAGGTGGTTGTGGTTTTCATCCACGTAAATCTGCAAAGCAACCCCCATCTGGTGCAGGTTGCTCAGGCAGGCGGCGGTGCGGGCGCGTTCCTTCGCGCGTGACAGCGCGGGCAGCAGCAGCGCGGCGAGAATGGCAATGATGGCGATGACCACCAGCAATTCGATGAGCGTGAACGCGCGGCGGAAAAACATGGTTCATCGCGGATTATTTTGGACCTGTCGCTGCATCTGTTCGAGCAACGGTTGCAGCTCGGCCTTGGTTTCGGCGGAGCTGTTGAGGTAAAGCTGCTGCACACCGAGGTCGCGGACTTGTTGCTCAAGTTCGGGGCTTAACTGCGGCGCGCCATTTTTGTCGAAGCCGCCGTCGGCGTTGTTCGGGCCATCCTGTTGCATGCGTTTGAGGGAGTTGTCCACGATGTGCTTGCGCTGGTCGTCGGACAATTTGCTGTAGGCATCGAGCATTTGTTGGATGCCCGTCGGCAGCGTTTTATTGATGAAGTCCAATTTTTCCTTTTCGGTCATGGCGGCAAACCATTTGCGCCAGAGGTCGTCCCGGCGCCATTTCTGGCGTTCATCGAAGGAGAGCAGGTTGGCCATGTCGGCTAAATCGTTGATGGCCTTGGCACGGGCATCGCCGGAAAGTTGGTCGAGGTCCACGGACGCGGCGTAGTTTTCCATTTTTTCCGCCGTCACCCTGGTTTTGGCGGCGAAATGAAAAATGATGAGCGCCACAATCCAGACGGCGACGAGCGCGAGGGCGGCGAAGATCAAGGGACGAAAGCGCCGGTTCTGCATAGATGGAATTTAATGTAAATGACGGATGCCGCCAGAAATTATTAGGCCATGTATCTAATTATTTATCTCCGCGGGAACAAAAAGCAGGCAATCTTTTTTGATTTTCCACGGTGCCGTCTGGCTGGGAAATCCATTGTGCACGGCATGGAAATGGATATTCCTGGGAATGAGACATTGCCTGTCGTCGTTTGTTCAAGGGAAGTGAAGCCGTCAGTTAGCTTGTCGCGTGTTAGTTCGAAAACGAAGACTGGCTTGCCGAGCCGTAGCTCCCGGCGGTCTTGGATTTGGCCCGCCTGCGCTGCGCTGCGGCGCGGCAGCCTTCGCTTCACTTCATTCAGCGAAGGCTGGTGGGCGTTGAGGGATTCGAACCCCCGACCACCTCGGTGTAAACGAGATGCGCTAACCGCTGCGCCAAACGCCCGCCGGATTGGAAAATATCAGAGTGTGAAGGTTAAACAAGTTGAATGGTACGGATGAATACACGGCAAGTGGCTGTATTTCGACAACGGCTCCAGTCTGACAAGAAATGGTTGGTTAAAAATTTCTTTACTGAACAAAAGGAAACAGGAGAGGAGCATCGGGTTGGTGTCTAAAAAAATTCATCAAATGAAATTCCCCTTTTAAATAAATGGTTTTGTGAGGCTGTGAAGAACATTTTCGGCGGCTGGCATCGCCGCTGCTAGATGGCGACGGCCAGCAGCGCGGAAAGATCCGTGCGCAGTTGTGCAAACGCTGGCACGGAACGCAGCGCAAAACCAAAACTATGAAAAAAATCGAAGCGATCATCAAACCGTTCAAGCTCGAGGAGGTCAAAGACGCCCTTGCCGAAATCGGCATCGAAGGCATGACCGTCAGCGAGGTCAAGGGGTTTGGCCGGCAAAAGGGCCACACCGAAATCTACCGCGGCAGTGAATACACCGTGGACTTCCTGCCCAAGATCAAAATCGAACTCGTCATCGCGGACGGCCAGAAGGACGCCGCCGTGGGTGCGATCATCAAGGCCGCGAAGACCGGCAAGATCGGCGACGGCAAGGTATTCGTCGGCTCGGTCGAAGAAGTCATCCGCATTCGCACCGAAGAGAAGGGCGACGCGGCTGTTTGATCCCAACCAACTCGAACCTCACTCAACAAAAACTAAAATGAAAAAATTAACCTTCACCCTTGCCCTGGCAGCGATTGCCGGTCTTGGCGCGCTGTCACTCCGTGCGGATGACACCAGCACCAATTCCGCCCCGGCCTCGACCAACAACCTGGCGGCGGCCACGATTGCGCTGCCGGTTTCCAGCCTGGACACGAACGCCGTTTCGGTCGCGGGTCTGGATACGAACGCAACCTTGAGCGCCAGCAACTAAACCCAAACCAGAAAATTTCACACGACCAAACATGAAAAAACAATTATTGACCCTTGCCCTGATGGCCGTGACCGCGCTCGGCGCGCTCACCGTCCGCGCGGATGACACCAACGCGGCGGCGGCGGCCACCAATGCGGCGGCAGCGACGACCAACGCTGTGGCTGCGGCTCCCGCTGCTCCCGCGCCGACGAACGCGCCGTCCATCGAGCAACGCCTTGAATCCGTCGAAGCGTATTTCCAAAACGGCAATCCCTGCACTCCGCTTCAGGATACCAACGGCAACTGGACGGTGAACCTTACAGGAAATCCGTCCATCATCAACCTGAGTCTCACCAATAGCACGGGGGCAAATGTTTCATATCCCGGTGCCGGCCATAACGCATGGTTGCTGGCCAGTACAGCGTTGGTGTTGTTTATGACGCTGCCCGGCCTGGCGCTGTTCTACGGCGGCATGGTGCGCAGCAAGAACGTGCTGTCCGTCCTCGCCCAGTGCTTCCTGATCACCGGCCTCGTGACCATCCTCTGGGTGTTCGTCGGCTACGGCATGATCTTCGGCGGCTCCGGCACAGGCGGCACAGACCCGGTCGCGCGCATGGCAGCCATGAAGACTGAAGACGCAGTATCCGGCTGGGTCGGCAGCCCGAAGGTTTGCTGGATGCTGAACAACGTCACCTCCGCGCCCAATGGAAATTACTCCTACTGGGTTTCGGAAAACGTCGTTTGCATGTTCCAGTTGATGTTCGCCATCATCACGCCCGCGCTCATCATCGGTTCCATCGCGGAACGCATGAAGTTCAAGGCCATCTTCGTGTTTATGACGCTATGGATGATAATCGTTTATTTCACCCAGGGCCATGCGGTCTGGGGCATCAACGGTTATATGAACGGCGTATGGAACGCCGGCGCCACCATCCACGCAATGGACTTCGCGGGCGGCACGGTGGTGCACATGACCTCCGGCTTCTCGGCGCTGACGCTCGCACTGATCCTTGGCAAACGCAAAGGCTTCGGCAAAGAAAACTTCGCGCCGCATAACTTGGTGCTGACGTTCATCGGTACCGGCATGCTGTGGGTTGGCTGGTATGGCTTCAACTCAGGTTCGGCACTCGCCGGCGACGTGATTGCCGCCAACGCCTTCACCACCACGACCATTGCGACGGCGGTTGCGTCCTTCGTCTGGCCGATGTGGGAATGGATTGTCAAAGGCAAGCCGAGCGTGCTCGGATTCTGTTCCGGTGCGGTCGCCGGCCTCGTCGTGATTACGCCCGCCTGCGGTTACATCACGCCCCAGGGCTCGATTTGGATCGGCATCGCCGCCGGTACCATCTGCTGGTTCATGTGCTACAAGGTCAAGGCCTGGTTCGGCTACGACGACGCGCTCGACACCTTCGGCGTTCACGCCATCGGTGGTGCGACCGGTGCGATCATGACCGGTATGCTCGCTCGTAACGCGGCGAACCCGAACTTCGGTGCCATACTGAATGCCGGCACCGTTAAATACGTCAATGACACGCTCACCCAGCCGCTCGTGAAAGAGCAGATCAAGGCCGTGGCCATCACCATCGTCTTGAGCGTGGTCGGCACCGTGGTAATAGCATTCATCACCAAGCTGTTGGTGGGTCTGCGTCCGACGGAAGAAGTCGAAATCACCGGTCTCGACGAAAGCGAACACGGCGAAGTGGCTTACCACAACTAAGAAACATTCGGAGGAACCGAACACACGGCGGGCAACGCAAGTTGCCCGCCGTTTTTTCATTTTCCAAATCAACCTGTCCTAACGTCAATTGGGGGCGTGGATCAGGATGGTCAGATAATTTCCACCACCACCGCCGTCGTGTTGTCGCGCCCGGAGTTTTGGACGGAGGCGTCCACCAGCAGGGCGGCGGTCGTGGTCGTGAATTTCTTCGCGTCAGTGCGCAATAATTCGACCAGCGCATGATCAAAGAGCCCTTCGTACAGTCCATCTGTGCAGATCAGGAAAAAATCGCCACGTTCACACTTCACGGCGCCGGTGTGGGGTGTGACGAACTGGTTTTGCCCGCCGAGCGCGCGTTGCAGCACGTTACGGCGCGGATGTGTGCGCGCCTCGTATTCGTTGATCTGGCCGTTGCGCAACAGCCAGCCGACAAACGTGTCGTCGGACGTGAGCTGCTTGATTTCGTCCGAGCGGCGTGGGAGGTGATAAATGCGGCTGTCACCGATGTGGCCGAAATACATCCAGCCGTGCGCAAACCAGGCGAGGCTCATGGTGGTCTGCATGCCTTCAATCTCATCGTAGCTGCCGCCGAGATAAACCAGCGCGCGATGGATCTGGAAAAAAAGTTCCGCGAGTGTTTCGGTGTGCGATTTTTCAGGATCGCCGGATGGCGGCGGGTTGAAACGCGGCAGCAGCCGGGTGATTTTTTCCACGGCGATATTGCTGGCGTATTCGCCCGCCTTTGCGCCGCCCATGCCGTCGCATACGGCAAAAGCGAAGGAATATTCCATGGTCGAAGCTTCACCTAATTTTCCAAGCCGGTGTGCTTCGCGGGCATCGAAGCACAGGCCGAGAAAGGAGTCCTCGTTGTTCTTGCGGACCTTGCCGATGTCCGTGCAGCCGGACCAGCGGAGCAGGGGGGCGGGTTTTTTGGTAACGGATTTCATCAAGTAATCGTTGGTATCATCCTCCCCAGGTGCATCTTCACATTTTGATTCATGAAGACGACGAGGAAGCGGGCGATTTGCCCGCCGGTAAAATGGTGGCGAACTCGAAATCAATCAAACAAAACCGGCCGTCGGAAAAACGGTAGGTGACATTGCGAATGTCCGGGTCGTCGTGGCGCACGCCGAATTGTTCCAGTTCGGCGAACAGTTCATCGCGCCGCGCGTCGTCCAATTTTTCCACCCGCTGGCCGCAATTGGTGGTGACAATGCGGGGGATTTTTACATCCGCTTCCAGCAGGCGCGGCACGAACGGACATCCGCGTTTGGCCAGGAATTTCAATACCTGCACTTCTCTTTCAAACCGCTCATGTGCGTTCGGGCCGTGATACGTTTTGAACACGCGCCCGTCAAAACTCAGTTTCACGGTCGCGCGCAAGGTGTCTTTGGCGGTCAGCACGGTGTTACTTTTGCACAGGGCGGCAAAATATCGACAGAAAAATTTCGCCAATATGCTTGGAGAACCATTATTGCGGAAATGACCAGAATGAAAAAAGACCAGCAGCCATGCGGTAAATCAAACTGTGCATAATTTACCGTGCAAAAATCTTGCGGCATGGCACCCGCCCTGCTAAAAACTCGCGCATCACAGGCTAGATTTCATGTTGGAATGACCCGCCTGTTCGTAAACACAAACCATCATCACCACAATGGCAAAATACATCCTCGAATACCTCTGGCTCGACGGTTATGAACCCGTCGCCAACCTCCGCGGCAAGACGCAAGTCAAAGACTTCAAGAGCTTCCCGAAACTCGAAGAACTTCCCTGGTGGGGCTTCGACGGCAGTTCGACCCGTCAGGCCGAAGGCCGCAGTTCTGATTGCATGCTCAAGCCCGTGGCCGTCTATCCCGACGTTGCCCGTGGCGCAAACTGCGCAATCGTCATGTGCGAAGTTTTCATGCCGGACAAAAAGACGCCGCATCCAAGCAATGGTCGCGCAACCATTCCCGATGATCCCGGCGCGTGGTTTGGTTTTGAACAGGAATATTTCCTTTTCAAAGACGGCAAGCCGTTGGGCTTCCCGTGCGGTGGCGGCTTCCCATATCCGCAAGGTCTTTATTACACCGGCGTCGGTTATGATTCCGTCGGCTGCATCGCCCGCGAAATCGTGGACAAGCACCTTGAGCTCTGTCTGGCCGCCGGCATCAACCACGAAGGCATCAACGCCGAAGTGGCGAAGGGCCAGTGGGAATTCCAGATCTTCGGCAAAGGTTCCAAGAACGCCGCCGATCAGGTCTGGGTCGCGCGTTACCTGCTCATGCGCCTTTGCGAAAAATATGGGGTCGATGTGAACTTTCATTGCAAGCCGCTCGGCAAGGATGTGGATTGGAACGGTTCCGGCATGCATTCCAACTTCTCGACGACGCATATGCGCGAAGTCGGCGGCAAGGAATACTTTGAAGCGCTCATGGCCGCGTTCGACAAATACAAGAATGAGCACATCGCGGTCTATGGACCGGACAATCATCTGCGCCTCACCGGCCTGCATGAAACCCAGTCCATCGACAAGTTCAACTATGGCATAGCCAACCGCGGCGCGTCCGTCCGCGTCCCGCACAGCTTCGTGGAAAACGATTACAAAGGTTATCTCGAAGACCGCCGTCCGAACTCCCAGGGCGACCCTTACAAGATCGCGGGCCGCATTCTGCAAACCGTCAACACGGTTCCGACGACCGGCGGCAAGAAAAAGAAATAATATCCGATTCCAGTGGAGGAACCGGGCAGGGCGGCGCGGACGAAAGTTCGCGCCGCTTTTTCTTTGCTAAAATCCGCGCTTGCGGGAACGAAAAAGTTTGATAAATTTCACGTCCTTTTCGGCGCTATTTTTGCGCCGTCGGTGGTCGCCTCGGTAGCTCAATTGGTAGAGCAGTTGACTCTTAATCAATTGGTTCACGGTTCGAGTCCGTGCCGGGGCACCAGCCGCCGAATTTGCTTTCGTCGTTTCTTCCGCTCTGCTAGAAAATTGTCGTGCGCAAAATTCTTTTCATTTTTTGTCTCTGGCTGGCCGTCATTGTGCCGCCAGTTTTTGCGGACACGTTTAATCTGACGGATGGCGGTTCGCTGGCGGGTGATATCGTGAAGTCGGACGACATCGGCATCATGTTTCACTTGTCGGACGATACTTACACGAACATCGCGTGGGCGCGGTTCTCACAGGACACGCTCAAACATCTTGCCGCCGACCCTAAAATCAAACCGCTCGCGGAACCATTTATCGAACCGGATGCCGCGGTGCGTCCGCAAAAGGCGGAGATTCCGGTCCATCCCGTAACCCGTCTGGAGCGCCCGCAAAATCCGTCCGTGTTCGCGGGTTTTTTTAAGTCATCCGTGGGCTTGTTCATTTTGTTTGTGCTTTATGGGGCGAACCTGTTTGCAGCATATGAAATCTCCATCGTCAAGGCGCGTTCCGCAGTGCAGGTCATGGGTGCGGCGGCGGTGTTGCCGGTCATCGCGCCGGTTATTTTTCTTTGGTTGCCGGTGAAAGTCGAAGTTTCTGCGGAACAGAAGGAGGCCGAGGAACTGGCGACCGAAGTGGTGGCTGCACAGCAACAGGAGCAAATCCAGATCGCCGAAGCTTCGTGGAAAACCGATGCCGCCAGCACCGCC
>Ga0210388_10000504_pt1 | contig 31876 bp, 24 predicted proteins | sample IncBWC19OmetaG_FD_155485 | JGI IMG/M metagenome (GOLD analysis project Ga0210388, IMG submission 155485) | Forest soil microbial communities from Barre Woods Harvard Forest LTER site, Petersham, Massachusetts, United States - Inc-BW-C-19-O ...
GTAGTGGTCGCGATCGTGATGCTGTCGTCTGTTTTTCTGGTGGCAGGAAATTTGCTGGCGGACCTGCTGCTGCTGGCCGCCGATCCCAGGATTCGAACGGAGTAATGACGTGACGCCCAGGCATACACTTCGGCTCGCGATCATCTTGCTGGCAGTTCTTCACGCGCTCATTCTCTTCGCCGGCTTCGTCGCGCCCTACGATTTCTCCTCCCAGAATCGCGACCTGACGTTCGCTCCCCCGGCCCAACTTCATTTCGTCGACGCCCACGGAAAAATTCACGCCCGCCCGTTCGTCTACGGCCTGAAGACCGGCGCGCTCGACCCTGCTGGCTACGAAATCGATCCATCGCAAATCCATCCGCTCGAATTCTTCGTGGTGGGCGCGCCGTACAAAATCGCAGGCGTCATCCCGGCCGCGCGCCATCTGTTCGGCGTCGGCGCGCCAAGCCAAATCTTCCTGATGGGCACGGACGCTTACGGCCGCGACCAGTTCTCCCGCTTCCTGTACGGCGGACAAATCTCGCTCCTGGCAGGCGTGCTCGCCGCCGCAGTATCCCTCACCATCGCCGTTGCCGTCGGCGCGCTCGCTGGCTATTATCGGGGCTGGATCGACGAAGTTCTGATGCGCACTGGCGAACTCTTCGTCGCTCTGCCGTGGCTCTATCTGCTGTTCGCCGTTCGCGCCGTTCTCCCGCTGCACATTGCCGGTTGGCAGGTCTTCCTGCTGCTCGTCTCCGTGATGGGCCTGATCGGTTGGGCCCGACCCGCTCGCCTGATCCGCGGCGTCGTACTCAGCGCGAAAGAACGCAATTTCGTTCTGGCCGCCCGAGGCTTCGGCGCCTCCGATTTCTATCTCCTCGGGCGCCACATCCTGCCGCAAGCCTCCGGTGTGATTCTCACGCAGCTCACTCTGCTGATTCCCCAGTACGTCCTTGCCGAAGTCACGCTCAGTTTTCTCGGCCTCGGCGTGAGCGAGCCGACTCCCAGCTGGGGCAGCCTCCTCTCCTCGCTCCAGCAGTATTATGTCCTGTCGAGCTACTGGTGGATGTTCCTTCCCGCCGTCCTGCTGGTCCCCGTTTTCCTCATCTATTACGCAGCAGCCAATGCACTCCAGGAACGCTTCCCCTCCGTCCAGCTTTAAAAATCTCCAATCTTTGCCAGAATTTAAGCTATGGGGAATGCCGGGCCGCGCCGCCGACTCTTCACGATTGCCGTAGCAATAGCTTTTGCGTATCCTTCGGGCGCAGCTCGGCCCTCCGCTTCGGATCTACCTACCGAGGACGCGCTGATCACCTCGAACGCCCCCGGCCACCCGGGCGGCAGAATCGTCGTCGCCCTGCGCTCGGAGCCCAAAACTCTGAACCCGGTCCTGGCCCAGGACGCCGCCTCACGCGACGTCATCCGCTGCCTCACGGCCGACCTGATCGACATCAACCGCGCCACGCAGAAAACCGAGCCGGCCCTCGCGAAATCCTGGACCGTCTCTCCCGACGGCAGGCACTATACGCTGCATCTGCGGCGGGCTCTGCGCTTCTCCAACGGTCAACCGCTCGACGCCGACGACGTGGTCTTCAGCTTCGATCTCTATCTCGACGAAAAAATAGACTCGCCGCAGCGCGACCTGCTGGTCGTCGGCGGAAAACCAATCGTGGTCCGCAAACTCGACGCCTATACGGTTCAATTCGCCTTGGCCCAACCGTATGCCGCCGCCGAACGCCTCTTCGACGGCTTCGCGATCCTGCCGCGCCATCTGCTCGAAGGCGCTTACCAAAGCGGCGCGTTCGACAAAGCCTGGGGCATCGGAATGTCGCCTGCCGATTTCGCCGGCCTGGGCCCGTTCAAACTCAAAGAATATGTCCCCGGTCAGCGCATCGTCCTTGATCGCAATCCTTACTATTGGAAGCAGGATCGCAACGGCCAACGCCTGCCCTACGTGGACGAGGTAGTCTTCCTCTTCGTGGCCAGCGAAGATGCTCAGGCCATTCGGTTTCAGGCGGGGGACACGGATCTGCTGACGCACTTCAGCTCGGAAAACTACGCAGTCCTGGAAAAGCAGCAGTCCTCCCGGCACTACCATCTCGACGACCTGGGCGCGGGCCTTGAATACAATTTTCTGTTCTTCAACCTCAACGATCTCTCGTCAAAATCGCTTCCCGAGATTGCCCGCAAGCAGGCGTGGTTTCAGGATGTGCGCTTTCGCCAGGCGGTTTCCGCGGCGATCGACCGCGATAGCCTCGTCCATCTGGTGTACGGCGGCCGCGCCGCGCCGCTCTGGACCCAGGTAACCCCCGGCAATAAGCTGTGGATGGATCCGGCGATCCCTCACGCCACCCGATCGCTCGACCGCTCGCGCGAGCTCCTGAAATCCGCTGGATTCTTGTGGAAACCCGACGGCACGCTCGTCGACGCTCGCGGAAACGTCGTCGAATTCTCGATCCTCACCAGTTCCTCGAACCAGCAGCGGGTGAAGATCGCGACTCTCATCCAGGACGACTTGAAGCCTCTCGGAATAAATGTTCAGGTAGTGACGCTGGAATTCCACTCCATGGTCGATCGCCTGCTGACGAGCTACGACTACGAGGCCGCGATCATGGGTCTGGTCAGTGGAGACGCGGATCCAACCTCGGAAATGAACGTATGGATGTCCAACGGCGATACGCACCTCTGGCATCCCAACCAAACGAAGCCGGCCACGACCTGGGAATCCGAGATGGATCACCTGATGGAGCAGCAGCAGGTCACGCTCGACTCTTCCAAACGCAAGCGCATGTACGACCGCGTACAGGAAATTGTCGCCGAGGATCTACCCGTAATTTGCCTGGTAGGGCCGGACATTTTGGTGGGCGCGAGCGATCGCGTGGGAAACCTTCAGCCCGCGATCATGGATCCGTACACGCTGTGGAACATTGATCAGCTTTACATTAAGCAAAGCCGATAGACGCGGCTCTCATGTCCCCTCAACCCGCTGCGACCCAATCCGACAAGTGGAAGGCTTGGCCCGATCGCAGGCTTGTATCGGAATGTCTCAAAGGCAACGACGAGGCCTGGTCCGCGCTCATCGACAAATACAAGCGTCTGATCTATTCGATTCCGGTGAAGTACGGTTTTTCGCCCGATGAAGCGACCGACATATTTCAGGCCGTGTGCCTCGAGCTCCTTTCCGAGTTGTCGAAGCTTCGCAAGCCCGAAGCGCTGCCAAAGTGGATCATCCAGATCACTGCGCACAAATGCTTCCACAGGAAGCGCGAAAAGCAGCGTACCGACGTGACGGATCCGAACGATCCCGCGTTTGAACAGAGCACTCCGGCCCAGGCCGAGCGCATCTTGCGCGAAGCCCAAGACGAACAAAAGCTACGGCAGGTGCTCGCGGCGCTGCCCGATCGCTGCCAGGAGCTGATCCGCATGCTTTTCTTCGAGGAGCCCGCCCGGCCGTACGCTGAGGTTGCGCGCACTCTTGGAATCGCGACCGGCTCGATCGGTTTCATTCGCCAGCGCTGCCTCGATCGTGCGCGCAGGGAGTTCGAGAAAGCGGGCTTTTCGTGAAATCGGCGGAGCGAACAGGGCCGCTCAACGAAAAGCTGCTCGGCGAACTTGCGAAACTCCGCAACAGGGCTGCGCGTGCTCGATTTCTCTCGCGCCGAAAGCTGTATCGGGAGTCCGTCGGCCAGCAGCTGAACGAAGTGGGTCGCGCCAGGCTGCGTGTTGATACCAAGCAGGCGCTCTCGCTCGTTGAGGCGGCCATCGTCATCGCCCGTCGCCTTCGCAGCCAGGAAATACTCGGCCGTGCCCTGCGATCCAAGGGCAACGGTGTCAGCATCCTCGGCGACAATCGCAAGGCTCTGGTCTTCCACGAGCAGGCTCTCAAGATTTTTCGCCGGATCGGCAACGCCGCCGAGGAAGGTCGCACGCTCATTCCTTCCATTCAACCGCTGATCCTGTTGGGGCGTTACGACCAGGCGTTTGAAGCCGCCGAACGCGCCAAAAAGATTTTCGCGGAGCTCGGCGACCGCCAGCGCCTCGCGCACGTCGAAATCAATCTCGGCAACATCTACCACCGCCAGGACCGCTTTGAGGAAGGCCTCGCTTGTTACGAGCGCGCCTATGAAGCCCTGGTCCCGCTGCGGGATTCCGAAGGCCTCGCGGTCGCGCTCTACAACATGGCGGTTTGTCTGATCACCCTGAACGATTTTCCGCGCGCCCTCGCCACCTACCAGCGCGCCCGTGAAATGTGCGTGCAGCAGGGTATGGCACTGCTGGTCACCCAGGCCGACTACAACATCGCCTACCTCTACTACCTTCGTGGCGAATACGGCCGGGCCATCGAAATGCTCCGTGCCACCCGGCTCGAATGCGAAAAAAATGGCGACGCATACGTGTTGGCTCTCTGCGACTTCGATCTTTCCGAAATCTATCTCGAGCTGAATCTCAGCGCCGAGGCCCTGGAAACCGCCCATGATGGCTACCAACGGTTTCAAAAGCTCGGCATGGGCTATGAAGAGGCCAAATGCCAGGCGAACGAAGCGATGGCGCTCAGTCAGTTTGGCAAGCCGCTTCCTGCGCTCGACCTGTTCGCCCAGGCTCGACCCAAATTCGTGCGCGAAAAAAATCTCGTGTGGCCGTGGCTGATGGATCTCTATCAGGCGGTCGTCCTCTATGACGAAGGCCGCTTATTCGAGGCGCGCCGTCTGTGCTCGGCCGCCGCCGGCTTCTTCGACTCGTCGTTCTTGCCGGGCAAAGCTGTCCTGTGCCACTTGCTTCTGGCCCGCATCAGCCTCCGCTCGGGCCATGCGGCCGCGGCCCGCTCCGAATGCGGCCTCGCACTCAAGCGCCTGGAAAAAGTGGATGCTCCTGTGTTGCGCTATCAGGCCGAGTTTTTGATGGGACAAGCGCAGCAGACATCCGGCGACGCTCGCGCCGCCTACGATTCCCTCCAACGAGCCCGCCAGGCGCTCGAAACCCTGCGCAGCAGCCTCCATGGCGAGGAATTGAAAATCGCGTTCATGAAAAATCGTTTGGAAGTGTACGAAGCACTTGTCGAGCTTTGTCTGGACGAGAGCATCCGGCCGAACTCTGCCGAGGAATCCTTCGGCTACATGGAGCTGGCGAAATCACGCAGTCTGGCTGAGCTTCTGGTTCAGCACGGGCCCGGATTGCCGGCCGACGACGCGGGGCAGAGCGGTCTGGTTCGCCGTATCCGCGAAATGCGCGAGGATTTGAATTGGTACTACCGCCGGATTGAGAACGAGCAGTTGCGGAAGGAAAGTCCGTCCCGCGAGCGCATCGAGCAGTTGCAGAAAGAAGCGCTCGCACACGAAAACGAACTCCTTCGCGCCTTCCGCGAATTACCGCCCGTGCAGACCGAACGGGACGCAGCGATGGGACCCGCCATCGCCTCGCTTAGAACTATCCGCGAGTTCCTGCCGCCGGACACCGCCGTCATCGAATACTTCAGTGTGCGAGACCAGTTCGTCGCCGCCATCCTCACCGCGAACTCGCTTGAGATCGTTCCCGTCACTCCCGTCTCGCGCGTCGCGAACCGCCTCCGGATGGTGCAATTTCAGCTGTCGAAATTCCGGCTCGGCAGCGAATACATGAAGTCTTTCGCCAATTCCTTGCTCGGCGCGGTCCAATCCCATCTCGCCGAGCTTTATCAGGAGCTCGTGGCGCCGTTTCGCGAACGCATTCGCGCCCAGCACCTCGTGATCGTGCCCCATGGCATGTTGCACTACGTTCCATTTCACGCGCTCTTCGACGGTCAGCAATATCTCATCGACTCGTTTACCATTTCCTACGCACCGAGTTCGAGCGTCTATGCCCATTGCCAGCGCAAGCCGGCCGTGGACGCGGGACCCTCGCTGATCATGGGCGTGCCGGATGAGCGCGCCCCGCTGATTCTCGAAGAGGTGCAAGCCGTCGCGAGGGCCCTGCCCGGGGCCGGGCTGATCGTCGGCGCCGCCGCCAACCATGCCGCTCTGCGCGAAAAAGGCGAGCATAGCAAGTACATCCACATCGCCACTCACGGCAGCTTCCGCCAGGACAATCCCATGTTTTCCGGCATTCGTCTCGGCGACGCCTATTTGAACCTCTACGACCTGTATCAACTCAAACTCGAGGCCGAGCTGGTTACGCTCAGCGGTTGTTCGACCGGCATGAATGCCGTCAGTCCCGGAGATGAACTTCTCGGACTGATCCGCGGCTTGCTGTATGCCGGGGCGCACTCCCTGCTTTTGACCCTCTGGGACGTCCAAGATCAGAGCACGGCCGCTTTTATGACCAGGTTCTACCTTCGCCTCGCTGCCGGTGAGCCCAAGGCCCGTGCCCTTCAATCGGTCATGAAGGATCTTCGATATGAGTACCCCCACCCCTACTTTTGGGCGCCTTTCCTTCTGATAGGAAAGAGCTTATAGCCATCCTCCTGGGTTCGAAAGACCGTCGAATCTGTCTATATTTTTCAAACCCCCAGCTACCCTTATAGCCTGAATACCAAGAAAGGGTCGGTTGCGGGATTACGCGGGGGACACGCCGGCCCTGACAATTCTGAGGGGGAGAGAGATGGATCACTACTCGATGGAGAACTGGGTTGATTTCGCAAGGGGCGTGGTAGGAGCGAGGGAAAAGACAGCGATGCAAACGCATCTCAACACCGGGTGCAAGCAGTGCTCCAAGGCGCTGAATCTTTGGAAGCACGTCCACCAGGTCGCACGTCAGGAAACCGCACTGGAACCGCCTGATACCGCGGTTCGCCAAATGAAAGCGGCCATGGCGATTCATGGTCCCCGCCGGCAGAAGGGCGTCGCCCTAGCGACCGCCAAGCTGCTTTTCGATAGCGGCCTGAGCCCGGTTCAAGCCGGCGTGCGTTCAAGCGGTTCGTCGGCGCGTCAGCTTCTCTTTGGCGTGGGCACGTACCGGATTGACCTTCGGATGGAGCCGCAGCTCGATTCGGACAAGGTCGCCGTCATCGGCCAGGTGCTCCATTCAACCGACCCGCGCGAGGGACTGGGCGCGCTGCCTGTCGCACTGGTGAAGGGTCGCAAGGTCGTGGCCGAAACGATCACCAGCAAGTTTGGTGAGTTCAACCTGGAATGCGACATGGACGGACACTTTCACCTCAGGGTCAAGCTTCCCTCTGAGGAGCTGCAACTGGCGCTCGTTGATCCCATCCTGCCCCCGTCGCCAATTCTGTCTTTACCGTATGATTCTAAAATGCTTAAGGGTCTTCTGAAGAAGAGAAAGAAACGCAACAGAGGCACACAGTAGATGCGAAAGGCTCCCAGAATGAGCCATCCGTACTATGGCCCGGTCCTGCCACCGACGAGAGAATTTACGGGTCATCAGTTTGGATCGGCAATGACATTCGGGGGCCCCGCAAAAGGAGTCGCAAACATCATGCGTCGTAAATTCTGGCTTACTCTGGTTCTCTTAATCTCGATCTCTGGCAAGCCGGCCTCGGCCCAGGGCCTTGTAGGTGGTCTGCTGTCCAATCTTGGAAGCACGGTTTCCAGTCTCACGAAACCCCAGCCCGGTGTCATCGTCCGCACGAACGTCGGGCTAGGCGGCTTGAAGCTCATTTGTCTGCTTCACGCCTGCAGCGTGGTCGGCAATCTGGATGGCAATGTCGGCCAGCTCTACCTGGTGCGCTCGAGCAACGGGCTGCTGCCAAATCTCCTGTCGAACGTCCTGTCACTCGTAAGTGGTATCGTCGACTCCGAACCGGATCAGGTTCTGAGCGTCCCGCCGAACCCGACGGCCCCTGACACGTCGAACACCCCGCCGGCCGGTCTGTGGGAAACGAGCCCGGTGAAATACTACGGTACGACCGTGACGTACGGTTACGTCAACCAGCCGGCCGCCTCCATCATTCAACTTTCGCAAGCCCAAAACAATTTCAACGTAACCGGCAACGGTATCGTGGCCGATATCGACACGGGCGTCGATCCTACGCATCCTGCGCTTCAAGGTGTGCTTCTTCCCGGCTGGGACTTTACGCGCAATCAAGCCGGCGGCAACGAGCTCAACGACGTCAGTATGTCCGCGCCGCCGCCGTGTGATTCCTGCCCGGCCGCGTACGTGAACCAGCACACTGCCGCGATGCTCGATCAACACACGGCGCACATGCTGGACGGCACCGGATACGAAGCATTCGGACACGGAACGATGGTGCTCGGAGTGATCCACCTCGTCGCTCCCACGGCGCAGTTGCTGCCCGCGAAGGCGTTTGGTCCGGACGGTAACGGCTCGCTTTCAAACATCATCGCTGCTGTTTATTATTCGGTTCAGAATCACGCGAACGTGATCAACATGAGCTTCGACATGACGACAAGCTCGACCGAATTCAACAACGCGCTCAAATACGCCAACAACAACCACGTGATCCTGGTGGCGTCGGCAGGCAACGAAGGCGAAGACGAAATGGTCTATCCAGCAGCCTGGCAGCAGTACGTCATGGGCGTGGCGTCGACCAACAATCAGGATCAGCCTTCGAGTTTCTCGAACTACGGTGACCAGATCGTTTGGGTTGCGGCCCCCGGCGAAGGCGTAATTACCACCTATCCGTTCGGCCTATACGCCGCCGGTTGGGGCACGTCCTTTAGCTCGCCGATGGTTTCGGGAACCGCCTCGCTGCTTCTCGATCTCCAGAGCAAGACCAACCAGAACCAGGCTGCGTTGGCCGTCGCGCACGCGAAGTTCGTCAACTCGACGATGGGCTTCGGCCGGCTCAACGCGAACTGGGCGCTAACCTCGATGGCCCCGCTTCAGGGCCTGGGCAGTCTGCTTCCGTAAGGCAAACAGGAAACCTCCATGCTGACGACCGACAGAGGCACGCCCGCAATCGATTTCCCGGTCCTTGGCGGCCACACGATCGATGCCGCCGCCGATCTCCCGGTTTCGACGAAGCTGCTCCAGCAGTGGTGCACCGCCGCCGTGCAGATTAAATCGGTCGAAGAGCAGCTTGCAGCCCTGCGCACCTCGCTGGTCTGCGCGTTCAATCAGCTGCTCGATCTCAAGGATCTCAACACGGGAGTCCACAGTACGCGCCTGGCGGAATGGGCGCTTCACGTGGGCACCGAGCTGGGATTCGATCAGAGCGCGCTTTCCGATCTCGAAGTTGCGGCCCTGCTGCACGACATCGGAAAAATTGGCATCCCCGACGCAATTCTCAATAAGCCCGCGAAGCTGACCGATGATGAATACGCCCTGATGAAGAAGCATCCCGAGTATGGCTGGGCGGTTCTCCGGCACGTGCCGGGCATGGAACGCGCCAGTCTGATGATCCTGCATCATCACGAAAGTTTCGAAGGCCGCGGATATCCCGCTGGGTTGAAGGGCGAAGAGATTCCCATCGGCTCGCGCATCGTTTCCGTGATCGATTCCTTCGACGCCATGGTCTCCAATCGCCCCTACCGCAACGGCCTGCCTGTTGAAGAAGCGATCCGCCGCCTAGTCGATTGCCGCGGCACGCAATTTGACCCCCAGGTCGTCGACGCGTTCCTCCCGCTCGCCCGTGCCGAAATGTCGGCGGTCTTCGCTGCTGCCGGCACGCCCGTCTCGGCGATTCTCTAGCGGCTCGCGCGTCCCAGACGCGATTCCTGCCGTGAAACATTCTCTTTCTGCGGCCGAGTTTTGCTACCCTCCTTTGCGCATTTCCCGCCTACGACCCTGTGAGCGGAAGCCTCGGAATTCGCCGGGAGGAGAAGCTGCCCACCGAAACGCCGCGCGGTCGACCGGCCTCCAGCGGCAGCATGCTCCGCATCCTCGGCGTCACTTTTGGCATAGCCGTTTCTCTGGGCAGCTCGATTGGATCGGGAATCATGCGCACGCCCTCCCAGATCGCGTCCCGCATGCCGTCGGAGTGGCTGATCATGTCCGCCTGGGTGATCGGTGCGATCTATTCGCTGCTTGGCGCCTGGTCGCTCGCCGAAGTCGGCTCGATGATTCCGAGCTCCGGTGCGTATTACACGATCGCGCGCCGGGCCTTCGGCGACTACATCGGCTTTGTCGTTGGATGGAACGATTGGGTCAGCAACTGCAGCGCGGTCGCCGCAGCCGGAATTCTAGTGGGCGAGTACTCTCGCGATGTTTTGCCGCGTTTCAATCATCCGGTCGTCACCGCGACCGCCGTTACGGTCTTGATCGCCCTGCTGCAATGGCGGGGCATCCGGTGGGGAAGCCAGTTTCAGAATATTACGAGTGCCGCGACAGCAATCGTTTTCTTCGTACTAATTCTGGGAGCATTCCTCGGACAACATCGCGCGGTAGAGTCTGCCTCCGCCCTGTCGCTCCCGTCCGGCGTGCCGCTGGTTTTCGCATTCATCCTCACGCTCCAGGCCGTCATTTACACGTTTGACGGCTGGTACAGCTCGATCTATTTCGGCGACGAACTTGTCGATCCGGGCCGCGAGATGCCGCGATCGATGTTTCATTCCGTGATCTTGCTGAGCGCGATCTTTCTGCTTGTCAACGTGGCGCTGTTCCGCGTCCTCGGCGTAGCGGGAATCGCCAAACAGGATCTGCCCGTCGCGGCGCTGGGAGAGTCGCTGTTTGGACATTCAGGCGACGTAGTTGTAAAGGCGCTGATGATTGTGGCGCTGCTGGCGCTGATCAACAGCGTGATTCTGGCGGCCACGCGAGTGCTTTACGGTATGAGTCGGGACGGTTGGGGTGCGCAGCCCTTTACGCACGTAAACTCGGGTGGCACGCCGTCGATCGCCCTCGGTATCAGCGTGGCGGTCACGATGGCATTCGTGCTCTCGGGATCATTCAATCGCGTCATCGCCATCACCGCATTCTTTTTCGTCGCGAAGTACGCCGTCTCGTACCTGGCCGTCTTCGCTCTGCGCCGGCGCGAGCCCGATACTCTGCGCCCCTATCGCAGCTGGGGTTATCCCTGGACGGTGGCTCTTGCGGTCGCTGGTTCGGTGGCATTCCTCGTCGGCGCTTTCTTCAGCGATGAACGCAACAGCCTGTACGGCCTGGCCTTGTTGCTCGCGAGCTACCCGGTCTATCGCCTGACAAAGACGTACGCGCGGCAAAAGTAGACCATGCCTGAAGCGCACGCCGCGACCCGAAATGGAGGGCGCTAGCGCAGGTCCCTCAGGATTTCACGCGCTGCGTTGGCGCCGGAAATTCCCATAACGCCGTTGCCCGGATGCGTTCCCGAACCGCAGAGGTAGAGCCCTTTTACTGGTGTGCGATAGCGTGCCCAGCCGAGCAGCGGCCGCATGGTGAATAGCTGATCGAGCGCCAGCTCGCCGTGATAGGGATGCCCGCCGGTCAGGCCGTAGGTATCTTCCAAATCAGCCGGCGTCAAGATCTGCCGCGCCACGATCTTCCCCGGCAGATCCGGCGCGTACTCCGCGATGGTTTTCACGATCGTGTCGGCGAGCGGATCGCACTGCTGCCGCCAATCGCCGCTCCTCAGCCGGTACGGCGCAAACTGCATGTGGATCGACATCACATGCTTTCCCGCCGGCGCCAGCGAATCGTCCAGAATCGACGGAATGGAAATCTCCAGATACGGCGCGCGCGAGAATTCGCCGTACTTGGAAGCATCGAACGCCCGCTCGAGATAATCGATTCCCGGACCGATCTGAATTCGGCCGGCTAACTCAGCCGTGCCTTTAAAATCGCGCAGTGCCGTGAACGTGGGCAGCCCATTCAGCGCCAGGTTGAGCTTTGCCACGGTCCCTTTCGACCGGTAATTCTGAACCTTCGCTGCAAAACTCGGCAGCAAATCGCCGGGATCGAGCAACCGCAGAAAGGTTCGTTGCGGATCGGCGCCCGAAACGACGCGTTTCGCAGCAATCTCCTCGCCGCCGCGCAACACTACGCCCGCTGCAGAGCCGTTCCTCACCAGAATCCTTTCCACGTCGACGCCGGTGCGGATCTCCGCGCCCGCTTCCTTGACCGCTGCTGCCATTGCGGACGTCAGTGCCCCCATCCCGCCTCGCGGGAAGGCCGAATTGCCGATCGGAGACGGATCCGATGCGGCGCGCAGGAGCAACAGCGCCGTCGAACCCGCCGACCACGGCCCCATCGCCGCCCCAAAAATTCCGCGTCCGGCCACCACGGCTCGCACAAGGTCGGTCTCGAAATATTCGGCGACGAAATCGGCCACCGCCATCGGGCCCCAGCGCAGCAGCCGCATCATTTCCTTCTTGCCAAGCCCGCGAAACTTGCGCCCAAGCTTTAGCAGCTTCCACAGATCCCCGCGCGAAGGTTTTTCGATCACGGGAGGAGTGAGTGTCAGCAACTCTGCGATGATTTTCGAGGCCCCCTGGAGCGTGGCGTTCAATTCGAGATATTTCGCCGCGTCGCTCTTCGAGAATCTTTCGATCTGTCCGGCGGCGTTTTTCGCATCAGACGCCAGAACCAGCGCGCGTCCGTCGAGCGACGGCGCGAAAAGGCGAACCGGTGATTCCAGCGTTTGCAACCCGTGTCGAGCCAGCTGCATATCGCTCACGATCGCGGGATGCGGAGGCCCGCCGGCGTGCGCCAAGGTCGAGCAGCGAAAACCTGGATGAATTTCTTCGGTCACCGCGGCGCCGCCCACGATTGCACGCCGCTCGAGCACCAGCGGCTTCAAACCCTTGCGCGCCAGATAAAACGCAGCGACCAGTGCATTGTGCCCGCCGCCAACGATCACGATCTCGCGCGCAGCCGTCACTTCAGTTCCTGCCTCTGCCTGACTCGCCCAGGATTTCAAGCGCTGCCAGGCGACCCGGCGCTCCCATCACGCCGCCGCCGGGATGCGTCGCCGACCCGCACATGAAAAGATTCCGGATCGGCGTCCGGTACCGCGCCCAACCGGCCACGGGCCGCAAAAAGAACAGCTGCTCGAGTGAAAGCTCGCCCTGAAAAATGTTTCCTTCCGTCAAGCCGGTCTGGCGCTCGATATCCAGCGGCGTCAGCACCTGTTTAGCGATGATGATTTTCTTCAGATTCGGCGCGTACTCGGAAATCGTGTCGATCACTGTGTTCCCGAACGCCTCCCGCTGCTCGTCCCACGTGCCCGAGCTGAGCTTGTACGGCGCGTACTGCACGAAACACGACAGCACATGTTTTCCCGGAGGGGCCACCGACGGGTCGGTGAGCGACGGGATGACCATGTCGATGTAAGGCCGCCGCGAATACTCACCGTATTTCGCTTGGTCGTAAGCGCGCTCGAGATACTCGGTCGAAGGCGAAATCGAAATAGCCCCGCGGAGATGGCGCCCCGCACCCGGCAGACACGTGAATTCCGGCAGCGCATCGAGCGCTAGATTCACTTTCCCGGACGACCCGCGATATTTGTAGCGCTTCACTTCTTCGAGAAAATCGCCGGGCAGCTCGCGTGATTCGATGAATTTCAGAAATGTCAGGTTTGGATCCACGCTCGACGAAACGGCTCCGGCGTGAATTTCCTCACCGTTCTCGAGCACCACTCCGCGCGCCGCTCCGTTCGTCACCAGAATCCGTTCGACCCCAGCTTCCTTCCGAATCTCCACGCCCGCTTCTCGGGCCGCGTCGCCGATCGCGTTTGAGATTGCGCCCGTCCCCCCGCGGCTGAATCCCCATGACCGGAACGCGCCGTCGATCTCACCCATGTAGTGGTGCAGCAGCACATAGGCGCTGCCCGGCGACCGGATGCCCAGAAATGTGCCGATGATCCCCGACGACGACATCGTGGCTTTTAAAATATCCGTCTCGAACCACTGGTCAAGAAAATCCGCCGCGCTCATGGTCATCAACTGCACCAGGTTGTACTTGTCCTCGGCGGGCAGCCTCTGGAAACGCTTTCCGAGCATCGCCAGCTTTTTCCAGTCGCGCGGATCGAGGGAGGCAGGATCGGGGGGAACCATCGCCAGAATCGGCTTGACGAACCGGCACATCGAAACCATCGCCTGCGAGAAGTCGTCATAAGCCTCGGCGTCGAGCTTCGAATGCCGGTCGAGCTCGCGCCGCGTCTGAGCGTGATCGTTCACGCGCCAGAGGTACTTGCCTGCGATCGCGGGCGTGAACGTCCCGTCCAGCGGCAAAATTTCCAGTCCATGGCGCGGCAGGTCCAGATCGCGGATGATTTCGGGCCGTAGCAGCGAAACGACGTAGGAAAACACCGAAAACTTGAAGCCCGGAACGATCTCTTCGGTGACCGCCGCGCCGCCCAGGACATGCCGCCGTTCCAAAACGAGCACTTTCTTTCCAGCCCGCGCGAGGTACGCGGCATTCACCAGGCCGTTGTGCCCGCCGCCGATAACAATGACGTCGTATTTTTTTGCCATCAGGATTTGCCGCGACACAAGGACGCGACATTCTACAGGTGCCCGCAGCCGCTCACAACCAGCGGCATTCTCCGCATCCTCTGCGCCGTGTTCAAATCAAATGCAGGATTTCGGAGAGCTTCCACTATACTCGCGTGCGCTAGCCTGGTGTCTGAAAGGGGCGGCCGTGCCGATAGGAACCGCACTCCACGAACGAGTAATGCAGCTGTGCGAGAGTCTCAACTTCCGCGACTGGGCCGGCTACTACGCTGCCAGCGTCTACGAAACGCACCACGAGCACGAATACAACGCCATCCGCAACGCCGCCGCCATGATTGACGTCTCGCCGCTGTTCAAATACCGCATCAGCGGCCCTGACGCGGCTCGATTTATCAATCGTGTGATTGCGCGCGATATCGAGCGGGTGGCCGTGGGACAGGCTATCTACTGCTGCTGGTGCGACGAGCAGGGAAAGGTCATCGACGACGGCACGATCTCGCGCCTCGCTGAGAATCAATATCGTTGGACCGCGGCCGAACCGAACCTCCGCTGGTTTCATCAGAACTCACTCGGCCTCGACGTGGAAATGGAAGACATTTCCCGCGATCTTGCCGCTCTCGCGATTCAGGGACCGACCTCTTCGCGCCTTCTGCAATCCGTTGTCGGCAGTGAGATCGCGAACCTGAAATACTTCCGGGTGACGCGCGGCCGCATTGCCGGGATCGACGTCGAAATTTCCCGCACCGGCTACACCGGCGACCTCGGCTATGAAATCTGGATACCTTGGAACGACGCGCCCAAGGTCTGGGACGCGCTGGTCGAAGCGGGAGGCCCCTTCGACCTGCACCCGGCTGGAATGCTGGCGCTCGACGTGGCTCGAATCGAAGCTGGCCTGATTCTGATCGACGTGGACTATACCAGCAGCAAGAAAGCGCTGATCGAATCGCAAAAATACTCGCCCTACGAAATCGGACTGGGCCGCCTGGTGGACTTACGCAAAGAGAATTTCATCGGGCGCGAAGCCCTGGTAGAGGAAAATCGACGCGGGTCAAACCGTTCACTCGTGGGTTTGGAACTGAACTGGGATGATGTTGAGCGGCTATACGATGCGACGGGCCTTGCCCCGCAGGTATCCAGCACTGCGTCGCGCGTGGCGGTCCCGGTCTATCGCAGCGGGTCCCAAATCGGCAAAGCGACCTCGAGCACATGGTCGCCCGCGTTAAAAAAGATGATTGCTCTCGCGAGCATCTCGAGCCCACATGCCCGCACGGGCACGGAGCTTCAGATGGAAATTACAGTTGAAGCGGTGCGCCACAAGGTCCGCACCAACGTCCGCGAGTTGCCGTTCTTCAATCCGGCCAGAAAAACGGCGACTCCGCCGCTCTAGTTTCTCGGTGGCGGGCGGAGCCGCCATGTAAAGTCATGTAAGGCCGGGCTGTTTCCGGGCTATCGCCACTTGTCAACCGACGCGCTGGTGACGTAGCTGAAGTCGCCGCCGGCCCAGTACGTGTTTGTTTCCCCGCCCAACACGATTATTTCAATGGAGGACTTGGGGTTGGGATCGGGCGGCGCGCCAGGACGGCCGCGGCGGTAGAAGCGCTGGAACGGAATCTCGCCGTCGCCCATCTTCAGGTAAGAGGCGTACGGCTCGACGCCTTCCTGGGCCTGCTTCAACTCCTTCTGGTGCGTGTCCCAATAGAGCCAACCCGGCGTCTTCGAGTTCTTCGACCAGTAGTCGCTTAACTCTTCTTTCGAGTTGAATCCCTTGTCCTTCGCCTCGCGGGCGATGGTCGGATCGAGCAGCAGCGTGGCGGCGCTGGTGCCGAACGAGAAGAAATGCGTCAGCCAGTTCTTGATCAGTTCGTGGTAGGGCATGTTGGGGAACCAGGCGACGTTGTTCAGGCTCCAGCCGTTGAAAATGCTGACGACGCTCTCGTCGGCCTTGAACCCCTTCTGCACGTGGAACGGCTTCCAGCCATCCGGCAGCCTGTTTTCCGTCTCCGCGATGCAGAGGTTGTTGTAATTGAAGTTGGATCCCAGGGTGCCCAGGTAGCTGAGTCCGGGCACGCCGCAGCCGCCGAGGTTCTTGGAAAGGATCGTCCACGCGCGGCCGATGACGGCATTGGGTTCAGCGAACGGGCCCATCGCGCCGATGCCGTAGTTCATCTTGATTTGGTCGGAGATAGGACCGTTCAGCATCACCATGCGGGAGAAGGACGACGTCGAGCTGAACAGCGCTGGCTGGCCCGTCGCAGAGATCGCGAGAATCACGGGCAAGTGTTCCGGACTCGCGCCGGCCATCACCGCGTTGATGGCCACGTGCCTGACCGTGAACGTCCACGAAGCTTGCGCGCCCTGGGCGGCGCTCAATTTCCCGATGACCTCGTCGGGCTGGTGGCTCGTGCCCTTCAGCATTGCCTCCACCTTTTCCTCGGTAGGAAGGATGATGGGCATGTAATCGGTCAGGTTGTTGTCGCAGTACAGGCGCTGCAGCTCATCCTGAGTGCCCACGTAGGTGGGCGGACCAATATCCGGACTGATGGTGCCGGTTTTCTTCTCGTCCGCGCTCAGAGGTTGCGTCAACGCGGCGATAATTTCCGGCATCAGCGGCTTGTTGGTGATCGGATCGTTGCCTTCGAGGACCTTGTACATTTCCTCGTCCGACTTGTTCGTCATCGGGTGAGGCAGGAAGCAGATGCGTTCGAGAGGCATGCCGCGGCTGGCGGCGTTGGACTTCGCGAGACCCACGAAGGCGATGGTGACCAGGGGGGCGGTCGGGAAACCCATCTTTTCGACTTGCATGCAGTGACCGACGGTCGCTGGGGTGCAGGTGCTTCAATGCCCGTACGCCATGATCATGGCGTTGCCGCTGGCTTTGATTTCGGCCGTGAGCTTGGGGTCATCATCGAAATACGCGCCTGCTTTCAGACGGTACACGGTCTTAACACTGGGCATGTTCTTCTGGAACCAGATGGCGATCTGCGCGAGGAAGCGGTCCGCTCCGGCGAAGCCGTCGGAGACGAGGAAAACGGTCTTGCCGTCGAGGGTGTCCAGACGCGGTGCCATGGGGACGAGCTGGACCGCGGGCGGCAGCCCCTTGGGATTGATGGCTTCGATCTTTGCTTGAGTGTGAACAGCTGGAGCAGCGGCCTTTTTCTTTTTGTCGTCCGCGAGCCCCGGAGTGCCGGCGAGGACCGCTGGAGACACCCCTAGCAGCGAGAGCAATTTTCGTCGATTGAGTTTCATGGCCGTATTACCTAGCCCTTTCCCACCCCGTGCCAGCTACCTTCCACCCAGCCTTGCTCAAATCATACCACTATGCCGCCTAAAATTAGACGCTGTGCCCCAACCGGCGGCTACGGAAGTGCGAATACGTATATCGAATTGTGAGCGGTCGGTGTGTGCATGTCAGGAACCTCCGCCGCCAGCTCCGGCACCTTCAGGTTGAACCCCGTCATCACGCACACATACTGCTTGCCGTTCACCGCGTAGGTGATCGTGCTCACCGAAATATTTCCGCCCAGGATCGCTTCCCAGAGCTTCTCTCCGGTGTTCACGTCGAACGCGCGGAATCGTCGGCTCATATCGCCGTGAAACACCAGTCCGCCCGCCGTCGTCAGCATGGCCCCGTTGCCGGGCGCGCGGCCCACGTCAAATCGCAGCTGCTCGCCGGTCGAAAGATTCACCTTCGACAGCCCGGTCAGCTTATCCGGATCCGACCCGGGGCGGGGAATCACCTTCCATCCCGCTTTCACGCCGGGCCCGGCGATCGTGTTGTCCCGGCAGTTGTCGATGAACGGCACGAAGAGCGACTCGTTCGCCTCGTGATACGCCGTTGGCCAGTAGCTCCGCGTGTTCCAGTAACAGGTGATGTGATGATCCCCCGGCTGCTTGAACACCAGGTCCCAGTTCAACTTGGTCTGGCCCGTCTTCACGTCGATATCCGACATGATGTAGTTCGGATCGTCGTAGGGAAAAGGCGTGGCCCATAGAAATTGCCCGTTGTTGCGGTCGAGTACGAAAATCGTTCCGCCTTCCGCCACCATCGCCGCGATGTCGTGCACGGATCCGCGCGGCACCGTCGGATTGATCCACTTCACGAATTTCGGATTCGGATTGAACGCCACGTGCGCCAGCGTCCGCTCGTGCGTGTGATCGGTGTCCCAGTCGTCGCCCGGCAGATGCTGGTAATACCAGACGAGCTTGCCCGTCTTCGGATCCAGAGCCAGCGTGCAGTTGCTGTAAAGATCGGCCGGCGTCACGCGTCCCGTGCCATCCGGATTCCCGTTGTGCCGCTGCATGCGCTCGTCCGGCATCGGATTGGCCACGCCGTAATAGAGGACATCCCGCTTGACGTCGAAGGTGCCCGGCAGTCCCCAGGTCGACGCCATCGACTGCGAATTGTCGTCCTGATTCCAGGAAGCGAACCCCGGATCGCCCGGATGCGCGACCGTGAAAAACCGCCAGACCTTCTCGCCGGTGTCGGCGTTGTCCGCTTCGATGAAGCAGCTGTCGCTGCCCTTGCCGCACGTCCCGCCCGAAATCACGTTTCCATCCACCACGATCGCGCCGGAAGTATTCTGCGTGTCGGTTTTGAATGTTTCCCAGCGAACTTTCCCGGTGCGCGCGTCGAGCGCCACGACGTATCCATCCGCTGCGGTGAAATAGACCATGTCCTTGTAAATCGCCAGCGCCTTGGTGCGCTCGTTCGCGGCGATGCCGGGATTTTTGAACGCGCGCCGGTACTCCCAGATCAAATCGCCGTTGGTGGCATCGAGCGCGTCGACGTATCCGCCCGGTGCGATCACGTACATCACGCCGTCGTGCACGATCGGAATCGTCTCCGTCACACCGTCTTCCAGGTCGCGCACCCAGGCCATGCGCAGATTCTTGACGTTCTTCGTGTTGATCTGGTCAAGCGGGCTGTCGCGAAAGGCATCATATGTGCGGCTGTACATCAGCCAGTCGCCCGGCGAGGGGGTCCGCAGCATCTCGTCCGTCACCGGCGTGAAATTCTTCATCGCCTGTGATTGCCCAGACTCCACCGTCTGCCCCGGTTGCGTCTGCAGATTCGGCAGGATCTGGGCCGAAGCGCCAACCCCCGTCGCCACAAAAATCCCCGCGGAAAAAACAAAGGCAGATAAAGCAAACCTGGAATTCCTGGTCATCGCATTCCCCCGGGGGCCCGATCAAGCGCACGTATGCCGATGATAGACGCGCTTGAGTCCGACCAAGGGTACCGGCTAATGCCAACCGGTCAAGAGGGAAAAAAGGAGGTAGCTCACAAGGCCAGTAACGAAGTTATTCTCTGGCTTCTCTCTGCGCAGAATCCGCTCGTCGCTGTGATCTCCGTTTCCCCTCCGTGCACTCTGTGTCGAAAGCAGGCCGGAGAAGTTAACACCCGGCGGCCTATTTAAAGCTTTCGAGCGCCGACTCCTCATCCCCAAAATCCTCAAAGATCTTGTAAAGGCTCGTCATCTCCATCAGATATTGCACCTGCTTGCTCAGATGGATCATTTTTAGCTCGCCGCCGGCCTTGCGCACCGTGACGTAGGCCCAGGCTAGGGCCCCGATCCCGGAGCTGTCCAAATGTTTGACGCTGCTTAAATTGAGCAGAATCCGTTTCTGCCCCTTCGCCAGCAGATCGCGGAACATCTCATGGAGAGCCTCCGCCTCGGCCCACATCACCGATCCCGTAATCGTAACCAATGTCACGGCATGCACTTGCCGGACGGAAACATTAAAACCCACGGTCCACCCTTTCCTTTAGCGCAGCGGCGCTGCTCGGAAACCCGAGCATGTCCACGTGACGATCATAATACGTGCCTGCGCGCTAGGGAAGGACGCGTCTTTTGATCTCAGGGGAATTCGAAGTTTACACGCGCTGTGTGCGCATGTAGTATGTCCGGTCCGCCAGCAGGAAACTTTTTCATGAGGGTGCGTGGTCGTTGTCCGCTTCCGGCCTAAGTCGTAGGATACGTGTTGTCGTTGTGCTGGGCGTGGTCGTCCTTGGGGGGGCGCTTCTGATCCGTTCGATGCCCGCTCAGGACTCGACTGCGTCGGCCCAGCCGTCTGCCCAGTCATCGCCGGTTTTCACTCTCGAGCACCGTTCCGTGGCGGACGCCGTCCGCGAATTCTTCGGAACCCGCACCAAGCCGGTTCAGCCGATCGCCTACACCCACAAGGTTCATCTCGCCAACGGCATGCAGTGCACCGATTGCCACGTAGGCGTCGATCAGGGGCCGGATGCGCGAATCCCCAGCGTAAATTTCTGCATGACTTGCCATCAGGTCATCGCCACGGACAAGCCCGAAATCAAAAAGCTGGCAGCGTACAAGGCGCGTGGCGAGGACATTCCGTGGCAGCGTGTGTACGGATTTGAACCGTCGGCTCATGTGAAGTTCAACCACGCCCCGCACATCCGCGCCGGCGTCGACTGCTCCACCTGCCACGGCGACATGCACACGCAAACCGTAGCCGAGCGAAAAGTCGATCACACGATGGGTTTCTGCGTCCAATGCCACAAGCAGAACAACGCGCCCATCGATTGCGTGACGTGCCATTTTTGATCTACGCGTTCGAAGTGTCTGGCCCGGTGGAAGCGCAGGTCTTAAGAAAAGTCCACAGGCGCAGGTTCTTTTTTCGGGCGGGGATCGGTAATTCGGAAGCGATGAGCGCGACGACCCAATACGGAATGTACGGCAACCAGCCTTCGGGTGGCACGGACACCTGTGTCTGTGCTCCGGCGACATCCGCATTGCGGGATATGATCGTCCTCCCGCAGCAGCACGTGATCCAGAACTCGCGCCGCCGCGCCGGAATTTCCCCACATTGCTACTCGACAATGAATTCGAATAGAAACGTCCGTAGCCCGCTCGAAACAAACAGTCGGTGCTACGTCGATTCGACGATCGATCGGGGGGGGCGGCCATAATGCAACGTCGAGATTTCATCAAAATAACGGCCGCCGGCGGCGCAGCGGCCGCTCTCGAAGGCTGCGGCAATCCCGACCACCACCTCATCCGCTTCATCCCGGAAGAGGATCTGCTGCCGGGAATTGCCACATGGAAGCCCAGCATCTGCACGCTCTGTCCTGCCGGCTGTGGCACCCTGGTGCGCGTGATGCAGGGCGAGGCCGAAGTCATCCGCAACGGCCAGCTCGGCATCCTGAAAATGGGCCTCGCGAAAAAAATCGAAGGCAATCCCGCACACCCGATCAACCAGGGCAAGCTCTGCCCCCGCGGCCACGGCGAATTGCAGGTCACCTATCATCCCGACCGCATCAAGGCGCCGCTCCAGCGGACAGGCGAACGCGGCTCCGGCCAATTCAAGGAAATCACCTGGGACGAAGCCATCAAGCAGCTTGTCTCGCAGCTTTCAGGCGTGCCGGGACCTTCGCGCGGCTGGTGGGCCATCATCACGTCGCCCCTTCGCGGTCAGCGCAAGACGATCGTTGATGAGTTCGCGTACGCCCTGCACGGCGGACATTTCGAATTTGAGTTTTTCGACAGTGCCTTGCCGGCCGTTGACCTTGGCCAGGCAAATTATTTCATATCCTTCGGTGCGGACTTCCTAGGCACCTGGAACTCACCCGTCGCGCAATCGATAAGTTATGGGCACATGCGCAAAGGGCGTCCCGGCCAACGTGGAAAATTTGTGCATTTCGAATCGCGCATCTCGCAGACCGCTGCGAGCGCGGATGAGTGGATCCCATCTCGGCCCGGAATGGACGGCGTTCTCGCGCTTAGCCTCGCGCACGTCATCCTTCGCGACAAGCTGAGGCCTGCCGGATCTGCTGGCGGCGCTGCAGCGTCCATCGACGGTTGGACGCAGGGCCTGCCCGATTTCGCGCCGGAAAAGATCGAAAAACAGACCGGCGTGCCTGCTGCGACGATTACTCGGATCGCGCATGAGTCCGCCGCGAACCCTCCGGCAGTCGTTTTAATTGGCGATTCTGCCGCTGCGCACACGAACGCTGTTTTCAGCGCTCGTGCCGTAAGCGCGCTGAACGCGTTGCTCGGAAGCGTCGGAAAGCCGGGTGGTATTGCATTCAGTCCGGCGCTGCCGATGCGTGGTTCCCAACTACTGCAGCCCAAATCCAACCTGTCGCATATGGAGGGGCCTGGCTCAGCGTCTTTCGCGATGTTCCGCGACATGGTGACTTCCACTTCAAAGGCGCCTCAAGTTCTGCTGCTTCACAACGCCAATCCTGTGTTCGGTTCGGCGCAGGGATCACAAGTGCGAGACCTGATTGCGAAATCCGGATTCATCGCCAGTTTCAGCAGATTTATCGACGAAACCAGCGCGCTTGCCGATTTGATTCTGCCCGATCATTCACCGCTCGAGTCGTGGCTCGACGACGCGCTCGAGTCCGGCTCCGCCCAAACCGTCGTGAGCCTCGCGCCTCCGGCGATGGCGCCACTGCACAACACGCGTTCGATGCCCGACGTTTTGCTCGACGTGGCGCAGCAACTGGGCGGTGACGTGGCGAAAAGGCTGCCATGGAAGACCTACGACGAGGCGCTCAAAGCCTCCTTCAGCGAGCTTTACAAAGAGAAGGGAACTAAGAACGCAAAGGACGCCGACGATTTTTGGTCGAAGGCCCAGGAACAGGGAGGCTGGTGGAGCACCGACGAAAAGCCATCCGCGCCGGCATCTGCGAAGGCAACCGCTTCGCCCGCGAAATACGCCGAACCCCAATTCGACGGCAGCGCAAACGATTTCCCGTTCTACTTCCTGCCGTTCGCTTCGCAGATGTTCTACGACGGCTCGCTCGCGCATCTGCCCTGGATGCAGGAAGCGCCGGACCCGCTCTCGAGCGTCATGTGGGGCACATGGGTCGAGATCAACAATCGCACGGCGGAAAAACTCGGCGTGAAAATGGGCGACACACTAGCAGTCGCATCCGCGCATGGCACTCTGCAAGCGCCTGCGCTCGTCACTCCGGCGATCGCGCCGGACGTCATCGCCATGCCCGTCGGCCAGGGCCATACCAATTACACGCGCTACGCGAGCAACCGTGGCGCAAACCCGATATCGATTCTCGCTCCAATGAGTGTTGCGGGAACCGATTCTCTCGCCTGGGCCGCCACGCGGGTGAAAATTTCGCGCGTCGGCGAAGGCCGGCTCGTGATGTTCGGTGCCAGCATGGAAGAAACACCGAAGGACCTGAAGCATCGCTGAGGAAGGAAACAATATGCCGCATCAGTGGGGCATGGTGATCGATCTGGACCGCTGCACAGGCTGCGAAGCATGCGTCGTGGCCTGCCATGCGGAAAATAACATTTCGACCGTCGGCGAAGATCAGGCTGCGCGCGGCCGCGCCAAGCACTGGATCCGCGTCGAGCGCTACTTCGAAGGCGAATTTCCCGACGTGAAGACGAAATTCATGCCCGTGCTCTGCCAGCAGTGCGACGCGGCTCCCTGCGAGCCGGTCTGCCCGACGTTTGCGAGCTACCACACGATCGAAGGCCTCAACGGACAGGTCTACAACCGCTGCATCGGTACGCGCTATTGCGCCAACGCCTGCCCCTACAGCGTCCGCTTTTTCAACTGGTACAACCCGGAGTGGGAAAAGCCGCTCAACCTCCAGCTCAATCCCGACGTTTCCCTGCGAGAGGTCGGCGTGATGGAAAAATGCACCTTCTGCGTGCAGCGCATCAAGGCTGGTGAGATCCAGGCTGAGGCGGAAAAGCGCGAGGTGAAGGACGGCGAAATCCAGCCCGCCTGCGTGCAGTCCTGCCCCACCAAGGCAATGGTTTTCGGGGACTTGAGCGATCCCGACAGCGAGGTCTCGCGTCTGGCCCGCGGAAATCGCGGCATCAAACTTCTCGGCGAGCTCGGCACCCTACCGAAGGTCACGTATCTGCAAAAGGATTCATGGCATGGCAGCGAAAACGCCTGAGCAAATAACCGACGACCTGCTGCGGCCGCTTCAAGGAGCGTCCGGGCGCTATTGGTCGTTCCTCGCCCTTTTCGGCGGCATCATCGTCGCCGCGCTCTGCGCGTTCGGTTGGCAGGTCTATGCCGGGATCGGCGTGGCTGGAATTCGGCGGCCGGTTTTCTGGGGTTTTTACATCACCAATTTCGTTTTCTGGATCGGTTTGAGCCATGCGGGGACGCTGATTTCCGCGATCCTGCGCCTCGCCAACGCGACCTGGCGCCGGCCGGTCACTCGCTGCGCCGAGGTGATCACCGTATTCGCACTCTCGATCGGCGCCACGTTTCCGATCATCCATCTCGGCCGGCCATGGCTCGCATTCTGGCTTTTCCCCTATCCCAGCGAGCGCGGCATCTGGCCCAACATCCGCTCTCCGCTGCTGTGGGACTTCTTTGCGATCAACACGTATCTGCTCGGCAGCGTCACGTTTCTTCTGCTGCCGATGATTCCGGACATGGCGCTGATTCGCGATCGCGCCAGCGGCGTCCGGAAGAAAATCTACACCGCGGTTGCGCTCGGCTGGCGCGGCACGCCGAAGCAGTGGCATCGGCTGGAGTCCGCGATGCAGATCATGGCTGTCGCGGTGATTCCCGTAGCCGTTTCCGTGCACAGCATCGTTTCCTGGGATTTTGCCATGGCTCCCGTTCCCGCGTGGCATTCCACAATCTTCGCGCCTTACTTTGTCTGCGGCGCAATCTTCAGCGGCATCGCTGCGCTGATTATCGCTATGGCGCTGCTGCGCAAGTTCCTGCATCTTGAGGACTACCTGCTCCGCATTCACTTTGAAAATCTCGGCAAGCTTCTGCTGGTGATGAGCCTGCTCTGGTTCTATTTCGTTTTCGCTGAGCGGCTCACTGTCTGGTACGGCAACAATCCCTCGGAAATGACGGTTTTCTGGGTCACGCAGACCGGCTCGTTCTCGCCGCTGTTCTGGCTGATGGTTGTGTGCAACTTCGTGATCCCGTTCCCGATTCTGGCGATCAAGAAGCTGCGAACGATCACCGGATGCGTGATCGCGTCGATCGGCGTGGTGATCGGGATGTGGCTCGAGCGCTTCCTGATCATCGTACCGTCGCTATCGCACAAATATCTGCCTTATAGCTTCGGTACCTACCGGCCGACGTGGGTCGAGATTACGATCACGGCGGGAACTTTTGCGGGCATGGCATTTCTCTACATGATCTTTGCCAAAACCGTACCGATCATTTCGATCTGGGAGCTGAAAGCCGCGCCCGAGACGCAATCCAATCACGCGCCGGCGCTTGCTCCGGTTACCGACTCAGGAGCCGACTAAGATGGCTTCGACCAACTCCGTCTACGGTCTGTTCCCCGGGCCTGACTCCGCAGATCGCGGCGTACGGGCGTTGCGTGCAGCGGGCGTGGCCCAGGAAAAGATTCTCGTAATGTCGTCTGAGCCCTATGAGGAATATTCATTCACCCGCGCCGAGCACAAGACGCTCATGCCCTGGCTAGCCACGGCCGGCGGCATCGTCGGCGGCACCTGCGGATACCTGCTCGCACGCCTGACGCAGGTGTCTTATCCGATCACCGTTGGCAACATGCCGCGCGTCTCTCTGTTTCCCACGGCGATTGTGACCTACGAACTCACCATGTTCGGCGCGGTGCTGACCACTGTAATCACGCTGCTGATTACCGCGCGGCTCGCCCGGAAGCGTCCCGAGCCTTATGATCCGGAAATTTCCAACGGGAAAATACTGATCGGCGTGGTCGATCCGGCCGATTCTGCCCGCACCCAGCTGGAGGATTCGCTCCGCCGAGCTGGCGCGGAAGAGATCAAGTCCACAGGTTCGCTCTGAGGCGGGGTCGTCGTCGCCGCTCCCCGTGCTGTTCGCGGATTATTTAGAAAAATAGTAGTCGAGAACCCATTCACCCGATCCGGAATCGAAGCGCATCGAGTCGAACGCTTTTTCCTGCGTGACCGGCGACTCTTCGATCAGCCCGAACTGGTCGGTCACAAACGGACGCACCTCATCGCGAAATTTCTCCCAGAGTTTCTCGCGATTCGCAGCTCTTATTTCGCCGCCCAAGCCGCCCATCCAAACCTCCTGCGGAACGAAAGGCTCCGCTGAATCCATGTGAGCCGGTAGAAATAGCGCGAGGCCTCGCCGTTCGGACGGCCTCGCGCCCGTGACAGTGAGCTATGTCGGTTCTCGCGCATCAGCGGTTGCGAGATTGTCGGGGCTTTTTTTCGTGCCGACGGGGACTCTTTTCCGCTCGTTCGGGCAAGCGTCCTGTAGTTCGGTCGGGTTCGTGCTTGTTACCCGCGCGATTCGTGTCGGCTGCGTCGTCAATCGGCGTCAGGCCCGGATTCCCGGCATTGTTCTCGATCGTCCTCGCATCATTGGGTGCCATGATGAAATTCCTTTCTGGTTGCCTTGCCGCGATTTTCGCGGTCCTGCTGCATTTCCACTATGGCGGACGAGCCAGCGGGGGCGCATCGGGCGATGGCTGTAACGCCGGAGGTAAATGACGATACAGGGCGCGGGAAAACGTAGGAGAAATCAGGCAAGGCGAAAGCGCCGAAAGCCGGAAGTGCTAACTGGCTTTTTTGCGTGCGCGCGCGGGAGCCACAGAAACGGGTTTCGGGGCGCCCTTGGCGCTGTCTCTCGCGAGACTGCGCTTCAGAGCTTCCATCATGTCGATCACGGGAGCCTTGGCCGCGGGGCGCGAAGGGACGGTAACCGCTTTTCCTTTCAGTTTCGATTCGATGAGCGCGTTCAACTGCTCCTGGAATTCGTCGCGATATTGCTCGGGTTTGAAGGGTGCCGACAGGCTTTGCACGAGCTGGTCGGCGAGCTTCACTTCTTCCGGACGCAGCTTCGCGTCGTACTTGCGGCCGTAGCCTTGGACCGCGGCAATCTCATTTGCGTAGTACATGGTGTGCAACGTCAGTCCATTGTCGCGCGCGCGGATGAAAACAGTGTACTCGCGCTGATGCATGGTCACCTTTGCCACACCGACTTTTTTCGTATCTTCCAGGGCTTTCAGCAGGAGCGCGTAGGGTTTTTCGGCATGTTGATCCGGCAGCGCGAAATAGGACGAGTCGAAATAAATCGGATCGACTTCGTTTTCCTTGAGGAAGGTGATGATCTCCATCGTCTTGCCCGACGGCGGCGTGATTTTCTTGATCTCGTCCGCATCGACCAGCACGTACTGCCCCGTTTCGTATTCGTATCCCTTGATCACTTCGGAGCGATCGACCATGCGGTCGCACGTTGGGCAATAGAGCGGCTGTTTCAGCCGCGTGTTGCACTTGTCGTGAATCTGGTGGAGATAGGTTCGCTTCGTTCGCGCGGCGACGTAGAGCCGAATCGGAATCGATACGAGTCCAAACGAAATCATGCCTTTCCAGACGGAAGCGGCCATTGGAAGTCTCCCCTCGCGAAAGGTTACGCGCTTCCCGTGCCGCGGCTATCGGGCAAAGACCCTAAAGAAACTTCCGCGAAGGTGTAATGGGAGTGTTCGCAAACGCAAGAATTGTGGGGCATTCCTTTCGGAGTCCGCGGGCGGCGTCGCTCGTGTGTTTGCTGGCTGCTGGTTTGGGCGATCACCCAGCCTTATACTCGGCAGGCATGTCCGCCCTCACCCAATACCGGCGTAAACGCGATTTCCGCGCAACTCCAGAGCCGAAAGGCCGGCGCGAAAAATCCGGCCGTCCGATCTTCGTGGTGCAACGCCACGCGGCCAGCCGGCTGCATTTCGATTTCCGGCTGGAGATCAATGGCGCGCTGGCGTCCTGGGCGGTGCCGAAGGGGCCGCCGGAGCAGCGCGGCGAGAAACGCCTGGCCATCCACGTGGAAGATCATCCGCTCGACTACGCAAATTTCGAGGGCGAGATTCCGAAAGGGAATTACGGCGCAGGTCAGGTGCAGATCTGGGACCGCGGGACCTTCGAGGTTGAAGGGCCGGAAAGTGCTGCCGAACAGGTTGAACGCGGTGATCTGAAGTTCTCTCTTCAGGGCCAGCGGCTGCGGGGACGATTTGCGCTGGTGAAGATGCGCAACTCCCAGCGCGGCAATGAATGGCTGCTGATTCGCAAGACTGACCCGGAAGCCGGCGAAAGCGAAGCGGAATCGGCCGCCGGAAATCGCGCGCGTGGCGCGAAGCCGCGCGCCGGCGGGGTCCGGATCGAAGCCTTCGGCGACCTGCCTGAAGCCAAAAAGGTGTCGATGCCGGACCAAGTGACGGTCGAGCTTGCGACTTTGGCCGACAAGCCTTTCTCGAGTCCGGATTGGCTGTTCGAGATCAAGTGGGACGGCGAGCGGGCGCTGGTGTTCATTCGCGATGGCGACGTGGAGCTTCGCTCGCGCTCGGCGCGAAATATCACTGCGGAATACCCCGAGCTGCGCGAGCTGGCCAAGCGGGTGAATGCGCGCAAAGCGATCCTCGACGGCGAAATCGTGGTGCTTGACGAATCGGGGCGTTCGGAGTTCGCGCGCATCCAGCCGCGCTTCGGTGTGCTGAATCCTCCGCGCTCGCTGCAGGAAAAAGCTCCGGTGACCTATTATGCGTTCGATCTTCTGTATGCGGACGGGTACGATCTGCGCGGCGTCTCTCTGGAACAGCGGAAGGAAGAGCTGCGCAAAATACTTTCGGTCTCCGAGCACGTACGATTCTCCGATCACCAGGTCGAAAAAGGCGTTGAGCTATTCGAAGTGGCGAAGCAGCAGGGGCTGGAGGGAATCATCGCGAAGCGGCGCGACAGCGTCTATGCGGGTCGGCGATCGCCGCAATGGTTGAAATTCAAAATTGTGCGCGACACGGACGTAGTGATCGGCGGATTCACGGCACCGCGAAAAACGCGGGACCATTTCGGCGCTCTGTTGATGGGGCTCTGGGACGGAAGGAAGGAGCTCGAGTATATCGGCAGCGTGGGCACAGGGTTCACGCAGGGATCACTCGATCGCACGTTCAAGGCGCTCCGGCGATTGGAAGTCGCCCACAGTCCGTTTCGCGACGCGCCGCGACTGAAGGAAAGCATCACCTGGGTAAAACCGGAGCTGGTGGCGCGCATCAAGTACGGCAACTGGACGAACGACAGGAAACTTCGCCAGCCGGTCTTCATGGGTTTTCAGGAGGATCGCGAGCCGCAGGAATGCCGGCTCGAAGATCAGGAGTTCGCGCATCCACCGCGAGAAACCAAAAAAGCGATGGTAGAGGCAACAAACGAGGCCCGCGGCCGAAAAATGGCGGAGGCGGGAAAATCGTCTCCCCTCCGGACGGCCGCTTCTCGGAACACTTTGCCTTCGGAGAACCTCGAAGAGGAACTGGCAAGCGGCAAAGGAGAATCCATCGACGTCGAGCTGGGGGGCAAGCGGCTGAGCCTGACACACCTGAACAAGGTCTGGTTCCCGAAAAACCCTGAGCTTCGAAAGCGCGATGTGCTCGCCTATTACTTGCGGGTCGCGCCGCACATTCTGCCGTTCCTGAAGGACCGCCCGATGGTTCTCAAGCGCTATCCGAACGGCATCGGAGAAAAATTCTTCTTCCAGAAGGCAGCCTCCGCGTCGCGCCCCGCGTGGATGAGGACCGTGCTGATCGAATCGAAGGACCGCGGGGAAGATATTCCGTATTTTCTGGTCGACGACGTGGCGGAGCTGCTCTATCTCACCAATCTGGGCTGCATCGACCACAATCCGTGGTCGAGCCGAGCCGATGACCAGCAGCACCCCGATTTTGTCTTCTTCGACCTCGATCCGACGGACGGTACATCGTTCGAATCGGTGCTCGCCGTCGCGCGCGCGGTGGAAACGCAGCTGCGATCCATCCGGCTGCGTAGCTATCGGAAAACCTCCGGCGCGACAGGAGTTCACATTTTCGTCCCGATCGAGCCCAAATATAGTTACGAAGACGTGCGACTGTTTGCCGGGGCTATTGGCCAGCGAGTGGGCGCGGAATTGCCGAATCTGGTCACATCGGAGCGAAGCGTAGGAAAGCGGAAGAAGGGAACTGTGCTCATCGACGCGCTGCAGAATTCTTTAGGCAAGCCGCTGGCGGCGGTCTATTCGCTGCGTCCGATGCCCGGCGCGCCCGTTTCAACTCCCGTATCGCCCGCCGAACTGCAAAAAGGATTTCGGCCGGACGATTTCACGATCGAAACCATTTTCACCCGCCTCAAGCGCTCCGGAGATTTGTGGAAGGATTTCTGGAAGAATCGCCAAAGCCTGAAGGAAGCGGTCAGCCGCGCATAACTCTCGGCGTTCGGCTTCGCTCGCCGGTACAGCATTCGCCGTATGGGTACTACAGCCGCCACTTGATTGTGACTAAATATACCCACACCTAGTCTGGTTGCTGGAGGGCTTCACCGATGAACATCAAGATTCGCAACCTCGCGTTTACGAGTGCACTCACTGCGGGTGCGCTTCTGGCGGCAGGAGGTGCCGCACACGCCCAGGCGGGCCGCATGCCGCAATCTTCGGCATCGCCGTACCCCTCGCCAAACGCCGGCCCGGGGCCCGGAGCCATGCCCGACGCCGCCGCGGTCAACACCGTGAGTGATTCCGATTTCGCCAAAGATGCCGCGCAAGGAGGCATGGCGGAAGTGAAACTCGGCCAACTCGCCCAGGACAAAGGCACCAGCGACGCCGTAAAGGAATTCGGAAAGAGAATGGTCGATGAGCATTCCGCGGCAAACGACAAGTTGAAAAGCATCGCGCAGCAGGAAAGTGTGAACCTGCCGACGAACCTCAACAAGAAAGACCAGGCGACCTACGACAAGCTCTCGAAGCTTTCCGGCGACGCCTTCGACCGCGCCTACGCGCGCGATATGGTGAAAGATCACCAGGACGACATCGCGGCTTTCCGGCAGGAAGCGAGCAACGGTCAAGACCCGCAAATAAAATCGTTCGCGTCGGACGCTCTGCCTACGCTGCAGGATCACCTGAAGATGGCGCGCGAAATGATGCACAACGTCAGCCCGTCGAACGCAGCCAAGAACGGGCCAGGCAACTAACACAGCCGCTCGCGCAGTTCGAATCGCCGGCCCTGCTTGCGCTCTTCAGAACGAACGGCCGGCCGGACCGGCGTTCGCACCACGCAGCTGCAGGTTGATTCTGATGTTACGACTCCTGAATTTCCCTCCGGCGCGGTGTCCTCACGTGGTTCATAAACTTCGGTTTAAGAATTTGCGTATTATAATGGTGCCTTCTTGCGGGTACTTGACTTTCGGCAGGAACATCATCTAAGGGTAGTGTTTTCAAGGCGGTTTTAGGCCGGAGGGCGGTCGGGAATGGCGCGCCGTACTTTCTCCGAACAGGACGCGATCCGCTACGGGCTGGCAATCATCGCGGCGTTCGCGGCGCTCTACCTGCGCTATCTGCTGGACCCGCTGCTCGGCGTCACGAACCCGTATCACGCCGCGTGGCTCGCCGTTGTTTTTACGGCATGGTATTGCGGTTTGGGGCCGTCGATCCTCGCGACGCTCATCGAAGCCGTCGGCGTCTGGTACTGGTTCGTTCCCTCGCTGCATTCGGTTTCTGCCCTGGATCGGTCGCGGGTCTTCGCTCTGGCCGGTTTCGTGATTTTCTCTGCGGCAATCGTCGCGCTGGGCGAATCGAACCGGCGCGGCAAGTCGAGCCGGGCGCGGCTGGCTGCGATCGTCGATTCATCCGACGACGCGATCGTCTCCAAGAACTTGAATGGAATCATCACGAGCTGGAACCGCAGCGCCGAGCGGGTT
>Ga0210388_10000505_pt1 | contig 31861 bp, 26 predicted proteins | sample IncBWC19OmetaG_FD_155485 | JGI IMG/M metagenome (GOLD analysis project Ga0210388, IMG submission 155485) | Forest soil microbial communities from Barre Woods Harvard Forest LTER site, Petersham, Massachusetts, United States - Inc-BW-C-19-O ...
GGCCGCCTTCGATCTGGAACGCGCTGAGAAGAATGGCGTCCTTGCTGAAGAAACCGGCGAGCGGAGGAATTCCGGCGATGGCCAGCGTGGCGATGAGCATGGTCCAGTAGGTGTATTTGATCTTCGTACTGAGGCCGCCCATTTTGCGCATGTCTTGTTCGCCGCCCATTGCGTGAATGACGGAACCTGCGGCGAGGAACAACAGCGCTTTAAAGAAAGCGTGCGTCATCAAATGGAAGATGCCGGCCGAAAAGGCGCCGACGCCGCAGGCGAGGAACATGTAGCCGAGCTGGCTGACGGTGGAATAGGCCAGAACTTTTTTGATGTCGGTCTGCACAAGGCCGATGGTGGCTGCGAAGAATGCGGTGGCGCAGCCGACAACCGCGACGACAACCATGGCAGTCTCGGAGTGCACGAATAGAATGTGCGAGCGGGCAACGACGTACACGCCCGCGGTGACCATCGTTGCCGCGTGAATCAAGGCGCTGACAGGGGTGGGACCTTCCATGGCGTCAGGCAACCAGACATATAAAGGAAGCTGTGCGGATTTTCCTGTGGCGCCCATGAAGAGCAGCAGACAGGCAATCGTCATCGTGCCGAACTGTCCCCAGGCTTCGTGACCCCAGGATGGGCCTGCCGCGGCATCGAACACACCTTTGAAGTCCAACGTGCCGAACGTACGGAACAGCAGGAACATGCCGAGCATAAAGCCGAAGTCGCCGATGCGATTGACGATGAACGCTTTTTTCCCTGCGTCCGACGCTGATTTTCTCAGGAAATAGAAGCCGATGAGCAAGTAGCTGCATAGGCCGACGCCTTCCCATCCTACGAAGAGCAGCACATAGTTTGCCGCCAGCACCAGGATGAGCATGAAGAACATGAACAAGTTGAGGTAAGAGAAGAACCGGTAGTAACCACTCTCATGCGCCATGTAGCCGGTGGAATAGATGTGGATGAGGAAGCCGACGCCGGTGACGACCAGCAGCATGACTACGGTGAGTTGATCCATCTGCAGATCAAAGCCCGCCGTGAATTTACCCGCGGAGATCCAGTCGAAGTAATGGTTGTGAACGAGCGCTTGGCCGTTGGGGCCAAGAAATTCGCGCACGGCTTCCAGCGCGAGCGCGAATGAGAGTCCCGTCGCTCCTAGGGCGACTCCATTGACGATCTGGTTCGGCCACTTGCCGCCGAGCAGGCCGTTGATGGCCGAGCCCAGTAGAGGTAGCAGCGGAATGATCCACAGATGATCGAGTATGGGCATTAGAGTTTGAGCAAGTCCACGCGTTCGACGTTCAGTGATTGCCGGTTGCGCGCTGTGAGAATGATGATGCCCAGGCCGACGGCTGCTTCCGCAGCCGCCACGACAATGACGAACAGCACGAACACTTGGCCGTCTGACTGGTGCCGGGCCTGGCTAAAGGCCACGAACGCCAGATTCACGGCGTTCAGCATTAGTTCAATGGACATGAAAATCGTGATGACGTTGCGCTTGAAGACGAACGCCACGACACCGAGCCCGAATAATACCGCGCTGAGAATCAGGTAGTAGCTCGTCGGGACCATGTTTAGCTTTTCTCCCGCTGCGCGAGCACTATCGCGCCGAGTATGGCCACGAGAATGAGGAACGAAGTCAGCTCGAAGGGATAAACAAAATCCTTGAAGAGCATCATGGAAATTTCTTTTGTGTTGGCCAGCGTCCCGGACTGCAAACCTGCTTGCGCGGGCTCGTTCGAACGCGCGATGGCCGCGGCCAGAAATCCCAGCAGTGCAACCGCCAGTGGAATGCCCGCGACGCCCGCAAGCTTCGAAACATTGGTGCGCTCTTCCGCACCGGCGTTCAGCAGCATGATGACGAAGACGAAGAGCACCATAATGGCGCCACCGTAGACGATGATCTGCACCGCAGCGACGAACTCCGAGCCCATCAGCAAGTAAAGTCCGGCTAGAGCGATCATCACGACGATCAGAGAAAGAGCGCTATGAATCGGATGCCGCTGCAAGATGAGGCTCAGTGCGCCGAGGACGGCGATCGCTGCCAGGACAAAGAAAATGGCAAGCTGCGGCGTCATTGCGCCCCCCACATCGACTTCGCAAGGATGGCAAACGCGGTGATTACGACGTTGGCAATCGAAAGCGGCAGCAGCAATTTCCAGCCAAAGGACATCAATTGGTCATAACGGAACCGCGGAAGCGTGCCGCGCATCCAGACGTAAACAAAGAGGAAGACAAGAATTTTCGAGAGCAGCCAGAAAGGGCCTTGAATGAACACGTTTACAAATTGCAGCTGCGGAACGGCCAGCGCGATTCCGATAACTGTAAGCACCGTGCCAATACCTGGAAGCACGAGCCGGCCAAAAATTGTCTCGTATCGGATTCCGTCCCAAATCACCCACAACCCAGCCGGAATCAGAATCACCGAGGGCAAGTAGTACGTGAATGTCCAGCTGGCAGGGAAGGGAGAGAGCCATCCGCCGAAGAACATGATCGTGCAGAGGCACGACACGGTGATCATACTGGTGTATTCAGCGATGAAAAACATGGCGAACTTGAAGCTGGCGTATTCGGTGTGGAAACCGGCAACGAGTTCTGATTCCGCTTCTGGGAGGTCGAATGGGACACGGTTGGTTTCCGCCACGGCGGCGACGAAGAAGCAAATGAAGCCCAGAATTTGGGGCCAAATGTTCCAGCCCAGAATGCCGCGTTCGGGATGGTGCGCTTGGGCATTAATGATGTCGCGGAGATTGAAGCTTCCTGCGAGCAAGAGCACTCCGACAACGGACATGGTCAGCGCAAGCTCGTAGCTGACCATTTGAGCCGAACTGCGCAGGCCGCCTAGCAGCGGGTACTTGCTGTTTGAAGACCACCCAGCCAGTGCGACGCCGTAAACGCTCAGCGCAGTGATCGCAAAGAGCGCCAGGATGCCGATGTTTAGGTCAGCGATACCAAGTGAAATGTTTTGCCCGAATATATGCAGCGGCTCAGGCCCAAAGGGAATAATGGCTATGGAGGTCAGCGCTAGCGCCAGCGCCATGAGCGGTGCAAGATAATAGGTGAACTTATCCACGCCCGCGGGCGTCGGATCTTCCTTCAAAAGGAACTTTGCACCGTCAGCCAACGGCTGTAACAAACCATGGGGCCCGACGCGATGCGGTCCCCAACGCGATTGCATGTGCGCCACAACTTTTCGCTCGAACCAGGTCAGATAAGCGTTGACGGTCAGAACAATGAAAAGCAGAAGCGCAATCTTTACCAGATAAATGATGATCGTGGCATTCGCGGATAAGAAAGACAGTAAGGAGGTCACGGCTTAGCTTCCGCCTCCGGAAGAGATTCCATCATGGTGCAGAAGCGGCCAAGCGTGCCGCTGGTGAAAAGCGTGTCCTGCGCGGAGCGAATCAGGCCCACGGGAACGTCATAGGGCGCGTGGCCGTTCTTCGCGACATGGACTTGGGTGAGTTCTGCTCCACCGGTCAACAATCCCGCGGACTGCACGTCATACCCGGGCACCGCTTTGCGAATTTCTTCAAACACGTTCGCTGGCGCTTTGTAGTGGAAAGCCTTACCGAGTCCCAATCTTTCCAATTGATGCGACAGAATGCGCAGCAGATCGAAGTCGGTTCGGGGGCCCATTACTTCAGCGGCTTTGTGCAGAAGCTGAATTTCGCCGGAAGTATTAGTGACCGTGCCCTCTTTTTCGTAAGCAGAGGCCGCGGGGAAGACGATGTCGGCAAGTTTCGCCGTCTCCGTCAAAAACATTTCGTGAACGATCAACAGGTCGAGCTTGCCACGCCCAAATCCGAGCGTACCAAAGTGCGAAAGCGGGTTCGCGCCCATCACGTAAAGCGCCTTTAGCTTGCCGTTTTGTGCTGCATCCACCATGGCCGGCGCGGTCATTCCAGCCTTCGACGGAATTACGCCGCCCCACAGCCGTTCGAACCCTTCGCGCACCGCGGAATTGTCCGTGTGCGCATAACCGGGGAGCCTGTCTGGCAGCAGTCCCATGTCGGCCGCGCCGCGCGAATTCGCGTAATCGCCGAGCGCCATATAGCGAACTTTGCCGTGCAGCTTTGATCCGAAGGCCACGAGCTGCGCGATCGCTGCGCCGGTCACTTCCGCGCCGAAGACAATCGCAACATCGGGTTCGGCGTCGAGGGCCGCTTTTAGTTGGACGAGTTGCTCGACGAGAGGGCTCGGCAGTTGCCCTTCTTCGTGAGCCATAAAGCGAATGGCAGCTGCTTCCTGGCCAGCGAGGAGCTTCACGAATTGCGTAGCCTTGCGCTTCAGCTTGATCTCGCGCGCATTCAAAATGAAAAGCTTCGCCCCGATGTGGCGAATGCCTTTGCGAATCTGCCAGGCAGCCAGCGGATTCTGCTCGGTCGGATCGTTGCCAACAAGCAGAACCGCCTTCGACTCCGCCAATTCCTTCATCGTCAGCAGGGAATCGATAGTGCGATCGCCGAGCGCCGTGACGAGCCCCGTGTAATCCGCAGTACGGTGATGGTCGATGTTGTTGGTGCCAAACGTGGCGCGAGCCATGCGCTGAAACAGATAGTTCTCTTCATTCGAAGTGCGGTTCGAGCCGATAAAGCCGATGGAATCCTTGCCGCTCGCGTCGTAAACCTGCTTAAGGCGCGTCGCGGCGGTCTGGGCAGCCTCTTCCCACGAAACGGGATAAAGTTTGTCGCCTTTGCGAACCAGAGGCTGGCGAATGCGCTCGGGGTGTTTCGTGAAGTCAAAGCCAAAGCGCCCCTTGATGCACAGAAAATCTTCGTTGATTCCAGAGAGGTCGCGGTTATTCGCGCGCATGATCTCGTGATTACGCACGCTGAGCGTCGTCTTGCACCCATTCGAACAATGCGTGCAAACGGTCGAGACGTAAGTCATCTCCCAGGGCCGAGTTTTGTAGCGGTACGTGCCGCTGGTCAGTGCGCCGACCGGGCAAATATCAATGCACATCCCGCACTCTTCGCACTCAAGATGATCTTCGCGATTCGGAATGATGATGCTATTTGCACCGCGCATGCCGACGCCGAGCGCTTTCACATCCATGCCTTCGTCGCACACGCGCACACAACGGAAACAAAGAATGCAGCGCGGAGCATCGTAATAAACAAGCTCCGACCACTTTTCTTCCGGCCGGTGAATTTTTTCTTCGACGAACCGGCTGGTGTCCGCGCCATAGCGGAACACCATGTCTTGCAGCTCGCACTCGCCGCCCTTGTCGCACACCGGGCAATCGAGCGGATGGTTGGTGAGCAAAAATTCCAGCATGGCCTTGCGCGCGCCGCGCACTTGATCAGTGGCGGTGCGAACGACCATGCCCTCAGTAGCTACCAAGGTGCATGCCGTCTGCAGCTTCGGCATTTTTTCCACTTCCACGAGGCACATGCGGCAAGCGGCTTGTAATGAAAGCCCAGGGTAATAGCAGAACGACGGCACTTCCGTTCCAATGCGCCGTGTGGCCTCAATCACCAGCGTGCCCGGAGGAACCTGCACGTCGCGGTCGTTAATCTTCAGCGTGACTAGCTTTGTATCTGCCATGGATTCCTAACGCGAGCCTACGAGTGCTTCCGCGGATTTGTACGCGCACTTTCCGCTCAAGTGATCTTCAAATTCGTTGCGCCATTTTTGCACGATGCTGATGGTCGGCAGCGCGGCGGCGTCGCCAAGCGGACAGAAGGTGCGGCCCAGCATGTTTTTCGCCAGTTCGCCGACGATGTCGATGTCTTCATTGCGGCCGTAGCCCGCATGGAAACGATCCAGCATCTTCTTGAGCCACGACGTTCCTTCACGGCAAGGAATACACCAGCCGCAGGATTCGTGCGCATAAAAGTGCATGATGCGGCGAGCCATGTCCACCATGCAGGTGGTTTCGTCCATCACCACCATGCCGCCAGAGCCGAGCATCGAGCCGGCTTTGGCGACGGAGTCATAATCCATCGGAATATCAATTTCGTCGGCGCTCATGATCGGACAGGAGCTTCCACCAGGAATGACAGCTTTGAGTTTTTTGCCGCCGGGAATCCCACCAGCCATTTCGTAGATGAACTTTTTCATGTTCATCCCGAGGGGGATTTCGTAGATGCCAGGCTTGGCGATGTGGCCCGCGACGCAAAGCAAGCGCGTGCCACCGTTTTTCGGAGTGCCGCGCTTGGCGTACGCTTCGCCGCCTTCCAGAATGATGGCCGGAACGGAGCTGAGAGTCTCGACGTTATTAATGATAGTGGGGCAGCCGTAGAGACCGACAACAGCAGGGAAGGGCGGCTTGATCCGAGGATAACCGCGCTTGCCTTCGAGCGATTCCATCAGCGCGGATTCTTCGCCGCACTCATATGCTCCCGCGCCGGTATGGGTGAGTATGTCGAAATCAAATCCAGAGCCGAGAATATCCTTGCCGAGATAGCCGTGGGCATAGGCTTCTTCAACCGCGGTTTGCACGATGTCTAGCACGTAGCGATATTCACCGCGCACGTAAATGAAGCCGCGGTGAGCACCAAAGGAACGTCCCGCGATAATCATGCCCTCGATCAACTGATGCGGATCCATCTCCATCAGCGGGCGATCTTTGCACGTGCCGGGTTCGGATTCGTCGGCATTGCAGATGAGGTATTTCGGCTTCGGCGAATCTTTCGGCACGAACGACCATTTCATTCCAGTCGGAAAGCCAGCGCCACCGCGTCCGCGCAAACTGGATTTTTTCACTTCGTCGATGATCTTTTCCGGCGTCATCTCTTTCAGCGCTTTTTCGAGCGCTTTATAGCCGTCGTGCTGCAGATAAATATCGATCTTGTGGGAATCCTTTATGCCCCATCGCCTGCTGATTAGCGGCGTTTCACCGGGTTCCCGCGGATGAAGTGCCCCAGCAGTGACAGGTTCAGGCGTCGGCACCCTGCCGCCGTCCAATTCCTTGATGATGCGATCGAATTTGAGCGCCGTAAGGTTCTCGTGGAAATCGTAATTCACTTGCATAGCGGGAGCGCCGGTGCAGGCGCCAATGCATTCCACTTCTTCGAGGGAAAAGACCCCGTCCTGCGTAACTTCTTTGTGACCAATTTCCAGGCGCTTTTTGGCGCGTTCCAGAATCTCGTTGCCGCCGCGTAGCATGCAGGCCACGTTCGTGCAAACCTGGACGTGAAACTTGCCCATGGGCTTGCGATGCAGCATGGAATAATATTCGAGCGTTTCCTCGACCTGAACAGTGTTCAAATCCAGCCGGCGTCCAATCTCCGCGATCATTTCGTCGCTCACAGAGCCGTATTCGTCCTGCGCATACATGAGCATGGGGATCAGCGCGCTGCGTTTGAACGGATACGCGTTCTGCAGTTTCTCGAATCTCGCCGTAAGTTGTGGAGTCAGTTCCATGAGGTTAGCGGTCGACCTCTCCCAAGACGATATCAATCGTTCCGATGCACGCCACCACGTCGGAAATCAACTCACCGGTCACCAGTTTCGGCAAAGCCTGCAAGTTGATGTACGAAGGGGAACGGAAGTGCGCTCGCAAGGGCTTCGGCGAACCGTCGCTGGCGATAAAGCAGCCCAATTCACCGCGTGGCGATTCCACGGTCACAAAAGCTTCGCCTGGCGGTGGTGAAAAACCTTCCGTAAAAATCTTGAAGTGGTAGATGAGCGCTTCCATCTCCGTCTTCATTTTTTCTCGCGCCGGGGGCACGATGCCTGGAGCTTCGGTGCGGATCGGGCCGCTATCCGTAATTTTGGCCATCGCCTGCCGCACAATCTTCAAACTCTCCCGCATTTCCAACACGCGGACCATGTAGCGCGCGAAACAATCGGATTCCGTCCGCGTCGGAACGTCAAACTCAAATTCGTCGTAGCTCGAATACGGGAACACTTTGCGGTTGTCATAAGCTACGCCAGCCGCACGAAGTGTCGGGCCAGTCATGCTCAAGGCTACGGCGTCTTCCGGGGAAATGTAGCCGACGCCCTTGAGGCGTCCCATCCAGATGCGGTTACCCGTTAGCAGCGATTCGTAGTCATCGATGCGGCTGGGCATCATCTTCAGGAAGCGCTCAACCGCCTCGCGCCACCCCGCTGGAGGCTCCAGCGCAAGGCCGCCGATGCGGATGTAACTCGTCATCATGCGCTGCCCGGCGAACAACTCGAAAATCTTCAGAATCTCTTCGCGCTCGCGGAAGCAATAAAGAAAAACGGACATCGCGCCCATGTCGATGGCATGCGTTCCGAGCCATACAAGGTGCGAGGAGATGCGTTGTAGCTCGACCATCATCACGCGAACGTATTGCGCCCGCTTGGGAATCTCGAGGCCCAGCAATTTCTCTACAGCTAGGCAGTAAACGAGGTTATTTCCGAGCGGATTGAGATAATCCATTCGGTCTGTGAGCGTAATGGCCTGCGAATAGGTCTTGTCCTCGCAGCTCTTTTCAATGCCTGTGTGCAGATAACCCAGATCCGGCACAGCCCTGACAACCGTTTCGCCATCCAGTTCCAAAAGCACGCGAAGGACACCATGGGTCGAAGGGTGCTGCGGGCCCATGTTAAGGACCATCGTTTTTGTCGCGCCAGTTGCGGTCTCGACAGTGGTCATACAGAGCTCTTTCTGAATCCAGTGACCATGGGAACGTCGCGATAACCCTCGACGGGGTAGTCTTTGCGCAGCGGGTGGCCTTCCCAATCTTCAGGAAGCAGGATGCGCCGCAAGTCCGGGTGACCCTCAAATCGTATCCCGAAAAGGTCAAAAATCTCTCGCTCCAGCCAATTGGCGCCCGGCCACACCGGCACGAGCGTATCGACAACCGTGTCCGAACCAGACAAGCGAACCTTGAGGCGAATTTTGTCGCGGCGAGGGATCGAAACCAGATGGTAATTCAGTTCGAAGCGCGGCTCGTGGGGATATCGGTCAACGCAAGTAGCATCCGTAATGAGGTTAAACTGCAGCTCCGCGTGGTCGCGACAGCGCTCAGCCACGGCCCGCAAAATTTTGCGCGGGAGAACGAGGGTCGTCTCGCCGCGGAATTCAATCACTTCCTCGATGGCGTTTGGATTCCACGCGCGCAGGTGCTCGGCCACAATACTAGCGCGTTGGCTGGTATTCTCAGTCACCGTTACGAAGCCCTCAGGCGCAGGCTAATACTTATGCCAGTCGAGCGCGCCTTTTTTCCACAGATAGAAGTAACCCACCAAAAGTATGGCGATGTATATCATCATTTCCACGAAGCCGTACATCCCGATACTCGGAGATATCTTTATCAAGTCCCGGTAAATGTAGGCCCACGGATAAAGGAAGATAGCTTCCACGTCAAAAAGGATGAAAACCATCGCCACCAAATAGAATCTTACGGACACTGGCGCGCGCGCGTCGCCCGTAGGCTCCATGCCGCATTCGTAGGGCTGTTGCTTGGCGCGGCTCGGCCGGCGCCAGCCCACTAGCACCGAGGCAGCCGTCAACGCTCCAGCGAGCGCCGTGGCAATCAGCAGGTGTAAGAGAAGCGGAGCGTACGCTTGTAAGCCTGAATCAGTCATGGGCGAAGCGCTATAATATCCATTCAACCGCCAGTCGGTCAAATGGCGCGAGAAAAATCCTGCGGCGCGCGTCGACGGTGGGATCATCTACGCGCGGCGAATGAGGAAGCGGACGAAATCTATGCTCTTTGGCCATAACACGGATGTGAAAGTGGGTGAGTCGGTCTATCACGTGCAAACCGAAGATCGCGGAACCGCGAATGCCTTGATCGACACGACGGTCTACTGCAGAGGCCGCGTTCTGCATCGGCGCACAAACAATTACATCGATTTGTTGCCGCTCGATTCGGGACGCGAGGATCTGCTCAGAAAAAGGATCGACGACCAGCATCGCACCGTGACCGAAGACATTCGCAGCGGCGCATTGCATCTCTTGCCGCCTCCCGCGCCCGTGCGCGAAGAACAGAGCTCGAAGAAGAGTGCCGATTCCGTGGCGCATTCGACTGCATCTCTCGCGCTGCCCCTGGCGCTGGAGTTGATTAACGCTAAAAGCTGGCTGGCGGGAAAGCGCGCAAATTTGCACGTTGCCGTCCGGAAAAAGCAAAATGGAGAGGCTATCGCTGGCGCGCTGGTCACCGCGCGCATCGATGGCGCCGCGGACGTTACAGAGTTTTCGATCGAGACTGCAGCCGATGGCCAGGCGCGTCTGGAGTTCGACATGCCGCGGCTTTCCGGAGCTGAGCCTGCGCTCGTTATTGAAGCGTCTCAAGCGGATTCAAAGGGTCAGCTAAAATTTCAGTTGAAGGCGCGGCCGCGCGTGCCGACGGCCTAATCGCGGCATTCGCGTTGACGTTCAGGTTTCGAGTTGGATATGGCTATGGAAACAGCGATTTCAATTGTCGTAAACGGAGAGAAGCGCGAAGCGCATCCAGGCGCGAAGGTTACCGATTTGCTCGTGGCGCTTGGTTTGGACTCCGGTCGCGTTGCCATCGAGCGCAACCTGGAAATACTTCCCCGTCCCGCTTGGGCGCAGACACTAGTGGAATCAGGTGACCGCTACGAAATCGTCCAATTCGTCGGCGGCGGTTAAGCAGACCCCCTCGAAGTGCTACTTCTTCTGTCCGGCTAGATATTTCTTCCACGGCTTCCAGTAGTATTTGGGCCAGCCATTGCGCACGCCCTTTTGGTCGTGTTGTGGCACGCCTACGTGAACAATCTCCACGACCGAACCTCCAGGTGCCTTTTCAAACGTCATGATTAGGATAGAGAGTTCGTCCTTTTTCCAAAATCCGGCGCGCCAAGCCTGCACAATCTGTTTTCCCGGAATGACGTGCAGGTTTTTGCCGCCAATCGCGCCGCCGTGGGCCTGCCAGGCTCCGCCAATTTTGCGGCTTAGTTTCGCCGGCGCTCCGGTCGAAGAAGTGTGCTTCTTTGAGTCCATATACATCTCGAAAAGTGTTGCCGGCGACGCGGGAAAGTTGACGCGCTGCGTAATAGTCAGTGTCATCGGATTGGTTCCTGCGTGTTTCTCAAAATTACTTAAGACCCTCGAGAAGGTGGACCATTTTATTTTTTTTCGTTTGGAGATAGGCGCGAGAAATTTTCGAAACCGGCGGCTGGCAGGGGACTCGCTGAGTGACGCGGACGCCGGACTGTTCAAGCTGGCGGACTTTTTCTGGATTGTTGGAGAGCAGCCGGATTTTCGTGGCGCCTAGTTTTTTCAGTATCTGCGCGGGAAAATCATAGTCGCGCTCGTCGGCGGCGAATCCTAGCGTTTCGTTGGCTTCCACCGTATCCATCCCGCCATCCTGCAGTTCATAAGCGCGCAACTTGTTCATGAGCCCGATGCCGCGGCCTTCCTGCGGCAGATAGAGCAGAATTCCGGAGCCTGCTTGACCGATTTTCTTGAGCGAGAGTTCGAGCTGCGCACGGCAATCGCAGCGCAACGACCCGAGGACGTCCCCAGTGAGACATTGCGAGTGTACACGCACGAGCGGCGCGATTTTTCCGTTGAGTTTGCCACGCACCAGTGCAATGGCTTCATCAAGCGGGCCGTGTCCCTTGAATCCATAAATTGTGAAACGTCCATGCCGTGTGGGAAGAGCCGCTTGGGCGATAAGTTCGATTGACAATTCTGTTTCTTTCGACTGTTTTCGTTTGTGCGTGTTCTTATTCATATGCAATCAGAAGTATAACAGGTACGCCAATAGAGCCTTTACATCCCGCCCCCGATTGGCTAGCGTTACCGAAGAAGCTCTGCAAGCCGACATGGACTCCGCCACCGCAGTTCGCGACCTCCTCTTCACCCTACTGCTGAAGGTGGGCGTGGCCTCTTCCATCGCAGCATTGCTCGCCCGCTGGAACACCTTCCGCCGCGTGCTGTTTACCGAAGAGCGCGACCCCGACCAAAAGCTGAAACTCATGCTGTTTATGACCCCGCCGCTGATCCTTGGTGTAACGCTGCGCCTCGTCGGCTATCCCTACCAGTTCGCGGACCTTTCGCTCGAAGGCGCCTTTTTGATGGGATTGCTTGGCGGTCGCGTGGTGGGGCCAATTGGCGGAGCGATTGTTACGATTCCCGCGCTCATCTCTCACGAGTGGCTGGCCATGCCCGCCGCCGCGACAGCAGGATTGCTTGGTGGATTGATTCGGCAAGCGATCCCCAACAAAGAAGACATCTGGAACTTCGGTCCGTTCACGTTTCTGAACATTCCGAAAGCCGTGGTTCGGCTCCTGAAAAAAGGCCAGCTTTCCTGGGAAATGGCCCCACTGGCTGTCTGCGTCGGACTCGAACTCGGCCGCGTGGCGCTAGTGCATGCCACCAAGCCCAAGTGGCTCTTCGCGATTCATCCGCAGTGGGATTGGTGGCTGGTCCTGACAGTGATTGCAACGCTAATGTCAGTGGCCGCTCCGCTGAAGATCTGGAATAACACCCGTATCGAGATGAACCTCGAACGCCACCAGCAACTCTTGCTGAAAGCGCGCATGGACGCGCTCTCCCGGCAAATCAATCCTCACTTTCTTTTCAACACGCTGAATACCGTCTCCGCTCTGATCCGCTTCGATCCCGATAATGCGCGCGAAGTGGTGCTCAAACTCAGCAATATCTTGCGCCGCCTCCTCCGCAAACACGAAACGTTTGTCCCTCTGCGCGAAGAGCTCGAATTCATTGACGACTATCTGGATATCGAGGTCGCTCGTTTCGGTCAGGACAACCTGGACATCATCAAACAGATCGACGAAGAAACGCTCGAAGCCTTCGTCCCCAGCATGCTGCTCCAGCCAATCGTCGAGAATTGCTTGAAACACGGACTCGCGCCAAAACTCGACGGCGGCAAAATCCAGTTGCGCACCACGAATCGTGACGGACGCCTTCACATCGAAATTGAAGACAACGGAGTAGGTATTTCCGAAGAAAAAATGCCGCACGTGTATGTCGAGGGAATAGGTTTGAGCAACGTCCGCGAGCGCCTGCGCGTTCTCTACGGCGCCGATTTTCACTTGCAGATCGAGAGCCGCCCCGGCCAAGGTACTCTAATCAAAATTGATATTCCGGAATTAGTTTCTGCGATGCAGGCGGTGGGTTGAAGAGCCTCACCTCAGAGGCCACTCGTCGTTCCCATCTCGGCTCAACCTCGGAGCATGAAACATTTGTTGCACTTTTTCCTCGTTACGTTATCGTAGCCCCCTACAAATCTGTCCACAGGGGGACGCATGGCCCAAATCACAAAGTTTTTGTCGCGGCTGCGCTTATTTTTACTGGTCGCAGTATGCGTTGTGGCGACAGCCGCTCTGCCTGCAGTGGCGCAGGTGCCCGTCCAAACTGGCAGTATCGGAGCGGCAGATCCCCGTTTCGATGCCGAGCGCGCAAAAATCCTCCTCCAGATGCAGAAAGATAAGTTGCCCTCCGTCGCTGTAGCGGTCGCGCAGCACGGGAAAATCGTCTGGGAGCAAGGCTTCGGATGGGCAGACCGTGAGCAACTCCAGCCAGCGACTTCCGACACGATGTACTCGCTCGCTTCCATCAGCAAACCTTTCACCGCTACCGCTGTCATGGAGCTGGTTCAAAAAGGCAAATTACGCCTCGACGCTCCGGCTAACGATTACCTGGGCGCCGCAAAGCTCACCGGCCTCGCTGGCGACGCCTCTGGCGCCGACATTCGGCGCATCTTAAGCCACACTTCCGGGCTCCCTCTACACTGGCAATTTTTCTATGCCAACGAGGACTATCGTGAGCCGCCGATGGACGACACCATCCTGCGCTACGGTATCCTCGTCAACCCACCTGGCGAACTCTTCCAATATTCCAATCTCGGCTATGGCATTCTCGGCCACATCGTTTCCCTTGTTTCCGGCCTTAGCTATGAAGATTCCATGCAAACGCTGGTCTTCGCACCACTCGGTTTGACGCATACCTCCTCGGGCATCGGCCCTGGCCTCGAACGCTGCGCCGCCGCTCGCTACGATTCCAAGATGCACCCTCTTCCTTTCTACACGTTCGATCATCTAGGAGCTTCGGCGATTTATTCCAGCCCGCACGATCTCATTCGGTTTGCCATGTTCCATCTCAAAAACCACATCGTCGGCCAGGAGCAAATTCTTAACGACGAAACCATCGACCTGATGCATCAAGGAATCACGGAGATGAGTCCAAAGGGCCCGTTCTATGCTCTCGGTTTCTTTGGCAGTCTCAACGACCACGGCGTGAAAGTTTTCGGCCACAGCGGCGGAATGCCCGGCGTAAGCACGGTCATGCGCATCTATCCTGATGAAGATCTGGCCGTCGTCGTCCTCACAAACACAGGCGGCAGCACCGCCGTCCCGCAAATTGAGCGCGAAATTGCCGGTCTTATGATTCCGCGTTACGCAAAAGCTCTCGCAGCCGAAGGCAAGCCTCCAGATACACCCAAGGACCTTTACCACCCGACTCCAGATCTTCTCGGCACATGGACCGGCACTCTGCGCACCTGGCAAGGCACAATTCCGCTCCAATTAATTTTCCAACCGGATGGCGACATCCACGTCAAGCTCGGCGACCAACTTGAAACGTTGCTGAATGACGCTCAATGGGAAGGCAAAATGCTCGACGGCCACTTTGCCGCTACTATTCCGACGCCGGACGCTGGCAAACACCGCCACGCTGTACATCTGGAGTTGTGGCAGCGCAACGGAAAGCTAACCGGAGAAGCCAATGCCGAAGCCACCGAAGAACCCGCGCACTACAGCCTTGCATCGTACGTTGAGTTGACGCGCTCCGCCGCACTGACCGGCCAGTCAAGCCCGTGCCCATGTGCATGCAGGTGTGGTACAGGTGGCCGTCGAGGTTTATAATAGTTTCTACGCGCCCGTAGCTCAGTTGGATCAGAGCATCTGGCTTCGAACCAGAGGGTCGGGAGTTCGAGTCTCTCCGGGCGCGCCATTTTTCCAAATAATTCGCGTCTTATCTTGAGTTCGCCCTGAATCCTACCGCAAATCGAAGAAGTTCCTGGGCTCCTAAGTGTATTTCTCTACTTCCACCAGCCGTGTTCTCCTCCTACTGTGAATGTGACACCAGTTCGAAATGTAAATGGCAAGGAGGGGTATCCAAATACGGCTTCATAGTGTTGGCTGAACAAGTTTCCAATTACCGTGTACACCTTCACGTAGTTGGTTACGGCATAGCTCGCACTTAGGCCAAACACTTGATAGGCACCCGAGAGGTTTCGATTGGGGAGCAACATCGTATTTCCGAAATTACTATCCTCAAGGAAGGTGCTGCCGTCTCGGCTACCCACCAGATACCCGTTTAAGGACGCATTGAATTTTTTGTGGCTGTAAAACAAAGCGAGACTTCCCGAATTTGGTGCTCGATTAAATGGACGGGCCCCTACCAGGGGAGCGAACGCTCCGATAGGAATCGTCGGGAATTCGGGGTTGAACACCGGCTCCCCGAAAGACTTGGTGATTACTCCATCGAGATACGTGTACTCACCTTGGACTAGAAGCCCGTGTCCGAGATCCATCTTGTATTCGACTTCCGCTCCTTTGGTGCGTTCCGAAGTTGCATTCACATACGCACCAAATATACCGGAACTGTTCACGAGGTCCGGAGGAACGCCTATGGAGATCAGCGCTCCAGGATCCAGGAAGGCGATCAGGTCGTAAAAATTGTTATAGAAGAAGGTGGCACCCAAGACAGCTCGGCCTTTAAATAATCTCTGTTCAAGGCCGAAATCATAAGTTCGGCTTCGCTCGGGGCCAATAGGACCCACGCCAAACTGTGCGATCTGTCCCGGTGTGAGCAGATTGATGAGTGCGCCACTCTGCTGTAATGTACTGGCCTCTTTGATTCCAGTGCCAAAATTAAACTTCAGTTTTGTCTCTCCCAGGAATCCACCATTGGTGGGCCGTCTCAGGTAATACGCCATGGACACCCGCGGCGTCGCCGCAAATCCAAAAAAGGAGTTGTGTTCGAGACCGACCCCGAACGTGGTGAAGAAGCGGTGCGAGATACTTCCGTGACCTTCCAGAAATGCACTGTAATTATTTCTTGTGAAACCATCGCCGTTTTCGTGTTCATAGCGAAACCCAAAAACGCCAGCCCAATTATCCAAGAACTGGTAATCGGATTGGGCATAGACGGATCGCCGCGCTTCATAGTCAGGGAAACTTTGCGGATACGGTGGTGGCGGACCAAAATCCAGAATGGCCTGTCCCGTCACACTGTATCCATTTGCGCCCTTGATAGTAACCACGTTTCCGAGGTAGTTCCCCTCAAACGGCTCGCCAGTGGGCGACGGGTTGACGAAGTCGGTAGCGAACTGGGCGTAAGAAAACTGCACCGAGTTGTGCCACTTCTTCGTTGTTTGATTTTGCATCGAAATTCCACCGTATGTGTTTCGGTTCGTTTGCCAGGAATTGTCTGGAATTCCATAGAAAGACAACGCGTTCGGTGACCCCACTCCGGTGGCAATGTGGCGAAACGTTGCGCGAATGGAAAGCGTTGGATCGACTTCCCATCCAACGTTCGCACTCACGGTGTTATTCTGAAAATAATCGTTCGGGATACTACCCTGGGTATCGGAGTGAGAGAACTCGGAGAAATAATCAAAATTACGAAACAGTCCGCTTAGGGAAACGTCCTGGTTTCCAGTGCTAAAATTTCCCCCATCCACGGAATATTGCACCTCCGGCAGAGGGGTAGTACCGCGGGCGGATGTAATATTGACGACTCCGCTTAGGGCATCGCTTCCGTAAAGTACGCTATTGGCTCCTCGCAAGACCTCCACATTTTCGATGCCGTTATTCGCCAATTGTGCAAAATCAAAGGATCCGCCAATGTCGTTTATTGGAATGCCATCGATTAGGATCTTGTTAGAGTCTGACTCGCCCCCTCGAATAAACAACGAAGTTGCACCCCCGCGCTGTCCGGTTTGAACCACTTGCGCACCTGGCACCTGCTGGAGATTTTCCGAGACATCAAGTCTGTTTAAGGCTTTGATTTCTTCATCATCAATTACAGTTATCGAAGCACCTACCTGTGACTCTGGCATTGCCGTTCCTGTCGCCGAAACTACGATTTGTTGCGGCAAGGGACCGATGCGCAATGACACCATGAGTTCTTCTTGCCTAGAACTTTCGATCGATACGGGCGGCAATGTTTGCGTTGCAAAACCTGTGGCTTCCACTCGAAGAATATAATGACCTGCTGTGGGAACTGTCAGCGTAAACGTACCCGCTGCATCGGACTTCCCTTGCACAATTTCTTTGTCTCCCTGCAGCAACACGATGATCGCGTCGGAAACAGGTTTCCCGAGTGGATCGATGATTTGCCCGTGCAGAGAGAGAGGTGATTGCGCGCTTAGAGGGAGAACAACCAGCCCTGTTATAACAATCCAAATTATCGTCACCAAACGAAAACGATGAAGCATAAAGACAAACATACGAGTCCTCCTTCGCCCTAGAAAGAGCGGACTATAGGCTTGGCGGGACCGGTCTCCTGACTCGCGACCTACTGCTTGGCGACTGCGCCTTCCCACCCGTAACGGGCAGTGGCTGATTGCAGTCGAAAACGGTCGCTTACAGTTGCAGGGCAGTGCCGGCTTTTCACCGGGCTTCCCGAACATCTCGCCAGCGAACTACTTTTTCGTGCTACCTACCGAATGAAGCGTTTCTTCTTCGTGGCCTCTCTCCTATGAAGGCTTCAGCACCCGTCTGAGCGCGCCAACACCTTTGGCAATTTGGAAACGCTCAACGGCTTACGCCATTCACATCGAGTTAAAAGGAAAAACGGGATGATATTTGTGTCATCGAATGAAACACAAACAACACAAACCGCTAACCCTCAAAACGAACTTCTCGTGGATCTTTACCAGAGTCGTCATCGACACTCCCTTCGAGGTCGATTCGAATCGATGTGAACTTGGTCGGTCTCCTGGCTCGCGTTTCGTCGAATGGAAGCTGCCTTCCCAACGCATTTCTGCGCCAGTGGCGTATTCGCTTCGCTTCTCCACGCTTACAGTGGCGGGGCCGCTCCGGATTTGCACCGGATTCCCATGCAACACCAAGTCCTTGGAGTTATACGGTACCCTACAGAATTCCGTCAAGTCTTCGAATTCGCATCAGACGGGCAAATAGAAGTTCAAATTTGATTTGCCAGACGAGAAGCGATCCCTTTAGCTAGGATCGTAGTTTAGGTTTGGCCCGAGCCAGCGCTCGACTTCGGCTATGCTCATCCTCTTGCGCTTGTGATAGTCGTCGACCTGATCAGGGCCAATTTTTCCGAGACTAAAATATCGTGATTCGGGGTGAGCGAAATAGAGCCCGCTCACACTGGACCCAGGCCACATCGCAAACGATTCAGTAATCAGCATTCCTGTATTTTTCTGGACATCAAGCAACTGCCACAACGGACCTTTCTCGGTGTGATCTGGGCACGCAGGGTAGCCTGCTGCTGGCCGAATGCCGCGATACTTTTCTTGGATCAAGTCTGCGTTGCTCAAGCCTTCCTCTCGACCGTAGCCCCATTCATCCCGAACTCGTTTGTGCAGGCATTCGGCGAACGCTTCTGCCAGACGGTCTGCGATGGCCTCCGCCATGATTGCGTTGTAGTCGTCATTTTCGGCTCGGAAGCGGTCGCACAATTCTTTCAGTCCAATTCCACTGGTCACCGCAAAAGCGCCAATGTAGTCCGCCAAGCCGGTTTCTTTCGGGGCAATAAAGTCGGAGAGCGAACGGCATGGCTCGTTACCTTCGCGGTTTGCTTGCTGACGCAGAAAGTGAAATTGTTTCAAGACGGTCTGCCGCTTGCAGTCGGTGTACAGATCGATGTCGTCGCCTACAGCATTTGCCGGGAACAAACCATAAACGCCGCGCGCGGTGATCCATTTGTTCTCGACAATACGATCCAATAGCGCGTTGCCTTCGGCGAACAACTGTTTGGCCTGTACACCACGATCTCCCTCTTCGAGAATGCGCGGGTAAACGCCTTTCAGTCCCCAGGTGTGGAAGAACGGCGTCCAGTCGATGAACTCGCGCAGCGTAGCCAAGGGAAAATTGGCAAGCGCGCGCACACCGGTAAATGCGGGCACGGCCAAGTCTTCGACTCGCCACACGATGGGAGTCCGCCTTTTGCGAGCCGTCTCAAGGGGAACTACCTGCTGACGCGGCGCCGCATGAACCTTGCGAAGTGCCTCGTAGTCAGCACGATGCTGCGCAACAAACTCCGCTTTGCCATCTTCACTGAGGAGGCTCGTCGTCACGGGTACTGCACGACTCGCGTCGAGGACATGCACCACGGGTTCGCTGTACTGCGGCGCAATTTTAACCGCTGTGTGGGCGCGGCTCGTGGTCGCGCCGCCAATGAGCAGTGGCAATTTGAAACCCTGACGTTCCATCTCACGTGCCACATGCACCATTTCGTCGAGAGACGGCGTGATCAGCCCGCTTAGGCCAATCATGTCCGCCTTTTCCGCTTTGGCGCGTTCGAGGATGTGTTCGCATGGCACCATTACGCCCATGTCGATCACTTCGTAGTTGTTGCAAGCGAGCACAACGCCAACAATGTTCTTGCCAATGTCGTGGACGTCGCCTTTCACAGTGGCCAGGACAATTTTTCCCTGCGCCTTTACGGTCTGCCCCGCCGCGGTCATCGCAGCTTTCTCGGCTTCCATGAATGGCGTCAGGTGCGCGACAGCTTTTTTCATCACGCGCGCCGATTTCACGACCTGGGGCAAAAACATCTTCCCCGCTCCGAACAAATCACCAACCACGCTCATGCCTGCCATCAACGGGCCTTCAATCACCAGCAAAGGACGGCCCAGCCTGACGCGAGCTTCCTCCGCGTCCAGTTCAACGTAGGTGTCGATGCCTTTTACCAGCGCGTGAGAGAGACGCTCCTCCACGGTTCCGTTTCGCCACTCTTCGGCCTTTTTTTCGCTTACAACGGCCCCGACGTTCTTCAGCTTCTCGCCGAAATCCACGAGACGTTCCGTCGCGTCCGGGCGACGATTCAGCAATACGTCCTCGACGAGCTCTTTCAGCTCGGGATCAATCTCTTCGTAAACTTCGAGCATGCCCGCGTTCACGATGCCCATGTCCATACCCGCGGCGATGGCGTGATACAGAAACGCTGAGTGTATGGCTTCGCGAACTTTGTTGTTTCCCCGAAAGCTGAACGAGATGTTGGAGACGCCTCCGCTTACCTTCGCATGGGGGAGGTTGGCCTTGATCCACCGCGTGGCGTTAATGAAATCAACCGCGTAATTGTTGTGCTCCTCCATACCGGTGGCGACCGTGAGGATATTTGGGTCAAAGATGATGTCTTCCGGTGGAAAACCAACTTCGTCTACGAGAATCCGGTAAGCTCGCTCGCAAATACGAATCTTTTCGTCGTACGTCGCAGCTTGGCCTTTTTCGTCGAAGGCCATGACCACAACCGCCGCTCCATATTTCAAAATGGTTGCGGCATTTTGGCGAAACTTCTCTTCGCCTTCTTTCAGCGAAATCGAATTAACAATCCCTTTGCCCTGCAGGCACTTGAGTCCCGCCTGGATGACCTCCCATTTCGAGGAGTCCACCATGAACGGAACCTTGGCTACTTCTGGTTCGCTCGCCAGCAACTGAAGGAACCGCGTCATGGCTGCCACGCCGTCGATCATGCCTTCGTCCATGCAAATGTCGATGACGTTCGCGCCGTTCTCGACTTGCTGCCGGGCCACGCTTACTGCTTCCTCGAACTTGCCCTCTTTCACCAACTTTGCAAACTTCGGGGAGCCCGCGACATTCGTTCGCTCGCCGATCATGATGTAAACGCCAGACTGTTGCGTGAAGGGCTGCGATCCGGAGAGGCGAAGTGGCTTAGTCTCAGGAGCCTGGAGCGCGTTGTTGGTTTCGGTCACGCTCACGCAGCATTCTCTCTTTCGTGGCGCGCCTCGCCCCACTTCCGCGGCGGCTGGCCTTCCAGTGCTTTCGCAATGGCTGCTATATGCTCCGGCGTGTTCCCGCAGCAGCCGCCGGCGATGTTGATCAATCCGTCTTTCGCGAAGCTTCCCAGAAAACGGGCCATGTCGTGCGGTCCGAGATCGAAGCCAGTTTCCGAGAGCGGATTCGGCAACCCGGCATTCGAGTAGCACGAGATTGCCACGTCCGCCTTATCCGAAAGTTCGCTTAGGAATGGATACATCAGGTCCGGGCCGAGCGAGCAATTCAGCCCCACGGAGAGCGGCTTGACGTGCTTCACCGCATTCCAGAACGCTTCAGTTGTCTGAGCAGAAATAAGCGTTTCGCCTCCGCGTCCGACCGCCGCAGAGATCATCACCGGTAGTTCTTTGCCGCCCTGATCAAACACTTCGCGAATAGCGACGAGCGCCGCTTTTGCGTTGAGCGAATCAAAAATCGTCTCCACGAGAAGCAAGTCGACTCCCCCAGCGATAAGGGCGCGCACTTGCTCGGCATAGGCAGTTTTGACTTGATCGAACGTGACCACTCGAAACCCAGCGTCGTCGGCATCGGGCGAATTCGAAAGCGAAACCGTCAGCGGTCCAATCGCTCCCGCCACGAAACGTTGACGCCCAGTTTCGTTCCCAACCCGGTAGGCCCATTCCCGGCACTGCCGCGCCGACTGCTCGTTGATCTCCCAGGCCAATTTGCGAAGGAACGGATCATGAATGATCTTTTCGTAAAAGTCGGGATCCTTTCGCCCACCCTTCTCCCGAGGGTCGTCCACAAAGAACTCGCTCTGCGTGATACTCGTAGCACCAAACGTATTCGTCTCGATGATGTCCGCTCCCGCCTCCAAAAACCGGCGGTGAATATCGCCAATCATCTTCGGTCGCGTCAGGGAAAACAGATCGCCGTTGTTCAGAAGGTCTTTCGTGGAATCCTTAAAGCGCTCGCCCCGAATGTCCGCTTCCTTCATTCCATAGGTGCGAATGGTCGTACCCATCGCGCCATCGATGATCGCAATGCGATTTTCGAGAATCTTTTCCAAAGGATGCAGGGAGCGCTTGGTCATAGTATCCGGGACAATCCTTACCTTTTCATTATAGCGTCTTCGCAATGCAAATGACTGTCTAGCGAATGGTCCGGAATCTAGAGATACTATTGAGGCGATGTCCTCGACGGCAAGCGCTCATGGAGAAGGAATAGTGCAACCTGTAGCAGAGCGATGTCACACTCTTAGGAAGCCGTTCGTCTCGGCCGGTGCCGTCACGGGAATTGGCAGCCTGCCCCTTACCTCCGCCTCTTCGGCAATCGAGGCGGTTGCGCAATTCTCGCCTCAAGTTCCGTTCTGGCCTCAACTGCCGCAACTCTCGCTATCCGAGAGTGCCATCGGCCAAGGACTCGGTTGTCTCGCAGGTCTCATTGAGCAGCGGAAGGAAGGCTACGGCTACCAGGTCAAATCAGGACAAATCGATTCCGTTCTCGAAGTTCTTCACGGCAGCAGCGGAGCGCTCACTCCAGAGAACGCGGCTGGCTTCGGCGCGTTCGAGAACGCGCTAGCCTCGGGTCTTTTCAAATCAGCGGTAGCCGTGAAAGGACAAATCGAAGGTCCCATCACGCTTTCCGCTTATCTGTTTTATCGGGGCAGACCTTTTCTCTCCGATCCGATTCTTTTTGCCGCCATTGCCTTCCATGTTTCTCAAATGCTTGCCTGGCAGATTGACCGCCTGAATGTATCCGGTCTACCTGTCATGCTCTTCGTAGACGAACCGGCTTTGTGCCTCGAAGACTCTGCGAATTCTGTTTCTGAAGAGCAGCGAATTGACGCTCTGGCAGCCACGCTCGAGAATGCGCGTGCTCGCGGAGCGTATGCCGGGTTGCATTGCTGTGCGGCACGTCCCTTTGAACGAATGTGCCACGCGAAGCCCGATATCCTTTCCTTCGATGCCGACGAGGGGCTCGATTTGTTTTTCAGCGAATGGCATGCGCTCGACTTTGTACAACAGGGAGGGACGGTTGCATACGGTCTGGTGCCCACCCGCCCTGGCGTAAACGCGGCCGATGCGGCGAGCATTTTTATTCGTTGGCTGAAAGCGGCATCGCTCGCTGGCGACCCGCGGACATTCGCGCAGCGCGCCATGATCACGGCAACGTGCGGCCTCGGGTTGCTCGACGAAACCTCCATCGAAGAGTCCTTTGGCGTCGCGCATAGCATCAGCAAACTCGTCAAATCGTTAGTGGGTTCAGAAACGGAAGTGGACGAAATTTACGGGTAGACCCAGTTCGAACTAAAGAGCACCGAGCGACTCGCACTTGCTGCGCAAGTAGGGCCGGGCACCCGAGATCGATTTGCTTATACCAAAAAGCGAGAGAGTGCATGCCGATCGCGTCAAGCCTAGAAGAGTTGCTCGTCACACCGGAATTTCGCCTGGTAAGGTCCGGGCGTTTTCTCGTCACGGAACTTCTTACGCCGCATCTCGTCCTCAGCACTTCCGTCCGCAACGGCGGGCAAACCGAGAATTTAAAATATCTCGTCAATCACCAGAGCTGTGAAGGCGCTGATCACCGCGAACGCCATGCGCATATCACCGGAATGGGCCTTGAGGGGTATCACGATTCCGCTTGTGCGGAAATCTGTCTCGACCCGTGCGAAGTGGCGATGATGGGCACTGCCGCGAATATGAACTACGCGGCCGTGGTTCAGCGTCGCGATGAGTCGTTGCAGGTCACGGCGATTGTAACGGCCGGCGTTCAGGGCAACGCAGCCTGTGCGGGCGATCCGGCATCGTGGCGCGAAACCGAAAAGGGTTGGGAGAAAGTTCAGCCGGTCGGCGGAACGATTAATACGCAGCTTCTCGTCAACCACTCGCTTACGACGGGAGCGTTGGCGCGAGCCGTCGTGACAATGACTGAAGCGAAGAGTGCCGCACTCGGGACTTTGGCGGTAGGCAGTTTGTATTCGAAGAATTTGGCGACTGGGACGGGCACCGATCAATACTGCCTGGCTGCGCCGCTCGGTGTCGACCAACCGCTGACCAGTACCAGTCCACACGTTAAGCTCGGCGAACTGATTGGCAGCGCTGTTAAGGACGCGACTCTTGAAGCCTTGCGCTGGCAGAACGGTCTTGAGCCGAGTACGACTCGTTCTATATTTCACGCCCTGAAGCGTTATGGACTCGAAGAGGCCAACTTCGTTGCAGGTCTTGCGGAACAGCTCACGGAACGCGAACTTGAACTCCTCAAGAAAAATCTGAATTCGGTAGTCTACGAACCGAAGGTTGCGGCTGTCGGCTTTGCGATTGCCGCCGTACTCGACCGCATCCGCTTTGGAACACTTCCTCCCAGTTCTGCCTGCGATATCCTCAGACAGCAGGCGGCCACCCTTGCCGCAAGCCTCGCTGCGAAACCGGATCACTGGAATAATTTCTACTCGAAGCTCGCCGAAGCCGATCCCCAAGAACCGATGCGCGTCGTGCTCTCCGCCATTGCACTCGGCTGGTCCTCCAAGTGGAGTTCTTAGCCTTTCTTCGTCCGAGCGCTCTGTTGCTTGCCGGAGCCGTCGCGCTCGACTTGTTCCTCGGCGATCCGGTCTATCCCCTGCACCCGATTCGATTGATGGGGCGCACGCTCAGTTGGTTTGAGTCGCTCCTTCGAAAAATGGGTGCGAACGGCTATGGCGGCGGAATCCTTCTTTTCTTTCTCTTGAGCGCTTTGTGGGTCGGCGGTAGCGGAACCATTCTGTTCTTACTACAAAAGACGAACCATATCGCCGCATCTCTTTTTCATCTTTTCTTGGCGTACTCCTGTCTCGCACTCCATGACCTCTTGCGTCATGCGTGGGCTGTCGAATCCGCGGCACGCCGCGACGATCTCGACGGTGCCCGCATCGCCATCTCGCGGCTGGTCGGTCGCGATACCGACCGTATGGACATCGCCGCCTGTCGTCGCGCCGCAATCGAAAGCCTAAGCGAAAATCTTACGGATGGATTTGTGAGTCCGCTCGCTTGGTATGTACTGCTCGGTCTGCCGGGGTTAGTGCTATTCAAGGTGGCAAGCACCATGGATTCGATGGTTGGGTACAGGACCCCGCGGTATCTGAAATTCGGTTGGTGTGGCGCACGTCTTGATGACGTCATGAACTTCATCCCCGCGCGGCTCACGTGGTTGCTGCTCGCATTCGTCGCACTTGTGACTCCGCGCTGTTCCGCGTCAAAAGCTTTCCGCGTGGGCTGGCAGCAGCACGCCGTCCTTCCTGGTCCGAATTCAGGATGGGGGGAAGCGGCGATGGCCGGGGGAATTCAGCGAAAACTTCTCGGCCCGATCTGGGCCAAAGGTGTCCTCATAACCGACATCTGGCTCGGAGAATCGACGGACCCGCCTGCGGGAGACTCTTCGGACATACCGCGCTCCTCGATCCTCGTCGGCGCCACCGGCGTGCTTTCCGCGGTCATCGCCATTCTCCTGTCTCTCGTCTATGTTTGACGCCAGCCATCCCCTGTGTTAACTCTCTAGTGTTCTCCGGTGCCCAATCGGGCTTCAAAGGGAAGCTGGTGCGAATCCAGCGCGGTCCCGCCACTGTAATGAGGAACGCCGTTTCGCAGTACCACTCAACGACACGTTGGGGAAGGTGAAACGGTTCGCAGTCTCACTGCGGCCTCCAAGCCAGGAAACCTGCCGAGAACGGTGTCCGACTTACCTGCGGAGAACAGGAAGCAAGCGATCCTCTTTCATTTTTTCTCGCCGCTTCGGTTCCTCCATTGGTTTCCGCTAGTTGAGTCCGCCACCCAAAAAAAGTGGACTTCATGAGCATTTCAACCAAACGCAATGACACCGGACAAGCCGGACTCGCCTGCGAGGAAGAGTAAACACGACGACACCGTGCACCAGCGCTTACTCACCTTCGGGCCTTCGCTCCTGCTCCTTGTGCTGGTAGCGACCACTGCGGCTGCGGTGCACCAATTTGCGTCTCCGGTCGGAGGGCTGCAACTGCCGCTCGCCCCCAAAGGCGACGGAGATCCGCGCATCCGCATGGGAGGCACGGCCTATCCAAGGAAGGCCACAGACAGCGATGAAGTCACGATCACGACCGCGCGTCCCACCCACCGGATCATTTCGCAATACTGGTCGATCGATGAATATGTCTACACCGTCGTGCCGCCACAGGATGTTTTGGCTGTGAGTGAAAGCGCGTATGTCAAAGACATCAGTAACGTCACGGCGCAAATCGAGCGGTTTCATCCGACCGTTGCTACGGACCCCGAACGCGTGCTCGCGCTCGACCCCGATTTGATGATCGTTTCGAGTAATGGCCGCGCCGACTATACCAGCCTCGCGCGCAGCTCCGGCGTTCCTGTCTATCGCATGCAAACCATGTTTACGACTCTCGATCAGGTGGAACAGAACATTCGGCTCGTTGGATACATCACCGGCCAGGACGAATCCGCGGAAAGAGAAGCGGTGCGATTTCATGATGCGATTGAAAAGGCGGCGGCGCTTCGCACGGCGAATGAGCCCAAGCCTCGCATCCTTGGTTTGGGCGGCCACTACAGTTACGGGACAGAAACTTTGTTTCAGGACATCGTGACTCGGCTCGGTGGGATCAATGTTGGCGCGGAAAACGGACTTGTCGGCTACGTTTCCGTAAACTTCGAGCAGATTATTCGATGGGACCCCGAATGGATCATCGCCGGCGCCAGCACCGGCCAAACGAAACAGATGTTGGCAAAACTGATGGCGGATCCAGCGATCGCTCTTACGCAGGCCGCAAAGAATGGCCACATCGTGGTTATTGAGAACCGAGTTTTTCTCCCGATGTCTCCGTTTACTTCCGTTTTCGTGCAAGCCATCGCTTCGGCCGTCTACGGTCCTCCGCCCGAGTCTGCGGAAGTGAAACCGTGAGTGCTCCAACTTCAAACGCTCTTGAACTGAATCGAACCGCCGGCTCCCGGCTTCGGAGTTCGCTCTTTTATGCATTCCTTTTACCCATTCTTTTTCTCTGTCTGCTGGCTGCGATAGGAATCGGCAGCAGCCCCATTGCGTGGTCCACGATTCTTCGCGTAATCGAATACAAAGTGTTGCCTCACGAATGGACCAGCTCCATTCAGGTTACGCAAGCCGATCAGGTCATTGTCTGGCTTATCCGCATTCCGCGTGTGATGGTTGCTTTTTTTGTTGGCGCGGGACTCGCGTCGGCCGGTGTCATCATGCAGGCGCTGTTTCGCAATCCCCTAGCGGAGCCGAGCCTCGTGGGAGCAGGCGGCGGCGCCGTCCTGGGTGGCGTGACGGCATTCGTGGCGGGCTGGAGTGCTACATCTGTTTTGTCGCTTCCCCTTCTGGCTATGCTCGGCTCCCTTCTGGCGTTGGTTCTTGTCTATGTCATGTCCACCCGCGGCGGTGTAACTCCCGTCACCACTCTGCTTCTCTCCGGCGTAGCGGTAACTGCGCTCCTCTTTGCCATTTCGAATCTGCTTATTTCTCTCAATATCGTGAATTGGCAAATCGAGCAGGAAATCGTTTTGTGGATGATGGGAGGACTCGACGCACGCACCTGGACACACGTTTGGCTCTGCGCGCCGTTTGTATTACTCGGCCTCGTCGCCTCGCTCATTCAAACTCGCGATCTGGACTTGTTGCAGCTTGGAGAAGAAACCGCAGCGTCCTTCGGCGTGGAAGTGGAATCGTCCAAGCGCATGCTGACGCTCACGGCCGCCATTCTGACAGGAGCCGCCGTAGCCGTCTCCGGAATGGTGGGTTTCGTGGGACTCGTCGTCCCACATGCCGTGCGTCTAATCCTTGGACCGTCCAACCGCAGGCTTCTGCCAGCGAGTGTATTGACGGGCGGTGCTTTTCTTGTGGTGTGTGACTTGATCGCTCGTACGATCCATCCACCAACGGAAATCCGCCTGGGAATTGTGACTGCGCTCTTTGGTGGCCCGCTTTTTATTTATCTACTGTTGCGCCGGTACCGCGGAGCCGTGAACACATGAGTGTTCTCAAAGCACACGACGCGGTCGTGCGACGCGGTGGACACACGATTCTTGGACCCCTATCCCTTGAAATCGGCCCTGGCGAAATGACCGCGCTCATCGGGCCAAACGGTAGCGGCAAAAGCACCCTCCTGCGATTGTTCTCCGGAATCTGGAAGCCGGATTCCGGAGATGTTTTTCTGGATGGCACGGCAATCGGCACTAGGCCACGGAAAGAAATTGCGCGCCACATTTCATTTGTTCCTCAGGAAATGCAAATCGATTTCTCGTTCACTGTGGCGGAGATTCTCGCCATGGGGCGTTACGCGCATCGCGGACGCTTCACTCCGCAGTCGGAAGCTGACCGCACTGCGATTAGTCTCGCTGCAACGGAATGCGATGTCACACATCTACTTGGGCGCGCCGTGAACACCTTATCGGGAGGAGAACGTCAGCGGGTGCTGATCGCACGAAGCCTCGTCGCTCAACCAGAATTTATCTTACTCGACGAGCCTACAGCCAATCTCGACATTCAACATGCACTGGACATTCTCGAGTTGTGTCGTGCCCTTGCGCAAAAAGGAAAGACCGTGATCGTCGCGACTCACGACTTTAATTCGGTCACTCGTTTCGTTACTCGTTTCGTTTTGCTGCAATCAGGAAGATTGGTGGCAGAAGGTCCTCGCGACGCAGTGCTTACCCAAAAAGCTATTCAGAATGTGTTCCAGGTAGAGGCGGAATTGGTTGCGACAAAAGCCGGGGCCCCGCTTTATTTTTTCCATCAACGTGGCTCATATTAATCTCCGTCGCTAGGCTCTGAGCCAGTCGATAAACAATCTTTCTCCAGGACTTCTTGGGAAAGGCAAACTGAGGCAACTTGGCACAAACTCACCTCAAAAAGTTCTAAGATCGTCACTCTGGGTGCGCCATTTTTTTGCGTCTTCTTTTCCACAACTTCCGATACTATCTTTTTTGTCGTGACAGAATGTCTATCGAGACTGCGCTTGCGAGCCTCATCGACGAGTTGGAACAAGATCGTTCTCTAGATGAACCGAGGCATTTGCGTCAACGTATCAAGGCCCTCGACGACCTTGACGCCTATCTTCCAGACGGGCCAGCGGGGCAACCCATCGCAACAACGCTTCTTCGCCGGGCGAAGTCGATTTACTCTCGATTGGAGTCTGTCAACCTCAGCCTATACAAGAGCATCCGTCGAGATATTCAGCGGGGCGCACGCAGGGCTAGTCTGCTTGAGTGGATGCCCGATGGAAATGATGCAGCCAATCTCATGAATTCCAGAGGCTATGGCCATCTGGACGAATTGATCAGCGGGGTCTTGCAGTTTGAAAAACCGTCGGCTGAGGTCGTCCAGTTAGATTCCGAAATGGTCGCATATCAGCCGACCCCTGCGCGCCATATCTTTGATCTCATCGGCCGAACACCACTTACGGAACGGGACTTTCTGATCGATCTCGGCTCCGGGTTGGGTCACGTCACGTTGATGGCTTCCATTTGCACCAGAGCTCACTGCACTGGGATCGAACTTGAGCCTTCCTATGTCGATTGTGCTCGCAAGAGCGCTCAATCGCTAAACCTGAACAACGTGAGATTTATCCAGGGCGACGCTCGTGCCGCGGACTTATCCCAGGGCACAGTATTCTATTTGTATACGCCCTTTAGCGGCGCCATCCTGCGAGATGTGCTGCACTCGCTGCGACAGGAAGCCGTTAAGCGAGAGATTCGAGTCTGCACGATCGGCCCGTGCACGCGCGTCGTCGCCGAGGAGCAATGGTTAAGCGTAATTGGAGCGCTAGAAACAGAACGAATCGCTATCTTCCGCTCTCGCAACAAGGCATAGCCGCGAGGCAATGACATTAAGTCTGAAACAATTACAGATATCGGAGCCTTAGAGTTTAAGAGACCGGCGGGTTTAGGGTCTGTTCTCCGCTCCGCCATCCTCGCCTGTCCCCACGCGACACCATAGTGTGAAGCGTGAGCCTTCATCGCGACGGCTTGCGCGCACGCAAAGACCAACTGAGTTTACGCTCATTCCTTTAGCGATTCGCGGGGCGATGGATTCTCTGTTTAGTAGCCTTTTCGCGCTTGGTCCGCGTTTTCTCGACCGCAGCAGGCGTTTTGGATGGAAATTGCTGAGAAAGGCTCGCGGGGGCGGCAAGGCGCCACGCGGCAGCGAGCGCGTTGCGAACCACTTCCTTCTTGGCCGCTTTGAGGTTCACGCTGGTGCTGCCTTGGCGTCCCCACGCGCCTTTGGCTGGGACGAATACAGCGGGCTCGGCTTCGACGAGCATTTCTTGCTCGACCGGAGTCAGCTTCACCATGCCCCAGGACTTGTCAGGATAACCGAGCGTTGCGAAGATTTTTCGGGCGACGCGGAAGTCGGGATGGTTCATGTGCGCACGCTCTTCCGTTTCCGGAAAGCTCAAAGCCAATTTGCGAAAATCATTAGGTGTCATGGCGCTCCTCCGACGAGCGAAGCTGATATGACATCACAAAGGATTGCCTCGGGCAACGGGCACTCGACCTGGCTCTCTCTCCCGCCACAATGCGCCAAATTCTCCGCGGGGACACAGCATCACTGTGCCCGTCCTTCCCCGCGTGTTCCGATTAACGATCAGCTCCGAACAATGGCATACTGCGAAGCAAACCTCGGTGTTTGCGAGATCGGAGTCTTCGACGAGCCCGGGCATTCTGCCAAAGAAACGAGAACCAACATGAAAGCAGCCGTACTACGCGAGTTAGGCAAAGCTCCGCGCTACGAGGATTTTGCAGAACCGGTCGCGGGGCCGGGCGAAGCGATTGTGCGCGTGCTGGCCGCCTCACTGAAACCGATCGATAAGCAGCTCGCTGCCGGAACCCACTACGCGAGTCCGCGCGAGCTTCCTGTGGTTTGCGGAGCCGACGGCGTTGGCGAACTTGCGGATGGAACGCGAGTGTTCTTTGGTGGCCCGCGCCGGCCTTATGGCGCAATGGCGGAGCGCACCGTCGTTCCCGCAGGATTTTGTTTTCCGGTGCCTAAAGAGATGGACGACGCTACAGCTGCCGCCCTCCCAAATCCTGGCGTATCGGCCCTGCTTTCTCTAAACAGTCGCGCGAAGGTTGCGAAGGGCGAAACCGTTCTCATCTTGGGCGCCACGGGAATCACGGGAACCATCGCCGTGCAAATTGCGAAGCTGTTGGGAGCCGGGCGGGTAATTGGCGCGGGACGAAACCCCGAAGCGCTGGAAAAACTCCGCGGCCTGGGTGCTGATGCGGCGATTCAACTCAATCAGCCCGAGGAAGATTTGAAGAAACAATTTGCACGCGAAGCCGGCGAGGCCGGATTCAACGTAATCATCGACTATGTTTGGGGTCGCCCCACGGAAGTGCTTCTTGCTGCCATCACGCGCCACGAGTTTGCTGCCGTGGATCCCGAAGTTCGCCTTCTGCAAGTCGGAGAGAGCGCCGGCCCAAATATCTCGCTACCCGCGGCTGTGCTCCGGAGCACGGCTCTAACAATTCTGGGAACCGCCGGAATGCCAGCTCCAGAAGTGCTACTTGCCGCAATGCAGCAAGTTCTGGTATGGGGAGCCGCAGGCACGCTGCGCATCGAAACAGAAAAAGTTCCGCTAGGCGACATCGAACAAGCCTGGCAACGGGCAGAACGCAGCCGCAGACTAGTCGTCATTCCATAAAAGACTTTCAGATCTAGAAAAGGCACGCGTTTCCTTGCGTGCCTTTCTTAAAACTCAGGCGCCTCGTCGCCTTTGAATGCCATTTCAGACTCTTTGCATTCAGCAGGGACGAGGCACGCGCGACGTTTGGGGCGTGGTGGAACAGCCTGAGTCACAACATCCTTTAGTTGTCGAGGTTGGACACCGTTGCGCCGGCCACCTTCTTGCACTCCGAGCTTCGTGGCACGGTGATCTTCACGATCTGTCCAAGGCCCACAGGCGGCGGTCCAAACCCGACATTCGAAACATAAAGGGCGCCATCCGGCCCAAAGGTCATCGCCGTGGGCAGAAACAAACCAGTCGCGA
>Ga0210388_10000506_pt1 | contig 31818 bp, 25 predicted proteins | sample IncBWC19OmetaG_FD_155485 | JGI IMG/M metagenome (GOLD analysis project Ga0210388, IMG submission 155485) | Forest soil microbial communities from Barre Woods Harvard Forest LTER site, Petersham, Massachusetts, United States - Inc-BW-C-19-O ...
CGCAGCGTCACGTCACTCACGACAACATCTTTGAGCACTTTTACACTACTGAGTTGGACGGTCACTATAATGTGCTCGAATGCAACCACGATGCCGGGCCGAATCAGAGTCCTGCAACAAACACACCCAACGTTGTCTACAACAACGTAATGCGGCATTTTGATCCGTCTTTCGCCGGCGGCGAAGATTTTTGGTTTTGTCCGAACTCGAGTTCGGAGTATTGGTTTAACAACCTGCAATACGACATCAGCGGGCAACCGTGGGCCATGGCGGGCACCACGCAGTACCCGGACTGCACCAACACCGGCGGTCAGTTTTTGTTCAACAACACATTTGTGGACACCGGCGCTATTACCTGCCATGGAAGCGGATCGAATGTGAGTGGCGGGAGGTATTTTACCGCCTACAACAATCACTTGATCGGGACCACTTTTGACTCGGCAGGTTGCACGGGGTATTCAGACGCTTCCAACGTGATTATGAGCGATTCGAAAGCGACCAGCCAGGGCTACACGACCGGGACAGCCGGAACGACGGCCAAGAACACTTGTGCAAACGATGCGACAACTCCGTGCGTTCCAACTGCGGGTAGCAACACTACCGTTGGAATCGGGCGCAACCTCATGAATAATGCATCGCTGACGACTGCGGTTGGGACAAGCTGGTGTGCCACATTGGCGACGTATTCATCAACCGATCCGTCAGTTGGCGTAGACGCGGCTACTGCCTGCAAGTATGGAACCACGGATGGATGTGCCTACAACCAGGTAAACCATTCGATGGTTTGCCCCTCCGCAGCGTGGCTAGCTGTGATTCGTCCATCCAGCAATGCCTGGAACAGCGGTGCTTATCAGTTTTCCGGCCCTACGCCTCCAACCAATGTAAAGGGCTCGGCTTCACCCAACTAAGCGGCGTTCAGTCCATCTTGGCCCTAATGCAGGCAAAGGCCCAACACTTGGCTCTAACGTCAAGCCGAAAAACCGATTTCAGGCGCAGGCTAAAGCGCTAAAAACGCTCGATTTTGGTTTGCCAATACAAATCACAGCGAGCAATCTCTTTCACGCAAACTCGAACCTGGGCGAAGAAATTGGACGTTCCGGGTAAGCTCTTCTTCCGGGTTTGTGGAAACAGGACGCCGCACTTGTACCCTTCTAACTATGGCACCTGAACACCTGAGATTTGGAGGCGGAGCGGCCGACTCGGCGATCAGCCCGGTGGTGGCGCTGTGGCTGCTGATAGCGATTGTGCTCATCCTGGCCCTTCCCCGGGCGAAGGTGATCACGCCCTATATGTTTGCTTTTTTCACAATCCCAGTCGGAGAAGTGGTTGTGCTGGGTGGTTTCCACTTCACCGCCCTGCGCCTCCTGATTCTGGCCGGGCTGCTTCGCAGGGTGATGTTGCCCAAGTCAACGGTTACAGGCAAATTCCCCGGCGGCTTCAACGCTATCGATTGGGCGGTTGTACTTTGGGCGGTGTCGGCAGTCGTCGCGGGTTACCTCGAATTCCGCCAGATGCAAGCGTTCGTCAATGTTTTGGGGGTTCTTCTGGACACGCTGGGTGGCTACCTCGTAGTGAGGGCCTTCATCCCCGATGGCGAGGGAGTGCGGCGAACAATCAGGACTTTTGCCCTGGTCTGCGCGCTTCAGGGCGTCTGCATGATCAATGAACGGATCAGCCACTTCAATGTATTCGGCCTGCTGGGAGGGATCAGCACGGGCGTTACAGTTCGGGATGGGCACATACGCGCATCGGGAACATTTGGCTGTCTCTACGCAGGTGCTTTTGCCGGGGTTTTGATCCCCCTGTTTGTGTGGTTGTGGTCGGATAAAAAATCCCGCTTGGTCGCAATTGCCGGCGTTGCAGGAGCCACGGCGATGGTGATCACTTCCTATTCGAGCACGTCCTGGATGGCCTTCGGAGGAAGCCTTCTCGGGATGGCTTTTTGGCCGCTGCGCAAAAAAACGCGCCTGTTGCGTTGGGGATTTTCGATCTGCCTCATTGCGCTGCATCTTGTCATGAAGGCGCCAGTATGGGCGCTGATTGCTCGTGTCGACCTTACCGGATCCTCGTCGGGCGAGCAGCGATACATGCTTATTGACATGACGGTGAAGCACTTCAGCGACTGGTGGCTGATTGGCACACCGAAATACGTTGAATGGGGATGGGATAGTTGGGACCTCTGCAATCAATTTGTTGCTGTTGCGTTGACGGGCGGGTTGGTTGCACTGATTTTCTATATTGCAATTTTCAGCCGCAGTTTTGGTGCACTCGGTAAAGCCATGAAGCTGGGAAATGTGGGGCGCAAGACGCAATGGCTTCTCTGGTGCGCTGGATCTACGCTGTTTGCCACGGTAATTGCGCATTTCGGAATCAACTATATGGCGCAGCTGATTATGGGTTTTTTCCCCTTGATCGCCTGTATCTCCGTGATGACCTTCGAGGCGCGGAGGTCGGCGGTCCGGAGCGAGAAGCCCGCAACCAAGGAGCAGCCTGCGCTGGCAGCCAACATGCCCGAAGGCGCGTTGGTTGCCAATACATGATCCCGTGTGCAACGGGAGCCGGAAAGGAGAAAGACTATGAGCAATAACAACGGTCGAGTACGGGTGCTTTACAGCTTTCCCCTCAGGCTCGGCGCGGACAGAATTTGCGGCATCGCATGGCAACAGGTGAATGGCCTGTCGTTGGCGGGCGCCGACGTCGTGGTTTACCCCGCCTCCATTTCAAGGCCGGTTCGGCCCGATGTGACGGTCGCTCCGACTCTGGCCAGAGGGAAGCTTCGCATTCCATATAAGGTCGTAGGCACAATGCGCGCCTGCGACTGGCACGATCGGATCGTGGCCCACCGCATCGAGAAGATGACGGGCCAGATCGATATCATCCACACATGGCCCCTGGGGGCGCTGCATACGCTGCGCACGGCTGCGCGGCTGGGAATTCCTACCGTGCTGGAGCGGTGTAACGCGCACACCGGCTTCGCCATGGAGGTGGTAAAGCAGGAGTGCGATCGACTCGGAGTGGTGCTGCCACCGGATCATGAACACGCATTCAATGCGGAAAAGCTCCACAAGGAAGAAGAAGAATACCGGCTGGCTACGCGACTCCTGTGTCCGTGCGATTTTGTAGTCAAGACCTTTCTCGACAAGGGCTATAAGCAGGAACAACTGGCGCGCCACACCTACGGATATGACGAAAATGTGTACTACTCTGAGGGCCAGAAGCGCGACCGCAAACAAGGGCTGACCATGCTGTTTGTGGGTGTTTGCGCAGTGCGGAAGGGTGTTCACTTTGCCCTCGAGGCGTGGCTCAAATCGCCGGCTTGCGAGAATGGCACGTTTCTCATCGCCGGAGAGTTTCTGCCCGACTATCAGGAAAAGCTTGCATCCATGCTCGCTCATCCCAGCGTGAAAGTTTTGGGTCATCGCAACGACGTACCGGAACTGATGCGCAAGAGCGACATTCTGGTTCTGCCCAGTATTGAAGAGGGCTTCGGCCTTGTCATCGCCGAAGCGATGGGTTCCGGTTGCGTCCCGCTCGCCTCCGAGGCGTGTACCGAAATATGCAATCACATGAAAACGGGTCTCATGCACAAAGTGGGAGACGTGGAAGCCCTGACGCAGCACATCACTATGCTGCACCAGGATCGCGCACTCCTTGAGACCTTGCGTGCCGGTGCCCTCAGTGCATCCTCTCAAGTCACCTGGGCCGCTGCGGGTGCAAGGCTGCTTGACGTTTACCGCGCGACGATTGCAGCCCACAAAGTTGATGCGGCCAACAAGGCGCCTCAATCTTCCCATGCCGTCTGCGCAATCGCCTGATCTCACGACCGGGCACACCGACTTCCGAAAGTTTCTTTCATGAATCCCAAGGTATCCGTCGTCATCCCGACCTATAACCGAGCGAATAGGATTGGCAAGTGCGTGGAATGCGTGCTCGCACAAACCTTCACCGATCTTGAAGTCATCGTGGTGGATGACGGATCCTCGGATGGGACGGGGCGAATGCTCGAGAGCGAGTTTGGCGATCGCATCCGGTACTATTTTCAAACCAATTCCGGAGTCAGCGCTGCGCGCAACAAGGGAATCGAGGAAGCCAGGGGTGAATGGGTTGCATTTCTGGATTCCGACGATTTGTGGGAGAAAGAAAAACTCGAATGGCAACTGAAAGCGTTGCAGCAATATGGTTCTGAATGCGGCGCGTGTTATACCGACGTCCGGTTCATGAATCATCCCGAGACGCGCACCATGTTCGAATTGGCCGAAGGAAACTATAAGCACGAAGGCTCCATGGGCGTGAACACCGATGTACTTCGGTTGCTGGTGTTGCCCGGCGGCGCCGGAATGGTGGTTTGCCCGTCATCATTGCTGGCGCGCAAGGAAGCATTGAAGAAACTTGGAGGATTCGACCTCCGACTTGCGTACAGCCAGGACAGCGAGTTGATGTTTAGGATGGCGATGACGACCCACTTCTGCTATGTCAACCGCCCGCTCGTCCTGTTTGATCGGTCGCCCGTCGAGGAACGCCATGTGGGAGTAAGCTCGGCGTGGAATAAATTGGAGTTTTTCCTTCAGGATAGCCAGTTGCGGCTGGAAGGGTTGATGAAGGTGACTGAATCTCAGCCGGCTGCAATCCGCAAACTGGTGCGTCATCAGCTCGGATCCATCCATAACGGATGGGTTAATTGCCATTTGGAAGCGGGACAATACGGCAGGGCGCGCGCGGCGGCAAGTAAAGCGGCACGATTGAACTTGACGTTCAATGTCGGAATGAAGTGGCTGTTAACCTGGATAAATCCAGGCCTTGCCTTGCGAATCGTACGCCGCCGGGAAAGCAACAGAGATGCAGAATTTACCGTTTAAGAATGAGCCAGGCAAAGTCAATGAATAGCAGCACATCATTGCAGTCAGTATTGGAGCGGGGACCGGCTGTGCAATCCAAAGCCGCATCGGCGAAGAGCGATCCGGAGGCGTGCCCTATCTGCGGGCAAACCAGCGCCCGGACGTGGTTGCGTGCGCCGGACCGGCTGCATGGAAGGCAGGAGCAGTACACGCTGCTGCGCTGCCCGGTTTGTTCGGTTGTGTGGCTCAGCAATCCACCACAGCCCGCGGAAATGTATCAACATTACACCGATGCATACGACAGGATGATCTCGGCCGCCGGCGAGAACTCGCCGCTTCGCTGGGGATTTCGGCGTGAAGCAATTGCACAGCATAAGCAGTCCGGATCGCTTCTCGACTTGGGATGCAGTTCGGGTGCGTTCCTGCAATCGATGCGCGGCAAGGATTGGAACCTGTTCGGCATTGAGATGTCCGCGGAGTCGGCGAAGCGAGCGCAGGAGGGAAGCGGCGCCAGTGTTTTTGTTGGAAACATTCTCGAAGCGGAATTCGCGCCGGCATCGTTCGACGTGATTACATGTTTCGATGTCCTCGAGCATTTGTACGAGCCGCGGCAGGTAATCACCCGCGTCGCCGAGTGGCTGAAGCCGGGAGGGATCTTCTACGTCCTGGTTCCCAATGTGGATAGTGCGGAGGGGCGCGCCTTCAAAAGCTATTGGCATGGACTCGAGCTACCCCGGCACTTGTTCCATTACTCGCCGGCATCTCTCAAATTCCTGGCCGAATCATCCGGACTGACCACGGCGTCGCTTGAGACATGGCGTAATCCCGCGGTTGGAACCAGCCTACGCTACGTCTTTGACGATATGTTCCGCGCCATTGGCATTCATCAGATGCCGGTTGCCTACAGGGGCGAAGCGACCCTGCCCTGGAGAGCGGCGCGAAAGGTTGTGCGCATGACGATTCTGCGCGCGCTGCTGGCGATGGCTCCGCTGGCCGGCGGTGGAGAGTCAATTCACGCGATTTTCCGCAAAGCTGGGCCGACCGAGTGACAATGCAGCCGCAACCGTTCATGGCGCGCCCAGCAGTTCTGTCCGCAGACACAATCGTCTGCACGCAACCGCGGAGACTTATTCAGGAAGCAGCAGGGATTACGGGATCACGATGGGTTTAGTTCAAACATATAAGCACGGAAAAGCTGCTGTGACCGGCATGCTTTTCGGCGAAGCTCTGCGGGCCAAGGCAATGCGCGGCGGCGTTTGGCTTGGAGGCGGCAGCGTTGCCGAGCAGGCCAGTCGCTTTGCCCGCAATATGATTCTGACTCGGATCCTGGCGCCGAGCGCGTTTGGAGCCATGGCCATTGTCATGTCCTCTTCCGCAATCGTGGGTGCTTTGACGGAAGTGGGACTGAAGCAGGCGCTGATTCAAAACCCCCGCGGAGGCGAGAAGGAGTACTTGGACGCCGGTTGGTGGATGGGGATGGGCCGGGCGCTCTTCACTTATCTCATTATCTTCGCCATGGCCCCATTGGTCGGCCATTTCTATGGTTCGGTAGACTTGTCCGCGCTGCTTCGGGTAACACTGCTGGGCACGCTGTTCGATGGAGCCATGAGTCCGCGCTCCACTCTCGCGCAAAAGGATATGAGGTTTGCGCGATGGATGGTCATCAGCAATGGTGGCGCTATCTGCGGAGTTATTCTTACTGTCGTCCTCAGCTTCGTTATTCGCGATGTGTGGGCTCTGGCAATCGGCTTTGGCAGTGAAAATGCCTTCCGTTGCATCTTGTCGTACATTCTGTATCCTGGGCTTCCATCCCTTAAATGGAAATCCCAAGCCGCGCGCGAACTCTATGGATTCTCAAAACAGGCGTTCGGGTTGTCGCTTCTGAACCTGATTTTTTCACGCACCGATATCTTCGTGTTAGGCAAGCTTTATTCCACGACCCAGCTGGGCCTCTACTCAATGGGAGTGGCCCTGGTGATGACCCCTTCATCTTTCGTCACGCAGATGTTGGGGCAAACCCTTTTTCCCGCATTTTCCCACGTTCAGGGAGATAAGGTGCGCCTCAATCGCATCCTCATTGAAGTCAGCTCCTGGCTCATTCTGCTCGGGCTTCCATGCGTGGCTGTGATTTTTCTGTGCGGATATTCCCTTCTTTCGATTGCTTACGGAGCACGATATGTGGCCGCCGCCGCACCGCTGGCGATTGCCGCCGCAGTGGTCTTCCTCAATATTCTGAATGCCGCAATCACATGTGTCTTTACTGCTGTGGGTCGTCCAGGTCTGCATCGCCGCGCCGTCGCCGCTTCCGCGGTGGTAATGGTAATCTCAATCTTCCCAGCCTGCAAATTACTTGGAATCGCGGGAGGGCAGGTCGCAGCGCTGCTTGCGATTATCGTTAGTTACCTCATTCAAGTTTTCCGGATGCGCGATCTTACCGGGTTAGATCTGCTGCGCTACGGAAGAGCCTTTGTGCCGGCAACTCTCGTAACTGCGGGAATTCTCGCTGCCGGCTACGGAGTCCACGTACTTGGCCTGGCGACCAGTCCTGCAGTAACTCTTTCCCTCGGCGCGGCCGCCTGCATGATCGCATATGCTCTGTGCGTGCCGGCTTTCATGAAGGCCAGACATGCCGCGTAGCCAATGGCTGCGGCTCAGCACACAATCGGTTGTCGACGCAAAATTGGTCAACACCGGATGCGCAGAAATCATATCTAAGGAGTACAAGGTGCCTAACGCGAATCGTCGTCGGCCTTCAGAAGATCCATTGGATTGGCTACCCAGGCTACGTACAAAGCTGTATAGCTTTTGGGTTCGACTTATCTATCCATTTGCGTCTATTGGCCGCAATGTGTCGTTTCATTACACCAGTCGGGTGTATCGCCCCCGTTCAACCAGAGTCAGTCTTGGCAATGGGGTAAGTCTTAGAGAATTTGCATGGCTCAGTGTAGCCACGGAAGACCCGACGGGCGAACCGGCAATCGTGCTGGAAGACAATTGTCACATAGGGTTCGGCAGTATCATCACCGCCAAGAACTTAGTGCACCTGGAACGCGATGTGCTGGTTGGCCAGATGGTGTTGATTGTAGACCACAATCATGCGTACGAAGATATCACCATACCAATCGTTGGGCAGGGAATTACGGCAGGCGGCACAATCCGGATCGGCCAGGGAACATGGATTGGCCATGGGGCATCCATAATTTGCCCACGAGGAGAGCTGAAGATAGGACGCAATTGCGTTATTGCGGCAAATTCCATGGTGATGCGAAGCATCCCCGATTACTCAGTGGTGACGGGCAATCCCGCGACCATCATTCGGCAATTCGATGTGGAAAGAGGAGCATGGCGCGCGGGTGGCAGAGAAGGCAAAATTGAGCGAGCCGCGGAAGCTGTACCGGTGAGTGCCGAGGCTCCAGCGAATGCATGAAGGTTGAGATAAATTGCCCGCCGATTAACTTGAGTTCTGGATCAACTGAAGTAACCAGCTTGGTTCCAAATTCTCAATTCTTGGCATTTCGAGAATTTGGCGTCTGGCCAGCCATGCTCGCGAAGTCGACAATTTGAGTTGAGCATGAAGGCAATATAAAGGAATGGTTTTCATGGCTGCGACGGCTAGCGGGACGGATTTATTCTCATTGCGCGGCAAGACGTATTTGGTTGCGGGCGGTACGCGTGGCATCGGCCAGGCCATTTCCCTGCGCTTCGCGCAAGCAGGCGCTACAGTCATCGCGAGTTATCTCCGGAATGAGCAAGCCGCCGAAAAGTTGAAGGCAATTGCTACGGAAGAGCAATTGGCTATTTCGTTCTGTCGCGCGGATTTAACCACTGATAAAGGCCTGGAGCAGCTTGACCAATTTCTCCAGCAGAGTGGGCCGCAACTATCCGGGTTGGTGTATTGCGCGGCAACTGGAATCCATCGTTCCATCGATGAACTTACCGAGCGCCACTTCGACTTCACCTTTAACCTGAATGTCCGCGCCTTTTTTCGGCTAATCAAACTTATCAAGCCGCGTCTATCCAAGGGCTCAAGCGTAGTTGCGGTTAGTTCCTCGGGTGCATCGCGGGCGCTCCCTTACTATTCGCTGGTAGGGTCATCCAAAGGCGCGCTCGATGCTCTTGCGCGACATCTTGCCGCCGAATTGGCGTCCGCTGGTATTCGCGTCAACATATTAACCGCAGGGGCGGTCCTCACCGATGCCTGGAAAGCAATGCCGAATAGCGAGGCACGACTCGCCGAAACCATCCGTCGAACCCCGGCGGGGCGTCTGGTCACGGCCGAGGAAGTAGCATACGGCGCGCAGTTTCTTTGTTCGGATGCGGCCTCGGGGATGGTCGGTCACACCCTGATCCTCGACGGTGGAACCGCGATCATGGCCTGAATATCGGGAAAGACCAATCAGCAATTCAAACTCAATCACGGAGAAAGAAAGGATCAGATGAGCGATACAGATTACGTTCTAAGCAAAGTTCAAGAGGCATTCAAGGCCGCGTTCGACGTTGACCCGAAAACGGTGACCATGGAGACCAGCGCGAGTGACATCCCGCTTTGGGATTCCGTGGGACATCTCACTCTCGCCAGCAGCCTGGAAGAGGTTTTCGGAGTCACACTGGACGTGGACGAGTTGATGGAAATGGAGAATGTTCACGAGATCGTGCGCATTATTACTCCCAAACTTTCCGAGAGAGTGTAATGTGACGGTTGCCAGCGGATGGAATTTTGCCGGGCGCCTTGTCGGGCGGCTCGGCCCATGTACGTGCTTCATCGACGCAGCTACGGGGCGCACCATCGGTCCTGGTGAGCTTCCGCGGATGATTGCGGCGTATGCCACTGCCATAGTATCTGCTGGTCTGCAGGCCGGAGATAGAGTGCTGATTGGTTGCGCGCTCTCTCCATCAAGCGCATTGGTTTATCTGGGCGCCATGTACGCGGGCCTCGTGGCAGTGCCGGTGGACGAGCGAATGCTGATCGCTTCGGGACCAGCGCTGGTGGAGGCAACGGGGGCAAGAGCCATCTGGAGTGAAGGAAGTTTTGCGAAAGAGGGTGCTTACAAATCGTCGTTGATTTGGCTGCAGGGTGATTTGGCCGCGGAGATCACTGAAGTGATGTCGCCCGCCGTTGTCGCATCCTCCAATCTGGCGGCATTGATGGCCACGTCCGGCTCTACCGGCGTTCCACGGTTCGTCATGGTCAGCCATGGGAACCTGATTGCCAATACTGAAGCCATCGTTCGCAGCCAGGATTTGACCGCCAATGAAGTCGCCATGCTCATTCTTCCAGTGAGCTATTGTTTCGGAGCGAGCCTGCTGCATACGCACCTCTACCAAGGCGGCGCGATTGTATTTGACCGGCGCTTCATGTTCCCGGACAAAGTGCTCCAGGCCATTGCTCAATATGGTTGCACCACGTTCGCGGGCGTGCCCACTGTTTACAATGTGCTGCTGCGGCGCTCAAGTATTCGCAAGATTCAGTTACCAAGCCTGCGGCGTTTTCTCCAGGCAGGCGGAGGGCTGGCTCCTGAACGGATCAGTGAAATGCGCGAGCTTTTTCCGCAAGTTAAATTCTACGTAATGTACGGCCAAACTGAAGCGACTGCGCGAATCTCCTGCATGGACCCCAATCGCTGGGACGACAAAGCGGGAAGCGTGGGCCAGCCGCTGGACAACCTGACAATCTCAATCTTGGATGAAGAAGGCAATCCTGTCGAGCCAGGTCAGGTAGGCCAGCTGCTTGTCCAGGGACCTTCGATCTGCTCCGGATATTTGAACGACGAGGAAGAGACGCGTCGCGTATTTCGCGGCGGTTGGCTGCGGACCGGCGACCTCGCCCGCAGGGATGCGGACGGTTTTCTGTGGATTGAAGGACGAACCGGGAGTTTTCTGAAAATCAGAGGAATACGCGTGAGTCTTGCAGAAGTCGAAGCCAAGGTTACTGCGCTTCCGGGAGTCTATGAATGCGGCGCGTGTGCCGTCGATCATCCTGAGGCTGGACAGGCGCTAATTCTGTTGATCGTGCCGGATCAGGGCGCGAATTTAGTTACGGAAGAAATCCGCCACAGGCTTCCGGCCCATTGGACTCTTGACTCGATTCGTGTCGTCTCCGAACTGCCGAAAACATCCGCGGGGAAGATTGCGCGTCCGGCGCTTGCAGTTTTGGGCAAGGAGCTTCATGGAATTGCTTAACGAAAAGATAGATCAGATTCTCTCCATCCCTCCTTACAGCCAATCGCCCGTCGAAAGAGAGGCTGGACTATTGGAGTTGCTTCGCGAGGAGTTGGATTACGCATGCAGCCGGCACGCCGGCTATGAAAACTATATCCAGCACTGGCCGATTGATTACCGCACCGCTCAGAGGGTTGCCGATCTTCCTTTTCTGCCGGTGGGAATTCTGAAAGCAAATCCGCCTCTCTCGTTTATTCGTCCCGACGAGGTGAAAAGAACCTTGACCTCCAGCGCTACGACCTCGCAGTTGCCTAGCCGCGTTGTGCTGGATGCGCCGACGTCGCGGCGAATGACAAAAGGCATTGTAAGTATCGTGCGTGATTTTATCGGTACTTCGCGCAGGCCTTACCTGGTTGTAGATACTCCTGATTTCATGCGCCGCAGCGATGCCCTGGGCGCGAGGGGCGCGGCCATTCAAGGGCTGCACCCGTTCGCCAGTCAAACGACTTATTGTCTTGACGTGAACGAACAGGGCGACTTGACGCTCGATCTCAAAAAAGTCAAAGAGTTCGCCGAGACTCATCGCGATACTGAAGTGCTGGTGTATGGGTTTACCTTCATTCTCTGGAACCATCTGGTCAAGCCTCTGCTGGCGGAAGATATCTGTCTCAATCTTCCCAACATTCGCATCCTGCATAGCGGCGGCTGGAAGCGGTTGCAAGATCAAGCTGTCGAGAAATCGGTATTCAATGAGAAACTGGCGCGCGTGTTTGGCTGCGCACCGGAGTGCGTCATCGATTTCTACGGCATGGTGGAGAGTGTTGGCGTCATTTTTCCGGATTGCACCGAAGGCAACAAACACGGGCCCGTGTTCGGCGACGTGATTGTACGCGATGCGCTGACTCTCGAACCGGTCGCGGAGGGAGAGCACGGCATCGTGCAGGTCTGCAGCGTGCTGCCAACCAGCTTTCCCGGAAATCTTCTGCTCACTGAAGACATGGCCCAGGTGATTGCCTACGATGGTTGCGCCTGCGGACGACGCGGAATCAGCTTCCGGTTTGCGGGACGGATCCCGAAATCCGAACTCCGTGGCTGCGGAAATCTAGAAATCAAAAGATCGGTGATGAATTAAATGACGACTCTTGCCATGACGCGGCTGATTCAGACAGTTGATTCGCCCGAGGAAATTTCCATTGCGGCGGCCGAACTGCGTCAGGTCATTGCCACCGAACAGTTGTCGCCCAATGAAGTGATCGCCATCTTTGGTTCCTGGGCCAAGAGCCTTGACGCACGAGAACTCGATGACTTCCCAGGGATCGTTTTTCTGCGCATGTGGCTCAGGCGCGGAACGCTGGAGCCGATTGTCGTTCGCGAACTTGGTGCCAACAGCCTGGATGGCGGATGGACGGAAAATGGCCGTGCCAGGCTGAGAGCATTTCCCCTCGGTGTTGTGGGCCATTGGCCTGCCGGCAATGTCGAGATTCAGCCAATTCTTTCCATGACCTGCGCTCTTCTGGGCGGCAATGCGGCCATTGTGCGCATTCCGCGAGGCCTAGTCGAGCTAACGCGAATCCTGATGGAGAAGTTGGCGCAGAGCGATCCGAGCGAACGATTGACGCGGCGCATATTCATGGCCGCCTTCGATCATGGCCGCCAGGATTTGCACCAAGCCATGGCTCGCGTTGTAGACGGAGCGATGATTTGGGGCGGGCAGGAATCAGTTTTGCAGGTTCGTTCGCTGCCGTTTCCTCATTGGACGCGAATTCAGGTTTTTGGCCCTCGAATTTCTGTCGCAGCGATGGATGCAGGAGCCTGGAGCAATCCTGCCGAACAGGAAACCTGGTGCCTGCGCATGGCGCGGGATCTTTGGCAATTTGATCAGCAGGCTTGCTCCTCGCCGCAGGTTCTGTACATCGAAAACAAGAACAGACAATCCACCGATCAGTTTCTTTCTTCGCTCCAACGCGCATTTGAAACGGAAAACAAAGCGCATCCACGGCAAGAGATCGCCGCCACGTTGACATCGACAATCTCTCGGGCGCGCGCGGCCTGGCTGTTAGATGATGTTTCGCATCGAGCCGTGTTTCCTATGGGCCCGGATTGGACGCTGCTCATCGGCTCGGGATCGGACATTCCTCAACCGGTTCAAGGCAAGACCCTGACCGTGCTTGAAGTCGATGATTTGCTTGATGCGGTTTCAAAGCTCGATGGAAATGTGCAGACGTTGGGTCTGGGCATGGCCGACGCTGAAAGAGAAAGGGAAGTTGCCTTGCTCGCTGGGCAAAAGGGCGTTGACAGAATCGTAAAACTGGGGCGCATGCACACTTTTGTTCCCCCCTGGGACGGCGTTGATCTGGTCCGGCCGATGGTTCGGATGGTTCGACACGTCAGCTCCGCGGACTGAATAACTCACAAATGAGGATCTCAAATCATGAAAGACGGTAATGCGTTTATCAGAGGCCTGGAGTTAAAGGCCAAAACATTTGCTCCCTCGGCGCGAGCCACCATTGAGGCCAACGACGATCTGTGTTCGTGGTTGTTGGATCCGCTTGCCCGCTGGGCCCAGGCTGCCTATGGGGATCAGGCCTTCGAGGATGCAGCGAAGGGATACGCCCACTATTGCATGGGCGTTTGGAAGTCTCAACAGCAGTATGAAAAAAACGGAAAGTATACGCCCGAGCCGATGGTCGAGCTGGTTTCAGAAGTGTATGAGCAGGAAGGCTACATGGTTCCGTACATGTGGGCTGCCATTCTGATCTATCCCTTCTGGCCGTCCATGATCAACCACATCGCGATGTATCGCGAAGACTTTATCAAGGCGCTGAAGCCCAACGCCAAAGTACTTGAGCTGGCATCCGGCCACGGAGTGATGGGACTCCTTGCAGCAGAGACGCGGCCTGACATTCATGTGGATGGATTCGATATCAGCCCGCCCGCCGTTGCTGTTTCGAACAAGCTGCGTGAAGTTTCCGCTCACAAGAGCCGCGTCAATTTTGAAATCAAGAATGCCCTCAAGCTGGATATGCAGGAGAGCGGCGGAACTTATCAAGGCATCATTGCCGCCATGCTTGCCGAGCATCTCATGGATCCAAAGCCGTTGTTTGAGGTGATTGCGCATCATCTCGCCGACGACGGAATCGTCTATTTCAGCACGGCTCTGGAATCAGCGCAGCGCGATCACACATACGAATTTCATCGTGAGAGTGAAGCGTTGAAGATGGCTGAGGATGTTGGCCTTCGCGTTACGAAACTGGTCTGCGATGCGGGCAATCCCGTCCCCGGCGGCCGTTTTCTTCCGCGCGCATTGGGCATGATTCTGCGTAAACGCTAATTCCAATCATTGAAAATGGCGCTCGGCGCTCACTCCAGTAAATTGAAATTTAACGGAAGCTAAGACAAACCCTATGATCATGACCTTCGAAGAAGTCAAATCGTGTCTCAAACAGCGCTTCCCGATGCTTATGGTCGACCGCGTCCTGGAACTGGAGGAGGGAAAACGCGTCAAGACGCTGAAGAACATCACAGGTAATGAGATTCAGTTTCTAGGCCATTTCCCTGAGTTTGCCATTATGCCAGGAACTCTTATCATCGAGGCTATTGGGCAGAGCGCGTCGCTTCTGTTCAGCCACACCTCTGGCACAGGAATGAAGGACCGTGAATTCATGGCGCTGGCCTCGGTGAATGACATGAGATTTCTCGCGCCGGTGTTGCCAGGTCACACCATGATCATGGAAGTGAAGATTCTCAAGATGACCGACCAAGCAGCCTTGATTGAAGGCGTAGCCTCGGTGGAAGATACAGTGGTGACGCGGGGCAAGTTGAGTTTTGTACGGATGGTGGTATGAATTCGACTATGCCGGTAACAACAGATAACAGAGACGCGGCGGAAAAAATGCGTGGTAGATCGATGGTTTCAGTCGTCATTCCTACTTACAATCGTACCCTCGTGACGATCACCGCGATAGAAAGCGTTCTCGCGCAAACTTATCCCAGCTTCGAAGTGATCGTTGTAGATGACGGTTCAACTGACGGCTCCGGAGATGTAGTTGAGGAATTCATCAGGCGGAAGACAAGCGACTCTCACCGGGTTGTCTTTGTTCGACAACCGAATCAGGGTGCGAGCGTTGCGCGAAACACGGGAATCGAAAATTCGCGCGGAGAGTATATTGCATTCCTTGATTCAGACGATGTTTGGTCTCCAGAAAAACTTGAATGGCAGGTAAAAGCGCTGGAGCAGTTCAAGGACGAGTCTGGTGTATGCGTCACGGACGCACGTTTGGTAAACGCCTCGGGCATGGACATAGGCAGTTTTGAATCGGCCGGAAGACGCTACACGCAAGAGATAGGAATTGAGCGCAGCGCATCGAAACTGCTTGCAGGATCCTTTTGTGGCTATTGGATGTCCACCTTGTTGGCACGGGCTGACACGCTCAGGAAAATTGGCGGGTTTAACCAAAACATTTCCTTTATCGAGGACCGCGATCTCCAATTTCGCCTGTCGCTTGTCACCTCGATCGCTTATGTCAACAAGCCGCTGATTCGAACCGATAGAACTCCCACGCCTCCCGGAGTGACTCCCCGGCCATGGGACAAGCCGGAGGTTCAATTCCGGCAGCAGCAATTGATGCTGGAGAACTGGCTCGAGATGGGGGACGCATTGCCGCAGAATATTCGCGCGATGGTCAGGCGGTCGCTGGGATCGCTGCACTCGCATATGGCGAACTGGCACTTGGAAAACTCGCGATACGCTGATGCGCGCAATTCTGCTTCTAATGCGGTGCGGTATAAGGCCGCGCCGGGAACGGTAGCCAAGCTAGCGCTCACATGGCTCGCGCCGGCTATGGCCAGAAACATCGCCCCCAAAACAAGGCCTGTTGGTAGCGGGGGCCACGCGTCCTGATGTAGGAATCGACGGCGCGTAGCGACTTGCTCTGAGCTTGCGCTCACCGTGCAGAAGATGAAACGAATAAATTGGAACTAAGCATCGCCACGTCTGTTCGATGAGGATTGAGCCCATCGCATGCGCGGTAATCGATCACGAGAGGAACAAATGAACATTTACACAGACCCCGAATTGAGTGACGATATCCGGCGGACGCGGTTGTATGAAGGGGCCGTCTTCACCTATTCTCCGAGCCCAAGCGCGCTTGAACTCTGCGAATTCGCGCGGGAATTGATTGAAGGAGCTTTCAGCCCGCTGGACCCACTTAGCGTTCATGAGACTTTGCCGGCAGAGAAGTGCGCTGCAATTCTGGCCGAATTGAAGCCCAGGTTCATTCACAATCCGAAATCAAAAGAGATCATCAAGCGCATGCTGACGGAATCGGGGTGCGATCTGGAAAAGACGTACTTCGATGTTCCCCGCATGCGTACCGCTTTTCCCGGAGACTACCTTAGTACCGGCATTGCGTACGCCTTTCATCCGCATCGTGACACGTGGTATTCGGCCCCGGCGTGCCAGATCAACTGGTGGATGCCCATCTATGACCTTACGGCAGATAACTGCATGGCATTGCATCCCCAATATTTTAGTCGCAGTATCAAGAATGGATCGCGTACCTACAACTACCATCGCTGGAATCTGGAAAGCCGGTACAATGCGGCTCAACACGTGAAGGTCGACACGCGCGTCCAGCCGCGTCCTGAGGAGGAGATTGAACTCGAGCCGCAGGTTCGCATCGTCAGCAAAGTGGGCGGCATGTTCCTGTTCTCCGCTGCTCAACTGCATTCAACCGTGCCTAACACGGCGGGGGTGCCTCGCTATAGCATCGATTTTCGAACCGTGCATTTTGACGATGTAATGGGGAAGATCGGCGCCGCAAATGTCGATTCAGCATGCACCGGCACAACCCTGGGCGACTACTTGAGGGGAACCGACTTCTCGCATCTTCCCGATGAAGCTATTGCGCTGTACAGCGATGGCACCGAATCGCAATACGTGCCGCATTCGCCGTCGGCGCAAGCAGTAGCCGAGACTGAAGCTGCGCGATGATCGCCTGTTGAAAATGCCGGCCAGAGCAATACTTGTGCTGGTGCCAAGAAAGGCTGCCTTGCGGGGTTTAAGAAGAAGATTCAAATGTTCTATTGCGGCAGGTGTGAAGGCAGGTCTGGAAATGATTGATGATACGTTTCAAACCCTGGAGATAGAGGCCGCCAACTCCATGGATTTTTCTCAATCGCGCGCCCTGCAGCCAAAGGCGCATCGGCTGATCCCGGGTGGCTCTCATACCTACGCGAAGGGTGATGACCAGTATCCCGAACATGCGCCTGGGTTCATCGCACGAGGAAAGGGCTGTCACGTCTGGGATTTGGATGGAAACGAATTCATAGAATTCGGAATGGGATTGCGCGCGATTGCGCTCGGCCACGCCTTTGAGCCGGTGGTGGAAGCGGCTGCGCAACAAATGCGGCTGGGGGCCAATTTCAATCGGCCATCCAAAATCGAGGTGGATCTAGCCGAAGCGATGCTTGACCTGATCGACGGAGCCGACATGGTCAAGTTTGCCAAAAACGGCTCCGATGTCACTACCGCAGCGGTGAAACTCGCGCGAGCGTACACGGGGCGGGACCTAGTGGCCATTTGCAGAGAGCAACCGTTTTTCTCTGTGGACGATTGGTTTATCGGCAGTACCGATATGAATGCAGGGATTCCTGAAGCCGTCAAAAGCATGACGTTGAAGTTCCCATACAACGATCTCGCCGGCCTGCAAGATTTGTTTGAATCCCATCCCGGCCACATCGCCTGCGTCGTGATGGAGGCGGAAGCAGTGGCGCCGCCAGCCCCTGGTTATCTTCAGTCGGTCAAGGATCTCTGCGAAAACCAGGGAACAGTTCTTATTTTTGATGAAATGATCACAGGCTTCCGCTGGCATCTTGGCGGTGCGCAGAAATTTCACGGCGTCACTCCCCACTTATCCACCTTTGGCAAAGCCATGGGGAACGGTTTCGCGATTGCCGCGCTGGCGGGTAAGCGCGAAATCATGCAACTGGGCGGCTTGCACCACGAACAGGAACGAGTCTTCCTGCTTTCCACCACGCACGGAGCCGAGACCCACTCGTTGGCGGCGTCGCTTGAAACGATTCGAATCTTTCGCACGCAGGGCGTGGTTGAAGTTCTTTGGAAGCAGGGGGAGCGGCTCCGCGCGAGAGTGAATGAAGCCATAGCGGCCCATCGGCTTGTCGGATATTTTGAGCTTGCCGGGCGGCCATGCAATCTGATCTACAGCACACGGGATCAGCAGGGCGTTCCATCGCAGGCGTTTCGAACGCTCTTCCTTCAGGAATTGATCCGGGGCGGAATCCTAGCGCCATCCTTCGTGGTCAGTTTCTCCCACAGCGACGAGGATATCGACCGAACAATCGATGTGGTTAACCAGGCACTTGGGGTGTATGCCAAAGCTCTTGAGCATGGAGTGCACAACTATCTGGCCGGCCGGCCCGTGAAGCCTGTGAACCGGGCATTCGCTTAGACATTTCCAGAAAATCCGGCACGAGATTGATGAACAGATCGTGCACAAAGCCAACGCCGTTCTTGTCACCGTACCTGGCATTCGCGTGGACGGCTGAACCGGATTTCCCGGCCGCTGCCTTGAAGCCGCATGAAGGCATGGCGCTGCGGATAGATTCCCGTGTTTGAACTGCTGGGCAATCGAGTAGATAGCAACTAAAACGACCGGAGATCCGTACGCGTCATGGATGCAAATCACGAAAGCCCAAATCTCGATTTTCTGCGCTCCGCGGCTGTTATCTTTGTCGTGTGGTTCCATGTGTTGCGCGTCTTCGAGCAGAATCATCGCGTGGAGCAGAAGAGCATCGGTGCATTGCACTCCATTGGAAGCTGGGGAGTGATGATCTTCTTTGTCCATACGAGTCTGGTGTTGATGTTTTCACTCGAGCGCCAGCAAAGCGGCTTTCCCGGGGAGCCGGATTATTTGTCATTCCTTGTCAGGCGAATCTTTCGGATTTATCCCTTAAGCATTTTCGTCGTCGCGTGCGTTGCGATATTGAAGCTTCCTGTAGGCGATACCATCGCGGGACACTTCATACCAGCAACCTTGAGCTTGGGGGGCCTGCTTGACAACGTGTTTCTGATTCAGAACCTGTCCCGCACCCCTTCGATCATTTGTCCCCTTTGGAGTTTGCCCTACGAGATGCAAATGTATCTTTTTCTGCCGGCTTTGTTCTTGTTCGTCCGCAAGACGCGAAGCATAATGCCGATTGGCATTCTCTGGCTGGCCGCATTTTTTGCGGCGATTCCAGCAGAGAAGCTGGACAGATTGGGATATCCAAACCTGGTGGAGTTCGCGCCGTTCTTCCTCTCCGGAATTATCGCTTATCGGTTGACGAAGACGCGAAGCCTTGAGTTGCCCGCGTGGATGTTTCCTGCAGCCGCGGTGGCGATCACTGCTCTTTATCTGTCCGAGCCAACCTACATGCGAGGGTGGGTGTGCTCTCTGCTCATGGGGGTCTGCATCCCGCAATTCAAGGAAATCGCTGCCCATGTGGCGAAAACGGTGTTCAAGGTCGTCGCGCGCTACTCCTTCGGAATCTATTTGGCGCACTTTGCATGTATCTGGCTGGCATTTGAGGCGTGTGCCCGCATGCCTATTTGGTTTCAGTTCCTGGTGCTGTTTACGACACTCGCCTCAGTCCCCTACGTCCTGTATCACGCAATCGAGGAGCCGATGATCCACGCTGGCGCAAGGCTCGCAGCGAAATTAAGGACGCCGAAGGTTCTGGTGCCGCAGCGCGAGGCTGTTTGAATATGCGAACCGAGACTGCTCCCGCGATACGCCCGAAGAACACCTCTGGAAACGTGTTCGGCCAGGATGCCGAAGACAGAGTGCGCCGTGTTTTCCTGGTGCTGTGTCTAGTCTTGGGATTCCTGCAAGCGTGGGCGAGTCGAATGGACCTTGGCAGCGACACGATTGCGTACCTCGACATGGGGGACCAGTTCTGGCGCGGTCATTGGGGGATGGTGATCAACGGGATTTGGACTCCCCTGTATGGCGTGATTCTTGATCTTGGCATTCGACTATTTCATCCTTCGCTTTACTGGGTATTCCCGCTGGTGCATGCCATCGTGTTCCTGATCTTCCTCGTCACAATGTGGTCCTTTGATTTTCTTTTGCAAGAGCTGATTCTTTTGCGCCGGGAAAGAGAATCGGATGGTGAACTGAAGGTCCCGGTTTGGATTTGGCTCGCAATTGGATACGCGTTCTTCTCATGGGGTACTTTACATCTGATAAACGTTTCTGAGACGCGTCCCGACATGCTCGTGGCAGCATCTTTTTTCGTAGCCTGCGGACTGCTTGTAAAAATACTGCGGCACAAAGCCGGTTGGCCCACGTACCTGACTCTAGGATTGGTGCTCGGAGCAAGTTATCTAACCAAGCCGATCATGTTTCCCGTTTCCCTGGCGTGCCTGGTTGGGGCATTCGGATGCAGCATCAATTCGCGCCGGCTGCACCGTGCAGGCGGTGCGCTGCTTGTTTTCCTTGTTGTTACCATGCCTTTCATCGTGGCGCTCTCGAAGGTTAAACATAAGCTTACTTACAGCGAGTCTGGAACCTACAATTACGCGACTTATGTCGACCATTTCGATGCTGTCCATTGGCAAGGCGAGATACCTGAAGCCGGTAAGCCAATCCATGCGACACGGCAAATATTCGATCGTCCGGCGACTTTCGAGTTCGGTAGCCCGTTAAATGTAACTTACCCCGTTTGGTATGACCAGAGCTACTGGTCATTTGGACTCAAACCTCACCTCGACCTGCATAGTCAACTCAAGGTCTTTGCCACAATCTCTGAGACGGAGTGGGCGACGTTCTTCTCTTTGCAAGGCAGCATGGTCGCGGGCTTGTTTATTTTGCTCTTCGCGAGTGGCCGCAAATGGTCGATTCTAAGAGACGTAGCGAATTTCTGGTTCCTCCTGTTGCCGGCCATCGGTGCGCTTGCGCTCTATTCCCTCGTGCATTTTGAACCCCGCTATACCGCTCCTTTCTCGATCATCACGATTCTCTGCCTGTTCTTCAGCGTTCATTTGCCGAGCTCTGAAGACAATCGCCGCATGTTTTCAGCCGTCGCCATTCTCATTGTCGTCATGTTCATTTACCCGCCGGGAATGCCTTCGATGCACATCAAGAGCACTGTGCGGGATCTATTGGGACGATCGGAATCCGATCCGAATTCCTACCAGGAAGTGGCGAAAGACCTGCAGTTGCTTGGTCTGCGGCCCGGCGATCGTATCGCTTCCATGGAATCGTCCGACTACAATGCAGCAGTGTGGGCGTACCTGGCGCAGATTCGAATTGTTGCGGAGGTTCATTACTTTCCGCACGATCTCTTCGATCTCAGTGCCAACAACTTCTGGGCTGTAGATTCCGCTACTCAAGCAAAAGTGCTTCAGAGCCTGTCAAACACGGGAGCCATCGCTGCTGTTTCGCAGTTTGCGCCGCCCGTTGCCGTTTCGTCCGGCTGGAAGCGAGTAGGGAATTCACAATACTACCTGTATTGGCTTCAACCCGCCGCTCAATTCGGCCGCTAGATGCTCTCAGTTTCCACTTTCAACGAATTAGGCGTTGCCGTCAAAGGGTGGTTTCATTCAGCACGCGGCAGGGAGTTATCGATAAAGCATGATCAAACTGAATAGAGACGCAACGCTCGCAGCAGTCGCGGAAGGTGGCAGCGCGGAAGCACCGGTCGGCCGAAGCATGGCCTTTGGAAGCGTCAGCATGGGAAAGCAGAATATGCCGGTGACAAATTCGCTTGCAACGCCCGACGCAAGCAAGGCTATGCTCTATGGGCGGACGGGCGCCGTTCTGATCCTCGCAGTTGCCGCGCTATTGCTCTCGTTGCCAATGTTCATTCTTGGCCCCATGCCTGCGTCGCACGATACCCTTCAACACATAAACTTTGGGAAATACTTTGCGCAGCAATTCTGGCAAGGCGAGTTATACCCGCGCTGGCTCCTGAACATGAATCACGGATTGGGAAGCCCATCCTTGTTTGTATATCCACCGCTTCCATCCTACGTTTATGCGTTGCTCCTGCCGGTGGCGAGAGTTCTTCATGTTGACGTGTTTGCTGCCGCAGAGTACCTTTGCCTGTTCGTCTCCGGACTCTGCGCTTATGTCTGGATTGGCACCATGGCCAGTGCGCGCATCTCTCTCATTGTTGCGGTCATGTATATGCTTTTGCCCTACCACCTCGCGGTGGACTTCTACCGGCGGGGCGCGCTCGCAGAATGCTGGGCACTGGCGTGGCTGCCCCTGGCGCTTTATTTCACGACGCAGGTAGTGAGGAGAAAACGCTATGCGGTCGCCGGCCTTGGGATTGCATATGCCTTGCTCATTGTGAGCCACCTCATCAGCGTCTTGATAGCATCGGCGTTGCCATTGCTCCTTGTCCTAACGCTCGCTGAGCGGGGCCGGAGGATACGCGCTCTGGCCACAGTCGCTGGCGGTCTTGCCCTGGGCGTGGCCATTTCGGCTTCCTACCTGGTACCGGCTCTGGCGAGTGCAAAGTATTTTCCCGTCTCCAGGCTTGGGTATCTCTCGGCCGATAGTATACGGGCAAATCTTCTCGCTATGGGCCCTGGGCTCGTCACCGGTCATTCATTGAAGAGCGCTTTTGTTCAGGGCGTTTCGATCAGCACCATCGACACCGCTTTATTCATCGCGCTATGCGGCGTCATCGCGCTCATCAACGGCCCACGGAGCCGCAGAGGGCTTACACTGCTATGGCTCGCGGTGTGCATCGTTCCTCTATTCTTGATGTCCAGCGCCAGCATGAAACTTTGGACGAGTCTTCACAGTCTCACGGGCGCCGTCCAGTTTCCCTGGAGATTTGACATAATTTTATGCATTGCGGCACTTCCCCTCGCTGCCTTTGTTCTTTCTGACGCATCGCGGAAGGCACGGCTTCGGTTTGCCTCCCTGGCAATTGTCATCCTCTTCGCGGCAACCTGTCTGGCAGGATACGGCGAGGCTATCAAGCGGTACTCGTTGCCTCCTTTTCCTTACAACTCAATCAATGAAGCCGATGGCTGGTTCGATTCATGGAAGCCCCGCGGCATGAACGATGCCAGCGCAATGCGAGCGTCTACCGATGCGCCCGCCAGGTTCCTCGCAGGGCAGGGCGCCGCTTCAGTTCTGCTTTGGAGCCCGCGGCATATCGAGGTGCAAACCGATTGCAACGGTTGCGGACCTCTGGTAATAAATCAACTTTATTATCCCGAGTGGAAGGCACAGCTTGCTTCGGGACTTCAGCCGTTGTCTGTAGGTGTGGCGCTTCCGCAGGGTCTTCTTGAAGTGCAAGTGCCACCGGGCCGTCAGCAGGTTCGCCTCGAGTTGCCGCGTGGAGTCGCCGAGCGCGCGGGGAACTGGGTGACCTTCCTGGGCGTTTTTGCGTGCGCTGCTCTATGCGCTTTCAGCTATGCTCGCGGCCGGCAAAGGCACGGCCTGGAAGCGACTCGTGCCTAACGGGAAGTCAGCATCCATTGTGATGCCGGCTCCAGAATGCGGCGAAGAAGCCTTCGCATTGTGAGATTGAATGACGAAATCTACAGCTCAAGAGGTGGATCGCTCGCTCAGTATGGAAGAGCGCAGCTGGTGGGACCTTTGGAATACTTCCTACCGCGCGGAAGATAATCTTGATGTGACACCGACTCAACTGTTCGCCCACGTGGCACTCGTTGTAGAGCAGGCTACACACGGGCAGCCGGGGCGGATATTGGAAGTCGCGTGCGGGACTGGCGTGCTTTCCCGGAAGTTGAATTTCACAAGCTATCGGGGCCTGGATATCTCCTCAGCGGCCATCGACATTGCGAAAAGGAAAATGAATGAACCTCGCCTCGGGTTCGCATCAAATCGGATTTATGAGGTTGCGGACTTCCATGACTGGCCGCCTCCAACCGACCCGGTTGACACGGTGCTTTGCGTCGATGCAATGCATTCCTTCCGCGACCAGCCATTCGTAGCGAGCAAGATAGCGGGAATGCTGCGCAGCCGGGGGCTTTTCATCGTCGCTACTATAAACCCGGTCGTGTATAACCGAATCCGGCGCGTCGGGGGCGTGCGGCTGGAGAATGGCCCAGTCAGTCACTGGTTATCCCGGCGCGAGTTGCACGGCCTGATCCGGCAGGCGGGTCTGTCGATTGAGAGCTCCTACACGATTATGCCGAGGGGCAACATGGGATTGCTGCGGATCATCAATTCATCGCGGCTAAACGATGCCTTCGGTCCGCGATGCGGAGCGATGTTTCGGCGGCTGAAGGAGTTGACGGGGTTGGGCCAATACCGCGTAGTAATCGCCCGGAAGAGATAAACAGCTGAACCTTGAGCCGGCTTTCTGCGCGGGTTACGGGAGACGCGCGGTGCACTGATTAACTTTGCAATTCTAAGCTATGAAAAGTATGTGGAGAGCGCTACCGGCTTATGAAAGAAGAATTGAAAGAGCTGTACAGATATCGTGAACTGCTCTACATGTTTACGTACCGTGACATCAAGGTGCGTTACAAGCAATCGATCATGGGGCTGCTGTGGGCTGTGTTGATGCCGGCTCTGATCGTCGGCGCTGGGGTCGTCGTTCGATATGGTTATGCCTTTGCCTCCGGAAAAACACTGAATATTGGGGATGTCGCGAGCGTTGCAGTCAAGTCTGTGCCCTGGGCCTTTCTGGTTTCGAGCATTCGCTTCGCCTGCAACAGCCTTGTGGCGAATCAGAATCTGGTCACAAAAGTCTATTTCCCCAAGGAGACCTTTCCCATCGGCGCGGTAATGGCCAGCCTGTTTGACTTGGTGGTTGCATCGGGCGCAGTGACGGTCTTTCTGCTGGTGGTGCAAACCGGCTGGAGCGTGGAACTCGCCTGGGTCCCGCTACTGCTCGTAATTCTGGTGATCCAGACGCTCGGCGTTGGTATGATTGTTTCCGCTGCCAGTCTCTTCTTTCGCGACGTGAAATACATAGTGGAGGTGCTTCTAACCTTTGGAATCTTTTTCACTCCCGTCCTCTACGATGTGCGAATGCTCGGCGACAAGGGGAAGTGGTTGTACTTGAATCCGGTGGCGCCGATCCTGGAAGGCTTCAGTAGCTGCATTGTTCACCATCAACCGCCTGACCTGCCATGGCTCGCGTACAGCGTTGCCTTCGGAGTGACCTCTCTATTTGCAGGGTTCATCTTCTTCAAGCACCTGGAACCGGCGTTCGCAGAAAGCATTTGACCGCGGATGTTCGTAATCCAAAAACCAGGTCGCAGAAGGCCATGAATGATTTTGTCGTTCCGTTCCAACCTGACTGGCTCCGAAAAGTATCGCGCGGATGTGGATGGTCTCAGAGCTTTAGCGGTCCTGTCCGTGATGTTCTTTCATGGAGGACTCTTTGGTTGCAGAGGCGGGTTTGTCGGGGTCGACGTCTTCTACGTTATTTCGGGTTACTTGATTACCTCTTTCATCGCTAAAGATATAGCGGAAGGCAGGTTCTCGTTCTCTTCCTTCTATGAACGCAGGATGCGGCGCATTTTCCCGGCATTGTTTGCAGTGTTGCTCTTCTGCGCTTTGGCTGCAGTGGTCTTATTTATTCCGCAGGACCTGATTGAATTCGGAAAGAGCCTGGTCGCAACAACGCTGTTCGTTAGTAACGTCTTCTTTTGGGCAACCGCGGAACCTCTGGGTTATTTTGCTCACACTGTAGCCTCACAACCCTTGCTTCACACCTGGTCTCTCTCGGTCGAGGAGCAGTTCTACCTGGTCTTTCCCGCGATGCTGGTGCTGCTCTTTCGATGGGCAAAGGGCCGAATCAACGTAGGCTTATTCCTCCTGGCCGCGCTTTCCTTCGGTCTGAGTGTTTGGGGGACACAGCACCGGCCAGTTGCAACGTTTTATCTCTCGGTTCCACGAGCATGGGAGCTACTGATAGGAGCACTGCTGGCTACCGTGGCCGTACCGCCACTCCGCAGTCGCGTGGCGCGGGAGGTCGCAGCGTTGCTGGGGCTGGGACTGATCGTTGCCGCGGTTTTCTCTTTGAAGACAACAACACCGTTTCCCGGTTTCGGCGCATTGCTTCCCTGTCTGGGCGCGGGACTGATAATTTACGCGGGGGAGCATGGCGCCTCATTCACCAAAACAGCGCTTAGCTTTAGGCCTCTTGTATTCATAGGAGTTATTTCCTACTCGCTCTATCTGTGGCATTGGCCACTTCTGGTATTCGGCCGGTATTTCGCAGTCGGCGGGTTAACCAATCGGGAGACCGCGGCAGTGCTGGCGTGTTCTGTGATTATGGCCTTCCTGTCGTTCGAGTTCATCGAGAGACCATTCAGGGGCTCACACACCACATTCACGAGGCGCCGAATATTTGCCCTTGGACTAGCCGCAAGCGTAACTACGTTGGCTGTCGGATTCGCCGTTTACCTCACTCACGGCTTCCCGGTGCGGTACGGTTTGCGAACGCGTGAACTTGTAGCGGAAAATATCGCCCGAAGAGATGACTACATCTTAGCTTGCGGGAACTGGCGAAGTGAAGTTCACAGTCTTGCCGATATCAACTTCTGCCTCTTGGGCAACCCGTCATCGAAGAAGGTGATGTTCTGGGGAGATTCCCATGTCGAGCAGATGTACCCTGCGGTCAGGGCAATGTACGACAGAGGTGAATTCAGAGGAGGCGGAGCGCTGTTTGCTATCGCGAATGCATGCCTGCCGGCTGAACATCTGAATACCGTGGGAGTGGGTGGTTATCATTGCGACTCATTTACCCATTTCGCGATGATGCGGGCCCAGGAAGAAGATATCGATACGGTCGTCATAGGATTCAGCACCTGGTGGTATGGCAGCGACGGCGCTATTTGCGCGTCAGTGGACGGAAGATGCACGGAAATGCTCTCATCGCAGACAACGGTGAGACGCCTTTCTTCGGAACTTGCCGATCAACTTCGCACCCTGAGGAGTCTAGGGAAGCGAGTTATCGTATGCCTGCCCTTTCCGATGTACGATAAGTCGATTCCCGACCTGGAAGTTCACAACGCGGTATACAGTAACTTTGGTTTGAGCAGGAAAGCTACAGACGTTAGCTCGACCAAGTTACGTGAAGAACTCCAATCGATAGCGACGGGTGCGGGCGCAGAGATATTTGATCCGAGATTGAGTCTTTGTGAAGCTGGAAGTTGTATCACCGAGGTGAATGGCGTGTCGATTTACAAGGACAGTGACCATTTGGCGGCGAGTCAGGCGGGTATTCTCGAGAAGAATCTCCAACTGGTTCTTGCGTGAAGATGTGGAGGTCGGTTGGCAAGCGGTGGGGAACATGCCCTCACGACATTGCACCCGAGAGTCTCTCATAGGCATTAGAGTATTCTTTGCAAGAGCGGCCTTTCAGCGAACCATTCAAATCGTGAGATCTCTCTTCAAGGTCCAGGGAATCGCGCGGCACTTTTGGGCCATTTGCTATCTTGCTTTGACTTCCCGTGGATGAGCGCACGCGGCGCGCAACAGAAGTCAATCTATAACACCAGAGATTGCAACCAGATTGTTTGGAGATTTAACGTGTCTGACATTGCGGTTCGAGCGGATCATATCTATAAGAAATTCCGCAAGGGCGAAATCTACAATTCTTTGCGCGACTTGATTCCCACTCTGACGGGAAGGCTTTTTCGGCAGCAGGAATTGAGCCGGAAGGACGACCGGGATTTTTGGGCATTGCAGGATCTATGCTTTGAAGTAAAGCGCGGGGAAGCATTTGGCCTGATCGGCGAAAATGGAGCCGGCAAGAGCACGGCATTGAAGATTCTCAGCCGGATTATCCAGCCATCCAAAGGGGAAATGGTCGTCAATGGACGTCTCTCAGCGATGATCGAAGTGACCGCCGGATTCCATCCGGACCTAACGGGCAGAGAGAACATTTTCCTTCACGGCGCCATTCTGGGCATGAGCCGACGTGAAATTCAATCCAAGCTCGAACAAATCATCGACTTTTCAGGAATCGAAGAATTTATTGACACGCCTGTGAAACGGTACTCCACGGGAATGTTTGCCAGGCTGGGATTCTCGGTGGCCGCGCACGTCGATCCAGAAGTATTGATTGTGGATGAAGTACTCAGCGTCGGCGACTACCTGTTTCAAGCCAAATGCGTGGAGCGGATGAAAGAGGTGATCCGGAAAGGATCTACCGTGCTGTTCGTTTCTCACAATTTGAAGAATATTTCAGAGTTCTGTGACCGGTGCCTGATGCTGGAAAAGGGACGCACCGTCGCCGTTGGTCCCGCGCAGGAGGTCGTATCCGCATATCTGCAGCGGCCGCGGAAATATCTCACCGAGGAAGACGCTAGCAAAGAGGTCACCATCTCAAAGGCCACGCTTCGCGGCGAAGAAGGACAATCCGGACGATTCAAATCGGGTGACACCGTATGGTTTGAATTGGAAGTGACCGCGCGTATTCCGTGCACGAAGCTAACGTTGTCGCCATGGATGACGAACGAAGCCAACGACATTGTTTTTGAAACGACGGCCGAACGCCTTGGATACGGAAGCTTCAGCCTTGAAGCCGGAGAAGTGTACTCATGCACCTTTGAGATGCGCTTGAACTTGACCAACGGCATCTATCATCTTTCCGCGCTGATCTACAGGCACGACACTCAAACGGTCTACGATGAGTGGACGGCCGTGGCCACCTTCTATGTTTCCTCCGACGACGATGTGCGTGGCACTGCGCATTGTTTCCCGAAAGTGATTCATCAGGAGATTCGACCTGCCATCGGAGCGAGCCTGGTTATAACGGATAGAGACGTGGTGGGCCAGATGACAGAACTTCCCGGTACCCGAGGACGCCTGTGAGTATGAAGAAAACCAAACTCTGCGTCGGCGACTGGGTCGAGATCCTGACCAAGGACGAGATTCTCAAAACGCTCGACGAAAACGGTCAGCTCGACGGCATGCCCTTCATGCCCGAGATGTTCGCGTTCTGCGGGAGGCGGTTTCAGGTCTATAAGCGCGCTCACAAGACTTGCGACACGGTGTTTCCTGTTCGCGCTCGCCGGGTCCATCATGCCATTCACCTGGACACGCGTTGTGACGGAAGCGCGCACGGCGGATGCCAGGCCAGTTGCCTGCTTTTTTGGAAAGAGGCATGGCTGAAACCCCTCGGCAAGAATCCATTGAAAGATGCGCCTGTCCTCAATGCATTCCCCTTGAATCGGAAGAGCGCTGCTTCGTCCAACGGCGGATGCTCCGAGTTCGACGTTTGGAATCGAGCGCTGACCGTTTCCGCGGAAGGCGATGAGCCGACCTACACCTGCCAGGCCACCCAACTCCCTTACGCAACAACCAACCTCGATTGGTGGGACTTTAGCCAGTACATCGAAGACTATCGCTCGGGAAATGTCGGACTCTGGCGCCTGGTTTGCGGCGGTGTCTACTTCGCTTATCTATGGCTCTCGCGCACTGGCATTGGCCTTGGACGCCCGATGCGCTGGTTCTACGACACCTTTCATCGGCTCTGGGCGGGCGCGCCATTTCCTCGCCGGCGCGGCACAATTCCTGCGGGTGAGCGAACCCCATGCGAACCGCTTAATCTTCAACCAGGGGAACTGGTTCGAATCAAGCCGTACAAGCAGATTCTCGGTACCGTCGATACGAACAATCGCAACCGCGGTCTCTATTTTGACGCTGAAGAAGTTCCCTATTGCGAGAAAACCTATCGTGTACAAAAGCGCGTGACTAGGATCATCAACGAGCAAACCGGGAAAATGCGGGAGATGAAGACGCCTTCCGTCATTCTGGATTCGGTGATTTGCGAGTCCAGGTACAGCGAGTGCCGCCTGTTCTGTCCCAGAAGCATCTATGCGCACTGGCGAGAGACCTGGCTGGATCGTGTCGGACCCGCTCCATCTGTTTCCTCAGTGCAAGAAGAGGACCAAGTCACCACGACGCGGTGAGCACCCCGGCTCAGGCCGCGATGAACGGGAATTATTGGACAACGAGCGAGGCTAGCCGGCATCGACAGATGAAAGCAATCAAGATCGTGTGGCCGTTCATTGCCGGGGTTTCATTGTTGCTTCTCGTCGCGCTTCTGACGCGAACGTTCTGGAACAGAGACATCGTCATCAATTGGAATTCCACTGGCCAGACGATCGACGGATTTGGCGCAAGCGCGACCGGATACGCGGGAACAATCACCTCAGCTCAGGCCGATGAGTTTTTCAGTGCTGAAAAGGGTTTGGGCCTATCGCTTCTTCGACTCACGATCATTCCTGATACGATCGATTTTGATTGCTTCTGCATCGCCAACAGTAATCCATTCCGCTGCGTCAAAGGCTCGCATAGCCAAATCCTGTCAGGCGACTTGCAGGTTGCTCATCTGGCGGTGGAACGGGGAGCGAAACTGTTTGCGATGCCGGGATCTCCGCCAGCGGAAATGAAGACTTCCGGGAAATTCTGCGGCCGTGGCGCCATGATCGGCACTCCCGCAAACTATTCGGCGTATGCGAGCGATCTCGCCAGCTTTCCCGCTCTGCTGGCGGACAACAAGCTCTCAATCGACGCGATGTCAATTCAGAATGAACCTGACATTGAAAATGAATACGACACCTGCTCATGGACAGGCCAGCAAATTCACGATTTCATTCCGTACTTGTCGAGCGCCCTACACTTCTCTGGTTTCCCAGGCGTCAAGATAGCAGCGCCGGAAGAGTCGAACTGGACATTCGAGAAGTTGAATGCGGCGCTGGACGATGGCAAGGTGGCTGCCGATATTGGACTGATTCTGGGTCACGCTTATGGAGCTGAAAGCCCTTCCGGCGTGCCCGCGAGAAATGGCCTCCACGTCTGGCAATCGGAAGTGAGCGACTTCGGCGATTATGATGGAAGCATGCGAAATGCGCTGCGTTGGGCGCGCAGCATCAACAACTACATGGGTGCCGGGGCAAACGCCTGGATGTACTGGAATCTCGACTGTGGCACTACCCAGTTCAATAGCAAGAGCAACATGTGCTTGACCGATCAGAATCAGAATCTTGCTAAGCGCGCATACGTGCTCGGGCAATACGCGAAGTTCATCCGGCCTGGCTGGCAGCGTATCGATGTAGCGATTCACGGTCGGCTTTTGGTAAGCGCGTACAAAGGACCATCGCGCAGCTTTGCCATTGTCGTTGTCAATGAAGGCAGATTGCCGATTATCAGGCAAACCTTCCAACTGAACGGCGTCACGTCGCAAAACTCGCAGGTGACGCCGTGGCTCACGTCTTCATCCGCGTCATTAGCAGCTCAGCCTCGTATCGCGTTCTCTTCCGTCGGAACAGCCATCACCTACACCATTCCGGCAAAGAGCGTAGTCACGTTTGTGGGTCAGGCGGACTGATCGCGGGTTCCAAGGTTGCGGGACGCAGTGAAGATGATGATCACGTGATCATTGTGAACCAGGAAGTGAGTCGGACGACTTTGCGATTCGGTGGCGGATCCGGCATGGAGAAGTTGTGAGTGAACCACTCGTTAGCGTTGTCACGCCGTTCCATAACACAGCGGCCTATCTCACGCAGTGCATCGAGAGCGTGCTTGCCCAGAGCTATTCCTGTTTCGAATATATCTTGGTGGACAACTGCAGCACCGATGGATCATCAGAAATCGCAGAAACTTATGCAAAACGCGATTCTCGAATCCGCCTGATTCACCGGTCGCAACTGCTTTCCCAGGTCCACAATTACAACAGCGCGTTGAAAGAGATTTCCGGCGACAGCCTCTATTGCAAGGTTGTGCAGGCTGATGACTACATTTTTCCCGAATGCCTGAAGGTGATGGTGCAGGCAATTCAAGAAGACGAAGCAATCGGCCTGGTAAGTGCG
>Ga0210388_10000508_pt1 | contig 31721 bp, 19 predicted proteins | sample IncBWC19OmetaG_FD_155485 | JGI IMG/M metagenome (GOLD analysis project Ga0210388, IMG submission 155485) | Forest soil microbial communities from Barre Woods Harvard Forest LTER site, Petersham, Massachusetts, United States - Inc-BW-C-19-O ...
TATGCCAGCGGCTTGCAGTTCCGCGGAACCAACTCCACCGCGCGCGGTTTCATCATCAATAAATTCCCGGAGTTCGGCGTTTTGATGGATGGTACCAACACCGTCGGCAATACCATCAGCGGCTGCTATCTCGGCACCGACCCGACGGGAACCCTCGCCGTGACCAATGGTATTTGTCCCGTCCAGATCAGCGATAGCGCGGTTTCCAATCTCATCTCCAGCAATGTCATCAGCGGCAGCGACATCGAGGGTGTCGCCGTCCGCGATCCCGGCACCAGTTTTAATTCCGTCCAGGGCAATTACATCGGCTTGAATGCCGCCGGGACTGGCGCGTTGCCGAACGGATACGCCGGTGTCGAAATCTTCAATGGCGCATCCAGCAACACCATCGGCGGCTTCACCAGCGGCGCCGGCAACGTGATTTCCGGCAACACCCAGGACGGCGTGCTTATCTATGGCCCGGCAGCGGCAGACAACCTGGTCGCGGGAAATTATATCGGCCTGAACGCAGCCGGCACGGCGGCCATCAGTAACCGTTGGTCGGGTGTGGATATCTACGACAACGCCTTCAACATCACCGTGGCCGGCAATGTGATTTCCGGCAACACCAATTTTGGCGTGTTGGTGGCGGGCAATTCCAATTCCATCTGGGGCAATATCATCGGGCTGAACGCCGCCGGCACGGGGGTTGTCTCAAATTTCTACTCCGGCGTCAGCCTGCAGAGCGGCTCGTCATATAATATCGTCGGCGGATCGACCACGGCATCACGCAATGTGATCTCGGGCAATGTCGGTGACGGCGTCCAGATCATCGGCCCGGGTTCCAGCAGCAATCTGGTGGCGGGCAATTATCTGGGGGTGAACCTCGCGGGCAGCACGGCGTTCGGCAATGGCGGTGCCGGCGTGGACCTCTTTAACATCGCAGCCGGCAACGTGATTGCCAGCAATCTCATCTCCGGCAACTTGAATGCGGGCATCAATTTGGTGGGCAACTTTAATTCCATCTGGGGCAATTCCGTCGGCCTGAATGCCGCGGGCTCGGCGGCGATCCCCAATGCCGGCACCGGCGTGGCCGTGTTCAGCGGCGCATTGTCCAATTCGGTGGGCGGCTTTTCCCCGGGAATGCGCAACATCATCTCCGGCAACGCCGGCGACGGCATTTATGTCGGCTATCCCGGCACCACCGGCAACCTTGTCGCTGGAAATTATGTCGGCGTGAATCCCGGAGGCTCTTTGATTCTCGGCAACGGCGGTGGCGGCGTGGTCATCGACCAGTCCGCCGCAACCGTCGTGGCCAGCAATGTGGTTTCCGGCAATTCGGGTGACGGTGTGGATATCACCGGCAATAATAACGCCGTCTGGGGCAATTTCGTCGGCTTGAATGCGCCCGGAACGGCCGCCATCGGCAACGCCGCCGTCGGCATGGTGATTTACCCCGGGTCACAGGCCAACACTATCGGCGGCGTGACTTCGGCGGCGCGGAACGTGATTTCCGGGAACAAGAGACAGGGAATCCTCCTCTACACCGCGCCCGTTACCGGCAACTTGATCGAGGGCAATTACATCGGCCTCAATGCCGCCGGCACCGCGGCCATCTCGAACTACTGGTCAGGCATCGAAATTTATGGTGGACCGGTCGGCAATACCGTCGGCGGTTACGGAGGCGCCCGCAATTTCATCTCCGGTAATGGCAATTATGGCATCGCCATCGACACGGGCAGCAGCAACAACCTCGTCCAGGGAAACACGTTGGGGCTGGATGGAAATAATGCCGCGGCCATGCCAAACAATTATGACAACATCATCTGCTTCTCCAGCGCCCCCGGTAACATCATCGGCGGCACCACGCCCGGTTCGGCCAATATCATCGCCTACTCGAAGATGTACTACGGCGTGAGGATCAATGACACCGGCTGCACGAACGACTTGATCCGGGGCAATTCCATTTTCAGCAATAGCTTGGGCGGTATTTCGCTCAATCTTGCCGGCAACCATACCATCGCTGCACCGACGCTGTCCACGGTGCTCGTCGGAACCAATACCGTCATTACGGGCAGCTACAACGGTGCAAATGGCACGATTTATCAATTCGATTTTTATTCTGACACCGCCGTCTCCGGTGCGCAGGCCATGACTTATCTCGGCGCACGCAGCTTCACCGGCACCGGCCTGACCGCAAATTTTACCAACAGCCTCGGCGCACGCGTTCCTGCCGGCCGGGCCGTGACCGTCACCGCGACCGATCCGGCCGGAAACACCTCCGCTCTCTCGTCGGGCAGTCTTGTACGGATGACCAGCGCACCGAATGATGGCATCCCCGATGCATGGCGCGCGCTATTCTTCGGCGCCGCTTCCACCAATAGCCCCACCTCCACCAACAGCACTACCTACGCCGGCGGTGATCCTGACCATGACGGCATGAGCAACCTTCAGGAATTTTTGTCCGGCACGAACCCCACCAACGCCGCCAGCGTCTTCAATCTTACCGCGCAAAATCCTGTCACCACCACGAACGCCGTCGCCCTCAATTCCGCCAATGGCATCGTTTATCGCATTTTATCTCGCGATGACTTGTTATCCGGTTCCTGGAACATCCTCGCCGACCAGGTCATCGGTACCGGCACGAACATCTACTTCCCCGACCCGGCCGCCAGTTCACTCACGAAACGCTTTTACCGCGCGCAAGTTTTGTGGTGAAGGGTAACAGGGAATCGTCCTCGTCCTCATCCTCATCCTCGATTTTCGGCTGATGAGGACTACCCGCCGTTTGACACCCTTGCGTTGAAAGCCTAATTTCTGCGCGTGTTTGAACTCGTCTCTGATTACCAGCCCGCCGGCGACCAGCCGCAGGCCATCGAAAAACTGACCGCCGGAATCCTTTCCGGCGTGAAGCACCAGACGCTCCTCGGTGTCACGGGTTCCGGCAAAACCTTCACCGTCGCGAACGTCATCCGAAACGTCAATAAACCCACGCTCGTCATTTCACACAACAAGACGCTCGCCGCGCAGCTTTACGCCGAGTTCAAAAGTTTTTTCCCGAACAACGCCGTCGAATATTTCGTCAGCTATTTCGATTATTACCAGCCCGAGGCCTACATCCCGCGCACCGACACGTTCATCGAAAAAGATTCCAGCGTGAACGACGATATTGAACGCATGCGCCTTTCCACCATGGCTTCGCTCTTTACGCGGCGCGATGTCGTCGTGGTCGCCAGCGTCTCGTGCATCTACGGCATCGGCAGCAAGGAGGATTACGCATCGTTGATCGTACCTCTACGCGTCGGGTTGGAGCTTTCACGCGATCAATTCCTGTCCCGCCTCGTGGACCTGCAATATACGCGCAATGACATCGCCTTCGAACGCGGCAACTTCCGCGTGCGCGGCGATACCGTGGAAGTCTGGCCCGCCGGACGCGAAGACGGCCTGCGGCTGGAATTTTTCGGCGACGAGATCGAGAAGCTCACGCGGTTCGAGCCGTTGACTGGAAATAAAATCGAGTCGCTGCAGGCGGGCATGATTTTCCCGGCGAAACAGTTCGTGACCACCGGTGAAAAGATGAAGCGCGCCATCCTGGCCATCCGCGAGGAACTCGGCATACGCATCGCGGAACTCGAGCGCGACGGCAAACTGCTCGAGGCCCAGCGCATCAAGATGCGCACCGAATTTGACCTGGAGATGATGGAAGAGATGGGCTTCTGCTCCGGCATCGAAAATTATTCGCGCCACATCGCCAATCGTCCGCCCGGCTCGCGCCCCACGACGCTGTTCGATTTTTTCCCGGATGATTATCTCCTCGTGATTGACGAATCGCACGTCACCGTGCCGCAAATCGGCGGCATGTATGAAGGTGACAAATCGCGCAAAACCGTTCTGGTCCAGCACGGTTTCCGCCTGCCCAGCGCGCTCGATAACCGGCCCGTGAACTTTCTGGAATTCCAAGGCATGCAGAACCAGACGATTTACGTCAGCGCCACGCCCAGCGCCCGGGAAATCGGCTGGTCTCGCCAAAGTGCTTTCCCTCTCCCCGCCAAACGGGGAGTAGCGACAGCCACTATGGTGGGTGAGGGGCAAACCAATGGCGCCTCCCTGCCCCTGCCCTCTCTTCCATTTCGCGCCGCAGAGGGGGAAGAAATCCCCGGCGTGGTTCAACTCATTGTCCGCCCGACCGGCCTTATTGATCCGCGCGTCACCATCAAACCGCTCAAGGGCCAGATCGATGACCTCATCGAGGAATGCCGCAAACGCGTGGACCAAAAGGAACGCGTGCTCGTCACCACCCTCACCAAGCGCACTGCCGAGGAACTCACCGACTACCTGCGCGAGATCGGCGTGAGCGTCCGCTATCTGCACAGCGACATTGATGCGATTGAACGCGTGGAAATCCTCCGCGCGCTGCGCAAGGGCGAATTCAACGTGCTCGTCGGCATCAACCTCCTGCGCGAGGGCCTCGATCTGCCGGAAGTGTCGCTTGTGGCCATTCTCGATGCGGACAAGGAAGGCTTCCTGCGCAGCGAGACCAGCCTCATCCAGACCGCCGGCCGCGCCGCGCGCCATCTGAATGGCGAAGTCATCCTTTACGCCGACGTGATGACGGAGAGCATCAAGAAGTTTCTCGCCGTCACCGACAAACGGCGCGAGCGGCAAGTTGCTTACAACAAGGAACACAACATCACGCCCCGCAGTGTCAGCCGCGCCGTGGAGGAAAGCCTCGCCGTCTCGGATGAACAACGCGACGCCGCCACCGGCCTCATCCGCGAGACCAAGACCGACCTTGACGTGGTCGAGACCATCCGCGAACTCGAAGGTGAGATGCTGAAAGCCGCCGAGGACCTGCACTTCGAGAAGGCCGCCCTGCTCCGCGACCAGATCAAGGAATTGAAACGCATGGTCAGCGGCGAAAAACCGGAGGCCAAGACGGTGAGTTACAAGAAGACAAGAAGGACTAGGAAGTGAGCTGCCTTTCCATGAACAAAATGGACTACCCTCGGCAAATCCTTTCCGATTTATGGAGGCTTTTGCCAAAACCATAGCGTCTTTTCATTTGCTATCAACACATCGTCTGTGATTCGGCTGCCACTCAATCCACCGTGCGTGGCAATCATTTCTTTAATGTCTGATTCCTGCCTTCGCCAATCAGACTCCGGCTTTTCCTCAGATAAAAAATTCGTCATCCACGGGGGCACCATTGATTTATTCGCGCTGAAATCAAAAGCAACAGCCATAATGGGTTGATTGCTCGCGGTGTTAACATTCAACGAACAAACAATCATTTTCCCGTCCTTGGTCCATTGTGCTTCTGAAAAATAACATTCAGGATCCCACCAAAGTTTGGCAACAAATTTGGGCTTTTGACCATCTGATTTTACGTAAAGCAATAAATCTCTATCCATGAATCCGCCATCATAAAAAGATGCTTGATTGAGCGGGTTGGCCGGCGATGCAAATTGCGCCCGTTGCATGCTGTCAAAAAACTGTTCTAGTAAAAATAATGAGGAACCATAAACAATAAAAAGTGGAATAAACGCCATGCCCGTAGAAATCAGCAATCGTTGACGCTTTGTGTACGATTGAAAAAAAGGAGAATAAAAGTGAATTGCCCAAGTATACCCGCCGATCAGGATAATGGTCATCAGCCCTGGAAAAATATAATAACCAATTCCTACACAACTGAGAAGGCAATCGCAGAAAAATCCCAAAACCGAAGCCACAAACAAGCGAAAGAGAAGGCCCGCAAACCATTTCCTTCTTAATTTGAAAATTTGATTCATCAATAATTGCAATTCTCACTCTGACACAAGTTTTGGCTAATTCGTTCATTCCCCAAGCCATGTCTTTGAGCTGCCACTTTATAAAACCAAATCCAGATTAATCGAGAGCATAGCAAAAGCGGTCTGTTACGGTCAGCCGCGATTGCTTGCGCGCGATCAATAGTACGAGCGCCGTAGGCGCGACATATTTGTCGAATCCACGACCACAAATCTCCAGCTCCGTAGGAGTGGCATATCCATTCCAATCATCCCCGATGTCGCTCCTGACGGAACTTTTGGGAATATTTGATTCTGGTTCTACAAATATGTCAGCCCTGACGGGCTTGGAAATCCCTTCTGAAAACAGACACGCGCGTTCTGCTGGCGCGTCATGACCGCATCATATAGATTGGCGTGGCCATGACTACGGCAGAGTCAACTCGCAAGCCGTCTGCGATTTTAAGATACGGGGCGGCTGTTGCGTCGGTGGCCGTCGCGTATGCCCTCGCCAAGGCGGCAAACATATATTTGCATTCACAGCCCTTCGCGTTGCTGTTTCTCTGCGGCGTAGTGTTCAGCGCCTGGGTCGGCGGATTCGGCCCATCGTTGGTCGCGTTGACGCTCTCTACTCTGGTATTCGATTATTGCTTTTTGGAACCGCTCCATAGGCTGGCCATAAACTCCAATGAACTGCCGCGCCTGATCATTTTTGCGGTGATCGGGTTGATAGTCGGGCTGCTCACCGCCTCACAAAGGAACATCACGGCATCGCTCAGGCGGGCCAATGGGTTGTTGCAGGTGGAAAATGCCGAGCGCAAACAGACCGAGGAGGCTCTGCGGGAGAATGAAAGGAAATTTTTAAAATTATTCCAATCAAGCCCGATTGCCGTGTCGCTCTCCACCATCGATGAGGGCCGCTATCTGGATGTGAACTATGAATTTTTGAGAATGGTTCAAAAAAACCGGGAGGAGGTTATCGGGCATACGTCGGTGGAAATCGGCATCTGGGCTGATCTGGATCAACGGGCGGCCAACATAGCCAAAATCAAGGAACAGGGATTTTTGCGAAACGCTGAACTGGAGATTCGCGGGCCGTCCGGGAAGATCACCCACATCTTGTGGTCCGCCGAAGCACTGGCCATCGGTGGTCAAAACTGTCTGCTGGGTTCATCGGTGGACATCACCGAACATAAGCGGGCGGAGGCGGCGGTGCGGGAGAGCCAGCAACTTCTGAACCTGGTTCTGGCCACGCTGCCGGTGGGCGTGATGGTGACGGATCAGGCGGGCAACGTCGTGCTTACCAATGCGGCGTCGAAGCGGATTTGGGGCGACACCATCGTATCCGGCAGTGAACGGTGGGCTCAGAGCAAGGGCTTTTGGCATGACACGGGAAAGCCGATCGCCCCGGAAGATTGGGCTTCCGCGCGGGCACTGTCCGACGGGCAGACCAGCTTGAATGAGTTGATCGATATCAAAGACTACGATGGCAAAGCGAAGACAATCCGGAATTCTGCGGCACCCATCCGCAATGCGGAGGGAAAAATCGTCGGATCTGTTATCATCAACGAGGATGCCACCGAACAGGTGTCTGCGGAGGAAGCACTAAAAAAGGCCGAAAGCAACCTGAGCTACGTCCTGGATACAACTCCCGCGATGATCCACACCGCCCGCCCGGACGGATATCTCGATTACTTTAATAAACGTTGGGTGGACTCCGTGGGTCTGCCGCTGGAGAAACTGCTGGGCTGGGGATGGACGACCGTCGTTCATCCCGATGACATCGAAGGAGAAGTGGACCTGTGGCGCGCGTGCGTCGCCAGCGGCGAGCCGTTCGAATATGAGGTGCGCACACGCCGGCCGGATGGAAAGTATCGCTGGGTGTTGCATCGCAAAGTGGCCATGAGGGATGATCGCGGGAAAATCGTGAAATGGTACGGCTCCGCCATGGATATTGACGATCGCAAGCGGGCCGAGCAAATGCTCCGGGATTCTCATGCCCGGCTGCGCGCGCTTTCAGCCCGGGTTCAATCGGTGCGCGAAGAGGAGGCGGCCAGGATTTCCCGCGAGATTCATGATGACCTCGGCCAGAAGCTGACGGGATTGAAAATGGATCTGCGGCGGGCGGAACGAAAGGTTGAAGGGTTGCCAGGCTCGCCTGCGGTCAATTCCCTGCTCGACACGCTCGTCAGCGCCACGGAATTGGTGGATGGGATCAGCCTGGGCGTCCAGGAAATCGCCGCCAATCTTCGTCCCGAGATGCTGGACAAATTGGGATTGAGCGAGGCCTTGCACTACGAAAGCCGGCGGTTTCAGGAGCGCACCGGAATCCCGTTCCAGATACAGTTGCCGGAAATGGAATTGAACCTTTCAGAAATAATTTCCACGACGCTCTTCCGCATCTTCCAGGAATGTCTTACCAATATCGCGCGCCACGCTGATGCCACAAAAGTCGAAGCGGCGCTAAAACTGGAGGACGGATGGGTCATTCTGACCGTGCACGACAATGGCCGGGGCATCACGGAGGAGGACATTTCCAATCCGGGATCGCTAGGCTTGCTGGGCATGAAAGAGCGGGCAACCTTGTTGGGCGGTGAAATTGATTTTCAGCGCCATCCGAAGGGCGGAACAACCGTGACCGTGCGCATCGCGAAAAGCGAAGCGTCCATCCAAAGAAAGGAGGCCGTATGATTCGCGTGCTGATTGTTGATGACCATGAAATCGTGCGGCGCGGCCTCAAGGAGGTTTTTGCCGATGAGTTTTCCGAATTGAAAATTGGCGAGGCGAAAAATTCACGCGAGGCGTTGGAACAGATGGCGGCACACGAGTGGGATATCATCCTGTTGGACATCAATATGCCCGGTCGCAACGGCCTGGAAATATTGAGTGAAATCAAACGGCTTCGTTCCCACACGCCGGTGCTGGTCGTCAGCGCCTATCCCGAGGAGGAATTCGCGGTCCGTTCGTTCAAGCTGGGCGCATCCGGTTATCTGAACAAGAACAGCGCCGCCGATGAAGTGGTGGCGGCGGCGAGGAAGGCGATGGCCGGTGGAAAATATGTGACCGCCATGCTCGCTGAAAAATTGGCGGCCACGCTTGGCGGCGACATCCAGCTTGCGCCACATGAATCTCTTTCCAGCCGTGAGCTTCAGGTTTTGCAGATGGTCGCCAAGGGCCGGACCATCAAGGAAATCGCGGCTGAACTCGCGTTGAGCGAGAAGACGGTCGGTACTTACCGCAGCCGTCTTTCAAAAAAGATGGGATTGGCGACCAATGTCGAGTTGACCCGTTACGCCTTGCAACACCGGCTGGCAGATTAGCCGCCCTCCATTCCACCGTGTCAGGGAAACCCCTGACACAAAATCAAGCTTCTCGCTCACTGGAGTAAAAAACCGGCGGGGGTATGATGCTGATGATGGAAAAAGAGAAATCAAATGAGTGCATGTCCAAGCCTGCCGGGCACAACCGGCCGCACTATGCGAACACTCCGTTGAACATCTTGATTGTTGAAGATAATCCGAATGACGCCGAACTGGTGTTGAGCGAGTTGCAGCAGGCCGGGTTTAATCCGAAATGGAAACGCGTGGAGACCGAACCGGACTTCCTGGCCGAAATCAAAAAGTCGCCGGACATCATTCTCTCCGACTACTCAATGCCGCAGTTCAGCGGCTTGCGCGCGGCGAAACTTTTGCAGGAAAGTGGTTTGAACATTCCGTTCATTCTCATTTCCGGAACGGTTGGTGAAGAAGTTGCCGTGAATGCCATCAAGCACGGCGCGAACGATTATCTCCTTAAAGACCGGATTTCGCGCCTGCCCAATGCCGTTGAACGTGCGTTGGATCAGAAACGCCTGCTTGATGAAAGACTGCAGGCGGAGGCATTGTTGCGGGAGAGCGAGGAAAAATTCAGGCAGATCGCCGAAAGCATCAACGAAGTATTTTGGGTTACCGATCCCGCCAAGGAGCGGGTCCTCTACATCAGCCCCGGCTATGAAAAGATTTGGGGGCAAACTTGTAAAAGCTTGTACCAATCGCCGCACAACTGGCTGATGGCGGTTCATCCCGAGGACCGGCGGCGAATTATTGAAGCGGCCATGACCAAGCAGGAGCTCGGTGAATACGACGAGATCTATCGCATCGTCAGGCCCGACGGTTCAGTGCGCTGGATTCATGACCGGGGTTTTCCCGTGCGCAACCCGGCTGGCGAGATTTACCGGATTGTCGGCACAGCCGCAGACATCACCGAACAGCGAAAACTTGAAGAACAACTCCGTCAATCCCAAAAAATGGAGGCCATCGGCCAGCTCGCCAGCGGCGTGGCGCACGACTTCAACAACATTCTGGCGGTCATCCAGATGCAGTCTCATTTGCTGGAGATGGTCGGCAATCTTTCCCCGGAACAAAAGGGGTTCGCCGCGGAGATCGGCGAAGCCACCCAGCGCGCCGCGGCGCTGACCCGCCAGTTGCTTTTGTTCAGCCGGAAGGAAAAGATGCAGACGCGCGAATTGGATTTGGATAAATCCGTCAACGACATGACCAAGATGCTGCGGCGCACCCTCGGTGAGAATGCCGAATTACAGTTCAAGTTCAGCATGCAGCCGCTTTTTGTCCTGGCCGATGCGGGCATGATGGATCAAGTGCTCATGAATCTCGCGGTGAATGCACGTGACGCCATGCCTAAAGGCGGAAAACTTGTCATCGAAACCTCCGCGGTCGAATTTGACGAATCCATCGGTCAACAATGTCCCCAGGCCCGCGCCGGCTCGTTCGCCTGCTTGAGCGTCAGTGACACGGGTACCGGCATACCGCCGGAAATCCTTCCGCGAATCTTTGAACCGTTCTTCACCACCAAGGACGTCGGCAAGGGCACCGGCCTCGGACTCGCCACCGTCTTCGGCATCATCCAGCTGCACCAAGGCTGGATCAGTGTCTATAGCCAGGCCGGTAACGGCACGACATTCCGCATTTACATCCCGCGCCTGGCGAGGATTTCCGGCCAGAAATTCGTTGCATCGACGACAGAATTGCCGCGCGGCGGCAACGAGACCATTCTTGTCGTCGAGGATGAACCCAAGCTGCGCGCCTCGGTGATAAACATCCTGTCACGCCTCGGCTACAACGTGCTTGAGGCGTTTGACGGCGCAAGCGCGATCGAGGCGTGGAAAAAGCACAAAACTCAAACCCTTCTCGCCAAGCAAGCCTGGAACCAGCACCGTGATGGAATACATTTGCTCCTTGCCGATATGGTCATGCCCGGTGGAATGACCGGAAAAGACTTGGGTGAACAGCTCTTGAAGGAAAACCCCGGATTGAAAGTGATCTATGTAAGCGGCTACAGCGCCGAAGTGGCCAGCAAGGATTTTCCGTTGAAAGAAGGCGTCAATTTTCTCTCGAAACCATTTCAGGCCCTTAAGCTCGCGCAAACCATCCGCAACATTTTGGATAACGGGTGAATCTGACACAAAATCAAGCCAGCCCGTTCTGCTCGCCGGATTCGAGCCGTTAAACAGCGCCGATTGCCCAACAATTTTGTGAATCCAAATCCGGAATGCATCCGGGTCTTTACAAGCCGCCACCAGCCCGCTTGACCTGACCTGCGGAACGTGGGACTTTGCATGAGGTTTTATGTTCGCCACCGCTTCCAACGACCCGGATGTTTTGATCGGCGAAATCGCACTGGCCGGTCTTGCGGTAGCGCTATTCTCGCGTCTTCTGGTCTGGATACGCGACGCGCCGGTGAAACCCGACCCGTGGGATGCCGAGATGGAGCAAAAAATGTCCTCGCCCGAAACGCCGGCGGCTTGTCATCGTTGTTCAGTACCCCTGAAATCGGACGTCTGGTTTTGCCCTCATTGCAACAGCGCGGTCGGTCCGTACAACAACCTGATGCCGTACGTCCAAATTTTTTCGGAGGGCGAAGTTTTGCGGAACAGTTCCTCGCGCCATGTTCGCAACCGCCCGCTGGTGATGGTTGGCTATTTTTTGCTCACCCTGGCTCTGTGCCCGCCGTTGGCGCCGCTCTATTGGGTGATATTGTTCAAGAACTTCCGCAACCGCCAAACTTTCAATCCCGAACCAACGAAGGAGAGTTGAGCTTCAGTAGTTGCCGTTCTTGATACCGAGGCGGGTGGCGGCAAGGACGGTCTGGTGCCACAGCAGGATGATGTCATTCAACCGGTCGAGCCAGGGCAAAACGCGGCTTTCAAGGGCATTGGAAATCTGGATGGTATCGCCGTTGTGACAGGCGGCATCCACGTCGCGGATGATGACGGCCACTTGTTCAAGCTGCCATTTACGAAGCTGCTTGAGCGTGGCGCGACCATCGGCCGGCCCGTAAAGATGATCCGGCAGCAGGCTCAGCGTAAGGATCGGATCCTTCAGTTGGCGTGCGAGGTTCCACCAAAGTTCGCGCGCAACCTGGGCGTCATTGATGAGCACAAGCGTAAGCGCAGTCTCGACGCAATCGCGGGCATGGCCCGCCTGTTGCAGGGCGGTCTTGAGCAGCAGAACCGGATTATCATCAAGCTCGACCGACTCGGCCTCGATACGGCAAAAAGCGTGTTGATTCGGCAACGGCAACGAGAGATTTGTCGGACAGCCATCGACATTAAAAGCGGAAAGCACCCGTTGGTTCTCGAGCGCCACGGTTTCAAGATAACAGCGAATGGAATTGAGGGACGTGCGTTCCGCCGGCAGTTCTACCGGCAGCCCGTCCATCCAGATGGCGATCTCGTCGTCGTTCTCACGCGAGGCGGAGGAACCATTCTGCATATGCATAACAATACTGCCCTTATCGTCCAGCTTCATTAAAATGTGAACAAAACTTGTTCACAGGAAATTCACCATTATTCACAATTACTTCGCCTGATTTGCACCGGTTATCCTCAGTTTAATCGTATAAATCGACTTGCTCGCGGTGATGAAAAGCGTCCGATGGTCTGCACCGCAAAAGCAGACATTGGCCGTCCATTTCTCCGGAACATCAATGTGGTCGATCCTTTTTCCTGTTCTGTCGAAAACCGTCACCCCCTTGCCGGTCAGATACAGGTTCCCGCCCGCATCGATCGTCATGCCGTCCGAACCCAGCGGACAGACGAACGTTTTGTTCGTGAGCGAGCCGTCTGCCGCAACGTCGTAACGCCACGTTTGCCCCGCACCGATGTCCGAAACGTAGAGCATCTTGCCGTCCGGACTGCCGGTGATGCCGTTCGGCTTTTTTAGATCGTCCGTCACCGGCCGCAAAACCTTCCTGTCCGGCGACAGATAGAACACCTCTTCATTCGTCAGCGCCATTGTGGTGTGATCCCACCAGGTACGTTTATAAAACGGATCGGTTAGATACATTGACCCGTTTGGCGCAATCCAAACATCGTTGGGACCGTTCAAATACTTGCCTTCAAAGTTTGTGACCAGAACCGAAATCTTTTTATCAGGTGTTATTGACCAAAGTTCATTATGTTCATCCGCGCAGGCAATCAGGTTCCCGCTCGCGTCAAACATCATCCCGTTCGCATGGCCGGACGGCTGTAAAAATGTCGAAAGCTGGCCATCAGCACTCCATTCCATAATGCGATCATTGGGCTGGTCCACGAAAAATACGTTCCCATTCTTATCGCACGTCGGCCCTTCGGTGAACGCAAAGCCGTTGGTAAGCAGTTCCAGCCCCGTCCCCGGCGCAACCACGCCATCGGCAAAAACATTTGCAGCCAGGGCAAAAACCACTGCGATCAAAAGTGTCTTCATGTTGAAGCCGCAAATCTTGCCGGAAGCCGCCTGCGAGCCAATAAAAATCGTGCCTCGACAATCGCCATCCTCGACCACTTTTCAGGATTTACCTTGATTTACCTTGATTTGGTTTGACCCGCTTTAACCCCGTCGGACTCGATGTAACCCCGGTTCCACCGGTTCAACGGTCGGATTTGGTCGGATTTGGTGCGATTTACTCAGATTTAGCCTGAATTCGGTCGGATTGGAGTCCTGCCCGGCTCGACCAATCCCGGCCACCCCGTTTTGAGACACTTCACACGGTAGCCCGTCCGGCTCGGACCTGGGTGGAATGGCTCGGTTCAAGCCATTCCAGCCCAGCGCCCGCGCCGTGCGAACTCATCACTCGCCACTTCGTGGCTATGTCAAAGAACAACCAGAATTCCGAAAACCGGAATCCGTTTCTGCCACCGCCCACCATAGCTAACAGCCAAACATTGTCAACATTAAATAGTCTGTGTTTACTAACGCGCCCGCAACCGAAATGTGCCAAACAACCCTATTTTTGGCGCTAATTCTTGCAATGCCGGCTTTGACATGCTGCCATTGATTTTCTAGCCTCACGTCATGGCAAAAAAGGCTTCCACTAAACTGGCGGCAGAATTGCCAACGCAACTGCGGGCTATGAAATTGGAATGACAATGAAAGGACAATTGTTTATGGGCAACTTGCGATTTTCAATTCCCTTCGAAAACTTGTTCAACCGTTTTGTGATAAAAGTTCGGAGACTTCGCGAGATGCAATTCACTAAAATCTTCACGCTCGCCGTTGGCGTCGGATTGTTGCTTGGTTGTAGGGAGAAGACGAACAACATTCCGGACAAACAACTATTTGAGATTCCGAAGGGAGGCTATCCCGTATCAGTCGAAGCCTCGGGCAATGAGAAGGTCGATGCTTTGGTCTGTCAACTCGTCTCGAAACGACCGGCTCCATATCGTTCAGGCTATTCTGATCCACCGATAGCCGTCGTGTTTGCGGATGGCTACTGCACTCCTGAGGTGGAGGCGGCCATAAAAAAACTGCAGGAAATGGGACCGACGATATTTCCGGCACTCGTGAATCACCTGGGGGATGATCGCTATTCCTACAGCGAGGTGGTTGCAGCGTGGGACAATTGTAGTGTGGGAGACGCCGTGGTGGAGGTTCTTGACGATGGCCATTACATGCACTGCGGCTATAAGTTTCGCGATACGCCATCAGGTTCTGATGGCGGTTATTTGAATTTCGACGGTTATTTGCGCGCCCGAGGCGCAGAAGCATGGGCCGAATGGGCCAAAAGCAAGTCGCGGCTGGAAATCCAGATGGATTTTATTGATTGGTGCATAGCGAGAGAAAACGAACGTGGGTTTATAGATGAAGCGCAGAGGAAGACGATTCTTGGCCATTACGAAACCGCCCGACAAGAAGTAAAGAAAGAGTATTCAAAAACCGACCATGCGGTGATTGAGAAGCCGCAAATTCTCTCAGAGACAAACACAGTGTCAGGGGCCGCTGGCTCCAATCGCTGACCTTTGCCATAACCAAGTGAATGGGTCACCCATTTGTAAAGGGCATTTGGTTCAGTCCCGCATAATCACATATTTTATTAACGGAATAGCCGGGGCAGCAAAGCTGGTGAGCGTCACCTCAAGCGCCTTCTTGAATAAATGACGTAGGCCGAATCGCAGTTCAAGCGGAGACAGGCCGCACTCGCTGCTTTTCATTGGCTGCCCGGTTCGGCAACCACTTCCATGGCCATCCACTGGCAACATCGGGCAACCATAAAAATCGTGCCTTGTTTTTGCGCCAAAATCGACGAGACTGCAACACGCTGATTCGCATGTCATCCGATACAAAAAAATTGCTTCGCTTCCTGCAAAGCTGGGTCATCAACACCATTGCTGTGGCGCTGGCGGCCTTGATCCTGCACGGGCATATCCACTGCGATACCAACCTCAATCTGCTGTGGGCCTCGCTCCTCCTGGGAATCCTCAACGCCTTTGTGCGGCCGATCCTGATGCTGATTGCGCTGCCGCTTTTGATTTTCACGCTCGGCCTGTTTACTCTCGTCATCAACGCCCTGCTGCTCTGTTTGGTCAGCTGGCTGCTACAGCCGCATTTCATCGTGGACAGCTTCGGCTTTGCGTTCCTTGGCGCCCTCATCATCAGCATCGTCTCCATCGCGTTGAACGTATTGACCGGCAACGCGCGAGTCAGCATTAAACGCCGTCCGCCCGGCCCGCCCAACAACCCCGGCGGCGGCAACGGTCCGGTCATAGACGTGTGAGGACAGTTTTTAGTTTGTAGTTAAAAGCGACGTTGCCTCGTCGAAAAACCGCGAGCGTTTCCCCCTCTCCCAGCGGGAGAGGGCCGGGGTGAGAATTCTCCCAACCGAAATTTCGCGCTTTGAACCCCTGAACCACCCGCGATATTCCAATGTAGAGACGCTGCGAGCGTTTCTCCTTCTCCCCGGGGGAGAAGGCCGGGATGAGGGCGAGCGTCACACCATCTTCGGGTTCATGGGGAGGGAGAAGACACCCGTTTACTACCAAACCACGCTCTTCAACTTAAAATTCAAAACTAAAAACTTAAAACTCTATACGCCGCGCGCAACGTCGGGATCCCCTGCGCATTAAACTCCCGCTCGAAATCGGTGGTGATTTCCGAAAGCGCTGGCGGCGTTTCAGTCTTCTCAAAACCCTTTGCCGCGCCAAACACCTCGTTCATCTGTAAAAAATAATCCGCGTCATCCGTCCGCAAATAGACGATTCCATTCGTTGCCAGCGCCCGCGCCGCCAATGCCGGGAATTGTTCGTTTATCAAACGATGCCGCGCATGCTTCTTTTTTGGCCACGGATCCGGAAAATAGATGTGCAGCGCGTCCGCCCCGTGCGGCGGCAGCAAGTACTCCAAAAAATATGCCGATTCGATGCGCACTCCGCGCGCATTCTGCAAGCCGATACGACGGCCCTTCTTATCAAGCTTCTGGATGCGGCCCAGCAAACGCTCTACACCGATGAAGTTTTTTCCCGGATTAAGCCGCGCATATTCCACAAGAAACGAAGCGTCGCCACAGCCAAGTTCGACCTCCAGCGGCTGGCCTTGCGGAAATAATTCCGCCGGCTTCAACGGCTCAAGAATTGTATGGAGTTGAACGAGCAGGCTGTCCATGAGCCGCACATACTAATTTCCCGCGCCCGGTAACAAAACAGAAATCGCAAGTCTTCCGGATTGCATCGCGCCGGTCATCGGCCAAAATTTGCCTGTGGCTCCACGAAAACTTTTTATGCTCCGGGTCTGCCTGGCGCTTTTTTGCGCCGCTATTTCAGCGACTGGCGCGCCGGCATTTCGTGAATTTTATGCCTCGCCGGACGGTGACGACACCAACCTGGGCACAAAAAAATCCCCTTTCAAAACCGTGGTACACGCGCGTGACGCCGTTCGGGCTGTTTCGGAAAAGATGACCGGAGACATTATCATCAATTTGCGTGGCGGTAATTATTACGTCACTTCGCCTGTTGAATTCTCTCCGGCCGATTCAGGGCGAAACGGTTTCAACATCCTCTATCGCGCCTATAAAAAAGAAGTTCCCATCATCAACGGTGGTGTTTTGGTGACCAATTGGACTCTGGATCACGGCCACATTTTCAAAGCGACACTGGACCGCGATGAGAAATTACGCTGCCTGTTCGTCAACGGCCGGCGCGCAGCAATGACACAGCGTGATTTCAAGGGTCTCGGCGCATGGGGTGAATTCACGGTGAACGGTAACGAGCCGTGGGCGGAAACGCCCGGTAAAACCTTGGACGGAATCGCTTTCGACGCCACTCAGCTTCCAGCTCTGACGAACCCATCCGATGTCGAGCTGCTACAACGCCGGACCTGGAATTTCATCATCGCATGCGTTCAGAACGAGACGACCGAAGACGGGCGGCGGGTTTTGAAGCTGCAACAACCTTACGGCGCCATCGCTGCGACCATGGCCTGGGCCTGCGGCCTCGCGCCAACAAACAAATTCACCGTGCGCAACGCTTATGAATTTCTGGACTCGCCCGGGCAATTTTATTTCAACCGTACCACGCATACGCTGTTCTATTTTGCGCCGGACGGCGAAGACATGAGCAAGGCCGTTGTCATTGCGCCAACGAGCGAAGGTCTGCTCAAAATCATCGGCAGTACGACCAATGACCGCGTAAAAAACCTGGGTTTCTCCGGCCTGACCTTTTCCTACGACCATTGGCTGTTGCAACAGGTCGCGGATTCACGCGGCATGGTGGGCGTGCAAAGTCTCGCGCTCTACACCCGCTTTCGCGCCGACGGCGACCATCACAAAAGTCATTACAACATCTGCGATTTGCCGCAGGCGACGGTGGAGATTCGCAACGCGGAAAATATTTCCTTCGAGCGGAATCGCTTTTTGCATCTGGCCAGCGGTTGTGCAATCAGCCTGGCGAACGACGTGGTGAACAGTTCGGTCACCGGCAATGTCTTCAGCGACATTTCCGGCAACGCGGTAAATATCGGACATCCGCAGCATTACATTATCGGCGACGGGCCGCGTTATCCAAATGGAATTGAGGGTGTTTGCGCGCACGACAAAGTCTCCGACAATTTCATCCGCAAGGTCAGCCTCGATTATAAACAAGGCGAGGCCATCAGCGGATTTTTTACCGAGGCCGTGGAAATTTCACACAATGACCTCGCCGGCTTGCCTTATGGCGGCATCGCGTTGGGTTGGTGGTGGGGCAACGCCGGCATCCCGCCCTCGACCGTGTCGAAAAACAACATCATCGCGTTCAACAAGGTTTTTGACACGCAACAGGAGCTGCCCAAGGACGGAGGCGCGATCTATGTCCTCGGCGAGCAGCCCGGTGGACGCATCGAGGACAATTACATTCACTCGCTCTCACGGCTCATTTATCCCGACGACGGCTCCTGCGGCTGGACCATCTCAAATAACGTCCTTGATCCCAAACCAAACGGCAAATGGCTCTTCGTCTGGACTGACCGCATCCACGATTTGAAGATTGAAAACAATTTCACGACGACCACCAACCTGCAAAACAAGGCCACGAACAACTGCGTGCCGGTGGATACGCAACTTGTTGAAAAACCATTCTCCGGCGCGGCCAAACAAATCGTCGAGTCCTCCGGATTGGAAAAAAAATTCCGTATCATCGCCGAAGAACACTGATTTGATTGCTTGAAGTTCAAGCTCCACCCGCCGGAATCGGTTCGCCTCGATACGCGCTTGTTGCCAAATGAAAGGGAGTTGATTCTTCCAGTCCTGCGGACTAGAGTTTGCCTATGAAAAACCGCATCGTGGTTGACCCGCAAATCTGCTCCGGCAAGCCGGTGATACGCGGCACGCGCATCATGGTCAAAAATATCCTGGGCATGGTCGCCGGCGGCTACACGGCGGAGCGCATTTTACAGGCCTATCCCGAACTCGCCAAGGAAGATGTAAGCGCCGCGCTGGAATACGCCGCCGCGCTGGTGGCCGAGGAACAAATTCTCGCCCATGCCTGACCAGCCGCCTCATTTGCTGCTGGACCAAAATGTTCCCGAAGAAACCGCCGGGTGGCTGCGTACAAAATTTTCCGGTTGGAAAATATACCATGTGAAGGATTTAGGGCTGGACGGACGGCCTGACCCGGAAGTTTTCCGCTGGGCGCAGTCGAACAGTGCCATCGTCATTACCTACGACGAGGATTTTGCGGATACGCGGTCGTTTCCCCTGGGTTCGCACCACGGCATCGTCCGTTTGCGCGTATGGCCGACGACGGTCGAGGAAACAAAAGCTGCGCTCGAACGGTTGTTCACGAATGTTTCGGAAAATGAATTGCACGGAAGCCTCATCATAATTGACCGTGAAAAAATCCGGTTGCGCCGCAAACCATGAGAATCCTCGCCCTCGATCACGGAACCCGCCGCATCGGCGTCGCGGTCAGCGATGAAACCAAGACCATCGCCCAGCCGCTGGAATACATCCCCGCCGAGCCGTTCGCGGAATTTCTTGAACGCCTTAAAAAAATCCTCGCAGAAAAGGAGGTTGATTTCATCCTGCTCGGCCTCCCGCGCAACATGGATGGCAGCTACGGCCCCGCAGCGGAAAAGGTCCAGACCTTTGCCGGCATCCTGAAATCGGCGATCACCATCCCCATAAAGATGTGGGACGAACGCCTGACCTCTACGATGGCCAACCGCGTGTTGCTGCAGGGCAATGTCCGCCGTGATAAGCGCAAAGAGAAGGTGGATGCCATGGCCGCCGCCATCCTGCTCCAAAGCTATCTGGACATGGGCCAGTGATCCGGCCCTCATTTCGGTTTCTTTTAGGGAGAATAAATCAACCGATAGAACACGCTGCCGTTGGTCACGCTGATCGGGAACACAATATTGGTAAAGGTGGTCGAGCCGCTCACATTGACCCAGTTGGTGCTCAAGCCCAGCGAGAGGCTATTGGTCTGAGATTGCAGCGTCCATCCGAGATGGTCGGCAGGCCAGCTTAAGGTCAATTGGTTGTTCACCGCCGAGAATACGATGTTTGTGGGGCCGGGATTGGTCACATAGACGACCAGGCTTGCCACTGAACTGGTCACTGCGCCGTAATTATTGGTGGCGACCACGAAATAATTGGCGTCGGTGTTACCGGCGGATGCGGGATTGAAGATCAAGGAAGTATTGGTGGCGCCACCGATGGGGATATTATTTGTATACCACTGATAGAAAAGCGGCCCGCCAGTGGTGTTGCCCAGGGCGGTTACTGAGTTCGTGAAAGCAGCGCCGGCCGGAATAATTCCGGAAGCTGGCTGTTGGGTGAAGATCGGCAGCAGCGCTGTGTAGAGTGCGAAATTATTCCATCGAACCCCGCTGGTACCAGCCGCGAAACCTTGTTGAGTCAGTCCGACATATCCAATGGTCGGATCTGTCGCATAGTTTGCCGTGCCGAGCTGCACCCCGTTCACATAGGCCGTCGTAGTCCATTGGATGCCCAACGTATTTAAAATGATCTCCACGGTGTAAGTGCCATTGGTCGGGAATAAATTGCCGCCGGCCACGGAAAGATTGCCCTTCGGCCCGCCAAAAAGGGTCGGGTTTTGGGTGGCTTGCATGATCATCCAAGGATTGCCCGTAACATTTGAATCAGAAAATCGCCCGGCGGTTGGCGCGTTGCCCTGGATGGCGTATTGCGAAAATCCAAATCCGATCCAGTTCCCTATATTTGTGAGGGTCACCGAAGCCGTCAGATCGTAAACCGCACCCGCCTGCGGTGTGAATGGCAGAACGGCACTGCCCGCGTTGGTGCCGATGGCGCCATCCGCCAGCCAGCCGCCGTCTTGCGCGTTCGTATAGGTAAAAGCCCATAGCGCAATGTTGGTGCCGATGTTGGCCACCGTTGGAGCGGTTCCACTTATGGACGTTGTACCACCATTGAACGAGTTCGAATAAATCAAGGAGTTGGCATAAAGCAGGTTTGTCGTCAGCACAAAGGTGGTGACCGATTTCGCCGGAGCGGAGAAGGCGAACGCTTTATTGGTAACCGATGGTGCCGGCAACGCGGTCTGGTTTTCGCTGGCGGAGGTTTGCGTGGCCGTGACTTGCCAGGGCACGGAGCCGAAATCGCTTAAATCGTAAGTGACGTTGGTGCTCGTGCTATTGTTGTTGACCAGAACCAAAACCAGTGTGGAATTGGTCGGGTTCCAGGCCGCCAACGTATTGGTGTCGCTGACCGAAATGATGTTGCAACCGGGACGGATGAACTCGCTGAACTGTCCCATGACATAAAACTTTTCGTTGATGGTGTAATTCGTCGTGTAGCTGGGGTTGGTGGGAGACAGCAGTGAATTCTGAAGAAAACCCCAGCCGGCCGCACTGTCGATCACCTGCCAATAAACCCAGGCGCGGACTCCCATTTGCGTGATATCGTCGTGGATACGGCGGGCCATGGTCAGGCCGGAGCCATCACTATCGCCGTATTCTGCGACCCAGGCGGGTTTATTCAACGAGCCGGACTCGGTTTTTATATCGGACGCACCGGTAAACGAATAGGTATGAGTCGTAATCAAAGCAACGTACCCGCGGGAAGCGGAGGAGTAATTGATGAGATCGTTGTATGACTGGTAGGGGTCAACATCCTCGGCCGCATCAATGCCCAATGAAGGCGCGCTGGTCTGGAGTTGCGTGTGCAAAAGACCGACCATCGCCGACTGCATGGTCGGATTCATGTTACAACCTTCCTGGGAGGGAGAACCGGAATACCATTTCGAGCCGTTCGGCTCGTTCATGGGAGTGATATAGTTAAAATGATCCCCATCCACGACTGAGAGGTTGCTGACGACCGTGGCGAGATAGACGGCGAAGTTCGTCTCGCAGTTTATCTGCAGATTGTTGGTGGCGCTGGCATTGCCTACGCAATTGCTGTTCACGCACATCCACCAGGGCGGCGAATTGGCAAACGCATCGACGAGGTTGACCCCGCGCGCCTCCGCCTGTTGCAACACCCAGCGCTGGTTCGTGTCGACGTTCCAATTCCAGATGCCGTTGGTCGGTTCGAACCCCTGCATGATGGTGCGATAGCCCTGACCGGCCACCGGACTGGAAGGATTTTCACCCCCGCCGATATTGTAACGGGCGATGTTCAGCTTGAGCTGCGTGAAGGCCAGGTCCACAAAATTGGTGCGGTTGGGGTAATTGCCAACGACATTGGCCCACCAGCAAAGCGAAGTGCCCCAGCCTTGAAAATTCGTCGCTAGATTTGAATTAGGATTCACCACTGCGGTGTAATCCGCACGCGCGGAATCGAAGGGCATGCACAAAACAATGACAACCAGAAAAAGCCGGCCGGCAAAAATTTTAATAAATGTTCTCATTCAATCAATAAAGCAACAGTATTTCCTATTACTGGAATTGCCTCAGGTCCCTGAATCGCAATCGATAAACAATCGTATGTCGCTCACAACCTGTCAAAGCATAGTCATGCAGGGCACGGCATAAGAGAAATTGAGAGTTTGAGGGATTCGTCTCCTTCCAGCAGAATGCATTTTAGCCTTGGACGGATAAAAATAAAACACAGATTTCAAAAATCTTTTTTATCGGGGTTCAATCTGTGAAAATCTGTGGCCAGATTGAAATACAAACTCGTCATCGCCTACGACGGCACGGCCTACCAGGGCTGGCAGGTGCAGAAAATCGGCACCGGCGTGCAGGAAAAGATCGAGGAGGTATTGGCTCGATATTTTCCAAGCAAGCCGCGTCTGCACAGTTCCAGCCGCACGGACACCGGTGTCCACGCGCTCGGCATGGTCGCCCATTTTGAGATTTCCAAGGCGGAAAACAAGATTCCCCTCGCCCGCCTTGCCATCGCGCTGAATGCCTTTCTTCCGGATGACATCCGCGTGCTGTCCGCCACGCGCGCAGCGAAGGATTTTCATGCGCGCTTCCATGCCCGTGGCAAGCAGTACCGCTATTTCATCTGGAATCATCACGCGATGAATCCCCTGCTCGCCGGGCGCGCCTGGCACGTTCCCCGTAAGATTGATTTCAACAAGATGAAGGCGGCGGCGAAATTGTTCGCCGGCAAACATGATTTTAAATCATTCGCGGCCAACCATCCCTACGAGATGGAAACCACCGTGCGCACACTCACCCGCTGCGACGTGAAACGTTCCGGCCGGCACATCACTGTCGTCATCGAGGGCGACGGCTTCCTCTATAAGATGTGCCGTGGCATCGTCGGCACGCTGGTGCAATGCGGCTACGGACGCTTCACCGTCGCCGACGTGAAGGCGATGTTCGCCCGGACCAACCGCTGCGCCGCCGGTATGAGCGCGCCCGCGCATGGGCTCGTGTTATGGAAAGTTTTTTATAAGAAACCACAAAGCCACACAGAAAAATCATCAAAATAAAACTCTGTGCCTTCTGTGTCTCTGCAGCAAAGAATTAAATGAATATCGTATTGCTCGAGCCTGAGATCCCGCCAAATACCGGCAACGTCGCGCGGCTTTGCGCCGCGACGAAGTCGGTCTTGCACCTAATCGAGCCATTCGGCTTTAAGCTGGATGATTCGCAGCTCAAACGTGCCGGCATGGATTACTGGCAGCAGGTTTCCTGGCATCGTTGGCGAAACTGGAACGACTTTTTTGAAGCGCAAAAAACCCGCGGCGGCAAATTCTGGTTCATTGAATCCAACGGGCCGAAACTTTACAGCGATGCGAAATTTTCACCGGACGATTTCCTGATCTTCGGCCGGGAAACCGCCGGCCTGCCGAAACAACTGTTGGATCAACATCTTGAAAACTGGCTGCGGATCCCGATGTTCAACGCAGAATCGCGTTCATTGAATCTCTCGAATTGTGTCTCGCTGGTCCTGTTTGAAGCGCTCCGCCAACAAAATTTTACTGGCGAAATCCGATAGCCAATAACGGCAACAAAAAAGGCGTCCGGATTTCTCCGGACGCCTTTGAATTTTTACAGGCTTACGCCAGCAGCGGATTTTCCGCTTCCACCGCGGATTCCTCGGTCGGTGCCGGTTCTTCCGGCAGATCAACGAGCGCCCGGATGGTCACCTTGCGGTGACGGTCAAAACCGGTGCCGGCCGGGATGATGTGGCCCATGATGACGTTTTCCTTGAAGCCGCGCAGGCTGTCGATCTTGGAACGCGTCGCGGCTTCGGTGAGCACGCGGGTCGTGTCCTGGAAGGACGCCGCACTCAGGAAGCTGTCGGTTTCGAGCGACGCCTTGGTGATGCCGAGCAGCACCGGGGAAGCCTCGGCGGGCTTGCCGCCCTTCTTCTCGACGGTCTCGTTCTCGTGCTCGAATTCGAGCTTGTCCACCTGTTCGCCCCAGAGGAACTGGGTGTCGCCGGTTTCGGTGACGCGAACCTTGCGCAACATCTGGCGGACGATGATTTCAATGTGCTTGTCGTTGATGGTCACACCCTGCAGGCGGTAAACTTCCTGCACTTCGCTGACAAGGTGCTCCTGCAATTCCTGCGGTCCGCAGACTTCGAGAATCTCGTGCGGATCCATCGGGCCTTCGGTGAGCTGCTGGCCTTTCTTGACCAGGTCGCCCTTGAACACGATGACGTGTTTGCCGATGGGGATGAGATGCTCTTCCTGCAACTTCGTCGCGGCATCGGTGATGAGCACGCAGCGCTTGCCGCGCACACTCGGGCCGAAATCCGCGATTCCATCGATCTTCGAGATTTCCGACGCGTCCTTCGGACGGCGGGCCTCGAACAATTCAGCCACGCGCGGGAGACCGCCCGTGATGTCGCGGGTCTTGGCCTGTTTGCGCGGCGTCTTGGCGAGCAGCGTACCGGGAACGATCTTGTCGGTTTCATTGACGACAATGTGCGCGCCGGACGGGATGGGATAATTTGCCACGACTTCACCTTTGTCGTCGCTGATGATGATCTGCGGATGCAAATCTTCCTTGTGGTCGATGACAACCATGGATTCTTCGCCGGTGGCTTCGTCCACTTCCTGCTTCATCGTCACACCTTCAATGATGTCATGGAACTTCACCTTGCCGGCCTTCTCGGAAAGAATCGGCATGTTGTGCGGATCCCACTGGACGAGCGTATCGCCCTTCTTCACCTGCGAGCCATCCTTGAAGGAGATGATCGCGCCGATGATGACAACGTGGTTTTCCAGTTCGCGACCATCGTCGGCGAGGATGGAAACAGAGCCGTTCTTGTTCAAAACGATGTTGTTGCCGTCTTCGAGTTCGACGACGCGCAGTTCGTTGTATTTGATCTTGCCGTCATGCTTCGGCTTGATGATCGGCTGCTTGAACACGCCGGTCGCCACACCACCCGTGTGGAACGTACGCATCGTGAGCTGGGTGCCGGGTTCGCCGATGGACTGCGCGGCGATGATACCGACAGCCTCGCCGAGCTTGACCAGAATGCCGGTCGCCAGGTTGCGTCCATAGCAACGCTGACAGATGCCGTGCTTGCTTTCGCAGGTGAGCACCGAGCGGATGCGCACACGGTCGATGCCCGCGTTGTCGATCGTTTTGGCCTTCACTTCGTCGATTTCCTCGTTCGCCTTGATGAGGAACTCCTTCGGGTTCGACGGGTTTAAGATGTCGTCGCAGGCAAAGCGGCCAACGAGACGGTCCGAAATCTTGACGACTTCGTCCTCGCCTTCGAACACCGCGGAGACGGCGATGCCGTTCGTGGTACCACAGTCCGCTTCCTGAATGATGACGTCCTGGGAGACGTCCACCAGCTTGCGCGTCATGTAGCCGGAGTCGGCGGTCTTGAGCGCGGTGTCGGCGAGACCTTTGCGTGCGCCGTGCGTTGAGATGAAGTATTCCAACACCGACAGACCTTCGCGGAAGTTCGCCAAAATCGGCTTCTCGATGATTTCGCCGCTCGGCTTGGCCATGAGGCCGCGCAGACCGGCAAGCTGACGCACCTGTTGCTTGTTACCACGGGCGCCGGAATCCACCATCAAATAGACTGGATTATATTCCTTCTTGCCCTGGTTTTGCTCGAGCGTCTTGAACATCACGCCGGAGATCTGGTCGGTGCAATGCGTCCAGATGTCCACGATCTTGTTGTAACGTTCGCCGGTGGTGATGACACCCTTGCGATATTGTTTTTCGACTTCCTTGATCTGCTTGTGAGCGTTCTCGATCTGTTCGTCGCGCTCCTTCGGCACAATCATGTCGTCGATGCCGATGGACACGCCGGACTTGGTCGCCTCGCGGAAACCGATTTCTTTAAGCTTGTCGAGCATCGTCACGGTCTTGTCGTGGCCGGCGGTCTTGTAACATTTCCAGATGAGGTCGCCGAGGTCGGCCTTCTTCACCGGCTTGTTGTGGAAACCGAGTTCATCCGGCCAGATTTCGCTGAAGAACACACGGCCAACCGTCGTCACAATGACCTTCGGTTCGGAAACGCCAAATACGGTTTTTTTGCCGCTGTCAGGATTCGCCAGTCGGATACGGTCGTGCGTCTTGAGCGCGCCGTCGTTGTAGGCAAAGATGGCTTCTTCCTTCGAGCCGAAGAGCGGAAGTTCCATGGTGTTCGCCGGCAGCGCCTTGCGCGGTTCGGCGGTGACGTAATAAGAACCGAGCGTGATGTCCTGCGTCGGCGTGATGATCGGCTTGCCGGACGAGGGCGAGAAGATGTTGTTCGTCGCCATCATGAGCATGCGCGCTTCCATCTGCGCCTCGACCGACAACGGCACGTGAACGGCCATCTGATCGCCGTCAAAGTCCGCGTTGTAAGCGGTACAGACGAGCGGATGAATGCGGATCGCTTCGCCTTCGATGAGCTGCGGCTCGAATGCCTGCACGGACAAACGGTGCAGTGTAGGCGCGCGGTTCAGAAGAACCGGATGCCCCTTGGTCACTTCTTCCAAAACGTCCCACACTTCTTTCGTCTGGCGCTCGATCATTTTCTTCGCGCTGCGAACGGTATGGACATAGCCGAGCTCCTTCAAACGGCGGATGATAAACGGTTCGAACAACACGAGCGCCATTTTCTTCGGCAACCCGCATTGGTTGAGCTTAAGTTCCGGACCGATGACGATGACGGAACGGCCCGAGTAATCCACGCGTTTGCCGAGCAAGTTCTGACGGAAACGACCGCCCTTGCCCTTGAGCATGTCGGACAGTGACTTGAGCGAGCGGTTGCCCGCGCCGGTGACCGGACGACCATGGCGACCGTTGTCAAACAACGCGTCCACGGCTTCCTGCAACATGCGTTTCTCGTTGCGGATGATGACTTCCGGCGTCTTGAGCTGCAACAGCGTGCGGAGACGGTTATTCCGGTTGATGACGCGGCGATAAAGATCGTTGAGGTCGGAGGTCGCAAAGCGGCCGCCTTCCAACGGAACGAGCGGACGGAGGTCCGGCGGAATCACCGGCAGCACCGTGAGAATCATCCATTCCGGACGGCTCTTAGACGATGCGAGGCCCTGGAGCAGCTTGATGCGCTTCGCCAGTTTCTTGCGGATCTGCTTGCTCTTGGTTTCCGTCATCGCGATGGCGAGTTCATCCGCCTGCTTGGCGAGATCAACGCGCTCGAGCGCTTCGCGCACGGCTTCGGCGCCCATCTTGGCCTTGAACGCTTCCGTGCCGTAGGTTTCACGGGCTTCGCGATATTCCTGCTCGGTAAGGAGCTGATGAGCCTTGAGCGGCGTCGTGCCGGGATCAATGACGAGATAATCTTCGTAATAGATGACGCGTTCCAAATGGCGCGCGGTCATGTCCAGCGCGAGACCAATACGGCTCGGCATGCACTTGAAGAACCAGATGTGGCATGTCGGCACGGCAAGTTCGATGTGCCCCATGCGCTCGCGGCGCACGCGGGACAACGTCACTTCGACACCGCAACGGTCACAGACGATGCCGCGGTGCTTGATGCGCTTGTACTTGCCGCAGGAGCATTCCCAGTCCTTCACGGGACCGAAGATGCGTTCGCAGAAAAGGCCGCCCTTTTCCGGTTTGAACGTGCGGTAATTGATCGTCTCGGGATTCTTGACTTCGCCCTTGGACCATGAGCGGATGGCATCGGGGGACGCCAGCGTGATGCCGACGTAATCAACCTGGTTGACTTTTTCGAGGCCAAGCAACTCGCGGGCGTTTTCTTTGGAACTGGTCATAACGATTTTAATTCAACGAATTTTAGTTTCCGGGTTCGGTGGAGGCCAGTGCGGCAACAGCCGCGGCCTGCGCATTGTCGCCGTTCGCATGTTCGATCGGGTTTGAATAACCGACCTTGACATCGAGACCGAGCGACTGCATTTCCTTGACGAGCACATTGAAGGATTCCGGGATGCCGGCCTCCAGCGAGTTGTCGCCTTTGACGATGCTTTCGTAGATGCGCGTGCGGCCCTGCACGTCGTCGGACTTCACGGTCAGGAGTTCCTGCAACGTGTAAGCCGCGCCGTAGGCTTCCATCGCCCACACTTCCATTTCGCCGAAGCGCTGGCCGCCGTACTGCGCCTTGCCGCCCAGCGGTTGCTGGGTGACGAGCGAATACGGACCGACGGCGCGGGCGTGAATCTTGTCCGCAACCAAATGGCCGAGCTTCATCATGTAGATGTAGCCGACAACGATTTCCTGGTCGAACTGCTCGCCGGTGCGGCCGTCGATCAAGTGCGTCTTGGCGTGCTCGGGCAGACCGGCCTGCTTGAGATAGGCACGTATGTCCTTCTCCTTCATGCCGTCAAACACCGGCGTGGCAAACTTCAAGCCGAGCAGCTTCGCCGCCCAGCCCAAGTGTGTTTCCAAGACCTGGCCGACGTTCATACGGCTCGGCACACCCAGCGGATTCAATACGATTTCCACCGGCGTACCGTCCGCGAGGTACGGCATGTCTTCTTCCTTCACGATCTTCGCGACAACGCCCTTGTTGCCGTGGCGGCCGGCCATCTTGTCACCGACGGACAATTTGCGTTTGGACGCGATGTAAACCTTGACGGACTTCACGACACCGCTGTCGCCGCCTTCGCCGGCTTCGACGCGTTCCATCTCTTCGTCGTATTGCATCTGCAAGTCGTCGAATTTCTTCTTAAACTGGCCGATGATTTCGCTGATCTTGTTGCGGATCGGCGACGGATCGATCTCGATGCGGTCATAGACCGTCGCGAGCTTGCGCAGGAGCGTCTTGGTGATCTTGCGGTTTGCGGGAATGATGATTTCGCCGGTCTCGCTGTTCACCACGTCGAGCGGAATTTTTTCGCCGAGCAGAATGTTGCTTAACGCTTCCGTCAACTGGTCCTGCAACTCGCCGAGTTTCTTCTGGTGATCGGATTCGATCTGTTTCGCGTGGCGTTTCTCCTCGCTCGAAGAGGAACGGCTGGTCTTTTCGCCATCCTTCTTGGAGGAAACTTTTACGTCCATCACGATGCCGTAGGTTCCGGACGGAACCTTCAGCGAAGTGTCCTTCACGTCGGCGGCTTTTTCACCGAAGATGGCGCGGAGCAAACGTTCTTCCGGCGCAAGTTCGGTTTCGGACTTCGGCGTGATCTTGCCGACGAGAATATCGCCGGGCTTCACTTCTGCGCCGATGCGGATGACGCCGTCGGTGCCGAGGTTCTTCAACGCTTCATCGCCGAGGTTCGGGATGTCGCGGGTGATTTCTTCCGGTCCGAGCTTCGTGTCGCGGGCCGCCACCTCGAACTCGTCGATATGGATGGAGGTGAAGATGTCGTCCTTGACGATCTTCTCGCTGATGAGGATTGCATCCTCGAAGTTATAGCCGTTCCACGGCATGAACGCCACGAGCACGTTGCGTCCGAGCGCGAGCTCGCCGCCCTGCGTACAGGGGCCGTCCGCGAGAACCTGGCCTTTTTTGATGCTGTCACCCTTTTCAACGAGGATCTTCTGGTTGATGCAGGTGGCCGCATTGGAGCGCATGAACTTGCGTACGGGATAAACGTAGATGCCGTTCGCAGGATCGTGCTTGATCTTCTTTTTGCCTTCGGGCAGGTGGCCGTTTTCGGTGATGATGATCTGGTTGCCGTTAACGCTGGCAACCTTGCCGGCTTCTTCGGCGCACAGGACGGCGCGCGAATCGCGGGCGACACGGTCTTCGAGTCCGGTCGCAACAAACGGCGCCTCAGTGACGAGCAACGGCACCGCCTGGCGTTGCATGTTGGAACCCATCAACGCGCGGTTCGCGTCATCGTGTTCCAGGAACGGAATCAAGCTCGCCGCGATGGACACCAGCTGCTTGGGCGAAATGTCCATGTAATGGACCTGGGCCGGCTCCACGTCGATGAACTCGCCGCGTTGACGGCAGACCACGCGGTCACTGGTGAAGTGGCCTTTGTCGTCAATCGTCGAATTCGCCTGCGCGACAGTGAACTGCTCCTCGCGGTCGGCGGTGAGATAATCGATATGGTTCGTCACGCGGCCGTTGTCGACCTTGCGATATGGCGTCTCAAGAAAGCCGAAATCGTTGATGCGCGCAAAGGTCGCGAGCGACGCGATGAGGCCGATGTTCGGGCCTTCCGGCGTCTCGATCGGACAAATGCGGCCGTAGTGCGACGGATGCACGTCGCGGACTTCGAATCCGGCGCGGTCGCGGGAAAGACCACCCGGTCCGAGAGCCGACAAGCGGCGCTTGTGGGTGAGTTCCGCGAGCGGGTTGATCTGGTCCATGAACTGCGACAACTGGCTGCGGCCAAAGAAATCGCGGATCACGGCGGACAACGCCTTCGGGTTGATCAATTTTTGCGGCGTCATCTGCTCGACCGTCTGATCGAACAACGTCATACGTTCCTTGACGAGACGCTCGGTGCGCGACAGACCGACGCGGCACTGGTTCGCCAACAGTTCGCCGACGGTACGGATGCGGCGGCTGCCCAAATGATCAATGTCATCCAGCGAGCCTTCGCCCTTCTTGAGCTTGAGCAGATACTTGGTCGCTGCGACCAAATCTTCCTTGCTCAGGATACGTGAATCCTCTTCACCCTTCGTCTTCATGCCGAGCTTCTGGTTGATCTTGTAACGACCGACGCGGCCCAAGTCATAGCGCTTCTTGTCAAAAAACAAGCGGCGGATGAGCGACTCGGCGTTTTGCGCGGTCGGCGGATCGCCGGGGCGCAAACGACGATAAATGTCTTTCAACGCCTCTTCCTCGTTCTTGGCCGGATCTTTCTTGAGGCATTTGATGATGTTGCCGTCGTCGATGGAGGTATCAACGACCTTGATCTTGTTGATGCCCAGTTCGGCGATCTGCTTGACGACCGCCTTGGATAGCGGTTCGAAAGCGCGCGCGACGACGAGGCCTTTCTCCGCATCTACGGCGTCCTGCACCAGCACGCGGTTCTGCAAATCATCAAGCTTCTCCGCTTCTTTCACCGAGAGTTCCTCGACGGCGTAGAACAACTTCAAGATTTCTTCATCCGTGCCGACCTGGAGCCGCGGATTATCCTTCTTCGAGCTGGTTTTGTCCTTCGGATCGCGGTCCAAAAAGGCGAGCGCGCGAAAGAACGTTGTCGTCAAAAATTTGCGGCGGCGTTTTTTGCGGTCGAGATAAACATACAGCAGGTCGCTTGTATCGAACTGCGCCTCATACCAGGAGCCGCGGTCGGGGATGACGCGGAAGCTGTGCAGCAATTTTCCATTCGGATGCTGCGTGGCCTCAAACGCGATGCCCGGCGAGCGGTGCAACTGGGAGACGACGACGCGTTCCGCGCCGTTGATGACAAACGTGCCTTGCGGCGTCATGAGCGGCAGTTCGCCCATGAAAACTTTCTCTTCCTTGCCG
>Ga0210388_10000509_pt1 | contig 31716 bp, 24 predicted proteins | sample IncBWC19OmetaG_FD_155485 | JGI IMG/M metagenome (GOLD analysis project Ga0210388, IMG submission 155485) | Forest soil microbial communities from Barre Woods Harvard Forest LTER site, Petersham, Massachusetts, United States - Inc-BW-C-19-O ...
CACATAATTTTCAGGTGTGGACACTTCTATACACAAATTTTCTGCAAATCGCCCTGAGGATAATTCTCTTATTGTTGATTTTTTTTATCGGGCCGTTCGAACTCGTAGACGCCCAGCGGGTCGCTTCCGATGATCAAGCGGTCTTGCTCGATGAGAATCGTATTTGCTTCGAGCCGCGCTCCTGCGGGCGTATAGATCAGGTACGTTGAGCGGCGGTTTCCTTCTTTGTCAAAGTGCAGCAGTTTATCGCCGAGCGCCATCCAGACTTCTCCGCTGGAGCGTTCCACTCCAACCGCAGTCAGAATGCGCTTGAACACGGGGGCATCCCCACGCTTCTCCTGCCTCTCAATCTCTTTGCGAGTCGCCTGCGCCGCCGGCCATGCATCCACTCCCGTGTACTGAATATCTTGCCCCGCGTAGCCAAAGCGGTCGTACTGGCGCACGGTCGCTTCCGGCATGTAAGGAAATGCGAAATACAGATGGTTTGCGCCGTCCGTCACGAGCATTCCGATGTTTAAAAAGCGGTTCAACTCCGGCCGATCGGAAATCGTTTCGGGATCGCCAAACTCGCGTACGTCGCGTCCGTTCTTATCGAACACCATGACTAAATGTTGTTCGTGCGTAGTTGCCACGGCGACTTCTCCATCCGGAAGCGCCGCTACTGCCACCGGCCCATTGATCTTCACCACGCGCTCATTTCCCTTGGTGTCCCAGATTTTGATGGCGTTTGCGCCGCGATCCGCCACGTACACGGTTCCCTGCGCATCTACGTCCAGGTCTTCGCCATAGGTAATCGTTGCCAGCTGCAGTGTCTGCGGATTGGGACTCTTGCCTTCTTCGAAGGCTGGCACTCTCCTCAGCAGTTTCCCGGTTGGGTCAAATACGGAGGCCGATGAACCCGGTGCGCTTAACACATAATAGTTTCCATCCGCCCCGTGCTTCAGCGCCCGCAGCCCTGGCCCAATTCCCGGGAATAGCCGCTTCTTGGCCGTCAGTTCATCTTCATCCTGGCCAATCGCGTACCCGGCAAAACACGCCAGCAGACACAACCCCGCAAGAATTCTCACGATGAGCACAACCCCTTTGCCCTGCCCCCATTTGTTATGAGTCTTCAGAGTACGACGTATGGATACAGGTTGCCCGTTTCAAAAGATTCGAGGTGCCGATCAGTCAATCCTGAGAGTCAGGCGACCTCTGAGGGATCGAGTTTCTTCTAGCCACTCGTCCTCTGCCGTCGGCAAGTATTGTATTGACATATGTATTTACGATTGTCAGAGTGAAGCATGGGGTTCGCGTGGGACGATTTATGAAGAAGCTAAATAAGAAACAAAAAAAGCAGATCGCCGTCATTGCCGCAAAAAAAGACGAGGACATCGATCTGACCGATATGCCGGAGGTTCTCGACTGGTCGAAAGCGGAAATCGGCAAGTTCTATCGGCCAGCCAAGAAACCCGTGACCATTCGTCTGGACACGGACATCATCGAGTGGTTAAAGAGCTATGGGCGGGGATACCAGACCAGGACCAACATGCTATTGCGCCACGCCATGAGGAGCTCCGTGCAGGCCAAGGCAAATAAGAGAGAGTCGGCGTAAGGAGAAAGACCGCACCCTTTAAAGAACGAAACCCCAAAGGGTGCGCCACCCATGTCAAAAGCCTGCCCCACCCCCCCCCCCCCCCCCGGAAGTTATGAGCCGCGGGAATGAATTATGAGGGCCTGGTCTACAAACCGCTCGCCAGTAGAGGACTGCGAGGTGTAAGGGATTTGTTCGTCTTCGACGCCAAACCAGTAAAAGATTTGGCTCACAAGTTTGTAGGCAGCGTAGGCAGGGGTTAGTCGCAACACATCTGTGTCGGCGTTGATCATGCGCACCATGGACTCTTCAGGCGCGTCCTTGCGACCGTCAGTAGTGGTGAAAGCCCAACTTGAAACTGTGTAGGGAATGAGGAAAAGCTTTTCCTGGCCGATGAAAGCGTGGCGTATGTCAACCTTGAGGTTGACCTGCTGGGGTTTCGGTTCCAAGAATGGAATGAGCTGACTACAGAAACGGCAAAAGTTTAGGGTAAATTCAATCAGTGCGATGGTATTAAGACGGGGCGATTGGTCGAAATTGCTGGTGTTCTGTCCCCAGGAGAGAAAATCCTCGTCCCCGGATACTCGGGCGATCACCGATCCGTCTTGGTAGACCCTTATGCGTTTACGTTCGGCACTCGAAACTTCGAAATATTGGCCCTTGATGATTCGTGCCCGGTCTCTGGTGGCGAGGTCGAAGCCACTAGGCCGTAACTGGCCAGGGTTCTCGATAATCTTCTTCAGTTCGCCTGGTTCAAAGAAATTTTTGAATGCGGTACCGCGTGCCGTCATCGAATAGATGAATACTGGACGGGGGCTCGTCATTGTTGGTTTTCGTCGAGAATCTCTGCCGCGCGAGCGGCGTACTGCAGCTCGGGGTCAATTTCTTCAAATGGATGCTGAGAGTTGACCATGAGTGCGTCTAATTTCTCGTTCATTCGGTCGAGTTTCTGGGCGAGAGTGCTTTTCCCATCCTGCATATGGCGATAGAGCTGATCCTTGGTAAACGAGTCATTGGCAGCGTCGTTTCTTCGCACAACACCGAAAACTATCTCTTTGAGTTTGGTACCGGCCTCGACGACCTTGGCGATCAAAAAGTATTGTCGGTCGGGATTTTGTGGCGGAACGACGATCACTCCCAAACCGGCGGTCCCGTCCTCACTCACAGGATGCCAAGAAATGTCGAGACCATCTATGGCGGGGTGGATGTATTCCGCAATGATTGATTCATATTGATGTGTGGTAAAGCTCGCGGAAGTGCAGAGGTCGAATGCGGTGATCTCGCCGGTTTGTGCTCCGGCAGCAGGGACGGTTGTAAGACCGACGATGATGACGCCGCCGGCATTGTTTGCGAAAGCGGCGACATCTTTCGCGAGTTCATAACGACCCGTGGGGGTGTTGAAATCGTACGGATTGTTCCCCTTCGCTTCGAGCCATGTGTCTTCGCTCTTCCCGATGAGCGAATCGTATGCGTGGTCGCCGAGGATCTGTCGTACCGAATCGAAAGACATGGCTTGGCCGGGGCAAGTTTACAGAATCAGCACGTTCGAAGGCAATACGCGAGTACGGGCGGTCAACGGTCGATCTTTATCATGAGCCGGTTGGTCTGATGGTCGAAGGAAAGGTCGATCTGCGTGAGAGGAAATGTTTGCCGGTCGCGCGGCTGATCGCCGTTCGTTAACGTCACGCCGAATTGGTCACAGTCATACACAATGGTGTTTCCGGGCCACCATGACTCACCGATGCGCGGATTATATTTCGGGCTGTTGCAAACGGTAACCCACTTTCCTTTGTACTCCAAAATTTTGTTCACTACGCTGTTTCTGCGGGCGATAATCTCGTTAAATTGTTTTTCGGAAGCCATGACCGTCTCCGAACCGACGCGGATGTATGAAGGACCCGCGAAGTGCGGCCGGTTTTTGCTCGGGGAAATGATAACGGCGAGGGCGCTTCTGCCATTTTCTTGGACTGCGACAGGGCGATAATCAATGGGTGGGTATGCCTTCTCTAATTCCCTGCGGAGCGTTTTCTGGAGGGTGTCGAGATCGTTGTTGTGGGGTTCGATGTCCCCGCTGTCGTAGACACCGATGAAGAGAATCGATTCGGAACCTTCTGGGGTTGAATTAGCAAACGCTACCGCCGTTTTGAGCCAATCTTTCCGGTCAGCCGTCGTTTTGCGCTCGACGTACTGATCTTCAGTCGCTTTCATCCGCGCGAGAAGCGGATGGCCATTCGCGTCGCTTTGTAATGTCATACGCTCCTTCTTGCTAAGAGTTAATCAAGTTCTGCTCGCTTTCAGGTTCGCCGTTCTTTTTCTACGTGGACTCAAGCTGCCAGGAGACCCCCAATGGCCGCCGTCCCGATAGCCTCGATAGTGCTGAGAACCGAGTTACGTACCATCTTGCGACAAGCCTTTGTATTCATAGAATCCTCCTTTGAACTGCCGTCCGCATGCCAGTTTGAAACAAGTTTTGCTGCGACCGTGATAGCGAGGCCTACGGTACAAGCGGCCAAGCAGGGGTGAAAATTCCCGGCAGTCTCTGCTACTGGCAGCTTCAATCCACGTATTGGTTCATTTTATCATTCACTATCTCCCTGCGATCCAGCGGCTTGCGCCAATTCTGGTTTTTGTGCCCGATTTTGCTTGACAAAATCGTAAAATGTGGAACACTGTGAGCTGTAGAGAGTTGCGCCTAAGGCGTGATTCTCTTTTTTGTTTTTGGGCCCTCCTTGTGGTTTTCCCCGTATTGAAAATGCAGGGGTTAGTGTGTTTTTGAGTCGGCAGTGCAAGAAGGACGCGCTGCCTTCGAGACTCAGGCCAAGGAAGCGCGCCTCTACAAGGCGATGACAAGAGGCGGGAGCAGAGCCGCCGCACTCCACAAAAGGCGCTACGCAACGCGCCTACAGGATCTCGGATCATGAAAAACGGTAAACGCAATGGGATAGGTGTGTCTGAACGCTCCCTCGGTAAACAGTCCATGGTTAACAGTCGACAGCGAAGAGGAACTGAGGAGAGACGAAGCCACAGCGCGCAGAAACAAATCGACGCGAAGTCGCTGTGGAAGCAGGTGGAAGACGTAGTGGCGCCGCAGCTGCGGCTGCCCGTGATCGACCACGTGGTGTATATGCACTTGTTGCGGCACAGCCACCTGGAAGGCAAGCGCAGGTTCCGGTTTTCGATTCTGTGGCTGTCGCGCAATATCAACCTTACCATGCGTCCCACGCGCGACGCGGTTCGCCGGCTGGCCGCCCAAGGCGTTCTGCGCCTGGTGGAGCGCAACAGCATGGCAGGCCATGTGGTGGAGGTGCGCTTGCCCGACGCGGTTCGCGGCGTGCGCGCCAAAGCCGCCTCACGGGAGCGCGAGGCAATGCGGAAGGCTGACCCCTCGGACATCGAGGAGCTGGATTTCGTGAAGACGTTGGAACTCCGCAGGGCGATTCACGCGCGGGAGCGGGGCCGCTGCTTCTATTGCCTGCGGCGAGTCGCTTCGCGATCGAAGTGCCTCGACCACGTCGTGCCACGGGCACGCGTAGAGTGCAATTCGTACCGCAATCTTGTCTCTGCTTGCATGGAATGCAACGCGCAGAAAGCGGATCGTCCAGCTGAAGAATATCTGCGCTGGTTGTTTCGCGAGCACCGGTTGGGCGCGGCGGAACTCAGAGGGCGCTTCGAGGCGCTGGAACTGGTTGCCGCAGGGAAGCTGAGACCGACGCTTCCGAATGGTTAGAAGCTATCTCATAAATGTTTCTAGGGAGGGCACGGCTTCAGGCGTGCCGAAAACGCTTCGGAGAAAAGGTGGGCTTTAGCCCCTGAGGAAACTCTTCGCGCCACGCAGGTCCATTTATGAGACGAGTTCTAGGGAGTCGAATCATTGCCCTTGTAGAGGCGCGCTTCCTTGGCCTGAGCCTCGAAGGCAGCGCGTCCTTCTTGCACTGTCATTCCGCTTGCCCTGAGCCTCGAAGGGAGCGAAGTCAAGGAACCTCTCTTCGTGCTAGAAAGCGGCAGCAGAGCTGCCGCACTCCAAAGTTAGTCGGCGCGCAAGTTCAGGCGCTCGATCGAGCGCGCCCGGAGCCGGCCTGAGGCGTTGCGTGGGCCTTCGTCGTCCGTCTCGATCAGTACGCAATTCATCTGTACGTCACCGGAAGCGACTTCGAAGCGCGCGGGCAACCCATCGAGAAATTTTTTGATAATGCCGCCGCGGTCCATTCCGATCACTCCGCCGTGCGGCCCGCTCATGCCCACGTCCGTGATGTAAGCGGTGCCCCCGGGCAGAACGTGTTCGTCCGCGGTCGTCACGTGGGTATGCGTTCCCACGATCGCCGTGACTCGCCCGTCGAGATACCAGCCCATCGCTATTTTCTCGCTGGTAGTTTCCGCGTGCATGTCGACAAAAACAAACGCAACATCCGCCGGTAGTTTGGCTAGTTCGTTATCCGCTTTTAGAAACGGATCGTCGATTGGCGTCATAAAAACGCGCCCCTGCAGGTTGAGCACGGCGTACTTCACGCCATTCTTGGCGGTGCCGACATAAAGCCCGCTGCCAACGTTGCCTTCCGGAAAATTCGCGGGCCGAAGCAGCCGCGGCTCGTGGGGCATGAACTCGAGAATTTCCTTGCGATCCCAGCTGTGGTTGCCACCCGTCAAAACTTCAATCCCCAGGCCGAGGAGTTCCTCCGCCAGCCGCGGCGTGATCCCGAAGCCCGAAGCGGAATTCTCGCCGTTGGCGATCACCAAATCGATCTGGCGCTGCGCAACGATATCCGCTAGCCGGTCGCGGACAATCTGCCGCCCCGGGGAACCCACGATGTCTCCGATGAAAAGTACGCGCATGCTCTTTTAGGTCCGGTTGATACAAAAATAGAGCGGACTGCTTGGCCGTGGAGAGCTAGGCCGTGAACCTCTGAATTAGGTGGGCGCCACGAGCCAACCGTTAGGCTTTCCTGCCCCGCTCGCCCGTCTCGCGTAGCACAGTCACTCTTGACTGTGGCCGTTCCGTCCCTCTTCCTGCTTGGCAAACGGTTTCCGGCTCGAGACCTGCCAGCGGGACAGGCCGTGCACACAGGCTGTCTATCCGCAGCACCTCAGAGATTCGTCATTGGTTCAAACAGCTTTCGCTCCCTCACCTGCTTCGAAGGACCGCTCCGCTTCATATTCTAGCAGGATGCCCGTCCAAAAAAAGTCGAAGGCGGCTGGGAACAGTCTAGTCAATGAAATCGACAACGGCCCCGTTGCGGCGGTCCAGGAAGCCGACAAACTGGCCGAAGTTTGGCGCTGTCACGTTGTTGTAGACCGCATTGAAGTTGCCGTGATTGGTGACGTTGAGCGAATAGAATCCAAGGCGAATATGGTGAATTTTGCCGCTCTTCGCGCTGAGAAGAGGAACCTTGAAGACGCGGTAGATTTTCAAATCCAACGAAAGATACGTAGCGAAGCGCTGCCCGTTCGGCGTGCCCACATAGTTCTGCAGCACGTCTACATTCGAGTAGTCGTAGCCGGAATGCACGTCGAGGATGGGACTGATTATGAACTTCTTCGGCAAAGAGAAAACACCCCAGGTGACCATTCGTTGGGGGATATCAGAAGGCAGAACACCATAGACGTTTGGCCGGATAACAGGTTCCAGGAACGGAATCATTACATCGGAGAGGTTATTCAAATCGCCGTGCGAGCGGCTCCATATATAAGACGCGTTCACCTCGTTGTGTTCCTTAATGGTGAAGCGCACGGTGCTTTCTATCTCGCGATAATGGGAGGAACCCGTGTTCGTGAGACCGAGAAACGAGTTCTGACCCGGCGCGCCGGTGAAGGGATTAACTAAAAATAAGTAGGTCGTATGGCTATCGATGTAGCCGACTCGCAAGACTACATTTCTCCGCAACTCGCGATCTCCCTCGACGTTCCAGGTGAAATTGCGCGGCGTTGTACCCGGCCCCTGCGGCAAAATGCCGGTATTCAAGGGATTCGCACCACCTACATAGGCGTTGGTGTAGGTAACAGGCGGAGCGATCAATTGGCCGGTGGGATCAAACTGGCTCACCACGCGAGTCGGGTTCACGTCAAAGTCGGATGCGAGCAGAGGCAACATGCTATAGAACAAGCCCGCTCCGGCTCGAATGACGGTTTTTCCGTCGCTCCCCGGCGAGTACGCAATAGCTACGCGCGGCGCGAACGCCGCGGACCAGCCAGAGGTCTCGCTAGACAAACGCGCCCCCGCATCGACCGTCCAGTGCGAGTTTAGTATCCAATGGTCCTGAACGAACTCGGCAACGGAGGTGTCGGACGTACTCTGAGCCGTCGTAGGCAGAAAATTGATCTGCTCATCCAGCGTGCCATCCTGCTCGAGGAGTTGAATTGGATTGGCCGTGTTCACGCCGGCATAGGCACGGTAGTTTAGATCCACGCCCACACGGATTTGGTGCTTCCCCAGCCAGTGTCTATCCGCAAATTGATAACTGGGTAGCAGTTGAAACTGTTTTCCTCTCCTTGACCACCGGTTGAAAAAATTCCCGCCCCAGCCCTGCGGTGTAATCAGCATGTCATCGAGTCCTTCGCCGTGAGCATTGCTGTCGAACCGCGTGTACTGCGAAATCACACTGAAAATTGCGCCGGAATCCAGCTGGTACTTATCGGACAAATGTATGGCGACGCCTTTTTGATTCAAGTCGTTCGCTGCCGTCTCTGGAACGAGAGCATTAATGCCCACGTACCGCGTCCGAAGGGGAAAAGCATTGACCGTAAGAGTCAGGATTTGTTTGGGCGAAAGAATGTACTCGACGGTCGTAAAAGTGTTAAAACCTTGCTTCTTAGTGATGTCGTCTGGCCACGGTAGTCCGCGAATCGTGGTCTTTTTCATGTCGTACTGGAAAACTTCCGAGAAAAACAGTTTGCCCTCGATCAGCGGCCCTCCGAAGTCAACGCCAGGTGTCGCTTGCGCGATGCCGACAATAGAGCCGTTCTTGCCAAGAATGGAAGGCACGAAATTCTTTAGATAGAAATTCCATTTCTCTGACGGGGGCTTGGTCTCAATGGTCGTCAATCCACCGGAGAAACTTCCGAGGGCTGCATTGTAAGGCGTCTTATAGACCGCAAACGATTGCACCGCATCCGTGGGCACTGCAATGGAAAAGCTTCCGGTCACCGGGTCAGCGGTTTGCGCGGAATTCACGAGGAAGAGGCTCTGATTTTCGTCGGCACCCTTGAACGTAAGTTTTCCGTCCATCGTCTTAATGACTCCCGGAGTTATCGGAATCACTTCCCGGATCTTTTCTTCCGGTGTAGGCAAAGCAACCAGATCGGTGTGGGTTATGGTGGCTTCTGGATTCGAAACACTCTCTGTCGAGATGACCTGAGTTTGTTCCTTAACCTCGACCTTTTCCGTCACCACCTCTAGTTCCAGGGTGAAGTCTTGAACTGCAGCCTGTCCTGGACCCACGGAAACCGTTTTAGTTACTGGCTTGAACCCGGGTTGCGTGATTGAAATAGCATAGGATCCGGGTTTCAGAGTTTTAAACTCATAGCGTCCCGCGTCGTCCGTATCCGCACTCAGCGTGTTTCCATCAGGTGGTACCGTGGTCAGCTTTACGCTGATGCCAGATAGGCCCGACCCTGCGTTTTCCTGCGCCGTGGAAATGGTGCCGTGGATAGAACCAGTCTGTGCCTTCTCAGCTCCGGCGTGCGTGCCCTGTCCAAATGTCGGGAAAACCGCAATTGCCACAATCAATAGCCAAGTGAAACATCTTGCCAAGCTCTGCGTGAGCCGCTGCAATGGACTGTCAGTGGAAACGAGACTTGCTGGAAAACTGAGTATTGTCTTCAAGAATAATTTCATGGTCGGGACGATGGTAACTCTGTTGATCAGCGAGCTCTTTCTTTAATGTGAATGGGCCAGTCGGATTGGCGAGTGTCACAGACGCCTTTGTCCAGCCAGACGACATCCCTTGTATTGTCAGTTTGCAGCGTCGAAACGGGAAGTCCGGCGAAGTCAGGCTGTGCCTCAATCTCCAACTCGGCGAATTTGGGTACTGGTCAACTGTACCTCTCTTTTTCCCCAATTCGGATGTCTTTCAATCTCCGAGAGGTTGCCCCCGGCGCCTCAAGGGTCTTAACCACGTGTGTCTTTGGGAGCTTTTTCCTCGCAAAGCCGTTCCGCATTCGCATGCAACTGATAGAGCAGGGTTTCGAGTTTGTCGATGTCGACGTTCAAGACTCCCTCGAAGAACTGCCTGCGAACTTCCTCGAATCTAATCTTCAGCTGCGGTACAACTCGCCGTCCCCTGCTGGTCGCCTTAATAATCAGTAGCCGGTGATCCTGCGAGTCGCTCCGCCGGGTGATAAAACCACCTTCTTCAAGCCGGTCCACGAATCTCGTGATCTTGCCCTTGTCCCGGCCCATGGCCTTGGCCAGTTTCCCTGCGGAGGTTTCTTTCTCCTCCGCGCAATGCACGAGCACCGCGGCTTCCTGCGCCGTCATTCCGAATTTGCTAAAACAACGATCGAAGGCTGTTTGCAGTCTTATGCTGGTTCGAAAGAGCCGCGAAATGGAAAGCTCTGCTTGCCATTCCCTGACGCTCGTGTAGCTCCGGCCAGATTTCTCCCGAGTCGTGAGGGGATTCCCAAGGAATCCCCCGTTTTTTCCGGTCGTGGTATTTTCCGCCATAGATTTGACCGTCGCGATTTCCTGGGTCAAGAGTGAAAGTTGCTCATTCCAATCCATTTAGAAATGGAACCCTAACTCCGCCGTCAGCGCACGTGGTGTCACGTAATGTGTCCCGCTGAACGTCGAGAGGAAGTTATAGAGCGCCACTTTGTTCGTTACGTTGATGGCTGTCAGCCGTAGGCTCCACTTGTAACGGTCCCCACGGAACAAGTTGTCTTCGCCCACCGATACGTCGAACAAATTGCGCGGCGCAATGCGCGGAGGATTCTTGTCGTCGTTTTCCGTCCCTGGCGCCGGAACCGTTATGTACTTGGAACCATAACTGGATGCCGGACAGAGATTCGCGCCAAACGTTGAACTGATAGGCGTCGTGGGTGTCGCAAACACAGTCCCGCAGAAGAGTCCCGCTTGGAACTGTTGATCCGGAGTTATTCCCGACACGTCGATGAGATTATTGGGACCACCGCCGTCCGGTCCGTTTGCGCAAGATTCGCCTCCGAAGCACGGCACTGGACCGGCCACAAGTCCGCTATCGTAGCGCCAGTTGAAGCCGAGCCAAGGTCCGCGCTTCCACGGTTGATATTGCAAGTGAGTCGTCTGGTTGAACTCCTCATCATGATCGATGCGAAATACAGAGGGTCCGCCGGGCGTAGCGGGCGTGGCGCCAATGCCGCTGATCTGCGGAGTGAAGAAACGTGCCGCCACGCTGGACATCACCACGAACGCAGTGAATCCGTGGAAGTCCGGTACGGAAGCGCGGATGGCATAGCCGGGAATTTTCGAACTGGCCCATTCGATCGGGTAGGTAATCGGAGTGTTGCCCAGCACGCTGAAGTCGAATGCCTCGTGCGTGTACTTCCAGATGTATTCGGCGTCAACGACCAGGTACTTTTTAAAGGCTTGCTCAAAACCTGCATGGAACTCATTGCGATGGCCTGGGCTTAGGGGCGGGACCGTTGACGAAACACATTGACCTCCGGCTACCGAGGACTGGAGGTCGAAAATCACTGGATCATTGCATCCCGTACTGGCAAGGATGAGGTTTTCGTTGAACGGAGTTTCCATCGTTCGGGCATAGGAAAGCCGCAGCACTGTGCTGGTGGGCTTGATGTTGTAGGCAATGCCCACGCGAGGTTCCAGTTGTTGGGCGCTGGCTATGCCACGGTAAATGTCACCGCGTATCCCAAGGTTCATGCTTAAATTTTTTATTGTTACCACGTCCTGGACGTACAGAGCCGTTTCCTTAATGTTGGTCGTCCCGTTAAAGGTGTACAGCCCGCTGGTAGTTTGTCCTCCGGGGCAGCCGTCAGATGCTGGCAAAGGAGCCGTTCGAGTTAAGTCGTAGCAGCCAAGCAAGGGGATGAAGGCCGCGACCGATCCCTGCCCAGTGTTAGCTACTAGCCCCGCCCCCGCTGTGCATTGCGTGGGGTCGGTCAGTGCCGGGTTGGTATCAGGACTCAGGCCGGCGAGATTCAAACAAACCGCGTTCACCGTCGGATCGACGATTCCGAATTTGTCGTTTTCCGAAAGCGCGGTGTTCTCAAAGGTGAATCCCGCCTTTATGTTGTTGATTCCCTTTACGTACGAGAGGACGGCGCGAACCCCGGCATTCGTCAGCGTGCGATTTTGAGCAACTGTGTTCAGCTGCAGATCAGGAGACTGATCGGCAAAGGGATTGCCGCTCGGATAGTAGTTGTATTGGTCTCGCCGCACGAAAGCGCCCAGCGTGAACACAGTTCTTGAATTGATCAGGCGGGTCCACGATGGCGCGATATTGAAGGTTCCAATCTTGGAGCGTTGATCTTGGGGCCCTACCGGCTGGCCGTTTGGTCCCAGGCCTCCGCAGGAACCTGTTTGTCCGGCGGGGCAGATTGGAGTTGCAGAGAGAAAAGTCCAACCCGTTGCATTTTGCGCGTCATACGAGTTCGGCGTTTGGAACCACGACCGGCTGTAACCGAAATTGAGATTGAGCGTGTCCGCCTGCGAAAGCTTGAAGTCGACCCGATCGAAGAAATTTTCCTCATTGCCGCGGTCGTGCATCACGCCGACTTCCGGTCCATCCAGAAATCGTGCGGTGTTCAAGCCATTGGCGGAGATGTAGTTGCCCCAATTGTCTCCGCCGTAAGCCAGATCGAAGCCCGCGTTCGCCGTCCCAAAGGAACCGTAAGAAGTTGTCACCTGCCCATGAGGAGGATTAACACCCATGCCTGAGCGCGTGGTCACTACAATCACCAGGCTCGTCTTGCCTCCAAACTCGGCTGGCGGCGCACCGGATATTACTTCGAGCGATTGGATCGAATCCGAAGGAATTTGATTCGAGAATACTTTGCTTTGCTGATCCGTGATGGGCTGGCCGTCCACGGAAAACGAGTTGGACGCATGATCCCCTAATCCGTGAAAAAGCCCGTTCGAATCGGCGGCTACTCCGGGAGTAGAGAGCGTTACGAGAGAACTTACCGAAGACGACGCGCTCTCCAGCGGTAGTTTGTCGAACAGTCCACGATCCACGTCGGTGTGAAACGTGGACTCATTCTCCACTAGGTCCCCGCCGTTTGCTTCCACCGTGACGGTTGTTGTGGCGGCGCTGCCAACTTTCAGACTGATCTCCACCTTAGCGGGAACCGCGGACCGCACGTCCACGTCCTCCGTATGGCTTGCGAACCCCGGCGCACTGACGATCATGTGGTAGGTATTAAATGGCACGTTCGTGAAACGAAAAGCCCCGTCGCCGCCAGTTGTCGTCGTACGGCTATAGCCGCTGACCGAGTAGGAAATTTCCACTGTCGCGCCTGCCACTACTGCCCCCGAGGAATCCTTCACCACTCCTTCCATCGATCCCGAACTTCCCCCTTGGGCCCAGGCGGACACCGCCGAAAACAACAACACCAATGCCAAAATCGAGTAGCTCCCCAAACGCTTTAACATTTTTTCTCCATCCCTTTGCGGGTTATGTATTTCTTGTGGATAGAGGCCGCCTGGAAAACGGCGGTGGCGCTGCCCCAATGAATAGGGTCAGCACGCAGTCAGTAGATTCACGAGCAGGAGAAGAAAACTACGCGGAGGGAGGCGCTCGAGACGCACGGTGCAGAGAAAATGTATTGCTGGGCGAAGCCTGCTGGGGAAGCGAGGTGTGGCGGGCGATCAGCTCGGGAGCGGCGACGAGGTCGAGCGCAGCCGGAGCCAGCACCGGCATGTGCAGCGACTGGCAAATGTGGCAAGCAGTTTCAGGACCACCCGTGTGATGGTGGAGCAGGCTGCCGCCTGCCGCAAAATACAGCAAAACGGCGCAAGCCAGGATCGCCAGCGCTCGGCTAGCGAATGTCCGTCCGAATATAGTCCTGCCCAAGCGCATAAAGCTCTATCCAGCCTAGCACCTTAGACGCAGGAGGCAGGGACTTTGGTGCAAAAAGGTGCTCCTGGCCCCTATCCGTTGCTTGACCCCGCAACCATTCCAGCCTAAGCTTCGTCTTAGTAGAAGATGTTCGCTAACCCCAATAAGGCCCGATTGTGCGCTTTGCTGCTCGGAATCATCTTCCTGGCGGCGCAGTTCCACTTTTGTGCCGATCTGAATTCAGGGCCCGGCGGTTCGCATCCTTGTCAACTTTGTTCCACAGCAGGTTCCGCCGTCACGACTCAAACTCCTGATCTGACAGTGGTTCCCGTCGTGAACCGGCTTGAAGTTTTCATCACCCTTCTCTCTCCGGCTGTAGAAGTTCAGCGTTCCACCTCTCCTCGCGCGCCTCCGGCTCTGTAGTTCTCTGCGGCTCTTCCATTTTGTTCGTCCCTTCATAATTGCATCGACTTGTCCCTATCGCATGGGACTCTTGAGGAGTATTAACATGAGGAAAGGAACGGCATTGGCCACGGCGCTTTTGGCCTTGCCTATTTGCGCGCCCGCTCAACAGAATCCCACTCCTGTTCCGCCCGCACAGGCCGCTGCACCGCCGCGCGCGGACACCAGCCAAACCGCTCCGGCGCGCATCACTCTCGAAGAAGCGATTCGCCTCGCTTTGCAGCACAATCACGCGCTGCTCGCGGCGCAATCGACCATCCTTCAAAATCAGGCGCAGGAAATCACCGCCAATCTCCGTCCTAATCCAACTCTGTCTTTCGATACACAGTTTTTCCCCCTGTTTAATCCTGGTGAATTCAACACGACCTATTTGGCGAACCAGGCGCAGTTCGATCTAGGCATCGGGTACCTCTTTGAACGCGGCGGGAAACGCAAGCGCCGCTATCAGGCCGCGAAAGACGCGACCGCCGTAACGCGCGCTCAAGTGACGGACAACGAGCGCCAACTCACCTTCAACCTTTCTCAGCAATTCATCAACGTTTTGCTGGCGCAATCCACCCTTGATCTGGCCCAGCAGGACTACGACAGTTTTCAGAAAACAGTGGATATTAGCGAGTCCCGTTTTAAAGCAGGCGACATGAGCGAAGGGGACCTGCTGAAAATCAAATTGCAATTGCTGCAATTCCAGTCGGATGTTTTTGCGGCCAAACTTTCTAAAGTCCAGGCGCTTGCCGCTCTTCGCCAATTCCTTGGGTTCGAATCCGTTCCCGATGATTTTGATGTTGAGGGCTCACTCGATTACCAGCCCGTTCATGGAAACATGGACGATTTCAAAGCGCTGGCTCTTCGTACTCGTCCCGATCTGCAAGCCGCCCAATTGGGAGTAACGGCGGCTCATAGCCAGGAGTCCCTGGCCGAGGCCAACGGCAAGCGCGACTTGAATGTCGCGTTTGACTATACCCATACAAACGGCCAGAACAGTGGCGCCTTCTATTTCAATATCGATCTTCCGATCTTCGACCGCAATCAGGGTGAGATCGCCCGCACCCGTTACGCCATCACCCAATTCCAGGAACTGCAAAGCGAAGCCGCCCAGCAAGTTCTGACAGACGTCGTAGATGCCTATGAGGCTTTGCACTCTAACGATCAAATTATTCAACTTTACCGGGGTGGTTTCGTCGATCAGGCCAAGCAATCGCGCGATATCACCGAGTACGCTTACCGAAAAGGCGCCGCCAGCTTGCTCGATTTTCTAGATTCAGAGCGCACCTATCGCGCCAACCAGCTTGCATACCGCCAGGCGCTCGCCAGCTATATGACGGCGCTCGAACAGATGCGCCAAGCCGTAGGAACGAGGAATCTGCCATGAATTTAAAAACCCAGTTTCGTGTCTTTATTGTTCCAGCCACTTTCTTGACCGCAGGCGTTCTGATTTCTTCGCTCGCCGGCTGCAGCTCGGGCGGTTCCGAGTCCAAGATGACTTCTTACTCGGCGAGCGAGTCCAAAGAAGAATCCGCTGAGCTTTTCACCGTTCCTCAAGACCAGCTGGCACACGTTCAAGTCGTGTCCGTCGAAAAAGCTCCCCTCCCGCGAGTCCTGCGACTTACCGGCGCTGTGGCTTACAATGCTTTCAAAACGACGCCGGTCTTCGCCGCCATCGGTGGACCTGTTCGTGAAATTCTCGCTACACCCGGCGAAAACGTCCACGCAGGCCAGCCGCTTCTGACAGTCAATAGCCCGGATTACTCGGCAGCCCGCTCCGCATACCTCAAAGCTCACACTGCTTTTATTCTCGCCGACAAGTTCTACGTCCGCGCGCAAGATCTCCTCAGCCACGGAGCCATTGCTGAGGCTGATTTTCAGAACGCCGAATCCACGCGTATGCAGGCTCAAGCGGATCTCCAATCCAGCGAAGACGCGCTTCGCGTCCTGGGCATCACCGACCTTGCATCACTCGAAAAAAATGCTCCAAAAACCACTTCTGAAGTCCCGGTCTTGTCTCCTGTCGGTGGAGAAGTTGTCGAACGCCTCGTCGGCCCCGGTCAATTGCTTCAGGCGGGCACAACGCAAGTTTTCACCATCTCGGACATGAGCACCGTCTGGGTGCTCGTCAATGTCTACCAGGGTGACGTCGCCTACGTGCGGTCCGGAGATAGCGTGAACATTTCTACCGACGCCTATCCCGACACATTTCACGGGCGTATTTCCTATATCGCTCCGGCGCTCGATCCCAACACACGGACGCTTCAGGCGCGCATCGTCACGGAAAATCCCGGCGATAAGCTCAAGAAGGACATGTATGTAACTGCAACGGTCAATGCCGGCGCAATAGCTGACGCCCTGACAGTTCCCGATGCTGCTGTACTGCGCGACAACGAAAATCAGCCTTTCGTCTATGTCCAGTCATCCACAAAACAAAATGAATTTGCGCGTCGCTTGGTTCAGCTCGGAGACAGCCATGGCGGCCGAACACAGATTGCCGGTGGCGTAAAAGAAGGCGAGCGGGTTGTTGGCGACGGCAGCTTGTTTCTGCAATTTAAAAATTCTTTGGAGCACTAAAGGGAGACGCGGCAGAGAGAAATCACGATGATCCATCACATTGTCCAATTTGCCCTGCGCCAGCGCTTCCTCATAATTATCATCACGCTGTTGATCGTAATTGCCGGCGCTGAATCTTTCCGCCGCATGCCCGTCGACGCCTATCCAGACCTTTCTCCGCCCATGGTCGAGTTGATCACCCAGTGGCCAGGCCACGCTGCCGAAGAAGTCGAGCGACTCACCACTCTTCCCCTCGAGCTCGCCATGAATGGCACGCCGAACCTCAAGGTGATGCGCTCCATTTCGCTTTATGGTCTCTCGGACGTCATCCTGACCTTCGAAGACAGCACCGACGCCTACTTCGCGCGCCAGGTCGTTTTCCAGCGTCTTAGTGACGCTACCCTTCCCACCGGCGTCACGCCCACAATGGCCCCGCTCTTTAGTCCGAGCGGCCTCGTGTATCGCTACGTCATCGAAAGTCCCGATCGTTCTCCGATGGAGCTTCACACTTTCGAAGCATGGATCATTGAACGCGCCTATCGCAGCGTTCCTGGCGTCGCCGATGACTCCGGTTTCGGCGGTCCCACCATGGAGTATCACGTCCTCCTTGATCCCGTGAAACTCTACAACTATCACCTCCCAGTGGTGCAAGTTCTTAACGCTCTCACAGCGAACAATGCGAACACGGGCGGCGGATTCTACTCGCAGGGCGGCCAGTTTTATTACGTCCGCGGTCTCGGCCTTGTTAAAACCACGGAAGATATTGGTGAAATCGTCGTCGGAAGTGGCAACGGCGCTCCCATCCGCGTGAAAGATATCGGCCGCGTGGTCATTGGCAATGCTCCGCGCCTTGGAATTTTCGGCTTCCAGGACAAAGGGAAAAACAATGACGACGCCGTCGAAGGCGTCATCCTCATGCGCCGCGGCGAGCAGACGCAAAACGTTTTGCAGGGTGTAGAGAAAAAAACCGTCGAAATCAACCGCGATCTCCTTCCGCCCGACGTCAAAGTCCGCCCGTACTACGACCGCAGCGATCTCGTCAAAGTGACGACCGATACCGTCGAATGGAATCTCGTACGCGGCATGGTGCTCGTTCTCATCGTCCTCATCTTTTTTCTCGTAAGCATCCGCGCCGCTGTCATTACCGCGCTCACCGTTCCTCTCGCTCTTCTCTTCGCCTTCATCTTTCTCCACGCCACCGGCGAAGCCGCCAACCTTCTCTCCATCGGCGCTATCGACTTCGGCATCATCATTGACGGCACCATCGTCATGGTCGAAAACATCTACCGCGAACTCAGCTTGCGTCATGGTCAGGAATACAAAATCAACGACGTCATTCTCGCCGCGGCTCGCGACGTCGACCGGCCCATTTTCTACTCCGTCGCCGTCATCATCGCCGGGTATCTCCCCATCTACGCTCTTACAGGTCCCGCCGGAAGGCTTTTTCATCCCATGGCGGACACCATGGCCTTTGCTCTGGTCGGTGCACTCGTCCTCACGCTCACCCTGGTTCCCGTCCTTGCCTCCTACTGGTTCAAGAATGGCGTCCGGGAAAAGCCCAATCGCCTTTTCGAGCGCGTCCGAACCGGTTATGGCAAGCAGCTCGGGTGGTGCCTTAATCATCCGGTTTTGACTCTGGTAGTAGTTACTCTCATCTTTGGTGCGAGTCTGCTTCTTCTCCCCTTTATTGGCGGCGAATTCTTGCCTCATCTCGATGAGGGCGCTCTCTGGCTTCGCGCCACCATGCCTTACACGATTTCTTTTGAAGACTCGGCAAAATTCGCGCCGCAGGTACGCAATATTCTCTCGAAATACCCGCAGGTTACTGTCGTCGGTTCGGAGCTTGGCCGAACGGATGACGGCACCGATCCGACCGGTTTTTTCAACTGTGAGTTTTATGTTGGATTGAAGCCTTACGACGACGCGTCGTGGAAAACCGGCTCCATTCATACGAAGGAAGAGCTCAGCCGCGAATTCGACAAACAACTCGCGTCTTATCCGGGCGTCATCTTCAACTTTACCCAGCCTGCGGAAGATGCCGTTGACGAAGCACTCACCGGCCTCAAGTCCTCCTTGGCCGTCAAAGTCTTCGGCTCCGATCTCAACGTTCTTGAGAAAAAGGCCGTCGAGATTCGCAACGTTCTCGCCAAAACTCCCGGTTTCAAGGAACTTACGGTGGTTCGCGAACTCGGCCAGCCAAATCTCATCATCGACGCCGACCGCGCTAAAATCGCCCGCTATGGCATAAACGTTGCTGACGTGGAAGCCGTCGTGCAAGCCGCCATCGGCGGACAAGCGGCTACGCAGGTCATTCAAGGTGAAAAGCTTTTTGATCTTGTCGTTCGCATGGAGCCGCAATATCGCTCTAGTGCCCGCGCGATCGGCGATCTACTCGTCCCGGCACCAGCCGGCCAGCAGATTCCGCTATCTGAACTCGCGACGATTAAGGAAAACTCCGGCGCCTCCTTTATCTATCGCGAAAACAATTCCCGCTACATCGGCATTCAGTTTTCCGTGGAAGGCCGCAATCTCGAAGGAACCGTCAATGCCGGCCAGGCCGCCGTCAAGAAAGCTGTGACGCTTCCCGAGGGTTATCGCCTCGATTGGGGCGGCGAATACAGCGAACTCCTTGAAGCCAAGGCGCAGTTTATGGTGATTGGCCCCCTCGCGCTTCTGCTGATTTTCATGATTCTTTTCGCGCTTTACGGCAACTTCAAATTTCCCATCACGATCGCTCTCGGCGTCATCCTGACCGAACCTGTTGGCGCGCTCATCGCCCTTAAGCTGACGCATACGCCCATCAGCGTATCGAGCATCCTTGGTTTGCTCGCACTGCTCGGAGTTTCCGTCGAAACTGCCGTCATTCTCGTCAGCTATATCAATAAGCTTCGTCTCGAAGGCAAGAGCGTTCGTGACGCCACGCTCGAAGCCTCGCTCCTCCGCCTTCGACCCATCATGATGACCGCGCTAGTGGCTTGCCTCGGCTTGTTGCCCGCCGCCATGTCCACAGGCGTCGGCAGCGACACGCAAAAACCCTTCGCCATTGTGGTCGTTGCAGGTCTTGTTTCTCGCCTGGTCCTGGGCTTCTTCGTTAACCCGGTTCTCTACGAAATCGTCGCCCGCGAAGGAGACGTTCTCCAGGTCTGACATACTCCAGCGCCACACGGCGCGCATGTTGTTCAAATTAGTTATAGAAAAACCGAAAGGTATGGGCGGGACTTGTTTACATTAAACCTCGACGGGTCCCGTTAGCGTTGGCGAGGAATTCTTTCAGGTATTGCCTATATCATCGAGGAACTTGGATCGAAGTTAACAGCCATCGAAACCGTGCCCTCACCGCCAGGCGCAAATCGCCACTGGCGCACTGCTTTCTCCGCAGAATCAGCCAATGCCGGATTTCCGCCAAGCACCTCAACATCCTTCACGGTCCCGTCCGCATGAATTGTGACCTTCAGCCGCACCGTCCCGCCGATGCCCCTTCTCTTCAGGATGGCCGGATACTGCGGTTCGACTCTTTTCACTACCTTGCGGTCATTGTCTTGGGCCCGGGCGGGTACCAAGCCAAGCAGAGCAAAAAGAAAGCAGCCGCATATTGCGGCCTTGCCGGTCCTGCGGTTACGTCTATTCATCGTGCGGCCTTAATCTGCTGTCGGGGACTTGGCTCAGGGACCACCAACACCTTAGCCACTCCCTTTTGCCGCACTAATGTTGCAGGCTTGCTACCAACTCTCTGGACATTTTCCAAACGCGTTCCACCAGCGCACAGCGCAGCCCTTATAGCTGTAGGTTATTGCAGATACGTAGCTTAGCGAGAAGAAACGTGGACTCTCCCAGCGTCTTCCACTAATGAGGGAGCAGATTGTAATGGATCTTTCTCAAGCCTCTCTCGAAGCGCCGTTTCACTTTGAGATGAGCGCTGCGACGCACCCACTGGTTTGAGAGCTCTCCGGCTGAGAATCCGCTAAGGCTACTTTGCTGGCGCGGGCTGGGCCGTCGGCGGCAAAATTCCGTTCAACCGTAAATAGATCGCCTGGCCTGCATAGTGGTCATACCAGTCATCGCTCAGGATAATCAGCGCCCCCGCCCTGGAAGTCTGCCTATTTCCGAATAAAGTTAACGGATCGCTCAGCTTCGAATCGTCTACCCCCGCCAGCGCCGTCGTGCAAAACTCAAACGAAGCCTTCAACCCTGCCACAAGCTTGTCCTTCCCATCCGCATCCGTCAGCTTGAACTCGGGCGCCGCCTGTCCCGAAATCTTCGCGCACAAAAAATAATTTGACTGCGCGATGTGCATCACCACGTGCCCGAACGAGTTCATCTCCGGCGTCGGTTTAAATCCATATTTGTCGGCCGGCATGGAATCCGCCGCCGCCACCATATTTTTCTCATACCGCGTCAACTGACTCTTCACCATCGTCGTCACAGGGTTCGCCACCGGTCCTGTCGGCGCCGCATCCTGCGCCGCACACGCCGCCCCACACGCGAGCAGCCCCGCCATCACCACGCCAAATCTCCTCATCGTCGTCCCCTCCCTCAGTCTTGTCGTGCATAAACCAAAGTGTAGCCCAGGGCAGAGTCCGCGAAGCCCTGCGGCGGCTCTCTTCTCGACCTTCTCAGAAGCCGCCACAGCTTACCCCCGACTGCCGACACGCTACAAGCAGCTTTCCCCGTGCCACGTCGCCGCCTCCATAAGACTCTACGTAGCAACCGCGCACGTGGATGTGAGCAGGATCTCATTCTCGCGACTGGCCCATCACGGGTACCATTATTGCGGAATTCGATACTCCTCATTCAAATTTCGTTTACCTTCCCGCGTCCATTCGCTCTCATAATAGAAGCGCATTCTCTCGAAGCCTCAGCGTGCTTCGAGACGGTTTTGAAATCAGCGATCTGGCCGCACACGTCGGTCGGGATTTCTCGAAAGGTGGGAATCGAGGCCACGGGTCACGGCCTCCACGAGGAGCTTATGGCAAGAACAAATGGAAACGGTTCGTCGGTGAAAAGCAAATCGCCCTCTACTAAAAAGCTTTCCCCTGAGCGGAAGATTGAGTTACGAGCCTACGAAATTTATCTCGAGCGCAACGGTGCTCCCGGCAACCCTCTCGAAGACTGGGTCCGCGCTGAACGCGAAATTCTCCAGAAGAGTCGCAAAACCCCCAAGAAAACCGCCGCAGCCGCAGCCTGATACCGGCTGACGGTATCCGCCCCACTTAGTGCAGGGCGAAAGCCCTGCGTCTTTTCTCTCGAGGCCACGAGTCTGGAGCGTATCTTGTTTTCCTCGCTCTGCACGCGATGCCTGCGTCCTTGACTCGTGCTTCGTGAGCGTGAGCAGACATTCGTCCCACTCTCCGTTACAATGCCGTGGCTCCAAAACTCATTCACGTTTCGCCAAGGAAGACTCGATGCCCCGCGCTCCACAAATCGCTCGCCACTGCTTGCAAAACGCCTCGAAAAAATTTATTCGATACGCCTTAGGATCGCTCCTGGCACTCTCTGCGTATCCAGCGGTGTTCCCCGTCGCCGCGCAAGTCTCGCCCGCAAAAAATTCCGCCGCGCAACCTCGCTTCGCTATCTCTTTTGATTCGAAACTTAGCCCCACTCCGCTCGACGGCCGCGTCTACGTCGTCATCGCCACGAAAGACGACCCCGAACCTCGCACGCAAATCCTCGAAGTAGAAGTTCAGTCGCAGCAAGTTTTCGGCGCTGACGTCGACGCCCTCGCCCCCGGTCAACCTGCCATCATCTCCGAAGACATTCTTGGCTATCCCACTGCCAATTTCCGCGATCTCCCCGCCGGCGACTACTGGGTACAAGGTGTCTTCAACAAATACACCACCTTCCACCGCGCCGATGGCCACACCGTGAAACTCCCCATGGACGAAGGCGAAGGCCAGCACTGGGACACCAAGCCCGGCAATTTCTATAGCGTCCCTGAAAAAATCCATATCGATCCTGCTGACGCGAAAACAATCCAAATTCATCTCACAAAAATCGTTCCTCCCATCGAGCCTGCCAAAGACACTGAATGGGTCAAGCACATTAAAATTCAAAGCCCCGCTCTCACAAAATTCTGGGGCCGTCCCATGTACCTAGGCGCAATCGTCGTCCTTCCCGAAGGCTGGGCCTCTCATCCCAACGCCCACTACCCGCTGCTTCTCGATCACGGCCACTTCCCCCACGACTTCACTGGCTTCCGCACTACTCCTCCCGATCCAAGCATGACCGGCTACCAGCTCGAACGGGCCCAAACTCAATACAAGTTCTACCAAGACTGGACCACTGGCAAGCTCCCCCGCATGCTGCTTCTCCTCGTCCAGCATGCCAATCCTTATTACGACGATTCCTATGCAGTCGACTCCGCTAACGTCGGCCCCTACGGCGAGGCCATCAACCGCGAGCTCATTCCCGCCATCGAAAAGCAGTTCCGCGGCATCGGCCAAGGCTGGGCCCGCGCCGTTTACGGCGGTTCCACCGGCGGCTGGGAAACGCTAGCCACCCAAATCTTCTACCCCGATGATTTCAACGGCGCCTGGGGAGCCTGCCCCGACCCCGTCGATTTCCATGCCTATCAAACTGTGAACGTCTACGACGACCCCAACGCCTACTGGACCATCGGCCCTTTTGGCCGCATTGCCCAATCCGAAATGCGCACTCCGCCCGGCATCATCCTCGCCACCACCGAAGGCACCAATCGCTGGGAACTCGTCCTCGGTACCCACGGCCGCTCCGGCGAGCAATGGGACATTTGGCAAGCCGTCTACAGCCCCGCCGGCGCCGACGGCTACCCCGCCGAAATCTGGAATCAGCGCACGGGCGTCATCAATAAAGAAGTCGCCGCTTACTGGCGCGAACACTACGACCTAACCGCCATCATGCAACGCGACTGGAGAACCCTCGGGCCGAAGCCCAAGGGCAAACTCCACGTAATGGTAGGCACCGGCGACACCTTCTTTCTCGACGGCGCCGTCCACCTGATGCAGCACGCGCTCGAAGCGACCGCCGACCCCCACTCCGACGCCACCTTCGACTACGGCGTCGACCAACCCCACTGCTACACAGGCCCTCCGGGCAGCACCACCCGCGAAGGCGGTCTGACCTTCACTCAACGCGTCCTACGAGAGTCCGAATCTCACATGCTGAAGACCGCTCCCCCAGGCGCTGACACTACCTCCTGGCGCTACTAATTCCGATTTACTCCCTTGTAGGGGCGCGATTCATCGCGCCCTCTTTTTTTTCCACACCCCTAGACCCTTCCTACCCTAATGCCCTTATTGACTCTCAGTTCCAACCGTTTCATTCTCCCCACCGTCGCTCGCGCACATCCGGAAACCGCCACGCTAGCTGGTCAATCGCGCGTCCTAACATTTCCTTATACTCTCGGCCAGCGTCAATCTTCGGGAGAACACATGAAGACCACGCATCGTCTTACGCACTTCGCGGAACTTTATTTTCGCCATCCCCTCGAAATACACCAACCTCCAGCGTGCCCCACCCTTCTTAAATTTATTCTTTTGTTTGCTTCTCTGGCATCTGCTCCCATGCTAGCTTCCGCGCAAACGCAGGTCTTCACCCGTTTTGACGCAACCCTGAACAATTTCTCCCCCGCCGCCATCGCCACCGACGATCAGGGCAATGTCTGCGTCGTTGGCTCCGCGGTCGGCGAGATGCTGACCATCCAATACGACTCCAACGGCAGCCTCTTGTGGAAAGCTTGGCTCGGTGATACCAATCAATTTCCCGCGGGCATCGATATCGGGGTCGATGGCAATGGCAACGTCTACTCGCTAGGCGTCCTCAATAGCGAATTCGCCATCGCCAAGTACAATCCGTTCGGTCTTCGCCAGTGGGTCGATTACTTTTCCCTGCCTGGTGGCCAGATCACGCCAAAAAATATCGCCGTGGAGTCGAACGGGAGCCTTTTCATTTCTGGCACGTGGGGTCAGAACGGCACTGGCAATTCGGAAGCTCTTCTCATCGCCTACGACACGAACGGCAAACAGCTTTGGATGAAGACCGCGTCCCAGGGCGGCATATCCGATACTTTTTTTGGCACTTCTGTTGGTGTGCAGTTCGATTTTCTGGGAAAGGTAATTTGGGGGATCTATTACGACGGCAACAATCAGGAGTACGACTCTTCGATCGTCGCGTATGACGTCAACGGAAATCAACTCGCCGGCGATGTCGGCTCCCGTCTCGGCGTCTTGACCTCTTTCAAGGTCGATTCACAAAACAACTGGTACGTCGCTGGCACCGGTGACATCGGCGATCTCACCGGCGACGCCCACTCCATGGCGGCCAAATACAATTCCACCGGCAACGTCATCTGGTTCGATGACTTGAGCCCGCTTCAATTTTTCTTCAATGTTCCGACAGCGCAAATCGCTCCTAATGTGGACGGCAGCGTCTACTTTTCACCCGTCCCTGGCGATTCTTCCAACACGCTCGGCAAATTCAGTCCCACAGGCGTCAGCCTCTGGACTTTGCAAACCTCCGGCATAATCGCCTCCAATTCCTTTGGCGATGTCTATGTTGCCGGAGCGAATCTCTCGAAATATGATCCCAATGGCGTTCTCATCTGGCAGCAGCCTTTCGTGGGCCCGTCCAATCAAGCTGGCAGCCCCGCAGCCATCGCTCTCCAAGGGGGCAACCTTCTGCTCACAGGCACCACGACCGTCAATAACACTGCCGCTTCGCTCACCGCCAACTATGTGCAGGACGCCGCAAAGCTCACGCCCTTAAGCCTGACGTTTCCTGCACAAGCCGTCGGCACTCAAAGCTCCGTTCAAATCATCACTATCAAAAACACTGCCGAACAACCGCTCGCCATCCTTGACATCATCTCGGCCAGCCTCGATTTTCCCCAAACTAACAACTGTCCCCAGACTACTCTCGCCCCCGGCGCCTCCTGCACCATCTCCGTCACCTTCGCACCTGCCTCCAGCGGCACCATCACTAGCCGGCTGGAGATGATCGACCAATGGTCCGGCAGCCCGCAATACATACCCCTAACCGGCACCGCCATCCAATAAACGCAGCCGAAGCACGCTGAAGAATCTCCCGATTCCTACGTGACCTCTGAAGCCAGTCCACAGCGACGCCGCTCCACCACCCGCCTTCTTTTCCTCGTATAATGTGCCCTCAATTCCAGGAGAGCACACGATGCACTACCGTAGATTCGGCCGCACCGGATGGAACGTCAGCGAAGTTGGTTACGGCATGTGGGGACTCGCTGGCTGGACCGGCTCGGAAGACACGGAGTCGCTCGCGTCGCTGCAGCGTTCCGTCGATCTCGGCTGCAACTTTTTCGATACCGCGTGGGCTTATGGCGACGGCCACAGCGAACAGCTTCTTGGAACAATTCTGCGTGCCAACAAAAACAATTCCGCTGTCGGCGGACCCGACAAAAAGCTTTACGTTGCCACAAAAATTCCGCCGAAAAATCGCCGCTGGCCCAGCCGCCGAGAATTTTCTGTCGACGATTGTTTCCCGCCCGAGTACATCGTGGAGTACGTCGAAAAAAGTCTCGAGAACATTGGAGTCGAAGCCCTCGACCTCATTCAATTTCACACATGGGAAGACAAGTGGCTCGACGACGAGCGGTTGCCGCGTGCGATCGAAAGTCTGCGCAGCAGCGGCAAGGTCCGCGCCGTCGGCATCAGCCTCAATCGCTGGGAACCGGCAAACGGTGTCCGCGCCGTCCGCGCCGGCGTCGTCGAGGCCGTGCAGGTCATCTACAACATCTTCGATCAGAATCCGGAGGACGAACTATTTCCCGCTTGCCGCGAAAAAGATGTCGCCGTCATTGCCCGCGTCCCATTCGATGAAGGCTCGCTCACTGGAACGCTCACGCTCGAAAGCACGTGGTCTAAAAACGATTGGCGCAGCACGTATTTCGTCGCCGAAAATCTCAAGTCCAGCGTGGCCCACGCCGACGCGCTCAAGCCTCTTCTCAAAGATGGCATGACCATGCCGGAAATGGCTCTGCGCTTCATCCTCAACAACAAAGACGTCGCCACCATCATCCCCGGCATGCGCAAACTCAAAAACGTCGAATCCAATATTGCCGCCAGCGAAAAAGGTTCTCTCTCTTCCTCACTTCACGCCGAACTTCGCAAACACCGCTGGGACCGCACTCCCACGAGATGGAGCCAATAGAATCGATGGCGAGGCACTTTGAAATTAGGGAACTGAAGAACTCCATCCAGATCTCAGTGGCCGAGGATCTGCCGTTGGGGGCAAGAATTCTTGCCGGTTTGATCGCTGCTGCCGCAGCCCTTTCCCTAAGTTGGGCCCTGCTCGGAAATTGGAGCTGGATCGCCGCATTCTGCATCGCGGGCGTCGCCCTCGCTGCGGCGAGAGGTTCGCGCGCGGATCTGGACGTCACCAACGTTGAATTCGTAACCAGAGGAAACATCGGCCGCCGCGGCAGTAAATCAACGCAAGTTGTATGTACCGGTAATGTTCGAGGTCTTGAGTTTCGCGATACAACGGGTCAGCAAAGTGGGATTTACGCGCTAACGGCTCGAAGTTCGCAATGCATCCTGCCGTTCGTTGGCCATTCAGAAGCGATGGACGTGATTCGGGCGATTCAGATGAAATTTCCCGGATCGGCGGAGACTTGGCGAGTCGAGGCAGGTAGCAGCGAACACTTTCTTACACTCGGCCTGGAAAAGGGGAAATGAGTGCCAGGGCCGCTATGCGGTTTGTTTCAGGGCGCGTTCGACTAGGGTTAGGCAGCGCTCGGCTTGTTCACGCATCAGGTCTTCGCGATCGCCGCGATCTTTTTGGATGCTGTGGAGTTCATCGGCGATGGCGAGAGCGGCTAGCACGGCAACTTTTTGCGTGTCGACCGTGGCGGTGCCGGCGGCGATGGCTTGCATCTTTTCGTCGACGTATTGCGCTAGTTTCTGGACGTAGGCTTCATCCAGTTCTCCGCGAATCGTGTACATCTGCCCAAAGATTTCGACTTTTACTGGTGTGCTCATGGAGTATCGACTAGCCGAAGATATCACATCTTGCTTGTAGTGACGCAGCATGCTGCGTCACTACAAAGTTGCGATGGTGCCTCAACCGCTGGGCACGATGAATCGTGCCCCTACACTGGTTAGCTTGCGCGGAGCTGGGCTGCAAGATTTTTTTCGAGTGCGGAAACTATTTTGGCGGAGAAATCGGCGGTCTGAGCGTCGGTCAGCGTGGCTTCGCGATTTTGGAATGTTACGCGCACTAGGAGCGAATATTTTCCGGCGGGAACATTTTTGCCGCGGAAGAGATCGGCAGCGTCGATGGATGTGATTTCGTTGATATTGAGCGAGTGAATTGTTTTCACGACGTCGGCGAACGCCGTGCCATCGGCAAGTAACAGAGAAAAATCACGCTCCACGGCGGGAAAACGTGGAAGCGGTTCGTAGCGCCGTGCTTCTTTCGCCGCGCGAATCTGCGCGTATAACGAATCGAGTTCGATTTCCGCTAAAAATATTTCCTGACGCAATTTGAATTTTTCCGCGACTCGGCGTGCAAGCTGTCCTGCGACTCCGAGGGCCGCGGAATACGGCGTTGTGGTTGCGTCGGCAATCAAGCCGTGATTCTTCGCTCCGCTCAGAATGACAGAGTTCAGATGGATCGTTCCGCGGCGTGCGGCGTGCGCCCAGGCGGAGCCGCCTTGGTGCCATTCGAAACCGCCGGCTAGGGCGCCGACGGAGTCTAGATCGCCTTTCAGGTCGGCGAATTCGTAGGAGCGGGCATTTTCGCCATCGATGATTCCTTTTTGGCGGGCTTCGCCTGTTGCGCCAATGGTCAAAATGGGGGTTTCGGCGGCGGCATTTCCTTCGAGACGATAGCGGCGGCCGATTTCGAATAAACGCACGTTGCGTTGGCCGTGATTGAGATTCCATTCGAGAGCGGCAGCCATAGTCACCAGGCCGTTTGAACGGAGGACGCTGGCTTCTTCGGAGAGTGGGTTCGCAAGGCGCGCGGGACTTACGCCTTCGGGACGGAAAAGCGCGTCGCGTTCCTCGGCCACGTGAGGAATCGTCAGAATTTCGCGATAGCCGAGACCGATCAGACGTTCGCGGACACGCAATTCGGGTTCGAACTTCGACAGACGTTGCGCGCCTTGGCGAGCGGCGGGCAGGCGCGGTGGAAATTTATCGAGGCCGTAAATGCGCGCGACTTCTTCGATCAAATCAATTTCGCGTTCGACTTCGGCGCGCCAACTCGGCTGCGTGCATTCCCACGCGGCCAGCAATGAACCTTCCGCGCCGCGATTTTCGCCGACTCGAACGGGAGCAAAGCCGAGCGCGCCGAGTATCGCTTCGATTTCTTTGTCGGGAACGTCGGCACCCATCACGCGAAGAAATTCGGTGCGCGTCAGGTGGATCTTTTTCACGGCGCGTTTGCCGGGATAAACATCCACAACGCCAGCGAGCAGTTCGCCGCCGGCAAGTTGAAGGATTAGTTCCGCAGCGCGGCGTGAAGCCAGTTCGGCCGTTTCGGGATCGACACCGCGGCCGAAGCGCGTAGAAGCCTCGGTGTGGAGTTTCAGAGAACGCGCAGTTTTGCGAACGGCGATCGGTTCGAACCAGGCGCACTCGATGAGAATGTTTTTCGTGGAGAATGAGATTTCCGTGTCGGCTCCGCCCATGATGCCGGCGATACCGACGGCGCGCGAGCCGTCGCCATCGTAGACGACCGACAGCGAGGAATCGAGGGTGCGCTCGAGGCCGTCGAGGGTGCGAATTGTTTCGCCGGCTTTTGCGCGGCGGACACCGATGCGGTGATCGCGGACTTTGTCGTAGTCATACGTATGAAGCGGATGCCCGAGTTCGAGCATGACGTAGTTGGAGACGTCGACGGCGTTGCTGATGCTGGCGACGCCGCTGGCTTCGAGACGATCCTTGAGCCATTTTGGAGATGGCTGAATTTTTACGCCGCGAATGACGCGGGCGGTAAAGCGGCCGCAGAGTTCGGGGGATTGAATTTCAACTTTTACGGCGTCAGCTGCTTTGGCTGTGCCCTCGGCGGGCTTCGGCGTTACCGGCTTCAGCGGGAGCTTATAGACGGCGCCCAATTCGCGCGCGATGCCGTAGTGGCCGAGGCAATCGGGACGATTCGAACCGACTTCGGCATCGATCACCGCGCCGTGGGGGCCGTTTTCGACGCTTCCGATGTTGGTGCCGGAGAGAGCGAGGCGCGATGCTACGTCGTTTGGCTGAGCGGTCACGTCAACGAATTCTTTCAGCCAGTTGTAAATGACCTTCATTTGTCAGCTTTGCTCCGTTTGGCGAAGACACAGCCCGTCAGACGCGAAGACCCACCCTCAAAAAACGAGGATGGGGCACCCGCCAAAACCGGCGACGAGATTGTGTGCGCCTTTGCGATTGGGACGCAGCATGCTGGTCCTCTGCAAGAACCGATTGCGCAAATAGATAGTGGGCACACTATCGGGCGCCTTCCAGGTGGCCGAAATAGATGTGCGTGGAATATTCCATGCGGACTCGATCAGACTGATTGTACTCGGCGAAAATTCGCTGGAGTTCTTCTATCATTGGTGCGTAATTCGGCGCGTCGGCTGCGGGGATAAAGGAACTGCTGCGCAGACGTCCGGCGAGGCCATCGAAATCGAAATCCTGGAAATTCGGGACTACGCGCGAGTTGTAATGGCTCGCACCAAAGAAATCGCGCATGTGCTGTTCGCTTGGATAGCTTTCTTTTACTGTGGCGTAGTCCGTGCCAAATTTTCGAAGCAATGCTTCGTAGTCGCGCAGGAAAGCCGTCGTGTCCGTTAAACGCTCGTTCCAGATCACGACGACCCAGCCATTCGGCTTGAGCATGCGCGTAAATTCGCCGCGGGCGGCGTTTCGATCGAACCAGTGGAACGCCTGGCCAGTGGTGACAAAATCTACGCTGGCATCATCGAGCGTGGTGGATTCCGCGGAGCCCTCGACGCTCGCAAAACCGTCATAAGAGGCAAGATATTCTTCACCTGCCTGGCGCATTGCTTCGTTGGGTTCGACGCCGAAGACGCGGTTGCCATTTTTCAGGAAGAGCTCGCTCAAGAAACCGGTCCCGGAGCCGATGTCGGCGACCACATGCCCTGATTTCAGACCGCACTCGCTGCGGAGCACATCGCGAACGGCCGACGGATAACCTGGACGGTAGCGAATGTAGTCGGCCACGCGGTTGGAGAAGCGTTGTTTGGAGTCGGTGAAAGTCATGTTTATCGCCAAGAAGCCAGACACCGGGCTAAAGCCCGGCACCTACAACTGCTTGTTTCTCGCTCCTCACGGGAACTGTCGCAGGAAGCGGACGTCGTTTTGAAAGAAAACCTGAATGTCGTCGATCTGGTATTTCAGCATGGCCAGCCGGTCGATGCCCATGCCGAAGGCGAAGCCGCTGACTTTTTTGGCGTCGTAGTTGACGAAGCCGTAGACGGCGGGATCGACCATGCCGGCGCCGAAAAGTTCAATCCAGCCGGCGCCTTTGCATTTGGAGCAGGTGCCGCCGCCGGCGCTTGTGCCGCTGCCGCCGCAGAAAATGCAGGAGACGTCGAACTCGACGCTTGGCTCCGTGAACGGAAAATAGCTGGGGCGGAAACGGGTTTTCACGCCGGGGCCGAAGAATTGTTTGACGAAATATTCAATCGTGCCGGTGAAGTCGCAGAAGGTGATGTCGGAGTCCACGGCGAGACCTTCGACTTGATGGAATATGAAGGAGTGCGTGGCGTCGGGATTATCGCGGCGATAGACCTTGCCGGGGACAATAACGCGGACGGGAGGCTTGCGCTTTTCCATGGTGCGAATCTGCATCGGCGACGTGTGCGTGCGGAGAAGAAGCGGCGTCGGAGCACCTTTGGGCAGATCGAGATAGAAGGTGTCCATGTCGTCGCGGACGGGATGAAATTCGGGGATGTTGAGCGCTTCGAAATTGTAATAGGGCGTTTCGATTTCGGGGCCTTCGACGACGGAGAAACCGATGGAGACGAAGATGTCTTCGATTTCCTGGAAGACCTGGCGGATCAGATGGTGCGAGCCGATGGGGCGCGTGACGCCGGGGAGAGAGAGGTCGACGTGTTCGTGAGCGAGTGCGGATTGGTCGGCGCCGGATTCGATGGCTTGGCGGCGGGATTCGATTTGCGATTCGACGTGGGCGCGAAGTTCG